>Ga0307373_10009983_pt1 | contig 14066 bp, 10 predicted proteins | sample OX2MG_FD_202534 | JGI IMG/M metagenome (GOLD analysis project Ga0307373, IMG submission 202534) | Soil microbial communities from Risofladan, Vaasa, Finland - OX-2 | ecosystem: Environmental > Terrestrial > Soil > Coastal area > Acid sulfate soil | place: Finland: Risofladan, Vaasa | collected... | reverse complement strand
CACCTTTGGCTGGGCCACGCGCGACCTGACGCGCCACATTCCTTCGGTCTGCATGCCGGATGACCACGACATGTTCCACGGCAATATCTGGGGATGCGGAGGCAAGCCGACCGATCCAAGCCTACCCCCTGAAAGTGAGGCAGAAGAAGGCTCGGGCGGCTACAAGATGCCGGCGCGCTGGGTGAACATGGCGCAGCGGACGCAGACCTCTCACCTGCCGGACCCGTTTGACCCGACGCCGGTGCTGCAGGGGATTACGGTTTATTACACGGACCTGCGTTGGGGCGGGATCAGTTTTGCCGTTCTCGAAGACCGGAAATGGAAATCTTCGCCAACGGTCCAGTTGCCGCAGGCGCAGATCAACAACGGTTTCCCTAAGGACCCTCGGTGGGATGCGCGAAAGGGCGATGTGCCCACGGCGGAACTGCTGGGACAGCGGCAACTCGATTTTCTCGAGTCTTGGGCGGCGGATTGGAGCGGCGGCGTGTGGATGAAGTTTGCCGTCTCCCAAACGCTCTTCGCCTGTCTGCAAACCACCCCGACGGGCGATCCGAACGACGAACTCGACCCCAAGCTGCCGATCCTGCCGGTTGGCGAGTATCCGCCGAACGACTGGATGATGGCCGATCACGACTCCGATGGCTGGCCGCAGCATGGCCGCAACGATGCGATCCGCAAATGGCGCAAAGCGTTTGCCATGCACCTGAGCGGTGACCAGCATCTGGGCACGACCACTCACTACGGCGTGGACGATTTTCGCGACGGCGTCTATGCGGTCTGCACCCCGGCCATCTCGAATATTTTCCCCCGCCGCTGGTTTCCCCCGCATCCCGGCAAAAACGCTTTGCCCGGCACGCGGAACACGGGCGATTATTTTGACCGTTTTGGCAACCACATCACGGTGCTGGCGGTGGCCAATCCCCACCAGTACCCGGGCGCCGGGCTCGAGGGTTTGCGGAACCGGGCGACAGGTTATTCGATTCTGCGCTGCAACCGCGAGACGCGCGAGGTGCAGGCGGCGGTGTGGCCGCGATGGGTTGATCCGTCACGGCCGGGGGCCAGGCCGCACCGGGGCTGGCCGGTCACCGTGAAGCAGATGGATAACGGGTTGTATGGAGCCCAGTGGACGCTTGAGAAAATTGCAACGCCGGGCCATCGCGATCCGGTGGTCCAGGTCCGGAGGGAGTCTGACGGGGAAGTGGTTTACACGCTGCGGATCAACGGGGAATCGTTCACTCCGCTGGTGCGCGAGCCGGGCGCTTACACGGTGGTCGCCTTCGACCCGGACGGCGGCTATCGCCAGGCGTGGAAGGGATTACAGGCCTTCAAGCTTTAAATGAGACGTCGAAAGGTTCTGTCTTGGGACAGTGGATGTTTCACGTACCCGCGGAGGCAAACTGTATGATTTCAGCTGCGATAATCTCAGTCAAGGGGAACTTCTTAGCTAGAATGCTGGTGCGGGAGTCGAGTCCGAAACAATCGATTTTCTGGGCTTCACGCATGTCAGCGAGAAGAGCAGGAAAGGGGACTTTGCGCTGGGGTGCCATATGATGCGCGCATGTCATTGCAAAGATGTTGCCGATCCTAAGTAATGACATAAAGGGCATTTCTGTTGCTTGTGCACGATGTTCCCTTTTCAAGCTGCCTGGCCGGCGACCCTCTCAATCTGGCCATTCATAGCACGAATTGCATGTGGAACCTTCGGTTCGGATCCAGGTTGGAGCGAAAGATGTCATTGCAGACAACGTTAAGAACGAAGTGGTTCTGGTACTCATTCTTGTGCGTACTCTGCTGGGGAGGATGGACGATCCTTGAAAAAATAGCTTCAACTCAAATTCCTGAGCAGACGATTCAGTTCCTTTTCACGTTCGGAGCTTTACCTGTGGCAGTAGTGCTTTTGGCTGCCCGTGGGTTCAAACTTGAAAGAAGTCCGAAGGGAATACTTTACGGACTTGGAAACGGAGTCCTTGCCGGTGTGGGGAATGCTGCGCTCGCCGGTGCCTACAGGAGCGGAGGGAATACATCTGTAATAACTGCTGCGACGGCGATGTATCCAATGATCACTGTATTGCTGGCGGTGACGATATTAAGGGAGCGGCTTACTAATCTTCATAAACTAGGGCTTGTTTTTGCGGCCATCGCTTTCATTACCTTTTCGCTATAGGAACATGGCTCATCTGCCCATCCCGACGTGGTGCTGGCCGGCCGCCGTAGTGCTTCTCACCTGGGGCGCCGTTGGACTGCTGCAAAAGCTGTCAACGAATTACCTTTCGGCTGAGTCTGCTCTTATCTGGCTAGTGGTTGGCTACGTTCTTCTTCTTCCATGGCTTTATTCAAGCAGGTCGGTTTTTACATACCCCACCCGAAGCCTGGTTTTCACGCTTTTCAGTGCGATTCTCAATACGCTGGGTGCCTGGGCCTTGCTGGCAGCGATGAAGAGTGGAGGCAAGGCGTCGATAGTGGTCCCTTTCACTGCGCTTTACCCTTTGGTCGTCGTAGCGATGGCCCCCGTTATCCTGCATGAATCCATGAGTTTCCTGCATGGCATTGGGATTCTGTGTGCACTGGCGTCGGTCGTGCTGCTATCGACTTAGTTAAATCTTGCGCGGGATTGGGTACGGGCACATTTCGGAGCGATTGATGGACCTTCAAACTTCGCGGCAGGCATTCGCGGGCGGGCCGGCGGATGGCGTGACATCGCATTCAACATCTGGAAAGAGGTGGCGTGATGAGCAAATTCTTCGCGGTTACCATGTGGATTGTTCTGGGCTTGACATCTGGATGGGCGCAAAGCGGGCATTCAATTTCCATCACGAGTGACGGCTGGACCGTCGTCGCTATGGTTGAGCAGTCTACCCTCGCTATTCGCCACGACAAGTTGGGCACGGTGCTTAGGGATGTTCGACTCAATCTCAAAAATGAAAGTGGCCTACGCCAGCTGAAGAACTGGACCGCGGAGACACAGGGTCGGCATCAACTATCTATCCAAACAAGAGAACCGAGCACACGATGGTTAGTTGACCTGGGTCCAAACACTATGAAGATTTCGAGTACGTCGGGGCCAGCGATTCTTACCGCAATAGCGCCGGTTTCGTCAGACCGTATAGTAGCGCGGCTCCTGGACCCCGAAGGAGTTCAAGTTGATTGGGAGGGAACCCGCGAGGTCGCTGATGGTTATGGCGGAAAGCAAACTCAGAACAAGTCCTTTCTTCCAAAACGTAATCCGGAATGTATGTATTTTGGTCTGGGAGCAGTCTCGAGCTTGAACCTCCACAGCCTTTTCGACCGCAAGAGCGACACTGCAATCGCTTTTTCAGAAAAGGCGCAGATACGGAGAAACTCGCAAGATCCAGACTTGCTGGAAATAACGATACCCCTGCCGGTAAAAACCATCGTCCACATCATTCCTGACTATTACACACAGGTCCTGGGCCTTCCTTACTACGTTCCATTTGACGACTCCCATTTCCGCCAAGCGCCGGTGATCTGGAATAGTTGGGATAACTACTACGATGAGGTCACAGAGAAGGACATAGTTGAAAATGCGAACTGGATTGCGGGAAACCTCAAGGATTATGGATTTCAGTATGTCGTCCTAGATGATGGCTATGACCGTGGGGAAAATGGAGTTCATTACTGGATTAAGAACTGGAACAAGAAGAAGTTTCCGCATGGACCGGCGTGGCTGACGAACTATATCAGGTCTAAAGGCCTGCGTCCGGGCCTCTGGCTAGTTCCGAACTCGTATGCAGGGGCAGTCAGTCAGCATCCCGAATGGTATTTGCGGTACAAGAACGGGAAAGTTGTGCTCGATTACAGCACACCCGCTCTTGATTCCTCCAATCCTCGAGTGCTGAACTTCCTCGAGCAGGAGTTCAGCATTCTGGATAAATGGGGTTTCGACTATTACAAATTCGATGGGGAATACTCAATTCCGCAGTACGTGCCCAGTATCGACAAGGGCAAACTATACAACCAATCCATCGATCCGCTCGTTGCCTATCGGAGACGGATTGGTATCATCCGAAAGACGCTCGGCCCTGGTCGGTTCATCGAAGGGTGCCCATCGGGGACGCCGCTTAACGGTATCGGGTACTTTGACTCCTACTTCAACGGCGACGACATGTACCCTAGTTGGCAGGGCAGTTACGCTCTTTTCAGTTCGATTAACGACAACGCCTTCCTCAACCATATCGTCATCTATGTAATGCCCGGAGAGGGAATCGAAGTGGGTCCCCGTATGACCGTGGAGGAAGCAGCAAAGAAGAGAGTTCCGTCCGTCGTCGCGGTAGCCCGCACCCGTGAAGATCCTTTAAATGGATTCGGAACAACGTCCGCGGAAGCCCGCACACTCGTTACTTTCTTGGCTCTGACCGGAGTCCCCTACTCAGTCTCCAGTGTGATGCCCGAGTTGCCGCCGGAGAGGGTCCAACTGCTGAGGATGACGTTGCCCACATTGCCCATACTTCCTATCGATCTGTTCAGCCGAGGCAGTAACATGCGATGGGACCTTTTTAAACACACAACGCTCGATGATTACGCCCATAATTATCCCAGGATTCTGGACCTGAAGGTGAATGCCAAGTCGGGCATCTATGACGTTGTGGGTATGACCAACTGGGGTAGCCAAAGCTCTACAAGAGAGCTCTCCTTCAAGGATCAGTTGGGACTAGACCCTGCGTTATCCTACATCGTGTTCGATTTCTGGAACCAGAAGCTTTACGGAGTTTTTAACAATCGGCTGACAGCCACGGTCAAACCACATGATACCCGTGTGTTCCTGATTCATCCAGACTTGCACAGACCCGAATTGATCGGGACTTCTCGCCACATCACGGGAGCATACTCGATCACGTCTTTAGATTGGGATGGATCGCGTAATATACTTTCCGGGTCGTCCCGAACCGTTCCCGGCAAGGACTATACACTTTGGATTTACGTTCCTGACGGAGCAGAACCCTATCAGATGCTGGCGGAAGTCGAGGGACGTCCCAGAATTCCGGTGCACTATGAATTCCTCAGTAATACATTAAAGGCCAGTTTCTCGGGACAACAAGGAACGGTGAACTGGGAAATCAAATTTCGCATACACGGCGCAAAATGAAAGCCCTTAATTTCGAGCAAGGCCATTTGTAATTCCAGGAGATTTGATGCCCATGTCATCCCGCCCGGAACCCTTGGAGAACCGTGTCGATGTCCTTACGGTGTCAGACATGTGCGTAGATTTGGTATTAAGTGGCAACGTCCGGCCTCAATTTCATCAAGTGGAGCAACTGATCGAAGAGTACGAGCTGGAGCTCGGCGGGTCCGCCAACATCTTTGCAACCCAATTTGCTAAGTTGGGAGGCCGTGCGGGAGTTATCGGGTGGGTTGGCGAGGATCTTTTCGGTGACTTTGCTCTTGAAAGGTTGTGGACCATGGGCGTGGATACATCGCGGGTGAAGCGGCACCCAAACCTCAAGACGGGCCTGGGAGTTGCCCTATGTGAGCCCAATGACCGGGCCATCCTAACCTACTTAGGGAGCATTGATGGGGTACAGCGCCATGACCTTCCCGAAACGATGCTGAATTCTTGTCGACACTGGCACATCACAAGCTTCTTCCTGCTGCGGTCTCTCACGGATTTCTGGTTTGGTTGGGTCAGGTATTGCAAGGCGAGGGGAGTTACGGTTTCTTTGGATCCTAATTGGGACCCGAACAATCGCTGGCAGAGTTTGAACGACTTGCTCCCGTTCGTTGATGTCTTCTTCCCTAACGAGGCCGAGGCAATGGCTATTGCTGGCTGTTCTGATGTGCGACAGGCGGGAACTAAGCTGGCGAGTTACGGTCCGCTGGTGGTTGTGAAGTGCGGGCCTAAAGGTGCAATCGCCTTCAAGGGCAGGCAGACTCTACAGGAAGACCCTGGCGGCGGGAGTTCTGTCCCCCCAAAGGTTGCTGATAGCGTGGGCGCGGGAGACAATTTCGACGCAGGTTTCATCCGTGCCTGGTTATTGGGGCAAGACGTCAAGTCATGCCTCGCACTCGCAAATCGCTGTGCTGTCGCTAGCTTGAGTCATTACGGAGGAATTAAGGGACAACTGCATGAGGCAATCGGAAATGAAACGGTTTCCTGACCCCTGTAGTTAATGTCCCATCGTGGACCGGAGCGACGCACCCCCCTTGGTTTTTTTGTAGTCAATGCTGTACTAACTGATTTGACGGGGGTTGGGGGTCGCAAGTGAGTGGAGAGGCTTCACGTGACAGAGGGACCGATCATATCCATGAAGAGGTATAAGTCGAAGCAGATTGTTAATCTGCTTGGCCGAGTCAAAGTGGCAATTTCGAACCCCAAGACCACACACGAAGAGTTCCGGGATGCCGGGACTATTGTTCAGACCTACTATCGCTCGCGAAATGAGTTTCCGGGCCTGAATTTGGATGAGGCGAAACAGCCCAAAGAACCGTAGACAGAACACCGCTTGATAAAGTTGAAGATGGTCCCAAACCTATTGTTTCCGGTGGAGCGAGGCCGCACTCGAAGTCGTGACCCCCATTAGTGGTCCCCCCCGCTTGCGAATGACGCTGAGAGCATTCATAATCCCACCATGAGCCTCAAAAACGCGGCACTTCTGGCATTGATCGGGACAATCCTGCTAACGATTTTGATCGTGGTCAGTTTCATTTCCACCCTATTGGGGGTTATGCGTGGCTTGATTCCGGCAATGACGCTGTTGACATCGCTCGTTCAAATGTTCGCGAGCGTCACTGTGGTGGTGTTCTTTTACGTCTTCCACCGGGCGCAACCCTGATCTTCTAGTTTGGCAGGGTCTTCACTCATGGTTCACCCCTTCCAGGTACCGCGCAGTCGAGTACGGATTGGGGGTGCATCAGGGCAAAACTATAGCTTGGTCGACATCACTCGACGGTCTTATTTACGGTGAAGTTGAACTACTGGAACGTAAGGTTTCCGCAAACGCAACCGGGGAGAATCGACCATGGCGCGCAGTCGCCTTTTTTTCGGGACCGCTGAGAAGGCGAACACCCAGGAATGGCATAGATGGAAATCTCAGAGAAGGCCCTGAGCACACCTCCGCGTCCAGGTAACCTCGCTGGCGGGAACGGGGCAAATTATTCCGCTGAACTATTGGAAAAGGCGCGTGCCGATTCCGATACTGTCCTGAAGGAGCTTGGATCTCAACTGGACGGACTGAGCGAGGCGGAAGCGGCTTCTCGCTTGAAGCGGGTCGGGACGAATGAGATTGCCCGGGAAAAACGTCAATCGGCCCTGATGCGCCTCTTGAGTAACGTCAAGAATCCATTGGTCCTTCTGCTTCTGGCGCTGGGCGTGCTTTCCTTTCTCACCGGTGACCTGCGGGCGACGGTGGTCATTTTCGTGATGGTGGTCCTGGGCGTGGTGTTGCGTTTCTTCCAGGAGATGCGTGCCGATAATGCGGCCGAGAAGCTCCAGGCGATGGTCAGCAACACGACGACAGTGGTGCGAGACGGCAATGAAAAAGAAGTCTCGCTCAAGATAGTGGTGCCTGGCGATATCATCCGGCTGGCCGCCGGTGATATGGTGCCGGCTGATGTACGGGTGCTTTCCGCCAAAGACCTGTTCTTGAATCAATCGGCCCTCACCGGCGAAGCCCTGCCTGTGGAGAAGAAAGCCGCCCCGTCATCGGCAGAAGATCAGAATCCGCTGGAACTTCCCAACATCTGCTTCCTGGGCTCCAATGTGGAGAGCGGATCAGCGACGGCCGTGGTCGTTCGCACCGGAGGCCGAACGTACTTCGGATCGCTGGCTGCCAGTATCGTCGGGCAACGCCAATTGACCAGCTTCGACAAGGGCGTCAACAAGTTCACCTGGCTGATGATCCGCTTCATCGCCGTGATGGTTCCGGCTGTGTTCCTCATCAACGGACTGAGCAGGCACAACTGGCTGGAAGCTTTCCTGTTTGCCATGGCCGTGGCCGTCGGGCTGACCCCCGAGATGCTGCCCATGATCGTGACCGTTAACCTGTCCAAAGGCGCCCTGGCAATGGCCCGCAAAAAAGTGATCGTCAAACGCCTGAACGCCATCCAGAACTTCGGCGCGATGGACGTGCTGTGCACCGACAAGACCGGCACCCTCACCCAAGGCAAGATCGTGCTCGAAAAGCATCTGGACGCGCACGGCGATCCCAGCGAAAAGGTGCTGCATTACGGCTACCTGAACAGCTTCCACCATACCGGGTTGAAGAATCTGCTTGACGAAGCGATTCTCGACCATGAGGAACTGGAAGGACGCCTGAAAGCGAACGAGAAGTATCGCAAGATCGACGAGATACCTTTCGACTTTGTGCGCCGGCGCATGTCGGTGGTGGTCGAAGACGAAACCGGGTTGAACACGCTGATCTGCAAGGGCGCGGTGGATGAAGTGATGAGCCTGTGTACCCGGGTGGAAGTCCAAGGGGAGGTCATCGAAGTTTTGCCTGAACACGACGCCAAACGCCGAAAGTTGGCGGACGATCTGAACGGTCAGGGCTTCAGGGTAATCGCCCTGGCTTATAAGCAAATGCCGGGCGCACCGGATGAGACGGTTTACTCGGTCAAGGATGAGTCTGACCTGGTCCTGCTGGGTTTTCTGGCCTTCCTCGACCCGCCAAAGGACACCGCTACAGAGGCATTGAAGCGGCTTCACAGCTTGAACGTGGATGTCAAGGTCCTGACCGGGGATAATGAGATCATCACCGCCTACATCTGCAAGGAAGTGGGCATGCCGGTAGAGCATATCTTGCTCGGCTCTCAAATCGAGGCGATGAGCGCGGCGGAGCTGGCCGAAGCTGCCTGCGTGACCAGCGTCTTTGCCCGGCTGGCCCCGGCACACAAGGAACATATCATCCGTGCGCTCCAGAGCAAAGGCCACGTGTTGGGGTTCATGGGCGACGGCATCAACGACGCCCCGGCCCTGAAGGCCGCCGATGTGGGTATCTCGGTGGATAGCGCGGTCGACATCGCCAAGGAGTCATCGGACATCATCCTGCTGGAAAACAGCCTGCTGGTACTGGAGCAGGGCGTGCTGGAAGGCCGGCGGGTGTTCGGCAATATTGTCAAGTACATCAAGATGGCGGCCAGCTCGAACTTCGGGAATATGTTCAGCGTCGTGGGGGCCAGCGCGTTCCTGCCTTTCCTGCCCATGCTGCCGATTCAAGTGCTGACCAACAACCTCCTGTACGACTTCTCGCAGACCACCATTCCCACCGACGGCGTGGATGCTGACTGGCTGACCAAACCGCGCCAGTGGACGATTGGCAAGATCCTGCGTTTCATTCTGTTTATCGGGCCGATCAGCTCGATCTTCGATTATTTGACGTTCTTCATGATGCTTTACGTTTTCGACTGTTGGCACAACCCGGCCCTGTTCCACACGGGCTGGTTCGTGGAGTCGATCTTCACCCAGACGCTCATCATTCATGTCATTCGCACCAACAAAATCCCGTTCATACAAAGCCGGGCCAGTTGGCCACTCATCCTCACTTCCGTGATTATCGTCGGGGTCGGAGCCTTGCTGACGGTTTCGCCTCTGGCGAGCGCGCTCGGGTTTGTCTCGCTCCCTCCCCGGTTCTGGTTGTTTCTGGCCATCATGCTGCTGGGCTATGCGATTCTGACCCAGGTGGTGAAGACCTGGTTTATTCACAGGTTCGGCGAATGATCGTGGTGGCGAGTAGAATGCATCCATTGAGCAGGAAACCACAACAGGGCATTCCAGAAAGGGTGACATATATGACGGACAAAGACGACAGACAACACCGCTCGATCCTGCAAAGAATTGCCCACCGGACGATGCTTGAAAAAGGACTTGTTCCCGATTTTCCGCCTCAGGCGCTCGCCGAGCTCGACGGGATCCACGGGCCAGCGACGCGAGCTGAAGGATCGACGCGTGATCTCCAGACCCTTCTCTGGTGCTCCATCGACAACGATGATTCGCGTGATCTGGACCAGCTTACCGTTGCCGAAGCCATGCCCGACGGGGCCGCCAAGGTCCTGGTCGCCATTGCCGACGTTGACGCGGTCGTCAAAAAGCGGTCGGCCCTCGACGATCATGCGCGGCAAAACACCACCTCGGTTTACACGGTTGCCGAGACGTTTCCGATGCTGCCCGAGAAACTCTCCACGGATCTTACGTCGCTCAACTATGAATCAGACCGCCTGGCCATCGTCATTGAAATGGTTCTTGCAGGGGACGGATCGCTTCAGAGTTCGGACCTTTATCGAGCGACGGTGCGTAATCGGGCCAAGCTGGCCTACAACAGCGTGGCCGGCTGGCTGGAGGGGAGCGGGCCGATGCCACAAGGAATCGGCCCGGTCGGCGGTCTGGACGAAAACCTTCGACTCCAGGACCGCTTGGCCCAGAAACTGAAGGCGCTCCGGCACCTGCACGGCGCGCTTGGTCTCGAAACAATCGAAGCCCGTCCGGTCTTTGACGGAGAGGAACTCAAGGACTTGGAAGCGGATAACAGGAACCGGGCCAAAGACATTATTGAGGACTTCATGATCGCTGCCAACGGTGTTACCGCACAATACCTCGCGTTCAAAGAATTTCCCTCGCTGCGGCGCGTGGTTCGCACACCCAAACGCTGGGACCGGATCATCGAGCTTGCCGCAGAGCAGGGCTCAACGTTGCCCAAGGAACCAGACGCAAAGGCCCTGGAGCAATTCCTGGTATTGGCGAAAGCCGCTGATCCTCTCCGCTTTCCCGATCTTTCTCTCAGCGTTGTCAAACTTCTGGGCCCGGGTGAATACGTTGTCCAACTTCCGGGAGGCAGTGTCGCCGGGCACTTCGGCCTTGCGGTCAAGGACTATGCTCACTCCACCGCCCCGAACCGCAGATACCCCGATCTCATTACCCAGCGGTTGCTGAAAGCGGCAATGGCGGGACATGCCTGTCCCTATGCGAATGACGAATTGGCAGCGCTCGCCAGGCACTGCACCGAAGAGGAAGACGCGGCGAAAAAAGTGGAACGGCAGGTCACAAAATCCGCAGCAGCAATTCTGCTGGAATCAAGGATCGGAGAGCAGTTCGATGCTATTGTCACCGGCGCATCGGACAAAGGCACGTGGGTCCGTCTTCTGCATCCGCCCATTGAAGGAAGGCTAGAGAGCGGTTTTGAAGGCTTGGACGTCGGCCACCGGCTCCGCGTGCAACTGGTCCGCACCGATGTGGAGCGCGGATATATCGACTTTAAGAGAGTGGCGTAAGGAGCGGCGGGTTGACGGCTGTCCGCGCCGGAATAAAAGGCTACGGCCATACACAGGGCTATGTTGACCGACGGGCATTTTTCGTGACGTCGAAGTATCGAAAGCGCGCCAAGTGGACTGATCTGGCACTGGACTGGCACTGGAAAAGACGCCACGCCTTCTTCCGACCGTCTTCTATGGTTCCCCAACGGGGACCCATCGAGTGAACGCAAGGGCGCGTAGTCGCCGAAGGAGATGGAATTAACCGATGCGTCTTGGAAGTAGTCTTACCGCCCGAGGTTTGGTTGATCCGTTCAATAGGTCTTCTGGATCTCTCGAATGGGGAATAGGTAGCCGCTCACAGGAAGGACGGACATGTCTTGCTCCCATCCATCGACACTAATTCTTCGACTGGCTCCCCGAATCGGGGTTTGTAACGTTTTGTCTGAAGTCCACCAGCATTTGTTCCAACAGATCATGCGCCTTCGGATCGCCTTTGGCAAGAGCTGCCGTGACTGCATCTCGTTGGCTCAGGGCGGACTGCAGTGAGGATTTGAGGCCTGAGGGAGGCGTATTGGCTACCTCTTGGCGGAGCCCGTCAAAAAATTTCGTGGCGAGCCCTGAAGCGTCTGCATAATTCTTATTTTCAGTTTCCTGGATGAGAGTAATAACATCGTGAAGAAGTGCGGCGATGGCCTCGTCTTCGTTGCCTCCGTACTCGAGAACGATGCTTGCTACGGCGAGCGGATGGGCAATGTAAGGAATACGAGTGCCCTTGCGCCGCTGTCCGGCGTGAAACCGAGCCGCGTATGCCAATGCAGATTCAAAACGAAAAGAGCTCATTGGGTCGGATGTGATTGATTCTTCATGGGATGAACCGTCTCCAGAGAAATCTTCGGGGTCCCTATATCTCCTCGCCGCCTCCCGCCAAGGCCCTACCAGCGGAAGTTCTCGACCAGCATGATGTCGATCGAGACGGTATCAACCTGAGCGTAGAGAATCCAGCGGCCATCCGGGGAGACGCTGAAGCCCGGATCGGGAAAGACCGGACCTTTCTGGAGCTTGACCACTTTGGCGGCCTTGCGCGTGGCGAAGCAGTAAAATTCGATGGCTCTCGTGTCGGTATTGTAGAAGTAGATGCCTTCCCGAGTCAGGCCCCAATACCCCCAAAGTAACCCTGCAAGCTGTTCGAGGACAGGGGTCTCCTCGCCGCCTCCCGCGGGCATCTTCCAGAGACCGGGTGCCAATCGATCCTTTGCGTAGTAGAGCGTCTTGCCGTCGTAAGACTCAAAAGCAGCGAAGCCGCCTTTCTTCGTCACCTGAACGGCCTTACCCCCTTCGGCCGGTATTTTCCACACCTGCCAGGCTCCTGTCCGGTCGGAAGCGAAGTAGATCCATCGCCCATCGCGCGACCAACTGGGGACAACGTCGTTTGACCTGTCGGTCGTCACACGGCGTGGTTGCCCGCCTTCCACGCTAACTGCGTAGATGTCGCCACTTCCGCCTGCATCGCAGTCAAACACAATTTGCCGCCCGTCAGGAGACCAACGCGGTGTCCCTGCCATGGGGCCGCCGAAATGGGTCAACGGGACAGCCTTGGACCCGTCGCTTTCGGAAACCCAGATCTCGCAGCAATTTCCCGACCGCGCCGACGCAAAGGCAATCCTCTTTCCATCGGGCGAGAATTGCGGTCCCAAGTCAAGCGCCGTTGAGGCAATCAGCCTAGTGGGCGGTCTGGCGCGGTCCGGAGCCTTGGGAACTTCAAACCGCCAGATGTTTATATCATTAATCGCTTGCACGTAAGCAAGACGCCGCCCATCGCGGGAGAGCACAGGATTGAAATCATTCTCTGTGCTCAGGGTGAGACGTTCCGCCTCCCCTCCCGCCACTGAAATCCTCCATAGCCCGGAGGTGTTTCCCCGATATGCTGAATAGATGAGGTGTGCACCGTCAGGAGTCCAGGTGAGTCCATCAACCCTATCGTTGTGCGTCAGCCGCCTCGGCTCACCCCCTGCGGCAGGGACAAGGCATAAGTTCCTGATGGCGGTGGTAAATCCGCGTACGAACGCAATCGTTCGTCCGTCAGGAGAGTAACGGGGGCACCAATCTCCGAACAACGCTGACGGAGGCGGAGTGGTCAATACGCGCTTTTCCAGTGTCTCGACCGAGAGGACGCAAATCCGCCTGAGTTTATCGCCCGGCATGTTCTCACTGAAGGCCAGAAACTTTCCGTCCGGTGACCAGTCCAACCGGTTATAGGCGGGCATCCCTGCCATCTGGGACGAGTAGAGCCTTCGCTCAGGACCGCCGAGAGCGGGGATAAGATAGATTCCATCTTCGCTCTCTGTGTGGCGATGGAAGGCGATGTAGCGGCCGTCGGGCGACCAGGAGGGTGCCATGTCAATGGCCGGGTTGGTTGTGAGCCGCAGGATGCTTTCCGTTCCAATCACCTTCACATAAATGTCCCAATTTTCCTCATTCTCTCCGCTCCACTCAAAAGCGATCTGGTTGCCGTCGGGTGAGAATGAAGGGGAATCTTCAAGCCCCGGAAAGCTGGTGAAAGGGACGGCCTTCATGGGTGGGGCAGGCGCTTTCGGCACGGGCCGGAAATAGCGATACCCGAGCGCTCCGCCAACTGCCAACACCAGCGCCGCGGCCACCACCATCCAGTGCCGGAGACGCGCCTTAACGCCGACACCTTCGACATGGCGGGATAAACCCGCCGCTACAGCACCTCCCGATTCCGTTTCTCGTTTCAGGCGTTGCAATTCGGCACGGAGGTCCGAGGCGCTTTGGTAACGGAGCTCCCGGTCCTTTTCGAGCGTCTTGGTGATGATGTGCTCCAGTTCCGCAGGGCAGTCAGGGTTCAA
>Ga0307373_10009982_pt1 | contig 14067 bp, 7 predicted proteins | sample OX2MG_FD_202534 | JGI IMG/M metagenome (GOLD analysis project Ga0307373, IMG submission 202534) | Soil microbial communities from Risofladan, Vaasa, Finland - OX-2 | ecosystem: Environmental > Terrestrial > Soil > Coastal area > Acid sulfate soil | place: Finland: Risofladan, Vaasa | collected... | reverse complement strand
TCGCGAAAGAAACGTGACTAGATGAAGAGGAGCACTGAATGAACCACGAGACGACCGAAGAACGAGATTCATTTCTGCGAGAGGTTCACGTCGGTGTTCTTGCAGTGGAACACGCTGGCTCACCGCCTCTGGCCGTACCCATCTGGTACTCATTTGAAGAGGGGCTCATTAGCGTCCATAGCGCTCGGTCGGATATGAAGACACGTCTTCTCTTGAGTGCAGGTCGTTTCACACTTTGTGTTCAGACGGAGACACCCCCGTATCGCTACGTGAGTATGGAGGGTTCGATTGTTGCGGTCGAGGGGGTGTCGCCCGAGGAGCGGACGGCGATGGTTCAGCGGTACTTCGACCCGGAAATGGCCAAGGCATATCTACTCAAGACGGAGATCGAGGCATCAGATGACCTGGCTATCCGGATGCGACCAGAGCGGTGGAGGACGTTTGGATTTGCGAAGCAGACGGGGCTCAAGAGTAAACGCTGATCGAAAACAGTCACACACCTGACCAGTCCCGTGGGCCAGTTGGCTCTCAGAGGAGGCGGGCGCGCGAAACGGTGATTAACGTCATGCATGCCATGCGCCCGCGTTGGGTTCAGTGACGTTCACTGAAGTTCAAGAAGTCCCAGTGTGTAAGGCTTTTCATTCATGCGCGTTCATCGCAGATCATGTCAGTTCAGAATATTTGCTGACGGAAACGCTGACATTTTCGATCTTTATCGCCGGCGAGTCTTCTAACAGAAACAATACTAAATCGAGACGGGAAAGTGGTGAACTCGCCGTCCGAGAATTGAACTCACCGAACCTTTCGATGCCATTCTGTATATTGGTGAATGTCGACGCTCTTCGGAGCACGTTAGGGATAGTCGGCCGATAACTTGGGAGTGTTTCCAGAGTGTCCAGGGACGTCTCTCATGCGTCCAGATTTGTTGGCGAGAAGGAGTTGAATGTCCACCAACGTCCACTGACGTTCTCTCACGATTGAATTCGTGGCTAGACAGTTGGCTAGACCTGGACTCGTTTCAAGGCGTAGGTACTATTCAGATTCGAGGGGCTGACGGTGAGGTTTTCGATCTGCAACTAGGTGAGCATCATGATGACTGACCTCTTCCATGCCATCATTGCAATCGTATCTAAATGTCAAGGAGCTTGATGTGAGTGCCGAGGTGCTCGATTGCCGTTGCAAGTGGGCCTTCCATGGAAGGATCGTTTAGAAGTCGGTTCGCAAGCGGTGCGCTCCCGATCGCTGTTGCAGCTGATTGAAAGAGAGCCACGCATCGGCCTGGACCATACACCGATGAAGGATAGGAAACGCCGCTGACCATGTCCCCGTATAGCTCGTAGATCGCGGCTGACCATTGTCGCGATACTGCTCTGGATCCGGTGTTAATTGCTTGATTCCCACCCGCTCGAGTGATCCATGAACCTCCCAAGTCAAGAACTTTCAATTCTCGAGTCAGAGCCACGATCGAAACCGTCGGTTCGCCCGTGAAGACATCAACCGGATATACGCCAGCCCCGCTTTCGTCTTGGAACACTTCGCCCAGAGCGGTCGTGAATGCTTCCTTACCTAGCGCAAAATATGCAATTGCTCGATCTTGATTGTGCGGGGGTGGTAAGTGGTGATCAAATCTGAAATTTAGTGGACCAAATGACCTCCACTCATTCCAGTCCGCGGGATGAGCGCCCGCCACTTTCTGAATGCGGAGCAACTTTTCTCTCCGCTTTACGACTTGAATTTCCGATATGGAAGGGGTTGACTCTCTCAACCGATCGATGTTAGGTAGGGGCAGGAATTCGCTCATCGCACATCAAGCAGATTCACCGCTGTTTGGACATCGCCTCCTCCACGCAGCCAATCCAATGGAGATACTGGCTCGTTATCAATCAACAGATCCACGCTTGGCGTTTGAAACCAGTGATCAACTGTCACCGGGTGATCAGTTAAAGCTAAAGCAGCCAGGACTTCCTTGAGACCTCGGACTGTCTTATTTCCATCAAACTGCCAAGTTGGGTAGTAGCGTTCGTCGGCAATTTCAAGAAAGAACAAACTTCTGTCGGAGACACGTTGACTAACGCGAGACCGGTCGACGCTCAGGATCTCGGCCAACGCTGCATCGCCACGGATGCTCGATTGGAGCACTTTACTTAGAGCCTCCATCCAACGTTGGCCGTTTCGATCGAATGCGTCATCGTCGGAAAAATCGGCCCCCACGCTCTCCCAAATCATCTGCTCCTCTTTGGACATTTGAGTGGCGGGGCGGAAGTGTTCACCAGCGAAGGCCACTACGGCCATCAATGACCGGACGTATTTGACGTGTTCCTCACCTCGACTTGCTACCGCGTTTATTCGTTCAAGCGAAGCCGCGATTGGCATGTTTGTCGAAAACTCATATCGAGTCATATTGTTAGTCATAGTGAGAATATTACCAGATTTCCTGCTACTTGGTTCATGGCCCAGATAGGGCAGCCACACACACGGAATTTCGATTGAGCAGGTTGGTGATGGCCGAGAAAGGGCCGACGCTTGGTTTCGTGGCGTAATCCTCTGCAATCAGATAATCGCTTGCACTACTAACATTATTGCAATATAGTGCTTGTCATGAAGACGCAGGTGTTATACGCCAGAATTGACCAGGACTTGAAGACGGAAATTGATGAACTTGCTCGCGAACGCGGGACCACGCTCACGTCGGCAGTCGCGGATCTCATTGCTAGGGGCCTCGCCTCTGTGACAGAGGAGGAGTCAATCGCGCGACTAGAAAACCAGCTTGCTCGCGTACAAAATGAAAAGTCAAAACTCCACTCTGACCTCCGCGCGGCGAAGATGGAGGCCGACACTGTTCGAGTTCTTACACAAAGAAGTAATTATCCGATTGGCAAATGCATTTCGTGCAACGCTCCGTTTACGGGCTACGAACTCCTTGCAACTGGACAGTGTTCGAGTGGTCATCCTCTCGGTGATGTTCTGAGTCTTGACCCGAAGGCGTCGACATCGGATCAGCGCGAGTTTCTCATGTTTCTCGGGGCCCTTGGGGCCGTCGTGGGCGTGGCGTTTCTTGCGACAAGATCGTAGGAAAGGAGGAGTTGTGACCAAACAAATGGTTTTCTATCTCGGGATTGCACTAACTGCGGCGGCTTGGATTAGTTTTGCCGAACACCCCACGGCGAGAAACCTTAGAACTGCCATAGCCGACACCTTGGAGTTTGGCTAAAGACGAATTCCGGTGGTGAGGTGGAAGTGGAGCCAAGGTACGCGCAAGAAAACAGACGAGAGTTTCAATTGGTCGCGGACGAATCAGGAATTTTTAGTTGGACCGCTGGCTACTTGGCCAAGGCGCGATCGTCGGACGGACCGTGACATACCAGAGTGAAATTGAATGGCATGAGCGGCTGAATCAACTCGCATTCGCATTCGGACTAGCGACTCGCGGTCTCGCGATCGCGTCTAAGGAATACTCAACTACCATCAACTCGGCGCCGACGACAAACAAAAGCGAAACTTATTTAGCGATCCGAAAACCAGGCGACGTGCCAGTCACCGTTTACGCAAGGTGGCATAGCTGCGAGTTACTCGACCTCATGATTCCTGACGGTCCTATTGCGAGGGAACTCGGAAGACAATGGGCAGTCACTGTTGATTCACTTTGGGATGCGTCATATCGACATCGAATCGCGGTCGAGGCGGGTCTTCCCAGTGACAAGCACTGCGGCCCCCTGATTATGGCGGATCTACGTCGAATCAGAAATGACATTGTTCACCACAGGGGAATAGCCACCGAGCGCAACTCCGGGAAATGCGAGTTGCTTGGGCATTGGATCTCGGTCGCTGAGGAAATCGTGATTACAGAATTCATGGTCGTTGAATTCATGGAACTGTGGGGGCTCACAAACTTTGGTCCGATTTTCGATGGCGCGGCTAGCGGCATCAACACAGTTCTGAAAGTTAATCCTCAGATTCCGAATTGAATTGTGGGAGCTAGCAAAGTTTCGTTCGGCCCCTTGTACCACTTACTGGATGAATGTAGGCGTCACGCTAAGTTAACTTCAATGTCGTAATGCAGTTGCTAGCGCGGACATCAGAACAAGGTGAATGACAGTATGTATTCAATGCTCCACGGATGACTATCGCTTCCGCCAGCGGCGAGCGCTCTGCGTTGCGTGGCTATCAATGGCAGTACGATCACATCGCGGCCCTCGTATACGACGCAATCTACGATGACGAATTTGTTGAACTCCGTTTGACTGATCCGGAAGCGGGTCGAATCGATGATCTTGTGCTCGCACGAAATGGCCGCATCGATGCCTTTCAATTTAAGAGCGTAGCGGATGGGCGGTCCGTAACATTTCGACAACTTGAGCGACCCGAAGTGACGAGATCGGGTGCGACAGCGCCATCACTGCTTGGAACTCTTGGTGATGGATGGCATCGTCTCAAGACAACCTATTTGAACCCGAACGTGCATCTCGTTATGGAACATCGTGCGTCCACTATTGCCATACTCAGAGAAAGTGGCGCCGTAGAAGGATCACGATCTCGTCATCTTGGTGCCTTTATCGATACCGTACTCGTCCCGATTCGATTGGGCGATTTTGATCGTTCAGCCGTCAATGAGTTATGGCTTCCCGCGTTGGAGCGCCTAAGGAATGCTGCTGGGCTTGAAGTGGAAGAATATGACGACTTTCTTCGAGCCCTTTACTTGGAATTCGGCGTTTCACCTGCGTTGGCAACTGACCTGGAGGGTCGTCGCGTCGACATCATCGAGCTTTCCGATGCATTGAGGCGCCGAGTTGCGGATTCGAATCGTGTCGTCGTCTTGAACCGGGCTTCTCTTATGACTCTAATGAATTGGGAGGAAAGGCAGAATCTACGAAGTCGTCACGAGTTTCCCGTAGATCTAGAAATTTACGCGCCTCTCACCGGGGCGATATCAGATCTCTCACGAAGTGTCGATGCCAACGCCTCGGGATACATCGCCATTGTTGGCCCTCCCGGATCTGGAAAATCCACGCTCCTGAGTCAAGTGCTTGGGGGAAATACTGATCGGGTCATTCACTACTACGCATACGTTCCGGGACTTACCGCCTCCTTGACACGACTGAAAGCTCTTAGCTTCCTCCATGACGTCATCACAATGTTTCGAAGATCAGGAATCGACACTGCGGGCCGTCAACTTCAGCGGCAAAATTTGGATCAACTTCGACAACAATTCGCTGAGTGCCTGACTGCGGCGAGCGCCGAGTTTCTCGAGACTGGTCGTCGAACCATTCTGATTGTTGACGGGTTGGATCACGTCGAGCGAGAGATACAAGGACCTGACGCGATGATCATCGAACTCCCAGCGTCCAACGAAGTGCCTCAAGGAGTTGTGATCATTGTGGGGAGCCGTACGGTGAGCTTCCTTAAGGCAGCGATCCGTGTTCAGATAGAGGAACCTGATCGACAAGTCGACTTAAGCAATTATCGCATCTCCCGCGCGGCAATATTGGATGTTTGCCAACGCTCATCAATCACGGCGGATCTTTCTCATGAAATTCATCTGAAACTCGCTCAACTAAGTGACGGGTACCCACTATCACTTAACTATCTGTTCAACAGATTGCGAAGCAATGAGGGAGGCTCACCAGAAGAGGCCTTGGCGAACGCGCCCGCTTACGAGGGTGACATCGCTGCGGAGTACATGTCGGCTTGGGCTGACCTTGAAGACGATTACGACGTTGAGGAAATACTTGCCGTTTGTTCGAGGCTGCGAATTGGCTTTGAGACAACTTGGCTGGAGACATGGGCGCCGCTTGCTGCGGTCCACAAATTTCGGCGAAAGCTCATGTATCTCTTTCGTCGGCACGACGACGGATTGCGGTTCTTCCACGATTCCTTTCGACAATTCGCGTCAGACCGGACTGCTTACGGAGATGAACTGTCCTGGAACGAAGCCGTCAATCTGGCCAAATATCGACATGCTGCCGACCTCGTAGCAGGAAGTGACGACGACATACTGAGGAGTGAAGAACTCTTTCTTCGGCACCTGGCAGCAGATGAAGAGCGCGTGCTTGAGCTAGCTCAGATTCCCATATTCAGAGCGCAATTCAAGGGGTTGAGGTCTCCACTCCTCATTCGCTCAGATATTGAAACGGCGATGGAAGTTGCAGCGCGAAGCGGGGATGTTCGAACACTTTTGCGCTTGATCTTGTCCATGGTCGAGGTTACTGAGCGAACTTCGACGCTGGAATACATTGACGTAGCAGATCTCTTTTTCTCAGCGGGGTTGACACGCGAGGCCATCAATTACTGTTCGGTGGAGTCGAGACAAGTTCCGCTGGCATACGCCTACAATCTGGCGGCGCGACTTGGTGATGTGAATAACTCAAAGGGTCACCAGTTGTTCGACTCTATCGCGCATGACTTGTTCGATGATCCGGATCGAACGCCGGTCAGTGGTCATGAAGATGATGCCGCTAGCTCTTGGGCCAGTGCGGCAATACATTATCGAACTTTCCCGCAGATAGTTGAGGTCGTACGCTCGATCTTTCCCTTGTCGGATGCCGTTCCAAGCGATCGCTACTCAACGGGACGGTCAATCAATCGATATGAAGTAGTCATGAAATCGTTGATGGATGCTCTATTTCGTGCCGGAAAATCTGACGAACTCCTCTTGGTAGATCAGGAGCTAGAAAAGGATCTGCATCGAATGATTTCTGACGAGTCCGGTTTGGGGGACGTCAAGCTGCGGGCAATAGCAACGTGCATCGATCTCCGAGTGCGTTTGAAATCACTGCTACTGAAGATCGTGACTGAGAGATCGATGGCACGCGAGATGGTCGTCGAACTCCTGGACTTGGTGCGAAGCGGCCCTGTCTTCTCGACAACTTTACTGGAGTGCGCGGAGATCGGCGTCGAGTTTCAATTCCTTGATGACGCGAAGGCACTCCTGGCCAGAACTAATCATTCTCTCCAATTGGATGTTCAAAGTCTTTCGTACGGCGGAGTTCCAAATGTGATTGATCTTCACTTTAGGTACTGGCGACTCGTCTTCAAGCTCGAATTTCAAACTTCTCCTTCAGAAGTACAGGCTCGGTTGGTACAGGAAGCCTCGGTGACGAGCGAATTAGATGAGCCAACCGCTTATGATCCTGAACGCGATGATCCAGAGGCCTTCCGACTCGCCGTCACGATTGAAGATGCTGTGAAGGCTCTTGCGAAACTTAGTGTCGAACCGGATGTTGTCGGCCAATCAGAGTCGACTGCCGCGTGGGACTGCCTTCTGCAGACGCTGGAAGTTTTTAGAGTGACGTCGATCCAAAATAAGAGCTCAACCTATAGGGGTATGTTGCACCGAGAGTCGGATCTGTTAAGTCTCGCGATTCGGGTAACGCAACGCATCGGATCGGACGTCACCCAGCGATTCTACGAATTGATTTCAGATCGAATTGGTTCCGAGCCAGAGCGCTGGCCTCTCGCTAGGCGCTTGGAGATCGGCGCGTCGTTCGAATCCTTAGGGATTGCTGCAAGTTGGTACGAGAGAAGCATTGCCGAAGAGGAGGCGGAGATTGTACTGCGCAGTGTTTACTCGCGGCTCGAAGACACTGCGAAACTTGTTCGCATTCATATTAAGCGGGGGAGTCATGATGAAGCCCACCGTCTGCTTAGGACTCTAATTCCTCTTTCCTTCGGAGTCGGATATCGCAAGGACTATCAATTCGACGCTTGGGTGAGCGTATTGACAAGCGCTACGGCTAGCGGTGACCAATCTCTGTTGGCGGATACCGTGTGGCTTGCTCAAGTCTTGAACGCAGCATCTCCCATGACCGAAGGTGCCCCAGGGCAAGCGGCACTTCAACTGCCTCCAGCGGTCGTTCCAATATCGCCTCTTGGAGGCGTAAGAGTCTTTGAGTTTCTGGTTCGGAATGGTGTAGTCGGGCACTTCCAAGCATTATCTGACCTCCTGACGTCACTGCTTCGGAATGTGTCCAATCCAGATTCTCAGTTACTACACCTGTCGTCCGACCTAATAGCGTACCTACTTGCGCCCGCAGCCAATATCGCATTTCCGAAGGTCGCAAATGCACTAGTTGATGCTGCCGTGGGAGCTGGTGGAGCACCTTTGCAACAAGATCTGGCCAAATCGATCGCTGAGCGGACCGATCGTTTCGCGTTGGAGTCTTGTCGTAATGAATGGCGTGAAGGCCTTGGGCTGGCTCCCCTCGAAAGTGATCATGAGGCAGATCGTGCGCGAGAATCCACAAACGATTACGGTCAATTGATTCTCAGTGACGGTCAGAGGTTTGCAGAAGACGTGGTTCAAGCAAAGATTGAAACTGCAGAAGATATATGTAACTTACGCCGGTGTGAAAGTAACGAGTCGATGTTTTCCTGGCCGAGAGTATTCGAAAATCTTCACTTCAACCCCACAGATATCGCTGTCCTGGCGGAAGTCTTCGACGACGGATCTCGCATCGGTGGAGAGGTGCTTGCAATTCTTGCAGAAAGTGCCCTTGAAGTCGGAGAGTCTGGGTTGGCGATTCGATTAGTTGAGGCGTCTGAAGTTTTGACCTCACCTTACAGTTGGACCGGATTCTTGGGAACTTCGCGACGACGAACCGCACGGGTAAAGATGCGAATCAATCTAGATGAATCTCGGAAGATTGCTTGTCAGGATCTGGTACACGAATTGATGGAGAATCGATGGTTCGCTCGAGCTCTCGTTGACGACTTGCTCGAAATCATCGAAGTTCTTGACTCGAGCGTTGTCGCGCTGGACGTCTGGGCCGAAGTAAAAAGTTACTTGGTTGGAATGGCTGAGACCATGAACTTGGCTGAAGACGACGTACTAGATGATCGACGCACTTTGTGGTGGATTACGGGTTTCGAAGAAAGCGAGAGGATGCAGCCCCAATTCGATACTTGCGGGGCTGCAGTCGCTGAGTTGGTGGTCGCTCATCTGACGCATCCTGCGTGGCTCGTCAAGACAGCCTCAACGAATGTTGTCGTCCGAGCCCTAATTCGTGGAGACTCAGACATCGCGGATGCGTTGGAGAGGCTCGCGAGGCCGGGTGCCCCCGATTCCGTTCTTGAATCAGTAGGAGCTTGTATCCGAGCCCTTCGAAATCATCCAAACGCCCCCGTCCCTGATTGCATCGATCGAGTAGAGCAACTACTAAGTAGTAGCGAGAATCAAGTACTGCGCAACCTCGCACCGCATACCGAAGAATTACAATCTCGGCCGCTACCACCCGTCTATCGCCTTAGCCTTCCTCCACCCGATGAGCAACCGATCGGTCTCGAACCAATGTTTCTCTTGCCCCACGAGGGCCAGTACGAACTTCTTGCAGGACACTTAGATCTCGAGATTGATACTTTGATCACGATTGCTGACGGCATCGCTCGTAGTTGCGAAGGATCGATGCCGAGCGATGCCGAGGTCCGAGAGGCACTGAGAAGCGCCGAGGCACTTCACGCATTCCCATCTCAGCGAATTCTCGCATCCCGAAGTGCTTTTGGGCAAGTGCTAGCAGCGCTTACCGATGCCCACCTGATTTCGGAGTTACCGACTTGGTTGAGGCGGAGGTTGAGAACTCTTGATCCACATCTAATAGTTGATATTCCCGGAGCAAGGCCCGAGACGATACCGCCTCCTCCTCAAGCGGGCCATGATTTGAATTGGGATAAATGGCGTCGTGAAGTTGACTACAGACTTGAGGAACTACTTTCCTGTCTTGAATCTAGTGACGCAACTGTCCTAGCAGGCAGGTGTCAACTTGAGGTTCTCAACTGGGGGCGTCTCCAAGAAGAAGTTGAATGGGGAACGATCGTTGGACGCTTGAGCGAACCTCCCACGGAGATATTCCTTCGGCGAGCATCATTGCTAATAGATGACTTGAGTTCTGAGCAGCGGATAACTGAGGTCAGCAATGGGCATTCGTTAATTCTCGAGAACATAGGTTGGACCTTTAACCAGCCAAATGCAGATTGGATTGCCTTTCGTCCGGATATTGCACGCAGGCTTGGATGGATACCTGATTCCAATGACTCGCGTCGATGGTTCAATCGCCAAGGTGAAATTGCGGTCGAGACATTGAGTTGGGTCGATGGCTGGTGCGGTCGGGTTGGTCCTGTCTTTCACGATACATCTGGGCAAGGAATTCTCGTTGTACTGTCGAGCGTCGGCAAGCGCGAGCTAATTGAGACTCATTCGTCTCTCACTAGTTGCATAAGAATTACAAGATGGTCGATGAGGAATGAGCAGTCAGAGGTCCATGAGGTTCGAACGCGGTGTGTATCAATTGCTTAGGTCTGGCTGAACGAGTGCATTAACGTTCCGCCATCGTTCACTGTGATCGGTCTATAACCTACGACAGCAAACCTTCTTACGGTCCCGATAGGCGACTTCACTCGTGTCATGATCTGTCAGTGTCTTAGAAAAGGGATCGCGCAACATGTTTTCGGTAGCTGTGATGAAAAGGCTTCCGTTGATGCCCTCAGGCGACTCTCGACATGAAGGCGCCGATCCGGACAGCTGGACAAACGTCGAATATGGGAATTTCGAGCGCGTACGCAGTTGTCGGCAATCAATCGGGCTGGAGTTCTAGAGTGCACTGATGATCGAAAAGCAAGACCTTCCAAGCGTACAAGAACTGATGTGGCCGACTCTTGAAGCGTTGCGAACTCTCGGAGGATCAGGTCAAACAGAAGAAATCAATGGGGAAGTGATTAGGCGGCAAGGATTTTCGGATGAACAGCTCGCTATCCGCCGACCGAAGAAGGAACGACAGTCAATGATTGAACACCGGTTGGCTTGGTCCCGAACAAAGTTAAAAGAAATTGGTGCCATCAAGAACTCGGCGTGGGGAGTCTGGGCGCTAACTGATGACGCAAGGAATTGGTCCGAAGCCGAGCTAGATGAACATCGTCAGTCTCGAGGCGGCGGGTATCTCACACTGAAAGAGAATCGGGAGATCCTCACTAATGCTTCTGGCGTTGATGACGGGCTGATTGATGCTGAAGAAAATGGTACGGATTGGAAAGAACGACTCTTAGATCGGCTCATGGATATGCCACCCGATGCTTTTGAACGCTTGGCACAGAGACTGCTTCGCGAGGCTGGATTTCGAAATGTTGAGGTGACGGGCCGACCTGGCGACGGAGGGATTGACGGCGTCGGTGTATTTCAGTTGTCACTCGTTCCATTCCACATCTTCTTCCAATGCAAGCGATATAGAGGGACCGTTCCACCAAGCGAGGTGAGGAACTTCCGGGGTGCTATGTCGGGAAGAGGTGAGAAGGGGCTGTTAATTACTACTGGTTCCTTCTCGAAAAGCGCGCGCGATGAGGCCACGAGAGACGGGGCCCCTCCTGTTGAGCTGGTGGACGCCGATGCTCTTTGCGATCTGCTCAAGAAATACTCACTCGGTGTTCGAACTGAGACGCGAACCATTGAGGATGTGTTCATCGTCGAGGATTTTTTTGACCAACTCTAAATCTGGGTTGATGTCTATACTCCCTTCCCCTCCGGCCAACTAGGGCTCCAAATGGGGTGCTGAACCGCGTCGGGAAGGGCTGGACGTTCGGTTTGGTTGTTCTCGACCAAACAGCGAGTTTGTTGGGCGGTTGTTTTGAGACCTTTCTCTCAACACGCTGTCCACCTGTGAGCCGCTAGTTTCGTTATCTCGGGGTTTCGTGCAAAGAGGGGGTGGCAGTGAGCGAAGAAGTGCAGACTTGTCCCCAATGTGGCCACCCCATGGTCAAAAGGACTGCTCGTCGGGGACCGAATGCCGGTTCGCCGTTCTGGGGCTGCTCTGGTTACCCGGAATGCAAGGCGATTATACCGATTGGTGGCTCTTCTCCAACAATTGAGGCCACAGAAATGTCCTCTACGCCTAGTGATGAGCCAGCTCCGACCTGCCCTCAGTGCTCGTCATCGATGACGCGACGGCAAGCGTCTCGTGGAAGGAATGCTGGTGGGGAGTTTTGGGGCTGCTCGAACTATCCGACTTGCAAAGGGATTATCCCGATGGGTGATGACGCAAATCTCGAGGATCCGAAAAATCGAACGCGTAAGGTGGAATGGTCTGATGGGGCGCTCCTCCGCCCTGGTTGGCTTGCGCGCTACACCCTGGGAGGCGGCAGGCTTCGCGCTGTTCAGTTACCGGCAGGTGTAACGGAGCGACTATCACCGGTATGGGTCGGCCGTGACGATGTCGATAGTGCGCGAGCGACCGATGTCCGCACTCTCCGTGTCCTTGGGGTGGTCCGGAAGATCCTTCAGCGTGGCCCAATGCCACCTATCCACCCGGCGGCCGAGCGCCAACTCCTGCTTGATCTCGGCTTCGGCGCGGAGCTCGACGAGTCGATTCTCCCGGGTGATCTGTCGATGTCGTTTCGGAATCCGCCCACGCTCTCGTTAATTCTGGCGCGGACAACGCTGGGCATCGGATCCTTTGCCATTGACCAGAGCCTTCCCTTCGGATCCCCCGAAGAGGTGGCATTCCTCAGTTGGGTTGAGCAGGAGCTTGGATCGGGTTCTTCGCAGTGGTTTACCCCTCAGGCTCGTCTCGACAAGATGGTCTACGCGGCATGTAAGGACGTGCAGGGAGTCATCGAAGTCGACTTCCTTGTCCAAGCTCCTTGGATGCAATGCTTCATCGTCGAGATCGACGGCGCCCAACATGAAGAAGCCGTGTTGGTCGACAAGGTTGCCGACGATGCAGCGGGTGCCATCGGCCTCGATGTGCTTCGGATTCCGACGACCGAAATCCATGCTGGCGAAGGACCAATTCTCGACCAGTTGCGGGGACGGTGGAAGCAAGCACCCGAGGACGTCGCCTCGTCGGCAGTCGTCTTGGCACCAGTGCAGTTGCATCGAATTGTATTGGCGATCCTCGAAGGGCTGGAGGCCGGATTCCTTGCCGGATCAACTTGGTCGATTCGGCTTCATGACTCCTTCGGTGGTATGGGCGGGCGTTTAGCGCCCTATCTTGAGACAATCGCCGCAGTTGATGACCTATGGGGTGGCGACACGGTCAGTCCTCAGCGGGTCGACATCGCAAGTGACGATGGTGGCTGGACCTACATCCGAGAAGATGGCTCTTATCATCCCGCTGAATTCACCGCGAGTCCGATTGAAGTCGAACTATTCATCGAAAGTGACAAGTTGCCTACGGCACCACTGCCAACGGGTCGAACTTCAGTCCCTCGGGTGGTAGTACGATCGGCCATTGTTCCTGTGAACGTCCTTGACGGACGTGGTGATGGAGTGAATCGTCGCGTCCGCCCTGACAGTCATGGTCCACACGTCAATCGGTCGCTGCGCGTCCTCCTAGAGTCAAGCTTCGCTAAGGCAGATTTCCGAGAGGGTCAACTTGAAGCCATCAAGGAGATCCTGGCTGGGCGGGACTGTACCGTACTTCTGCCGACGGGCGCAGGGAAGAGCTTGATCTACCAGTTGGCTGGGCTCTGCCTCCCTGGGCGCACCATTGTGATAGCGCCCCTCGTTTCGCTCATCGAGGACCAGCGCGACGGTATGGCTGCCAATGGAATCGAACGAGTGGTCTGTCTCACGAGTCATGAACTACAAAGAGGGGGCTTTAGTGAGCTACACGACTCAGTGGCTCAGGGCGATGCCTTATTCATCTTGATGGTGCCCGAACGCATCCAGAGGAAGCAGTTTCGTGATGCTCTGACTCAATTGACCGCGAGGGTACCGATCAATTTCGCCGCCATTGATGAAGCGCACTGCGTTTCTGATTGGGGCCATGACTTCAGAACCTCGTATTTGCTAGTAGGTCGGTCTCTCCGCGCTTGCTGTGACCAGGGGGACGCTCGCAACCCACTCCCGTTGCTCGCGCTCACTGGAACCGCGTCGCGAGCTGTGTTGAAGGACGTCTTGGCTCAGCTCGAGTTCGGCGTGAAGTCGCCAAGCACAATCATTAAGCCACATACTTTCGATCGAAGTGAGCTGCGATTCTCTCTTCGCACGACTACTCCGGCCAATGCGGCGGCAATTCTTCAAGGCGAGCTCCTTGGATTGGCGGATCGATCGGGTATGACGCCTGGACAGTTCTTTTCCCCCAGAGC
>Ga0307373_10009981_pt1 | contig 14068 bp, 12 predicted proteins | sample OX2MG_FD_202534 | JGI IMG/M metagenome (GOLD analysis project Ga0307373, IMG submission 202534) | Soil microbial communities from Risofladan, Vaasa, Finland - OX-2 | ecosystem: Environmental > Terrestrial > Soil > Coastal area > Acid sulfate soil | place: Finland: Risofladan, Vaasa | collected... | reverse complement strand
GCGTCGACTTCGGTCACGACCACGTCGGCGCCCAGACCGCGCGCGCGCGAGGCGATACCCCGTCCGCACCATCCGTAGCCCGCGACCACCACGATCGATCCCGCGATCAGCACGCCGGTCGCGCGGATAACGCCGTCCATGGTGGACTGTCCGGTGCCGTAGCGGTTGTCGAACAGATGCTTGGTCTGGGCGTCGTTGACCGCGACCACCGGAATCTTGAGCGCGCCGTCGTGCTCCATCGCGCGCAGCCGGATCACGCCGGTGGTGGTCTCCTCCATGCTTGCGCGGACCTCTTTGGCCTGGTCGCGGAACTCGGTGTGCAGCAGGCTCACCAGGTCGGCGCCATCGTCCATCGTGATCGTCGGATGGCGCTCGAGGACGGCGCGCAGATGGCTGTAGTAGGTGTCGCGATCCTCGTCATGGATCGCATAGGTAGGAATGCCGTACTCGGCGACCAGGGCGGCGGCCACGTCGTCCTGGGTCGAGAGCGGATTGCTCGCGCAGCAGAAGACCTCCGCGCCGCCGGCCTTGAGCGCGCGCAGCAGGTTGGCGGTCTCGCAGGTGATATGCAGGCAGGCGCCGAGGCGCTGGCCCTTGAGCGGCTGATCCTTGGCGAAGCGCTCGCGGATGATGCGCAGGACCGGCATCTGCCGGTCGGCCCATTCGATACGTTTGCGGCCGGCTGCGGCCAGTCCGAGGTCGCGTACGTCGTGATCATTGCCCTTGGCATTGGGCATAACAGTCCTCCTGAAGGCGCTAATGCCTCCTGATGGTGATAATTTCCGGCCCGTCGAGAAGGGCGTAAGGGCCGCTCGGCGCGCCCCGCGATCCGGATCTATTCGGCGCAGCCCGAAGCAGTGCGGATCGATTCAGCGGCCGCCGGCGCCCAGCGCGCTCTGCAATGCCGCGACCATATCGACCTTTTCCCACGGAAAGAGTCCGTTTTGCGCAGGCCGTCCAAAATGGCCGTAGGCCGCCGTCGCCTGGTAGATCGGACGCTTGAGCTGGAGCGTCTTGATAATCCCGGCGGGCCGGAAATCGAACAGCTCGCGCAGCGTCGACGACAGCTTGTGGTCGGGCAGCACGCCGGTGTCGAAGGTGTCGATCAGGATCGAGACCGGCTCGGCCACCCCGATCGCATAGGCCACCTGGATTTCGCATTTGGTCGCGAGTCCCGCGGCGACCACGTTCTTGGCGACGTAGCGCGCCATGTAGCAGGCCGAGCGGTCGACCTTGCTGGGATCCTTGCCCGAGAAGGCGCCGCCGCCGTGGCGTCCGTAGCCGCCGTAGGTGTCGACGATAATCTTGCGCCCGGTCAAGCCGCAGTCGCCATGCGGTCCGCCGACGATAAAGCTGCCGGTCGGGTTGACGTGGATGGTCGTCGCCTTGTCCATGTACTGGGCGGGAATCGTCGGCTTGATCAGCAGCTCGATGATCGCCTCGCGAATCGTCGCATGGGTTGCCGCCGGACTATGCTGGGTCGAGACGACGATGGTATCGACGCCCACCGGGCGGCCGTCGACGTAGCGCACCGTGACCTGGCTCTTGCCGTCGGGGCGCAGGAAGTCGAGCTTCTTTTCCTTGCGCAGGCGCGTCAGATTCTCCATCAGGCGATGGGCCAGCGCGATCGGCAGCGGCATCACCTCGGGCGTCTCGTTGCAGGCGAAGCCGAACATCAGGCCCTGGTCGCCGGCGCCCTGCTCCTTGAACAGCCCCTGGCCCTCGGTGACGCCCTGCGAGATATCGGGCGATTGCGGCTCGATCGCGGTGAGCACGGCGCACATATTGCCGTTGAAGCCGACTTCGTCGTTGTCGTAGCCGATCTCGACCGCGGTCTTGCGCGCAATCTTGATAAAGTCCGGGCTGTGGCGCGAAGTTATCTCGCCGGCCAGCACGATCAGTCCGGTTTTGACCAGGGTTTCGAGCGCGACGCGTGAGTTCGGATCCTCGGCGATCAGCGCGTCGAGGACCGCGTCTGAGATCTGATCGCACATTTTATCGGGATGGCCTTCATTGACCGATTCCGAAGTGAAAACGAAATCTTTAAGAGGCATTAAAGGACGGCTCCTTGGAGGTGCGGGCTGACACAGTTCACGGCCCGCGAATCTAGCGCTTCGGGCGCCACGCGGCAATCGTCGGGCATCGCGGCCCGGCGGGCTCCCCGGGGGCCGGAGTGCGGTCTATCGGGCTCGCGCGCAAATCGAATTGGGCTAAAAATCCGATTGTTCTGATATAACCAATCTTAATGGATGGGGTCAAGGTTCGCGGGCTCTCGCAATCCGATCGGTCAGGCATCTAATCCTCGCCAAAACGTGCATCGAACAACGACTTTATCGCCGCCATCGCGGCCGCCGAGTCGGGTCCCTCGACCTTGATCTTGAGCCTGGTACCCTGGCCGGCGCCGAGCATGATTAGCTGCGTGACGCTGCGCGCATTGACCTCCTGACGACCGCTGATCAGCGTAACGGTCGCAGTGAACCGCTTGACGGTATCGGCCAGCGTCGAAGCGGCGCGCAAATGGAGACCGAGACGGTTTTTGATTTCGAGGGTGGCTTCGGCCGAATTCACATGCGCTACGATATTGGTTCGCCGGGGCTGGGTAAACTTGCGCCGCCGAAAGGGCGGCTGCGGCGGTCTCTGGCGCGCGGTAAGTTCGGCGGTGCGCGGGCCGCTCAGGCGCCGTTTTTGGTCGAGCGCTGGTCGATCGATCCGGCCCGGTCTTCTTCACCGAGGATCGCCGTGGTGAACAGCTCGCGCAGGCGCGGCTCGATCGCATTGTCGCGCGTGGTGCCCTCGCGCCGACGCCAGGCGCTCAGCGGGATTACCGCCTTGGCCATGTTGCGATGGCCGCCGGCGCTGCCAATCTCATTGAACAAACGCTTGACGATTTCGCCCGAATGGCTGTGGCCGACGCCATGATTGCGCACCGCAATGACCAGGTCGCGATCGAGTTTGCCCGCGATCGCGACCAGCTTGACGCCCTCGAACTGCAGACAGAAGTCGGCCATCTGAACGATCAGGTCGTCGCGCTCGACTACGCCGAGATGCAGCACGACGATGCCGTCGCGGAGGTTCATCCGACCCATCGCGCGCGACAGGATACGGGCGAAGCTCAGCGGCAGTTCGGGCCGATCGATCTGGCGCAGGAGATTGTAGTTGGCCAGCGGATAAAGATGCGTGAAGGCCTCTATATCGACCTCGGTGACGCGGCGCGACAGGGCCAGCGTGTCGCTGCGAATCCCGTAGAGCAGGGCCGTCGCCAGGCGCTCGCTGATGTGCTCGGCGGCACTGATCAGGTATTCGGTCATGATCGTCGCGGTGGCGCCGTAGCCGACCCGCACATCCTCGAACGGCGCAATCCCGGCGACGTAGCCCGGATGATGGTCGATCACGATATCGGCGCGCGGCAGCTTGTCGCCGAAGTAGGGCGGCTCGACGTCGACCATCGCAATCTTGTCGTAGACACCGAGCGCCAGGGTCTCGGCCTCGGCGATCTCGATCTCGAGCAAATGCATCATGGTACGGTTTTCGGGCCGGGTGACCGGCTTGAAGGCGAAGATTGGCGTGGTCAGCTTGTTGCGTCCGAGCAGCGTGCGCAGCGCGATCGCGCTCGACATCGCGTCGGGATCGGGATCGTCCTGCAGCACGATCGCCACGCGGTCGCCGTCGCCCACCAGGGCGCGGAGTTCACGGATTTTTTGCCTGGTTAACGCCTGATCCATAGAATTGGAAAAATCGCCGCGCGCATCGCTCGCCGCCGCTGTCCCCACTGGCCGGCGCCCGTGGGTTGGCTAGCCGCGGTCGCGCTCCGCTCGTGCAATGATGAAGCCGCGATCAGCCGAGTAGGGATAGTCGAGCCCGCGCCAGCGCATGATAGAGTTCTGGCTTTAACATGACGCTGGAAGGCGAATCAATTGGGTGGCCCCAACGGCGATGGGCGACCCACGGCGACATGCGGGCAGGCACAGAATGATCGAAGAGCAATGTGAAATCTGTCGGCGGACGGCCGTCGAATGGCTGCTCCGGATTACCGTCGAGGATCGCGCGGGTTACGCTGAAACCGCGCTGATCTGCGCAAACTGCGGCGTCAAGCTCCGCCTGGCCTCGGAAAAGATGCGCGACCTGCAGATCGATCCGTGGGTCCGCGAGGCGGTCGGGCGCGTGCTCAAGGGCAAGGGGTAAGCTCGCGATGGCATCGGCTCCGCGCACCGGCAACGAACTCGATCTGTGGCCTCACGAAGAGGCGCGCAAGCTGGCCGAACGCGTCGGCGGCTATGACGCCGCGCGCCCGGTGGTCTTCGCGAGCGGCTTTGGCCCGTCGGGCCTGCCGCATCTCGGCACGATGGGCGAGATACTGCGGCCGGCCTATGTCCGCCACGCGTTCAAGCAGCTCGGCCACGGGCGCCCCGATCGCTTCGTGGTTTTCATCGATGACATGGACGGTTTGCGCAAGGTGCCCGAGAGCATTCCCAATCGCGACGCCTTCATCGCGCACCTGGGCAAGCCGGTCTCGCGCATTCCGGACCCGTTCCGCGGCGCAGCGGGAGCGGAATGCCACGACAGTTTCGCCTCGCACATGGTCGCGCTGCTCGGGTCGTTTCTGGCGCCGGTCGAGGCCGACTACGAGCTGATGCGCTCGAGCGCGATGTACGGTTCGGGCGCCTTCGACGACGCGCTGAAGATCGTCCTTGCGCGCCATGCCGAGATCATCAAAGTCGTCGCGCCGACGCTGCGCGAAGAAAACCGCGCCGGATGGTCGCCGGTGATGCCGCTGTGTCCGCAATGCGGCCAGATCAACTCGACCCTGGTGACCGCGTACCATCCCGAGCGCGGCACCGTCGAGTTCTCCTGCGAGCGCGCCTTCGGCGGCGCCGAGGGCTGCGGATGGCGCGGCGAACAGAGCATCCTGGGCGGCCGGGCCAAGGTCCAATGGAAGGTCGATTGGGCGTTGCGCTGGCACGTGCTCAAGGTCGACTACGAATTATACGGCAAGGACCTGATCGACTCGGCGCGGCTGTCGGGGCAGATCGTGCGAATCCTGGGCGGGCGTCCGCCGATGGGCTTTGCGTTCGAGATGTATCTCGACGAGGAAGGGCACAAGGTCTCGAAGTCGGTCGGGCGCGGCGTCGGGGTCGAGCAATGGCGGCGCTACGCGCCGATCGAAGTGCTCAAGTATTTCCTGATGCTCAATCCCAAGCGTGCGCGCAAGCTGTTCCTCGAGGCGATTCCGCAATACGTCGACGAATATCTCGACGCGCTGCGCGCCTGGAGCATCGCCGAGCCGGCCGCGCGGCGCAATTCACCGCTCGAGTTCGTGCTGCAGACGAGCAGCGCGCGGCGCTTCAACTCGTCGCTGACCTTCAGCCTGATCATGAACCTGGTGCCGGCGGTCGGCACCGCCGATCGCGACCTGCTGTGGCGCTACATGGTGACCTACGATCCGGCGCTTGCCGAGGATGCCGAGACCGAAGCGCTGGCGCGGGTGCTGATGGAATGCGCGCTGAATTTCTATCGCGACCTGGTCGAGCCGGCCAAGCAGGTCTATACGCCGAGTGCGGCCGAGCGCGATCAATTGCGCGCACTGGCGGAGTTTCTCGGCGCGCATCCGGAGGCGCCGGGCGAGGAGATCGAAAAGGCGATCTATGATTTGGGCCGCGCGCATTACGAAAAGCCCGGCCAGATCTTCCCGCTAATCTACCGCACGCTGCTGGGGCAGGAGCGCGGGCCGCGATTGGGCGCGTTTATCCGGCTGGCGACGCCGGCGAAAATCGCGCAGGCGCTCGCATCGGCGATCGGCTGAGCCGGGGCGCACGCGCAGCTCTGTTCCATCTCCGCGCTATACGCTATTGACGTAGTACGTGTAAAGCGTACAATCGAATTCAGCTTGAGTCGTCCGGGTCGCGTCCATCGGAAGGAAGAAGTGATGCCTGACGAGCCGGATGAGGTCTTCGAATGGGATGAGGCGAAGAGCCTCAGAAATAAACTGCGCCGCGGTTTCGATTTTGGATATGCCTCGCGAATTTTCGCGGGCAATCGGTTCGAACGTGCAGATTTGAGAAGATCCTACGGTGAAATGCGGATCGTCTCGATCGGTAAGGTCGACGACGACGTCTTGACAGTTGTATATACTTGGCGAGGGAATCGCCTCAGGATCATTTCGGCTCGCCAGGCGAGCAGGAGAGAGCGCGATGCCTATCGTACGGCGTACCCTGAAACAGATTATGAAGAGCGGCGGCGGTAGCGTCGATCCGGAGCGGATGCGCAAAATTACCGACGAGGAGATCAGAGCCCAGATTGCGGCGGACCCTGATACTGCTCCGTTGACTACAGACTTCAGAAATTTCCGCAAGGTCTACAACCCGCCGCTGCCCGACGTGAAGGCGATTCGGAAGAAAATGAAAGTGTCGCAGGCCGAGTTCGCGAGCCGTTTTGGCTTCAGCGTGCGCACCGTCCAGCAATGGGAGCAGGGGCGCGCGGTGCCCGACCGCCCCGCCCGGATTCTGCTCCGGGTAATCGAGCAGTCGCCGCGTGCGGTCGAGCGCGCCCTGTACGGCTAATCGCGTCAGACGAATTCGGCGAAGACCGAGTCGGCCAGCTCGAGCCCGCGATCGGTCAGGCGAATGCGCCCGTCGGCGCGCTCGAGCAAGCCACCCTCGAACAGGCGTGCCGCGCGCGCACCGTGGATCTCATCGAAGCTCGCGCCGAAGCGCCGCACGAAATCCGCAAGCGCGAAGCCGGCGCGCAGGCGCAGGTTGAGAAAAACGAATTCGCCCGCCGCGGTCGCCGCGTCGACCGTCTCCGCGCCGGTCTCAGCGATACCGCCCGCGCCCGCCATTTCGAGGTACCGCGCGGGCATCCGCTCGTTCCACCAGCGCCGGCCCCCCGCGCCGTCGCGCGCGTAGCTGTGGGCGCCCGCGCCGATTCCGAGATAGCTCTCGGCATGCCAGTAGGTCAGGTTGTGGCGCGCCTCATGGCCAGGCGCGGCGTAGTTGGAAATTTCGTACATCGGGTAGCCGCGGCGCGGCAGCTCCTCGCGCACCAGCGCGTACATCTCGGCCTGGTCGTCGGATTCGAGCGGGCGGATGCGGCCGCGCTTCATCTCGGTGAAGAACGCGGTGCCCTCCTCGAAGGTCAAGTTGTAGGCCGAGATATGATCGGGGCCGAGCGCGGCGGCCTCGGCCAGATCGATGCCGACGTCGGCGAGGGTCTGTCCGGGCACGGCAAAGATCACGTCAAGATTGAGCCGCATGAAGCCGGCGCGGAGCGCGGCGCGGGCCGCGAGGCGGGTTTCGTCGGCGCTGTGGATGCGGCCGAGGAATTTGAGAATCGCCGGATTGAACGACTGCGCGCCGAAACTGATCCGGTTGATGCCGGCCGCCTTGAAGCCGGCCAGCCTGGCGCCGTCGACCGTGCCGGGATTCGCCTCGAGCGTGATCTCGGCGTCGCGCGTGAAGCCGAAGCGGCGCTCGGCCGCGTCGAGAATCCGCGCGATCGATCGCGGGTCGAACAGCGAGGGCGTGCCGCCGCCAAAAAAGATCGTCGCGATCGATTGCCCGTCCCAGGGCGGGTCGGCCGCACGCCGATCGATCTCGGCGATCAGTGCGCGCGCGTAATTTTCCTCGGGCCACGCCGCCGCCGCATGCGAGTTGAAGTCGCAGTAGGGGCATTTCGACTGGCACCACGGAATATGAATGTAGAGCGAGAAGGGCACGGCAGATCGAGTCTAGCCGATTGCGTGGCCCGGCGCAGGCGGGTTCGATGCGCGTTGGCGGCGCGGGTTATCTGTAACGCGCGCGGCGCCGTGGCTATACTTGGGCGCGACCGAATTGAATCGGGGGCCATTGCAAAGTCGCGAACAACCATCAGCATGAGGATCCGCCCGCCGGGCCGGCTCTGAACGCCGCGCACGATGCGCCTGCGGCGAATGCCGCGCACGAAACGATCGACGCGGCCAGCGCCACCGCCGCCAGTTCGCGGCGCGACGCGATGCGCTATAGCTCGAACCTGGCCGGGCTGGTCGCGGCCGGCGTCCTGCTGAGCCGCATCGCCGGCCTCGTCCGCGAAAGTATCTTCGCTCATTACCTCGGCAATTCGGCGGCGGCCGACGCCTTCAAGGCCGGCTTCCGTATCCCGAATATCCTGCAAAACCTGTTTGGCGAGGGCGTGCTCTCGGCCTCGTTCATCCCGGTCTACAGCCGGCTGCTCGGCGCCGGCGAGGAGGAGACGGCCGACCTGCTGGCGTGGGCGGTCGGCGCGATGCTCGCGCTGGTGGTTGCGGTCTTCGTGCTGCTGGGCGTGTTCGCCGCGCCCTGGATGATCGACGCGATTGCGCCGGGCTTTCATGGCGACAAGCGCGCACTGACGCTGGGCCTGGTGCGGATCCTCTTTCCCGGCGCGGGTCTGCTGGTGATGTCGGCGTGGTGCCTCGGCGTCCTCAACAGCCATCATCGGTTCTTCGCCTCCTATGCGGCGCCGGTGGCGTGGAACGCGATCATGATCGCCGCGCTGGCATGGTACGGGCCGCGCACCACGCAGGACGGGCTGGCGATCAAGGCGGCGTGGGCCTCGGTCGCCGGCGCCGCGCTGCAAATCGCCGTGCAGATTCCGCAGATGATGCCGCTGATGGGGCGGATCAGGCTGCATTTCGGCAAGGTGCGCGCGGCGCTGGCGACGGTCTTCAAGAATTTTCTGCCGGTAGTAATGGGCCGCGGCGTCGCGCAGGTCAGTGGCTACGTCGACAACCTGCTCGCGAGCCTGCTGCCGACCGGCGCGGTCGCCGCGATCAACTACGCGCAGATTCTCTATTTCCTCCCGGTCAGCCTCTTCGGGCTTTCGATCGCCGCCGCCGAACTGCCCTCGATGTCGCGGCTGACGACCACCGAGGACGCGACCGTGCTCGAGGCGCTGCGCGTGCGGCTCAATGCGGGGCTCAAGCAAATCGCGTTCATGGTCGTGCCGTCGTCGGCGGCGTTTATCCTGATCGGCGATCAGATCGTCACGCTGCTGTTTCAATCGGGCGCCTTCACCCATCGCGATTCGCTCTACGTCTGGGCGACGGTCGCGGGCGTGTCGGTCGGGATGCTCGCGGCGACCACCGCGCGCCTCTATATCTCGACCTTCTACGCGTTGTCCGACGCGCGCACGCCATTTCGCTACGCGATCGTGCGGGTGGGCCTGACCTTTGTGCTCGGCTACCTGTGCGCGATTCCGCTGCCGCCAGCGCTTGGAGTCGCCCGAAAATGGGGCGTGGTCGGGCTGACGGCCTCGGCGGGCCTCGCGGCGTGGGTCGAATATGCGATGCTGCGGGCGACGCTCAACCGGCGGCTGGGCTGGACCGGGCTCGAGCGGCACTACCTGCTGCGGCTATGGGCGATGGCGCTGGGAGCCGCCGGTGCGGCCTTCGCCGTGCGCTTCTCGATTCATCTGGGGGCGCGGCTCGAGGCGCTAGTGGTGATCGCGGCCTTCGGCGCGGGCTATCTCGGGATCGCGTACCTGGTGGGCGAGCCGGAACTGGACCGGCTGGTCGGCTTCGCCCGGGGACGGCTCGCCGCGCGCCGCCGCGCTTGAGGCCGATCGAATCAGATGGTGCGCGAGTTGGCCCGCGGCCGGGGTGGACGGCGCGTGGAGACGACCTCGGCCGCGCCGTGGTTGGTGCCCATCCGCGCGATCGTCGTGCTGGTGCTGTGGCCTTCGAGTAGCGGCGCCAGCGCGACCCGTCCGCCGTGGGCTTCGACGAACGCCTGTCCGTCGACCTGCTGTCCGCGATAATCCTCGCCTTTGACCAGCACGTCGGGCTTGAGCGTGCGGATAATCCGCTCGGCCTTGGTCTCGTCGAAGACCACCACGTAGTCGACCATTTCGAGCGCCGCGAGGATCCGCGCGCGGTCGCCGGCGTGATGAATCGGGCGGTCCGGCCCCTTGAGCGCGCGCACGCTGCGATCGCTGTTGAGGCCGACCACCAACAGGTCGCCCTGGGCGCGCGCGTAGCCCAGGATTTGCAGATGCCCCGCGTGCAGCAGGTCGAAGCATCCGTTGGTGAACGCGATCGTACGCCCGGCGCGCCGCTCGCGGTCGAGTGCCGCGACCGCCTCGTCGGAGGAAAGAATCTTCCGCTCGTAGGCGTCGTGCACCGGCTTGAGCGCGCGGGCAAAATCCTCGCGCGAGATAATCTCGGCGCCGATGCGGCCGACTTCGAGACCCGCCGCGAGATTGGCGATCGACGCGGCCGAGGCGAAGCTCAGGCCGGCCGCCGTGAGCAGGCCGAAGAAGGTCAGCACCACGTCACCCGCGCCGGTCACGTCGTAAACGTCGCGCGGGGTGGTCGGAATATAGGTATCGGCGCCGCCGCGCTCGGCCAGGTACATACCGTCGCGATCGAGCGTGATCAGGCAGGCCTTGAGATCGAGCCGCGTGACCAGCGCCTCGGCCGCCGCACGCCATCCCGCGCGATCGCCCAGGCGCATGCCGGTGGCGCGTTCGGTCTCGTAGCGATTGGGGGTAATCGCGGTCGCGCCGCGATAGATCGAGAAATCGTCGCTCAGGCGCGGATCGATCACCACCGGGATCCGCCGGCGGTTGGCGCCATCGATAATCGCGCGCAGCAGGCCGGGCGTGAGCAGACCCTTGTTGATGTCCGAGACCAGCACGCCGTCGGCCCGCGCGAGTTCCTGCGTCAGGCGCACCTTGATCTCGCGTTCGCGCGCGGGCGAGAGCGGGCGCGGATCTTCCTCGTCGACGCGCAGCAGTTGCTGGGTGCCGCGATTGGCCGATTGCACCGACCCGAGCATCCGCTCCTTGACGATCGTCGGCCGGTCGGGGTCGGCGACCAGCGCGCGCGTGCCGATACCCAGGTGGCGGAAGATCTCGCGCAGCAGGCGGCCGTTGCGATCGTCGCCGACCACGCTGAGCGCGCTCGGCCGCGCGCCCAATGCGCGCAACCCGGCCATCACGAAGCCCGCGTTGCCGGGTTTTTCCTCGCGCCGATTCACGCGCAGGATCGGAATCGGCGCTTCGGGCGAAATCCGCTCGACATCGCCCCACAGGTAGCGGTCGAGAATCACTTCGCCGGCGACCAGGATACGCAGCGGCTTGAGCTTGGGCAGCGCGAGGTCCGCGGGGCTGCGCGCGGGTTCGGTGACGCGCGCTTTGTGGTTCGCATGGGCCATGGCCCGGCGATCATACGATATGCGGCGGCGCTGGTTAAACGTGGCGCGGTATGAGTCCGTCGCAAAGATTCGCGATACTTAGCTATCGCACAACGAAGCTAGCCGCGATTGTCACTGGTCAGCGGATCGAGAAGCCGCCGTCGATCACTAAATCGGCGCCGGTCATGTGATCCGAGGCGGCCGACGCCAGAAAGACCGCCGCGCCGGCCAGTTCGTGCGGCTCGCCAAAGCGCCCGCGCGGCGTGCGCTGAATCATCTCCTTGAGCGCCTCGGCGTAGTCGGGCCAGTTGCGAATCCAGTCGGTCATGTCGGTCGAGAACCATCCGGGCAGCAGCGAGTTGACCTGGATATTATGCGCCGCGAGCTCCAGCGCGAGGCATCGCGTGAGCTGCAGCAGACCGCCCTTGGTCACCGCGTAGGACGGAAACACCGGCGAGCCGAAATTGCCCGCGATACTGCTGACGTTGATTATCTTGCCGCCGCGCCCGCGCGCCACCATCGAATGGGCCGCGAATTTGGCCAGGATAAAGCTCGCGCTGAGATTGGTCGCCAGCACCTGGTCCCATTCCTCGGCGGTCTGCTCGAGTACGCCCTTGAGAATCGCGAAGCCGGCGTTGTTGACGAGGATATCGACCGGGCCGAGGGCGCGTTCGGCGGCGTCGAAGGCCGGTTTGAGCGCCGGGCGATCGGTCAGATCGACGCGAATCGCGACTGCCCGGGCGCCGAGCGCTTCGAGTTCCGCGACCGCCTCACGATTCTTGGCCTCGTCGCGCGCCATGATCGCGACCGCCGCGCCGGCCTGCGCCAGCGCCGTCGCGATCGCGCGGCCGAGACCGCGATTGCCGCCGGTGACGATCGCGCTGCGGCCGCTCAAGTCGAACATCTGCCGGGTGCTCTGCCCAATGCTCATCGATGTCTCACTCCTCGCCGCGCCGCCGTCATGTCGAGCGGGGCTCGTGTTCCGATCCGTAATTTACGCGCGCGCTTATCCGGTAGCGCGGATGCCGATGGACAGCAACCGCCCGCGGCTTCTATATTGGCGTGTCGATCGCGCCGCGTAGCGGCGGCGGGCGGTCCCGATGCGCGTGCCGCGGGCCGATTTTGCACCGCATCCGGCGCACGCGCGATAGCGCCGCGAATTTGCCCGAGTGGAACCGGCGGCGGCATCACTCGAAGTAGGGGAAGGATTATGGGACTCAGGACGCCAGAACAATACAAGCAGGCGCTGCGCGACGGGCGCGCGGTTTTTTTCCGCGGTGAAAAGGTCGCTGACGTCACCACCCATCCGGTGATCGGCATCGCCGTCGAGCACGCCTGCATCGACTACCGGATGGCCGAGGATCCGAAGTACCGCGACCTCGCCGTCATGCATGAAGGCGGCCAGCCCTACAGCCGCTATTTCCATCTGCCGCGCACCGCCGACGATCTGCTCAAGCGCAGCGAACTCATCGCGGCCTCGACCCGCGAGGGTGCGACCCTGGTTGTGCTGATCAAGGAGATCGGGACCGACGCGCTCTACGCGCTCAACCTGGTCGGCGACAAGCTGGCGGCGGCGGGCAAGCCCGAGTACCGCGAGCGCATCAAGAAGTACCATCGCCATTGCCGCGATCACGATCTCGCGATCGCGGTCGCGCAGACCGACGTCAAGGGCGACCGTTCGCTCGGACCCACCGCGCAGGATCATCCCGACTACTACGTGCGCGTGGTCGAGGAGCGTCCCGACGGCATCGTGGTGCGCGGCGCCAAGGTGCATACCTCGGTCTCGACCAACACCGACGAGGTAATCGTGCTGCCGACGCGCGCGATGCGTCCCGAGGACAAGGGTTACGCGGTGGCCTTCGCCCTGCCGATCAACACGCCGGGCCTCAAGTTGATCGCGAGTCCGCACGGCAGCGCCAAGAAAGATCCCTACGAGCATCCGATCAGCGCGCGGCACAAGATGATGGAGACGCTGACCGTGTTCGACGACGTCTTCGTGCCCAACGAGCGCATCTTCCTCAACGGCGAAATCGAATTCGCCGGCCTGCTGGCGCTGACCTTCGTCCGCTACCATCGCTTCACCGCGGTCTCCTACAAGCTGCCGCTGCTCGAACTGATGGCCGGGGCGGGCTACGCGATCGCCGAGGCCAACGGCGTGCTCCGCGCGGCCCACGTGCGCGACAAGCTGACCCATCTGGCGGCCTATCATACGACGGTGCGCGGACTGATCGAGCATGCGGCGGCGTCGTGCACGATCGAAGAGGGGATGGCGGTGCCCAACACGCTGCTGACGAATATCGCGAAGTACCATTTCGCGCACAATTATCATCAGGCGGTGCAGATCGTGCAGGATCTCGCCGGCGGTATCCTGGTGACGGCGCCGGCCGCCGAGGACATGACCAGCGAGGCGACGCGCGCGTACGTAATGAAATACCTGGGCGGCGCGAAAGGTTTCGACGCCGACAAGCGGCTGCGCCTGCTCAACCTGATCGGCGACCTGACGGCGTCGGACTTCGGCGGCTACCAGGAGGTGCTGGCGGTGCATGCCGAGGGCGGCTTCGAAGCCGAGAAGCTGCAAGCCTACCGCGAGTACGATTTCAAGACGGTCGCGTCCTACGCGCGCAAGCTCGCAGGCGTGTAGGCGGCGGGCCCGCCCGGCTCTAACGAATTACCGGGGCGTCGAGGTCGAGCAGGCTCGCCAGTTCGTCGGCGCCCAGATGGTTGCCGCGCTCGAGCGCGTCGCGATCGTGCGCGAGGTATGCGAGATAACGATCGCCGAGCGCGCGGGCCTGCGCGCAGGCCGCCTCGAGGCGGGCGCGCGCGGCGGCGTCGAGCGGGATCATCGCCTGGATAATCCGCGCGATTTCGCCGCGCGCGGCCTCGACCCTCGATCGGCTGACCTCGCCCGCCACGGCGTTGTTGAG
>Ga0307373_10009977_pt1 | contig 14072 bp, 10 predicted proteins | sample OX2MG_FD_202534 | JGI IMG/M metagenome (GOLD analysis project Ga0307373, IMG submission 202534) | Soil microbial communities from Risofladan, Vaasa, Finland - OX-2 | ecosystem: Environmental > Terrestrial > Soil > Coastal area > Acid sulfate soil | place: Finland: Risofladan, Vaasa | collected... | reverse complement strand
TGGTGACCAGCGGGAGCCCGGGGCGGTGGTTCAGGGACTGGCCCTACCGTTTCGGCGCCTTCTATGCGGCCGACTACCTCGAATGGCTTAACCGCACCGCCGGCCGTGTTGTCCAGCCGGTCCCGTTTCCCAGCTGGGCCTGGATGATCGATCATCCTGACCTGCGCAGCATCGACGCGGACACCGGCCGCCCGCTCGAGTCATGGCAAGCGGCACTCGATCACGACACCTATGACAGTTACTGGCATTCACTGGACATCACCGGATACGAGCGGATGGACATTCCGGTGCTGCACCTGACCGGGTGGTTCGACGCGTGCGCGCCAGGCGAGTACCACCATTACCGCGAGCTGCGGGAGCGGTCGCTGGCCGGTCACCGGCAGTCCTTCGTGATCGGCCCGTGGGACCACGGCGGTGCTGTGGTGACCGGTGACGTGGTCGAAGGCGACCTTGCCATCGGCGCGAAGGGGACGGTCGACATCCGGGTCCTCTGGGAACGGTGGTTCGCGCGGTGGCTGAAGGGAGACTCGGCTGGTGAGCTCGGGTCCCCGGTCCGGTATTTCTGCCTGGGAAGCAACACCTGGCATGAGGCCGATAGCTGGCCTCCGAGCGCCAGCCAGGAACACACCCTGTACCTGCACGGTGACGGGACCGTACGCCAGGAACCAGCGCAGGACTCCACGACCAGGGACTATCAGTACGACCCGGCCGATCCTGTGCTGAGCATGGTCTCGCTACATAACAGGGACCGGCTCGAGTGGGCGCCGAGGTCGACCATGCTGATCGACCGGCGCCCGGACGTCCTTCGGTATGCCGGAGCACCTGTCACCGGGCCGCTGACGATCGCCGGTCCCGTGCACGCCGTCGTGTTCGCTGCTACAACCGGACCGGACACCGATTTCGTCGTGTCGCTCAGCTACGTCAGGGCCGACGGCACCGGCACCATTGTCTCGGATGGGATCGTACGGGCCGCGATGCGGGACTCGCTCACCGAGCCCGCGCTGCTGGAGCCCGGCGAGATCTACGAATTCAGCATCGAGCTCAACGACATCAGCCTGCGGCTCGCGCCGGGCGAATCCCTCGGGGTCGCCATCAGCTCCTCACTCGCCCCCAACTACCATCCCAACCCGAACACCGGGCTCGGCTACGGCGGCGATGCGGCCCCGGCCGTCGTGCGTCAGACCGTCTTCCACGGCGGCTCGTACCCGTCGCGGCTCGTCCTGACAGTCCTGGAGCCCGGCCAGAACGATGACCGCTCCTCCAGCGCAGCAGAGGCGGCGCCATGAGCGCGGGTATCACCAGCGTTCTCGCGCCGAGGGGCGGGACTCTCGAACTCGGCGGCACGCTGACGCAGCAGCGCGGCACCTGGCGCGAGACGCGGTGGCTGTTCCGGCACGATCGCTTCGCGATGACCGGGCTCGCTCTGGTCGCCCTGATCGCCGTGCTGGCAATAGTCGCGCCCCTGATAGCGCTCCTCGTCGGGCACACGCCAAATCAGACCTTCGACGCCATGGTGACCGCCCAGGGCCTGCCCAGGGGGCCAAGCGCGAGCTTCCTGTTCGGAGGTGATCAGGTCGGGCGAGACGTATTCGTCCGGACAATCTACGGGGCTCGGACGTCGCTCACCGTCGCGCTGACGGCGGCAGTGGTCTCTACCATCCTCGGCCTGCTGATCGGCATGGTCGCCGGCTACTACGGCGGTTTCGTCGACGTCGTCTTGTCGAGGATCATCGACGTCTTCCTGGCGCTGCCTATTCTCCTCTTCGCGATCAGCATCTCGACCGTGGCGTCCGTGACGACCGCTGGCGCGCTCGGCGGCCTGCTGAAACCTGGGATTGGCCTGGTGACCGCGGTCATCGCCTTCTTCAGCTGGCCGTACCTGGCCCGCATCGTTCGCGGGCAGGTGATCGCGCTCAGGGAGCGCGAGTTCGTCCAGGCGGCGCAGGTGCTCGGGGCGGGCGACGCCAGGATCATGTGGCACGAGGTCCTGCCGAACGTGATCAGCCCGGTCCTGGTGTACCTGACCCTGATCGTCCCGAGCAACGTCTTGTTCGAAGCGGCACTGAGCTATTTCGGTCTCGGCGTGCCCGAGTCAACGCCGAGCTGGGGGCAGATGCTGGCTGACGCCACGGCTAACTCGCTCTTCACCTACGCCTGGTGGATGATGCTCTTTCCCGGGTTGTTCCTCTTCATCACGATGCTCGGCTTCAACCTCATCGGCGACGGCGTCAGAGACGCCTTCGACAAGACCAGCGGCTCGGCCGCGGCAACCGGGTAGGACATGGCCAGATACCTCGCCGGTCGGCTGCTCCAGCTGGTCATCGTCGTCCTGCTCATCCTCGCGCTGACCTTCGTCATCTACTTCGTGATCCCGCCAGTCAGCCCGGCTGTGCTCTTCGCAGGAAAGCATCCGACACCTCAGCTCATCGCCCAGGTCAAGGAGAATCTCGGACTCAACCACCCGATCTGGGTGCAGTACCTGCTCTTCGTGAGGCATTTCCTCTTCGGTGACCAGTGGGGCTGGCCGGGCCTTGGCTCTTCCTATGTCACTCACTCTTCGGTCAGGAGCCTGATTGGCGGCAGGCTGGTGATCACCGCGGTCCTGGCAGGCGGCGCGGCCCTGGTATGGGTTTGCATCGGTATACCGATGGGCGTCCTGTCGGCCCTACGCCGCGGTCGGTTGTTCGACCGGCTGAGCCTCGGTCTCTCACTGTTCTTCGTCTCCGCACCTGTGTTCTGGCTAGGCGTGATGTCGCTCTGGCTCTTCTGGTACAAGCTCGGAGTCGCGCCTGGCAGCGGCTACTATCCGCCGGGTCAGTACGGCTTCGGTGCCTGGGTCGGCCACATGATCCTGCCGTGGATCGTGCTGGCTCTTCTCTACGCCGGCTGGTACGCCCGGATGAGCAGGGCGTCTGTCCTGGATGTCCTGCGTGACGATTTCATCAGGACCGCGCGCGCTAAAGGCATCTCCGAATGGCGGGTTGTGGTGCATCACGTGCTGCGTGCCAGCCTTACTCCGCTGGCCACCATGTTCGGGATGGACCTGGCCGGCCTGCTCGGCGGGACCGTGATCGTGGAGATCGTCTTCAACCTGCAGGGGATGGGCCAGTTCGCGGTCGAGTCTGTATTCAGCGGCGACCTGCCTTCTGTCCTAGGCGTGACGCTGATCGTAGCTATCGGCGTCACAATCGCGAACGTCGTCGTCGACATGCTCTACGCGACGCTAGACCCGAGAGTGCGGCTGGGACGCTGAGAGCCCGGCGCGGAAGGAAGATCCATGGGAGGGCAAAACTCCGGCCGGGTGGCTGTGGTCGGCGCGGGCATTGTCGGCTTGTCAGTGGCGTGGTTTCTTCAGGAAGAAGGGTTCGACGTCACGGTCTTTGACCAGGTCGGCGTCGCAGCGGGAGCTTCTGCCGGCAACGCCGGATGGATATGCCCCGGGATGAGTGCGCCGCTGCCCGAGCCAAGCGTGCTGCGGTACGCACTAAGTTCGCTGCTGCGGCGGGACTCGCCGCTGCGGGTCGCTCCGACTGCCCTGCCCAGCACAGCGAGGTTCCTCGCTGCGTTCGCCTTGTGCTGCTCGGAGCGGAAGTGGCTGGGAGGCGTATCGCGTGAGCTCAACGCCCTCGCGCAGAGTTCCTACGATCTGCTGGCCAGGGGCGGCGTGACTGGTCTTCTCTTGGACGCACCGGTCCTGATGGCATTCGACAATCGGGCTCAGGCAGCGCCCGTCGCTCACGAACTCCAGGCTCTCGGCGATGCGGGAGAGAGGTATGACGTCACCGAGCTGAGCGTCCATGACCTGCGCGCGGAGTTGCCGCTGCTGTCGGGTCGCGCGCGGCATGGCCTGCGGCTGGACGGCCAGCGCTTCGTCCAGCCTCTCGGCTACGTGCAGAGCCTGGCCGAATCGGTGCAGGCGCGAGGAGCCGATATTCAGGTCCGCGTGCCCGTGACCGGAGTCCGGTCGGCTGAGCGGGGCCGGGTCAGCATGACAGCAGCGGGCCTGACTACGGCCTTCGACAAGTGCGTTATCGCGAATGGCGCGTGGCTGTCCTCACTGGCCAGGTCGGCGGGAGTCCGGGTACCGATGGCCGCTGGCCGCGGCTACTCGTTTACGGTGCGGACGAAAGTACAGCTCACCGCGCCGCTCTACCTCCCGGCCCTTCGCGTGGCGTGCACGCCGATCTCCGGCGGCATGCGAGTGGCCGGGACCATGGAGTTCCAGACGGCCTGCCCTTCATCGGCGCGACCCGGATCACTGGCATCTTCGTGGCCGGCGGGCATGGCATGTGGGGTATGACGCTGGGACCAGCGACAGGCCGGCTCCTGGCCTCGTTCATCGCAACGGGCGTACTTCCGGAGGCGCTCAAGCCCTTCGATCCCTGTCGCTGACCAGGCTCGGTAGTGCGCCACGAAGCTGAATGCCCCCTTGTTCCGCCGTCGACGGGCTCAAGCTCATAGCGCTTGACCCGCCCGAGGTTGGCCAGTGCGCGCTCTGCTGGCCCGAGCGGGCCTGCGGTGCGTGGGCATCGGTACACCCGCCAGCACATCCTCAGCCCGATGACAGGCAGCCTGGTGACCAGGCCCGACGCTCCGCAGGACGGGCGGCTCGGTGTGGCAGCGGGCGATGGCGAGCGGGCAGCGGGGGTGGAAGACACACCCGGAAGGCGGGTTCGCCGCGTCCGGCGGATCACCGGGCAGCACGATTCTGGACCGGCGGCCGGCGACTTCTACCTCGGGTACCGCGGAGCGCAGGGCCACGGTGTAGGGGTGCGCCGGCGCCCCGAGCAGGACGTCGGTCGGCCCGACCTCGGCAACCCGGCCCAGGTAGAGCACCGCGGTCTTTTCGCAGAGCTCGCTGACCACGCCGAAGTTGTGGGTGATCAGCAGGTAGGACAGGTTCCGCTCGGATCGCAGCCGGGCTATCAGCTTCAGGATGCGCGCCTGGGTCCGGACGTCCAGCGCGCTGGTCGGCTCGTCCAGCACCAGCAGCCGGGGCTGCAGGCTGAGCGCACGGGCGATCGCGACGCGCTGGCGCTGGCCGCCGGACAGCTGATGCGGGTATCTCTCGGCGAATGCCGCGTCGAGCCCCGTCTCGGCAAGCAATTCCCCGACACGCTCGCTGGTGCCTTGCCGTGGCACTATGCGATGCGCGTGCAGCGCCTCGGCGATCGTCGTTCCGATCCGCATCCGGGGATCGAGGCTGTTATCCGGATCCTGGAAGACGATCTGCGCGTCCCTGCGGTACGCCTTCAGCGCGGCACCGCGCAGCGAGCTGACCTCGCGGCCGTCGAACATGATGCGGCCGCTCGACGACGGCACCAGGCGGAGAATGGCTCGCCCGATCGTCGACTTACCCGAGCCGCTCTCGCCGACCAGGCCGAGGCCGAACGGGCCGGCCGCGACCTTTAGCGACACGCCGTCAACGGCCTGCACCGGACCGAACCTGACGGTGAGGTCGCAGATCTGGAGCAGCGGCGGCATGCTCGTCACTGAGTGCTCGCTAGCTTCGGCACCGACTCCAGCAATTCCGCGGTGTACGGGTCCGCTGGCGCGGACAGCACCTGGCTGGCCGGGCCCTGCTCGACGATCAGCCCCTGGCGCATCACCGCGACCCGGTCGCACAGCTCAGCCACGACCGCTAGGTCGTGGCTGATGAACAAGATCGACATCCCGCTGGAGTCGCGCAGCTCGCGCAGCAGATCGAGCACCTCGGCCTGGACCGTGACGTCGAGCGCGCTGGTCGGCTCGTCGGCCAGCAGGATCTCCGCTCGCAGGGCGACCGCGACCGCGATCGCGACCCGCTGCAGCTGACCGCCCGAGAGCTGGGACGGATACCGGCGCATGAGGTCCGGCGAGAGCAGCACCTGCCGCATTGCCTCCGCCGCCCGGTCCGCCGCCTCGGACTTGGTCGCTCCATGCAGCCGCACAGCCTTTGTCAGCACGCTGCCGACCCGGTACACCGGGCTGAACGCGGTAGACGGGCTCTGGAAGATCGCGGCGATCCGGCGCCCCCGGATCTCCCGGAGAGCCTCCGGTGCCAGCCCGGTCAGTTCCTGGCCGTCCAGCTTGATGCTGCCGCTGACGGTCGCGCCGACGGTATGCGCCAGGCCGAGCACGGCCAGCGTGGTCATGGACTTTCCCGAGCCGCTCTCCCCGGCAAGGCCGACGATCTCTCCGTGGTCGAGCAGCAGGTCGGTGATAGCGACGACCCGGCGGCTGCCGAAGCTGATCTCCAGATCGGATATGGCCAGCCGCCCGGTCATCGCAGGAAGCTCCGTTTCGGGTCGAGCAGGTCGCGCAGGCCGTCGCCGAGCAGGTTGAAGGCGAATGCGGTCAGCAAGATGGCCAGGCCGGGGAAGGTCACCAGCCACCAGTCCGGAGTGAAGTAGCTCTGCCCTTCGGCGATCATCAGGCCCCAGTCCGGGACCGGATCCTGGGCACCGAGTCCCAGGAAGGACAACGCCGAGGCGGTCAGGATCACCCCGCCGACGTCCAGGGACACCTGCACGAGCAGCGGCGTAACCGAGTTCGGCAGGATATGGCGGAAGATGATGCGCAGCCGCGAGATGCCCAGCGCCCGGCATGCCTCAACGTAAGGCCGGCCCGCTACGGAGGCGGCCTGTCCGCGGATGAGCCGGGTGTACCAAGGCCACCAGGTGGCCGCGATCGCGATCGTGACGCTGGTCAGGCTCGCAGGCAGCACGGCGGCGAGCGCCAGCGCGAGCAGCAGCGGCGGGAACGCGAGGAACACGTCGGTCACCCGCATGATCGCTTCATCGACCCAGCCGCCCGCAAAGCCGGCCACCACGCCGAGGGGCACGCCGACGGCACAGGCGATCACCAGCACGACGGCCGCGATGAGGGGCGACACCCTGGCCCCGAAAAGGACCCTGGACAAGATGTCGCGGCCCACCTGATCGGTCCCGAACAGATGGGACGCCGACGGTGCGTGCAGCACGTCGAAGGGGTGTGTCGCCGTGCCTGCATCGCCAGCCCAGGGCGCCAGCAGCGGGGCGAAGATCGCGACGAGCACGATCAGGAGCACCAGCGCGCCGCCGACCGCCAGCAGCGGATTGGCCTGCAGGCCACTGCGGAGGGTCGCACCGCGCGGGACCGCGGCCTGCGGCGGCGTGATGCTCGGGGACTCGATCATCGCAACCTGATCCGGGGGTCGATGACGGCCTGCACGATGTCCACCACCAGGTTCGCGACGACGTAGGCGACCGCGACGAACAAGGTGATGCCGAGAATCGCCGGCGTGTCCAGGGTGGCGATGGAGGCCGCGGCGTAACTACCCAGTCCGGGCCAGTCGAAGATGGACTCCACCAGGAACGTGTTGACCAGCGAGTAGCCGAACACCAGGGCCACGGCGGCCGCGACCGGATTCCAGGCCAGCTTCATGGCGAACCGGCCGAAGATCTGGCGCTCGCCGAACCCCAGGGCCCGGGCATTCAGGATGTGCGTGTCACCGATCGTGTCCAGCACCTGCGCCCTGACCATCCGGGCGATCAGTCCGGCCGGGTAGGCCGCGACGACGATGGCAGGCAGGATCAGGTGGGATAGCGTGCTGCCGACCATCGGCCAGTTGCCCGCGACCAGCGCGTCGATGATCGGAAAGCCGGTCCGGCGGATCAGCGGGTGCGTGAAGAGCAGGCCAGGGGAGTACTCGCCCGCCGCCGGCAGCAGTCTGAGCCGCTGCGAGAAGATCAGCTGCAGGATCAGGGCCATCCAGAAGATGGGCATCGAGACGCCCAGAATCGACCCGGCCCGGATGAACTGATCGGCTGGCCGGCCTGGCCTGCGGGCCGATGTCAGGCCGAGCGGGATACCGACCGCGACCGCGATCAGCAAGGCCGTGATGACCAGCTCGAGCGAGGCTGGCGCGACGGTGAGGATATCGGACAGCACGTGCCGGTGCGTGTGGATGGAGACGCCCCAGTTCCCCGCCGCGATCCCGCCCAGGTACGACACCAGCTGGATGGCCACCGGCCGGTCCAGGCCGAGGAACTTCCGTGCCTGCGCGACCTGGCTCGCCGAAGCGTGCGGCCCGGCCCAGGTCGCGGCCGGATCGCCTGGCACCAGGTGAGCGACCGCGAACGTCACGATGATGACGCCCACCACCACTCCGATAGCCAGCACGATCCGGCGCGCGACGAAGACCAGCACCCGGGGCTACGGCTTCAGGTTGTAGACGAAGATCACGTTCGGGTAGGCCGGGTTCACCTGGAAACCGGAGAACGTCTTCGTCATCGCGTACTGGTAGTTGCTGTTGTACAAGAACACGATCGGTGCCTGCTTCAGGATCTCTACCTGCATGGTCCGGTAGAGCTGGCTGCCCGCTGACGGGTTCGTCGCGACCAGTGACTCCACCTTCGAGATCTGCTGGTCGAGAGCGTGGTTCGAGTAGTACGAGAGGTTGAAGAACGGCGCCTTCTCGGTCTGCAGCAGGTTGACGAACCACGAGTACGGGTCGGCGTAGTCCGGCCACCAGTACTCCATGAAGATGCTCTGCCGCGCCGACGCCGACGATGACTTGCCTTTCGACCACTGCGTAGCCCAGGCCAGCGGCTGCACCGTCAGGCCGATGTTCAGCTTGGCCAGGCTTGACTTCATCAGCGTCGCGACGACCTGCTCGTTGGAGTCGCCGGCGGTGTAGGTCAGGGTCAGGTTCAGCCGCTTGCGGCCTGGCCCGTATCCCGCGTGGTTCAGCAGCCGCGCGGCCCTGGCCGGATCGTAGGTATAGCCCGGCAGGTTCGCGAAGTGCCCGAAGAGCCCGGCCGGCACGATTCCGCTCGATGGCACGGCGCCGCCGCTCAGGGCCGCGATGATGCCCGCGTAATTGGTGCCGTAGGAGATGGCCTGACGGATCGGGGCGCTCAGTTTCTGCGCGTTGAGCTGGGCCAGCAGGTTCTGCCACGACGCCGCGCTGACTAGCTTGATCCCCGTCGCCCCCCGCAGCGACGTCCACATGGACGGGCTCATCTGCTCGACGAAGTTGACCTGCCCGGCGCGCAGCAGCTGCGCGGCCGTGGTGTCCTGCGGAACCACGCGGAACACCACCTTGGTGTAATGCTGCCCTTTCCAGCCGCCCCAGTACTTGCCGAACGCCTTGAGCACGACCTCGAACTCCTGGCCGTTGTTCCAGCTCTGCAGGGTGTAAGGCCCGGTGCCCGCGTCGTGCGGCGCGTTCAGCCACTTGGTCAGGCTGCCGGTGCCGGCTGCCGTGGTGTCGTAAATGTAGGCGGAGTAATCCGCAGAGGCTTCAAGGGCGAGCGGCGACGGATAGGAAAGGTGGAACACCAGCGTGAACTGACCCGGGGTGTCGATGCTCTTCACCGCGCCCCAGATATAGGCGGCCCCGCCATTCAGCTTCTTGGTGCGCAAGATGGCGGCCCTCGCCGCCTGGGCGGTCAGCAGCCTTCCGGTGTGGAAGTGAACGCCGTGCCGGAGCTGGAACGTCCAGGTCAGGCCATCAGCCGAGTGCGACCAGCTGGTGGCGAGCAGCGGATCGACCGCATGCGTGACCGGGTTGTAGCGAGTGAGCGTCTCGTACATATTGCTCATCGCGATAATGCCGTTCGAGTACTCGGTCGCCGGGTCCCAGCCATCCACGATCACCTGCGTATAAGTGTCGTAGGTGAATACCTTCGACACAGCCGGCTTGGCGCCGGAACTGTAACTGCCGCCACTGCAGGCCGCCAGCAGGAGTGCCAGCGCCGTTCCGCCTGCCGCGGTCCAAGCTCTCTGCCTGTTCATGTCCCACCTCTATTGCTGACGTGCGTGAATACCTGAGCCAGCCGGCGGCGTGTCCGCCGCCGGTGCGTGCAGCCCGCCTAGGGCACCAGCCGCCTTTGCCCGGATCCGGACAGCAGGTGAGGTGAGATAGGCGAGCGGAATCTCTTCCAGTTCGACGATCTGGACGGTGCCCGGGTCGGCTCCAGCCGCGACCGCATGATCCCTGGCCTCGTCGCGGGCCTCGTCCAGGGCCGCCTTCCTGCCACCGGGCCCGAAGTGGAAGATCCGGTCTACCTGGCCGCTCACCGAGGCGATCGCAGCGCCGATCGCGTTGGCCGCGTCGAAGTGCTCCGGCCGGACGACCTCGCTGACCCCGGCGAGCTCGTCGGGGATCAGGATGCTTCCGCCTCCGACGGCGATCAGGGTCAGGTCGCCCCTGGCGGTCTTGACCCGGTCGATCGCATCGGCCAGTTGCGCGTCGGCCGCCCGCACGGCCGCCTGGAGCAGGCCGAGGCTCGGCGCCGTGCGCGACGGGTTCCCGAGCACCGCCCGGCCGGTGGCTACCGCGCTGTCGGTGAGCGTCGGGGTCGATCCGCCGAAGACCAGCGCCTCTTGCCGCAGCCGGTACCCGACGCTCTCCGGGCCGAGCCGCACCGCCAGGTCATCGCCGTGCAGCACCGTGCCGCCGCCCAGGGCGATGGTTACCAGGTCCGGCATCCTGAAATTGGTGCGGATGCCGCCGATCTCCACACCCTGCGACGACTCTCGCGGGAAGCCGTTCACCAGCACCCCGACGTCCGTGGAGGTCCCGCCGACGTCAGCGACCAGCGCGTCTGTCCGGCCGGTCAGGAAGGCGGCCCCGCGGATGCTGTTGGCCGGCCCGCTTCCGATGGTCAGCACCGGGTACCGCAGCGCATGGTCGAGCGCCATCAGCGTGCCATCGTTCTGGGCGAAGAACGTCACCGGGGACAGGGAGTGCGCGGCCAGTGCCCGCTCAAGCGCCCGGGCGACATCGCCGGCCACGCCGGCCAGGGCCGCGTTCAAGATGGTGGCGTTCTCTCGCTCCAGCAGCCCGACCGAGCCGATCTCGTGGCTCAGCGAGACGTGCACCTCGCCGAGCTCCCGCTTGACGACCTCGGCGGCGAGCAGCTCGTGCCGCGGCGAGACCGGCGCGAACACGCTGGTGATCGCCACCCCGTCGGCCCGGCCGGCGACCGAGTGCAGGAACCTGGCGACCGCGTCGTCGTCAAAGGGAGCCAGGTCCCGGCCGTCGAACTCGATTCCCCCGGCTACGATCACCGCCCCGGCCGACACCACGGCGGTCAGGTCGGCCGGCCAGCCGAACATCGGCCGGACGCCCAGCGTGGCTGGCGCGCCGATCCGGATCACGGCCACCCGCTGCAGCTTCCGGCGCTCGAGCACGGCATTGGTCGCGTGCGTCGTGCCGAGCATCGCGTGCGTGATCCTCGTCGCGTCGATGCCGGACGCAGCGATCACCGTGTCGAGCGCTGCGATGATGCCGGCGGTCACCTCCGGGGTGGTCGGCACCTTGGCCTTGGCGAGTACCCGGTCGGAGCGATCCAGGATCACCGCGTCGGTGTTCGTCCCGCCGACGTCGATGCCGAGTCGGTAATCAAGCGCTGGCACCGGCGAGCTCCTCCACGGGCACGTAGTCGAAGTCGTAGCCGAACGCGCGCGGTCCCGCCATCTCCAGTCCGAACGGGGTTCTCCAGATCGGGGCACACGTCATCGCGATCACCGTGACCCGCTGCCCGTACCTGACCCGCTCGGTGGGGATCGCATCGGCGGTCTCGCTGTCCAGGACCGTGATCAGATCGGGCACGGAGGCGAGTACCCTGCCTTGCTCGAGTGCCACGAGGTTCTCGTTCTGAATCTCAAGCCTGACCAGCCGCCCGGCAGCATCCCCGAGGCCCTCGACCACGACCGAGCCGCGGACGAAACCCTTGGTGGTCCGCCGCTCGACATCGGTCACCTTGCCGCTCAGCAGCGGGAACCCGCCGGTCACCGCGACGAGCGCCGCGATCGGGTCGCCAGCTGCGGCGGTCAGCGCGTCTCCGATCCTGATCGCCAGCGTGAACGTGCCGCGAACGGTCGCGCCGCGCGCCTGCCCGACGGTCATGATGTACTCGGCCGCTGCCCCGGCACCGCCGAACTCCACCGCGGCGGAGCGCTCCAGCCGCTCCATCCAGGCCCCGGAGATGGCCTGGAAGATGAGCACGTTGCCGCGCTCGTCGGTCATCACGCCCGGGCTGGGATCGATCCCGGCCAGATGCATGGTCACCTGCGGGATTTCCGGAAAGGCCCGGCCCATGCCGTCGGCGTCCACGACCGGCAGCCCCATCCGCCCGGCCCAGCACAGCGGCAGCAGGCCGTTGGACCCGCCGATCTCAGCCGGCATCAGGGCGGCCACCTGACGGCCGGTGAGCCGCTCCAGGTGGTCGCGGAGGACCGCGCCCTCGCCGCCGTTCTCGATCTTCTCGATATGCACGGTCGGCGCGCCGACCATCCCGCACGGCATGATCAGCGCGTCGTCAGGAAGATCGTCGAGGTCCACCAGCTCGGTCGGCCCGACCTCCTCGAGCGCCTGCAGTGCCAGCAGCAGGCCGATATGAGGATCACCGCCACCTCCGGTGCCGAGCACGGCACAGCCGCGGGCCAGCGAGCGCAGCGCCGGCTCATCGAGCAGCCGTTTCATGATCGAACGCTACCCATGCCGTACTGTCCGTGCATATATGCATAGTGCATAGAATCTGCTCCGGTTCTATTCGGAATGAATAACTTCGTGCGGCATCGAGATTCCGTAGCACTCGGCTGCCTCAGCCGGCGTAATGAGCTCATCCCGCAGGTCAGCCAGCACGCGGTCGGCCTCACGCTCGCGGGGGTCGCCGTAGCCGCCGCCGCTGCCCGTCACCAGCCGCACCACGTCATCGCGCCGGAGTGGCAGCCGGGAGACCTTTCCGAAGGGCGGGCCGATCGGGCGGCCATCGCGCAGGACCTCGACGTAGTTAGGTGAGCCGTCACGGCCGCCCGCGGCTCCCCAGGGCGGGTAGAGGTGGCGCCCCCAGGCGACGGTGAGCAGCGCCCCGTCACAGCGGATCCGGTACTCCCGGACCAGTCCGCGGCCGCCCCGGCGGCGGCCCGCGCCAGCGCCAGGGACGATGTCGAAGCCAAACCGCTCCACCCGCACGCCATACCGCTGCTCGGCGACCTCGACCGGGATCACGTAGGTCTCCCCGTCGCCGACCGAGACCAGCCCGTGCTGGCCGTCGGCATCGCGCCCCGCTCCCCAGCCGCCAGGCTGCGGCTCGACGAGCAGCGCCGGCTCGCCGGTGTCCGGGTGCGTCAGCGCCAGCGAGGTGGAGCAGACCGAGACAAACGTTCCCGCTGGCAGCCGATCGGGAAAGGCCGGCGAGAGAGCGTGCCACATCAGGTCCGAGGCCATCTCGGTGGCCTCGAAGTAGGCGGCCACCGGCGCGGGCCGCTGCGCGTTGAAGATGCTGCCGGGCGGGCAGATGATCTCCAGGGGGCGGAACCAGCCGTCGGTCGCTGGCTCCGCAGGGTCAGTGATCGCCTTGAAGACGGTGCGCACTCCCGATACGAGTCCGCTCCAGGTGCAGTTGATGGGACCGGGGACCTGGCCATGGCTGCCGGTGAAGTCGCAGCACACGCCGTCCTCGCTGATCTCGACCCGCACCTGCACGGGGAACGGGCCGTTGCCGAGGCCGTCGGTATCGGTGAAATCGGCGGCTGTGAACACTCCGTGCGGGATCCTGGCCAGCGCGTCCCCGGCGAGCCGCTCGCTGCGGTCCAGCACAGCGCGCATGGCGGTCCTGACCGCGGGCGTGCCGTAGCGGGCGCACATCTCGAGCAGCCGGCGTTCTGCTACCTCCAGGCAGGCGGCCTGGGCGGTCAGGTCGCCGAGCACCATGTCTGGCAGCCGGCTGTTGGCGGCGAGAATGGCGCGGACGTCCTGCACCGCTTTGCCATCGCGGTAGGCGTGCACGAACGGGAGCTGGAGGCCCTCGGCGTAGACGTCTTGCGAGTCGGCGGTCCACGATCCCGGGTCCTTGCCGCCGACCTCGGTCCAATGCCCCTTCGCCGCCGCGAACCCGATCAGCTCGGTGCCGGAGAAGACCGGGCGGACCAGCGCGACGTCGGACAGGTGGGTTCCTCCGCCGGCGTAGGGATCGTTCGCGGCGATCACGTCGCCGGGCCGCAGCTCTTTCCGGCGCGCGATGATCTCCTTGACCACATCCCCGAGCGGGCCGAGGAACCCGGCGATGCCGTTGCCCTGGGCGACGAGCTCGCCGGCC
>Ga0307373_10009976_pt1 | contig 14072 bp, 13 predicted proteins | sample OX2MG_FD_202534 | JGI IMG/M metagenome (GOLD analysis project Ga0307373, IMG submission 202534) | Soil microbial communities from Risofladan, Vaasa, Finland - OX-2 | ecosystem: Environmental > Terrestrial > Soil > Coastal area > Acid sulfate soil | place: Finland: Risofladan, Vaasa | collected... | reverse complement strand
CGGGTTTCCATCGCACATCCTGCCGGCCTCTGTCATTCAAGAATCGCGCAAGAACAAAGAGAAGGTCCGAGAGGCGATTGACAAAATGGATCACCGCCGGATTCACCGCTTCCTCCGAAGCCAGCCGCACGATGTCCCGTTCGGCGCGCCGCGTCACCGTTCTGGCGAGATGCAGATAGGCGGAGGCTGCGCTGCCGCCCGGGAGCACGAAACTATCGAGCGGCGCCAATTCGGCGTTGAACTTGTCAATCGCGCTTTCCAGCCAGGCGACCTGCTCATCGGTCACGCGAAGCGATGGGGCATGCGGCCCGGGGCGTTCCGGGCGGCACAAATCGGCGCCCACGTCGAACAGGTCATTCTGAATGTGGATCAGGACATTGAGAACGTCGGGTTCGCCGATGTGCAGGTTCGCGATTCCGATGGCGGAGTTGGCTTCGTCGACGCTGCCGTAAGCGGCCACGCGCGGGTGAAATTTCAGCAATCGAGAGCCGTCGCCGAGGGATGTTTTGCCGTCGTCTCCGGTGCGCGTGTAGATCTTGTCGAGTTTCATCGTGAGTTCCGGGTTGCCCATGAATCGTATCCTGTATCGCCACCGGCTGAAAGACAATTTGGAATCGTGGCGCTTGACTAAAATGTTTCTTCGCAATATGGTTTGAAGATATGAGCGCGATTACCCTGAAAGTCAACGGCAAGACGCACAGTTTGGATGTCGATCCCACAACTCCGCTCCTGTACATTCTGAGCGACGACCTGGCACTGCGCGGCCCGAAATTCGGCTGCGGCCTGGGCCAGTGCGGCGCCTGCACGGTCATGGTGAAGGGGCGGGCGATTCGTTCCTGCATCACGCCGGTGGAAACGGTGCAGGGAGAGGAAATCACCACGCTGGAGGGTCTGGGCAGCATCGACAAACCACACCCCATTCAGAAAGCGTTCATGGAAGAAGAGGCCGCGCAGTGCGGGTATTGCCTGAGCGGCGTGATCCTGACCGCCAAAGCCTTCCTCGACGCGCATCCGCATGCCACTGAAAAAGAGATTCAAGAAGGGATGTCGCGCGTCTTGTGCCGCTGCTTTACGCACACGCGCATGCTTCGCGCCATCGAGCGGGCGCGGCAGGAGATGGCGTGATGAAAAAACCATCTCAATTCGAAAACGAATTTTCCAAATCCTCCGGCGCCGGCGAAACCCTGGAACGCTCGGGCTTTTCCCGCAGGTCGTTCATCAAGGGTGGCGGCGCGCTGGTCATCGGCTTCAGCATGGGCGGCGTCTTTTCCGCAACCGATGCTCTCGCGCAAAGGAGACCGGCTCCGGGTTCTCCCCCCGCCAATGAACTCGATTCCTGGATCGCTGTCGGCGCGGATGGCCGGGTGACCGCTTACACCGGGAAGGAAGAGCTTGGCCAGGGCATGTCCACCGCCCAAACGCAACTGATTGCCGAAGAGCTTTGTGTCCGGTTTGATCGCGTCACTTTAATCATGGCCGATACTTCCATGACGCCGGACCAGGGCGTCACCTCCGGAAGCCAGTCGCACCCCACCAATTTCAATCACCGCAATCTGGCGCAGGCGGGAGCCACGGCTCGCGAAGCCCTGCTGCAGATGGGATCGAAACACCTGGAGATCCCGGTGGCGCAACTCGTGGCGGTCGATGGGGAAATTCGTTCGAAGGCGGACGCATCGAAAAAAGTGAGCTATGGCGAGCTGGTTGTCGGAAAGAAATTCAATCTGAAAGTGGATCCCGCCGCCAAGCGGAAGCCGGAGAGCGAATGGACCATTCTCGGTCAGTCGCTGCCGCGCCCGGACATGCCCGAAATGGTTACGGGCCGGTACGAATACGTGCAAAATGTGCGCCTTCCCGGAATGCTGCATGGCATGGTGGTCCGGCCGGGGGCTGTGGGCGCAACGCTGAAGAACGTGGACGAAAGTTCCGTGGCGGGACTTCCGGGCCTGGTGAAAGTGGTGGTGAGAAAGAATTTCGTCGGCGTGGTCGCCGAGAAGCAGTGGCAGGCCATACAAATCGCCAACCAGCTGAAAGTGGAGTGGTCCGCCGGATCGGGACTCCCCAGCCAGGCGACGTTCTACGATTATTTGCGAAATAAAAAGCCCACGCATGACACCCTGGTTGTGAATTCCAACGATGTGGACGAAAAACTGAGTGGGGCGCCCACCGTATTGAAAGCCACGTACTATTACCCGTATCAGATGCATGGATCGATCGGAAGCTCCTGCGCCGTCGCCGATGTGCAGGGCGACAAGGCCACGGTCTGGTCGCCCACGCAGGGTGTCTGGCCGCTGCGCGGCACGCTGTCGATACTGCTGGGACTGAAGCCGGAGAACGTGCGCGTGATTTTTCGCCGGGGCGCGGGCTGCTACGGTCTCAATGGCGCCGACACGGTGAGCTTCGATGCCGCGCTGCTGTCGCAGGCGGTCGGCAAACCGGTGCGCATACAGCTGACCCGAAAGCAGGAGATGGCGTGGGAGAATTACGGCTTCGCATTCGTTCTGGATGAACGAGCGGGCCTGGACGCCCATGGAAACATCGTCGCGTGGGAGCAGGAAGCCTGGGCTCCGGTGCTGGGCAACCGCCCCGGCTACAGGACTCCGGGAAACGTCATCACGGGCTTGCTGGCGGGTTTTGAGCCTGAGGCGTTCGAGCCTCGTTCCCCGGCGGCTGAGCCGACCGAGTACAGAAATAACGGCAACGCGGCGTCATCCTACATGGCGGGGCGTGTGGGAGGCGTCGCCCAGGGCACCGGTACGATCCAGTCGGAACGCTCCTTGCTTCACAACGTCGTATCTCCATTCTGGACCGCGCCGCTGCGTTCGCCGCAGCGCCTGCAGAACACGTTTGCGCAGGAAAGTTTCATGGATGAGCTTGCGGCAAAAGCGCAAATCGATCCCCTGGAATTCCGGCTGCGGCATTTGAGCGAGCCCCGGCTGATCGACGTGGTTCGGGCCGCGGCAAAAGGGGCCAACTGGGAGGCGCGTCTTTCGCCGAATCCAAACCGTAAGAAGACGGGGATTGCCAGCGGCCGCGGCATGTCCTGCGTGGCGTATGAAGGGAGCAACGGATACGCCGCCATGGTTGCCGAGGTCGATGTGGATCAGGAAACCGGAAAAATCACCGTGAAGCGCATCGTGATCGCCAACGATGCGGGGCCCATTTCCAATCCCGACGGCTTGCGAAATCAGATGGAGGGCGGCGCCCTGCAGGGTTTGAGCCGCGCGCTGCTGGAAGAAGTGACCTGGGACGACCAGAATGTGACTTCGGTGGACTGGCTAACCTATCACTCGCTGTATCTGGGTTTCGACGTTCCGAAGGTCGACACGATTCTGCTCAACCGGCCCGATCGCAACGCCACCGGAGCGGGTGAAACTGCCATCACCATCGTTTCCGCAGCCCTTGGCAATGCCATCTTCGATGCCACCGGCGCGCGTATCCGGCAGGTACCGATTACCGCTGAACGCGTGAAAGCCGCGCTGGCCGCCAGAACCTGAAAAAATGCGTTGTGTGTTTTCCGCTCCCCGGCCAGCAAGGCCGTAAAGACCGGTCAGGCCGGGAAGCGGCGTTAGAGTTCCGCGTTAGAACTTGTTCCAATACATTGCTGCGTCAAATCTCTTCCCGGCAGCTGCTCCTCTTACTTTGTTCCCATGGCCATGTTTGCACTGTTTTTCACGGTTACGAGCGCAACGATATTTTTGCCGCTTTCGGTAAGCGCGAGCTTGCCGTCGGCGAAATGCATCATGTTGCGCACCACGCCGCCGCCGGCAGGAATGATCCAGGTTTGAAATTTCTCGGTCCTGGGATCGAAGCGCACGAGAGTATTGGGTTTCACGCCGGATTCGCTGTACCACACGATATCGTTCACTATGGTAATTCCGTAGGGCCGTGATTTCGGGCCGCCGGGAGAGAGCCATTCCTTGGTCATTTTATTGGTCTTGGTATCGAAGCGGCCCAGATAGCCGCGCCGATAATCCGTGTAGTAGAGAACGTCGTCGGAGGTGATGGCCACGCGCCGCGGGCGCGCCTCTTCGTTTGGCAATGGGTATTCATGGATTGCCATGGTGACCGGATCGATGCTGGCGATTTTCGGCGCGCCGAATTCCATAAAATACGGAACGCCCTTGGAGGTCACAACCATGCCGTAGGGATTTGATTTTGGCGTGGGCACGGTTTCCGTTTTCGCCATCCCGGTCTTGGGATCGAATCTCCCCACCATGTTGGCGCCCTGCACGGTGAACCAGATGATGCCCTTCTGATCAAAAACCGGCGTATGAGGGTCTCGAGCTGCCGGATCGAGATGATACTCGGTAAATTTTCCGGTATTCGGCACAAACTTGCCGATATAGGCCTTGAAATTCGCCGTAAACCAGATGTTGCCCTGCTTGTCCATGATCAATCCGTGCGGGCCGGAGTCCGGCGTAGGCAGATGATATTCGGTAATGTGTCCCGTCTTGGGGTCGACGTGCCCCAGGACGTTGGCCATCTGGCCGCTGTACCAGATCGTGCCGTCGGGAGCAGCCAGCGGATCATGGGGACGCGTGCCGGGCGTGGGCAATTTCCATTCCTGAAAAGTGACTTTCACGTTTCCGGGAATAATCTCCGCATGCGGCGCGGGCTTCTCCGGAAAATTCTTGATCAGGTAGTTGGTCACCATGTCGACCTTGTCCTTCGGCACCGCCGCGCCCACGTTGAGCATCATGGCCATGGTGGTTCGCCACTCGGCTGGCGTATGGCCGGAGTTGACGACGTTGTTCAGGCTGTGGCAGACGGCGCACGCGATTTGGACAATTTCCTTGCCCTGGCCATCCGGCAATTGGACCGGGCCGCGCGCCTGCGTCTGTGCCTGGCCCTGCACGGGTAATCCGAACGCCAAGACGGTTGCGACGATTAGCATCCATGTTGATTTGGACGGCATTGCTCCTCCATCGAATTTTCCGATTTATGATCGCACTGCTTAGAAGGCGCACCCATTGTTTCGGTTACAAAAAATGTTTGCGCCGCCTGCCGTGGCGCAGGTCTTCCTTGCAACTCCCACCGAATTGTAATACTAACTCTATAGCCGGATTGTGTGACAATTCAATCTTGTCTGGTCTTGTCTGGAGAGCATTCTGGCATTGAAAAGGGAGGAACTTTCGAATGAGAATCACGGTAGTGCAATTCTTCAAGGCCCTGGCGCTTCTTTTGGTGGCCGGCTTGCTTCCGGTAGCCGCCCAGCAGGCGGCACCGTCCGCAGCCCATCCAGCGCCGCAATTCATGATGTCGATTCCCGCATTCCGGGACACCGGCAATATCCCGGTGAAGTACACCTGTTCGGCAAAGCCCAAATTCGTTTCCCCGGCGCTGGCATGGCGCAATACCCCGAAGGATGCCGCCAGTTTCACGCTGATTCTTCATGACCCGGATGCACATCCCCGGAAAGGCATAATGGATGTCACGCACTGGATCATGTGGAACATTCCCGCAACCGCAACCCACCTCCCCGAAAACGTGCCCGACATGGCGCAAATGGCCGATGGCGCGATCCAGGGCAAGAATATTCGTGGGGTGAATGGATACCAGGGTCCTTGCCCGCCGCCAGGCAAACCGCACCACTACACGTTTGAACTCTACGTGCTGGATACGAAACTTCCTGCCGGACCCGACGCCACGCGCGCTGACGTGCTGAAGGACATGGACGGCCATATCATCGGCAAAGCCGTCTATATTGGAATGTTCCACCGATAAAACGATAACGGCGAGAAGATCCGGCGGATCGATTCAGGAACCGGATTGAGTTGCAGGAAACGCCGGGCTTGGAAATGTCCGTTTTGAGAGAAGACAGAGGCGGGTGGGTTAGTTTACCTTAAATTTTAAGGTACTTCCGCCTCTGTCTCTTAACTTGCGAGTTATATCAGATACGCGATGGAGAGTGCAAGCAAATATAGTACAAGCCTAGATACGTCCATTTCATAATAATAAGCAAGATGCGGGGGAACTCTTCTGGACGGCCCCTGCCGCGCAGTGTTAGCCGCCGGGACCGGATTTGCGCGATTGTCAGTTAAGTCCCATTAAATCAGCTTGTTGCGTCGCTCGGCGCAATCCCGCCCAGTTGCTCCTAGTGTGCTGTTCCGGAAATTAAGTCGCAATTCCGGATTGTGGGTCAGGGCTTCAGCCCTGACAAAATAGGCTGAAAACAAAGGGGCTTTAGCCCCTGAAGACATGTTCCACTTCGTGAAGGATTTTCCGGGACAGCACACTAGTTGATCGCGAAGCAATAGAACAGGCCCGCGCCGCCCGTGCTCACCAGATTTTCCTGGCTGCAGCCGCGGCTGGGATGCGCCGAGTTCCACGAAGTATTCCCGGCGCCGTTGCGGTCGGAATGGCCTAGTTGCGCCGTGCCGGTCGTGTCGCTGGTCCAATTGCTGCAGGTGTGGTCGGCGCTGTCGGTGAAGGCCGTGCCGTCGGTCTGCGAGCCGGTCAGCATGTCGTGCCGGTTGGGCTTGTCACCGCGGCCGTTCACGATCTCTCCCTTCTCATTCAGCGCGGACAGCTTGACCAGGTTATTGCCGCGACGCGCCAGTTCCGCCGTGTCTCCATGCAGATCGGCTAGGCCATTGGCGATTTTTTCGCCCTTGGCGTTATACCAGGGGCCCGTGCCGATGCGGTCCCGCGCATTGATAGCGGGCTGTCCGGCAGTGGCCTGCGTGCTCAGGTACGCGTGCCACGTCTTTGTGCTGCCCACAGAGGCGGCCAGCGTCTGGCAGATGTGGTCGGCTCCTGCCAGGCCTCCCAGATTTGCGCCGTCTCCCGAGCCGGCGCTGGTGATGAAAAAGCTCATCGGTTGTGGGGGAGCCTGTGCCGCGGGCTGTTGGGCAAAGGCCAGGAACGATCCGAGAGCCGACAAGGCAATTGCTGCAAGTACAGCTTGCATCTTCTTCATGGATGTCTCCTTAGAGTTTGCTGCACATAAAGCCTTGCCGGAAAAATGAAGGAATGGCCGGAGTGTAGCGAATCGCGTCGAACGCCGCAACCTATTTGAAAATCTCCCGGATTTTTCGGCCGGTTCGATGTTTTCGCGGCATTTTTGGCCGTGATAGCCGTCACAGCCCGCGCTGCTTGACACGGATTAAAATTCAGGCGTACGAGGGGAAACAGTACTTCTCGGATGGGACTGCTGATAAAGGGGCAAAATCATGAGCACAAAAAAAAGAGATAATAGTTTGCGTTACAACCAAATGGAGGCCGGGACGCAGCGCGCCAGGCCCCTGCTGCACCAGCACGCCAGCGAAAGTCAGCCCTACGGAAAAATTGCCAAGTTGCCGATCGCTCTGGATGAAACCGCCTGCGAATCGAGCATCACGAACTTGAATCAGCTTCTTGCCGACACGATGAGCTTGCGCGACATGTACAAGAAACATCACTGGCAGGTGGCCGGTTCCGCGTTCTACCAGTTGCATCTGCTCTACGACAAGCATTACGGGGAACAGAACGAACTGGTGGACACGATTGCCGAGCGCATTCAACTGCTGGGCGGCATCAGCATTGCCATGGCCGCCGACGTTGCGGAGACCACCATCATTCCGCGGCCTCCACGTGGCAGGGAAGAGGCGCCCGTGCAGATTTCCCGGCTCCTCGAAGCGCACGAATTCATCTTGAAGGAAGCGCGCACGATGGCGCGGGAAGCTTCCAAAGCCGGCGACGACGGCACAAACGATCTGCTGGTGAGCGATGTGATCCGTTCCAATGAATTGCAAGTGTGGTTTCTCGCCGAACATCTGGTGGCCGCGCCGCTGCAGCAAACCGAGCAAGCCAAAGCTGCACTGACGGGGCGGTAGTTCATCGGGCGCCGGCTTTTTTGCCGGACGGACAAAAATTCACAGTGCTGGACCGGTGTTCCGGTCCGCGTGACGAGTGTCGCTCGGGCCCGCTGTGCTAGGTATTGCTTCGGTTGCATATCAACGTGCGAATCAACGATTGTTCGCAGCGGATTTTTCCCCGATCATCCCGGTCAGTTCACGCGTAACCGGCGCGTCCAATCCGTGTTCGCGGGCCCCGCGCAGGATCGGTCCGGAGATGGCGTCCAGTTCGGGCGGGTTTCCGGTCTCCACGTCTTTCTGCATGGAACTGCGCCCGCCCGGCGGCATTTTATCGAAGAAGGAAATGAACGTAGCGGCATCGAGCGGCGCACCGCTGGCTGTGCTCACCGCGCAGGCCTCGCGGACGGACGCTTCCAGCCTGGCGCGCCACACGGGATCGGCGCTCACTTCGCCGATGGTCATGGACGCCGCAGTGGTTGTGAGCGCGTAGGGCGCGAGGAAGGCGAGTTTATTCCACAGGATTTGCGTTTCGTCGGGGCTGAACCGGCAATTGAATCCAAATTGGCGCAACTTTTCAATTGCCGGCGCCAGCCTGCTTTCACCGATGGAAGACACGGCCAGGCGCGCCACCTTGCCCCGGTGCACGATCTTGCCGGGCGCAATGCGCTCAGACTCCACGCCAATCGTTGCCGGTACAACGCGGTCGTGGCCGAAGCGCGCCCGGAGCATCGCGATGTGATCGATCCCATTGAGCAGAGGCACGACGGCGCCAAGTTGTTCCGGGTTCACGAGGATACTTTTTAGGGCGGAATCGAGCTGCGTGGCTTTCACCGCAACCCACAACACATCGAACGGCTCCGTGACAGCCGCGGCGCGCCCCACCGGAACGCTGAACGACCCGAAAACGCTTTCCAGAGACAGCTCCGCCGGATAGTTTTTCACCGCTTCTGGCCGAAGCACCAGCGTGACTGCCTCACCCGATTTGGCCAGCGCCGCCCCGATCAGGCCGCCGACCCCGCCCGCTCCCAGAATTGCATGACGCATGTTCGCCTCCGTGTTCCCGATGGCACGTTCCCGCGTTGCCACGATCCTGCGTACCTGCATTATCATCCTGCATTACCATTACGATGATCCGCAGTGAACCCACTCTACATTGTACGACGACTTCGGTGGCGCGCATCTCCGCAAGGACCCAGGAAAAACGGCAGGGCGACAGGATAGCAAGTCAATGGATAACCATTTTCAAGCTGCCTGCGCCCAGAAGAAATTAATGCATTTTAGGATACCTGTACGCAGATCGAATGCGCGTAGCAGCGATTCATAAGTGTTAAGATTTCGGTATGTTGATGGAGAAGATGGTTACGAAAGTTGCTTATTTTTCCATGGAGATTGCCATGGATCCCGCGATTCCAACCTATGGCGGAGGTTTAGGGGTCCTGGCGGGAGACATGCTTCGGTCCGCTGCTGACCTGGCAATGCCGATGGTGGCGGTGACGCTGGCTTATCGGAAAGGCTATTTCCGGCAGCGCCTGGACGTCGAAGGAAATCAGATCGAGGAGCCCGATCCGTGGGATCCGGCAACCGTGCTTCAGCTCGTGGATGCGGCCTTCAGCGTGTGCATCGAGGGTCGCGAAGTGCATGTCCGGGCATGGCGCTACAGCATCCATGGCTTGTCCGGGTCGGTCGTACCCGTCTATCTGCTGGATACGGATCTGCCCGAAAATTCGGAATATGACCGCGCGCTCACCGACACGCTCTACGGGGGCGACCAGCGCTATCGTATTTGCCAGGAAGTCCTGCTGGGGATTGGTGGAGTGGAACTGCTGAGGAGCATCGGGGTAAAAAATATCAGCAGCTTTCATATGAATGAAGGGCACGCGGCATTTCTAACGATTGCCCTGCTTGAGGAGACGCTGAAACAGCGCCGTTACACGGTTCCTGTGGAGGCGGACATCGAAGTGGTGCGGCGGCACTGTATTTTCACGACGCACACGCCGGTGGAGGCGGGGCACGACCGTTTTCCATGGGAGTTGGTTGGCCAGGTGCTTGGGGCCGCTCGCGTGGAGCTGCTGCACGAAGTGGGCTTTGCCAGCACCAGCCTGCTCAACATGACCGACCTGGCGATTCACTTTTCCCGGTATATCAACGGTGTGGCCATGCGGCACGGAGAAGTGTCGCAGCACATGTTTCCCCGTTTTCCGATCCACGCCATTACCAACGGAGTCCACGCGGCCACCTGGGCGTCCCCGTCGTTTCAGGTTTTATTCGACCGCGACATTCCGGAATGGCGCCGCGATAATTCCTACATGCGCCATGCTGTGGGCATCCCTCTTGAAGAGATCCGAAAAGCGCATGGCCTGGCGAAGGCAGCCCTGATGAAGGAAGTGGAAAAGCGGACCGGAGTGGTGCTCGACGAATCGGTGCTGACGATCGGGTTTGCGCGGCGCGCGGCGACCTACAAGCGCGCGGACCTGCTGTTCATGGACATCGAACGCCTCAAGGGCATTGCGGCTTCGGTGGGTCCCATCCAGATCCTGTACGCCGGGAAAGCACATCCGCACGATGCTGGCGGAAAGGCCCTGATCCATCGCGTGGTTCAATCCGCCGGGGGACTCAAGGACTTCATCCGGATCGTGTACCTGGAGAATTACAACATGGCCCTGGCGAAATTCATGACTTCAGGCGTTGATCTCTGGTTGAACACACCACAGCGCCCGCAGGAAGCTTCGGGCACCAGCGGCATGAAGGCGGCGCTGAATGGCGTTCCCAGCCTGAGCGTGCTGGACGGCTGGTGGGTCGAAGGCTGCGTTGAGGGCGTGACGGGATGGGCGATCGGGTACGATGACAGAATCAATGGCGACGAATCGGTGGCTGAGAGTGCGTCACTGTACGATAAGCTCGAACATCAGATCATTCCCATGTACTACCGGGCGACCGAGGCCTACACGCAGATCAGGCGGTCGTGCATTTCCCTGAACGCGAGCTTCTTCAACACGCACCGCATGCTGGGCCAGTACAAAGCGAACGCGTATTCCCCCAAGGCATTGATCAAGAACGCGAAGGAAGTCTGAGAGAGGCACACCACCTTCCCGCCGCGTTCCGGATCCATATGATTTTCGTGGCTGATCGCATGCCCTTCGCCGCCCAACGCGCGTTTCAGGGATGGAGCGCCTGCCCGGAAAGCCATTTTTTCCCCAGCGCGTACAGGGCCTCGGCTTCCGGGCCTTTCAGCCCGGGCATATCCGTTTTGACCTTGAATCCCAGGCTGGATTGCAGGTAGGCGAGGTGGCAATAGCCTTCGGGAAATTGCGCCAGGATTTTCGGATCGAGTTGCACCGTTTTGGACGGGTCGACGGGATCCATGCGGTCTTTTTCGTAAAACAGCCGCCGCAGGACGATGGCCCAGCGATCGTTGCGCTTCTCGAAGAAATCGTAGAAGCGGCCCGTGCATAGGACATCGACCTGGACACCGTGCACCATCGCGCGCTGCGAGATGGTCATCTTCGTTTGTGCGATGGCGCGTGCGCCAGCGATCTCGACGGACGTTCCGCCCAGCAGGTGCAGGATGCTCACGCCGCGTTTCCAGCCCTCCTGGTTGACGCGAATGAATTCCTCGAAGGTTCCCTGGAACCACGTGGCCATCATGACGCCTTCTTCGTGCCACACCGTGCGGAAACGCTCCCAGTCGCCGGAGTCGCGCCACACGGCCCAGTTTTCCACCACTTCCTTGATGGCCAGCGTGTCGAGCATTCTTTGATCCATGTCAGGCCCTCACATAGGTGGCGAGGAATGCAAGCGCGAGCGGCCAGGCCTGCTTGGCCGCGGTTTCCTTGTAGCTGGCGCGCGCATCGCAGAAGAATCCGTGGTCGGCGTCGGAAAATTCGACGTTGACGAATGTCTTTTTCGCTTCCTTCAATGCGTCAACCACCGAGCGAACCTGATCCTGCGGGATGTGCGTATCAAGGCCGCCCCAGAACATCAGCATCGGCGCATGCAATTGGGGCGCTCGCGGCAGCAGTCCCGGAGCGATGCCTCCGCCGTAGAACGAAATCGACGCCTTCAGGGGAAGCGCCGAGTTCGCCAGGAACGATACGCGTCCGCCCATGCAGAAACCCACGCTCGCCGTGCTATTCGGCAGCACGCGCGGATTCTTCTGCAGCCAGTCAAACGCCGCCTGGGCGTCGGCGAGCAAACCCTCCGGCGTCAGCGCCTGCATGTGCGGCATGCAAGTCTGAAAGTTCGTGTAGCTTCCCTCGAAGCCCGGCCCCGAGCGGTGAAATAACTCAGCCGCGATTGCCACATAGCCTTGCCCGGCAAATCGTTCGGTGATATCCCGAATGTGCGGGTTCACCCCGAAGGCTTCCTGAAAAACGAGCAGGCCCGGCAGCTTTCCGCCCTCGACCGGAGTGGCTACGTAGGCGTTCATTGACGTTCCGTCGGCAACCTGCAGTGTGATTTTTTCCGTTCGCACGTTATCCATAGTTTCCTCCTCGCATGTCGTGGTTATGAGAGCCAAGACATCATAGTCATTGTCGTGAAAAAATTCGAGGCGGAAGTGACAGGAAGAAGTGAAGAGAAGGAGCGATAAGAAACGAACCGGAATCATGCGGGACCACCCGGTGGCCGAAAAATCCGCTCCGCTTTGAGAAAAACAACGGCGGAAATTCCGGAAATCCTGCTTGATCCGCGCTCCACTGCAACAGTGTATCAACGCTCTGGTCACACCTGTCCTTGTGTACCATTGACGCAGTCCATCTGGGGGCCTAAGCTTTTTACAGGCGTCGGCCATCCTCTCTGTTACTGCGTCGTGGCTGGGCCAGCCTCCTGAGGGACCTTACAATGGCTGATTTTCGAACCACGCGTACCCCGCGCATTCCCGGCAGGGCCGCTCATACCGCCGAAAAAGCGACTTCTGCCAACAGCTCTGAGAAGCGCCGGGGCGTGCGGGTAAATTCGCAGGTTCCCGTGGCAGTGGAATGGGACGTGGGAGGCGAACCGCGGCGCGGGGAAGCACAAACGCGCGTGGTTGGCCCGTATGGATGCCTGGTGTTGCTGCCTCAAAGCCTGGAACTCAGGCAACCTATCCGATTGACCAATCTGGTGAGCAAACAAAGCAATCCAGCCGTGGTTGTCTGGCGCGGCCATGAACGCACGGAAGGCTGGGAACTGGGAATCGAATTGACAAATCCGCAAATGGATTTCTGGGGGTTTGAACTGTGAACCAATCCAATGAGAAATCCGATCGTGGTGCAGCGCTGTTGCCGGGAGAAGAGCGCCGGCGCAGCCAGCGCGTGATAATCCGCGTACCGGTTACGCTGGAGTTGACCAAGAGCGGGCAGAAAGTGACCGTGTCGGCCCACACGGTCGCGGTGAATACGCATGGTGCGATGGTCGCGTGCACGCGCACGTTTGACGAGGGAACCACGCTTGCAATGCAGAATAGCCGCACAAATGAGCGCACGACCGCCCGCGTGACGCGCGCGCCGCGCGAAAGTGCGGAGGGCTATCTGATTCCCCTGGAATTCACCGTCCCATCGCCCACGTTCTGGCAGATCTCTTTCCCGCCCACCAATTGGAAGCAATCTGACGTCTGACCGCTGCAAGGCTCTTTGCCCGGTGCTGCTCCTGGTGTTGCGCCGCACCTTGGTGCGAAGCGCGACACCTGCCGGATTGGCGGCTTTCGCGTCCCCATGTATTTTTCCTTGGCATGTTTTTCCACGACGAATCGAAGGTGTTCCCCGGAAAGCCCCGAAGCGCCTCCCTGCTCCTGCCGGTTGTTATCTCGCACGCCACCACCGAAAAGGACTTTCTGGCAATCTCTGCGGCGCGGGAATAGCCTTTGGAAGGGGAATCGGGGGAAGAACGTTGCATTCGAATTTCGAGAAAACCTGGAACCGAATCCTGCATCCAAAGGAACTGCAAACGGCATCAGAACTCGCGTATTGGGTTCGGGCCGGTTGAAATTCAATCATTTGTTCAGGCTTGAGCTGAGGGAACCGTGAATCAAGGATTCTCAAGAGTGCAACATAGATTTGTGCCCATACTCAGGAACGCCGCGTGCAGGACTCACGGTGCGCACCGTTTTCGACCGATCGCACGCCGCCTGTATCCGGTGCTTTTGGCCGCTGCCTGCATCCTCATCCTGCCGCGCATGGCCGGCGCGCAAACTGTTACGGTGCGCCCGCGGATTGCCGGGCAGGTGGACGAATCCCAATTGACGGTGCTGCGGGGCAACATGCATCCCCTGGCGCGCGCGCAATATGACCAGGGCAGGGT
>Ga0307373_10009974_pt1 | contig 14073 bp, 11 predicted proteins | sample OX2MG_FD_202534 | JGI IMG/M metagenome (GOLD analysis project Ga0307373, IMG submission 202534) | Soil microbial communities from Risofladan, Vaasa, Finland - OX-2 | ecosystem: Environmental > Terrestrial > Soil > Coastal area > Acid sulfate soil | place: Finland: Risofladan, Vaasa | collected... | reverse complement strand
CCGGTATCGGGGTGCCCGCCGCGCCGAGCCCCGAGGCGATCTGCATGGCGCAGCCGGGGTTGCCCGATACGACCAGGTCAGCGCCGGTGCGGGCGACCGCGGCGGCCTTGCGGGCGCCGAGCTGCGTTGCCGCCTCGGGCTGAACCAGGTTGTAGATGCCCGCCGAGCCGCAGCAGGTTCCTGAGTCGTTGAGCTCGGTCACGATCAGGTCGGGAACCGCCTTGAGCAGCTCGCGCGGCTGGCCGGTGATCCGCTGGGCGTACGCCAGATGACAGGCATCGTGGTAGGCGACGGTGAGCGGAAGCGGATGCCGCTCCGCGGCCGGTCCGAGCTCGGCGAGGAACTCGCTGAAGTCGGCGACCTTGGCCGACAGCTCGGCGGCTCGGGCGGCCCAGGCCGGATCGCCGGCGAACAGCTCCGCGTACTCCTTCATCGCCGAGCCGCAGCCAGCCGAGTTGACGATGATCGCGTCCACGTCGGCCTGCTCGAACGTCTCGATCAGCTTGCGGGCAAATGTCGCAGCCTCGGCTCGCCTCCCGTCGTGCCGGGATAGCGCTCCGCAGCAGCCCTGCGCGGCCGGGATGATGACGTCGCACCCCTCGCTGGCCAGTACCCGCGCCGTCGCGGCATTGACCTGGGGGAAGAACACCTGCTGCACGCAGCCAGTCAGCATCCCGACGACGGCCCGGCGCTCACCTCGGGCAGCGACCCGCTCGGGCAGCCTGCCTCGTGGCAGCCGCCTGGCTGACCGGCGCGGTGCCACCCGCAGCGCCGCCGCGACCTCGGGAGCGACCCGGTCGGCCAGGTCGCCGCGCTGCATCAGCCGGTCCGCGCCAGTTCGCTGCGCCGCGCGGAGCGGGCCCATCAGCAGCCTGAGCCGGCTCGGGTAGGGGAACGTCGCGAAGATCGCGGCCCGCAGGGCGCGCTCCCGCGCCGACCGGGGCGGGAGCGCGCGGACCGGCCCCGCCTCCGCCGGCCCCGCCCCCGCCGGCCCCGCCTCCGACGGGTCCGCTGCCCACGACCGGGCCGCCTCGATCAGCCGGTCGTACCGGACACCGGACGGGCAGGCCGGAACGCAGGCCATGCACCCCAGGCACCGGTCCAGGTGCTGAGCGGCGACCGGGCTGGCGTTCGCGCCGTCGAGCAGCTGGCCGATCAGGTGGATCCGGCCGCGCGGCGAATCCATCTCCTCGCCCCACAGCTGGTACGTCGGGCAGGCCGGCAGGCAGAACCCGCAGTGCACGCAGTCCGCGACGATCTCGCGCAGCTCACCGGCCGGATCCAGCGGGCTCGGCGCCGGTTCCGGGACGGGCGACCCCGGGTCCGGGCCGTCGGCGGCCTGGTAGACGTTCATCAGATCCCCCCGGCGAATCGTCCGGGCGCCATGGTCCGGGCCGGATCGAACTGGTTCTTGACCGCGCGCATGAGGGCCAGTGACGGCACCGGCCCGAAGAGGTCGACCAGGTCGCCGACGGCGGGCGGCGCGTGCAGCACGACCACGTTCGCCCGGGCCGGCGGTCCCTCGCCCGACCGGGCCCGGCCGGCGGTCCCGGCCCCCTCCGCAGCTGCGCCAGCGCCGTGCTGCCCGTTGGCGGCGGGGCGGTCTGCTCCAGCCCTGCCGCGGCGCAGGTCGGCGAAGGTAAGCCTGGCGCCGGATCTGGCCCGCAGCAGCGGCTGGCGGGATTCGGGCAGATGATGACCCGAGTCCGCTGGCAGGCCGCGCCCGACCGCAGCGCGCAGGACGGCCACGAGCGTGGCGACGGCACCGGGGTCGCCGTCCGGGGGCAGCGCGGCGTACAGCACCCCGGCGGCCGCCGAGCCGCCGACAGCGGGATCGAGCCCGGCCGCCTCGGCCGCGGCGCGGATCTCGGCGAGCACCATGCCGAGGTCGCCCGGCCAGAACGCGATCTGGAGTACCGTGCCGTCCGGCTGAGCCGCGGGGCCAGCGCCCCACCACGGCGGCGGATCCGGCCGGACGGATGGCGCCGCGTCATGGCCGACCAGGCCGGCCAGCGCGATCGCCCGCCCGGCGACGCCGGCCGGATCGCCCTCCAGGGCAACGCAGACCCGGACGGGATCGCTGACGGCGGGCCAGTCGAGTTCGGCAGCGACCGGGCTGGCCGGCGACTCGAGCGCGACCGAGATCACCCGGCACGCGTCGACCGCGGCCGCGCACTCGGCCGTCACGTACGCGGTCTCCGCGGGCACCGGATGCAGCCGGAACGTGGCCTGCGTGATCAATCCGAGCGTGCCGCGCGAGCCGGCGAACAGCTTGCCGATGTCGTAACCCGCGACATTCTTGACGACCTTTCCGCCGGACTTGGCGACCGCGCCGTCCGCGCGCACCACCGTGATCCCGATCAGCAGATCTCGCGGAGTTCCGTACCGCAGCCGCAGCGGGCCGGCCGCGCCGGTGGCCAGCACGCCGCCGATCGTCCCGCCGGCGCCTCCCGAGGTACCCGGCAGAGTCGGCGGGTCGAGGGCGAGCCGCTGGCCAGCCGCCCCGAGCACCTCGGCGAGCCGGTCCAGGCGCACACCGGCCTGCACGGCCGCGACCAGGTCGCCGGCCGCATGCTCGACCACCTGGTCCAGCCGCGTCGTCTCGATCACCAGGTCGCAGCGCTCCGGCGGGCTGCCCCAGTCCAGCCGGGAGCCAGTTCCGCGCGGGACGACGGCAAGCCCCAGGTCGGCCGCCGCCCGTAGCAGCGCGCTCGCCTCCTGGGTGCTGGCCGGGGCGGCGACGATCCGCGGCTGGACCCCGGCGACGGCGTCGGCTGGCGTGGCCGTCCTGACCGCCGCACAGGCCGCCGTGAGCGGCGCCGGGATCGGCTCAGCTGCCACGGGCACCAGGCACGAGCGAATTGTTCGTCATAATCAGAAGATCTCCGCCTGGCCGGAGGCCACCAGCGGATGCGGGCCGCGCCGGACGCCGGGAACCTCGCCGCACAGCCGCGGCGTCGGGAAGATCTTGCCCGGATTGCACAGCCCGGCCGGATCGAACGCGCAGCGCAGCAACTGCATCGTGTCCAGGTCGTCGGGGCCGAACATGCGCGGCAGGTACCTGGACTTGTCCACCCCGACGCCGTGCTCGCCGGTGATCGAGCCGCCGTGGGCGATGCACTCGTCGAGGATCGCGCCGGAGAGCACCTCGGCGGCGGCCGACTGCTCGGGGCTCGAGTCGTCGAAGAGAACGAGCGGGTGCAGGTTGCCGTCCCCGGCATGGAAGACGTTCGCGACCCGGATCCCGGCCTGCTCGGACAGCGCGCTGATCCGGTCGAGCACCTCGGGCAGCGCGGTGCGCGGGACGACGCCGTCCTGGACGATGTAGGCGGGCGAGATCCTGCCCACGGCGGCGAACGCTGACCGGCGGCCGGTCCAGATCGCCGCCCGCTCGGCCGGGTCGGCGGCCTCCCTGATCTCGAACGCGCCGGCCTGCTCGGCGAGCTTGCGCACCGCCGCTGTCTCGCCGAGCACGTCGGTCTCCGGCCCGTCAAGCTCGACGATCAGGACCGCCCCGGCGCCCTGCGGGTAGCGGCAGGCGACGGCGGCCTCGGCGGCCTCGATCGCCAGGGCGTCCATCATCTCGATGGCGGCAGGCAGGATGCCCGCCCCGATGATCGCCGAGACCGCCGCGCCGCCGTGACCGGTCGTCTCGAACGCGGCGAGCAGGGTGGTGACGGCCTGCGGGACGGGGGTCAGCCTGACGACGATCTTGGTGACGATGCCAAGCGTGCCCTCCGACCCGGTGAACGCCCCGATCAGGTCATAGCCAGGGGCCGCGCCGGTCCCGTCCCCGAGCCAGGTCAGCTCGCCGTCCGGCGTGACGATCTCCAGCCCGGTCACGTGGTGGACCGTGAACCCGTGCTTCAGGCAGTGCGCGCCGCCGGAGTTCTCGGCCACGTTGCCGCCGACCGAGCAGATTTTCTGGCTGGACGGATCGGGCGCGTAGAACAGCCCGAACGGCTCCGCGGCCTGGCTCACGGCCAGGTTGGTGACGCCGGGTTCCACGATGGCGCGGCGGCTGGCCGGGTCGACCTCGATGATCCGCCGCATCCGGGCGGTGACGATCAGTACGCCGTCGGCCCGGGGGAGCGCGCCGCCGGAAAGGCCGGTGCCGCTGCCCCTGGCCACGAACGGGACGCCTGCTGCGGCGCAGGCCCGCACGACGGCCGCGACCTGGGCGGCGGTCTCCGGAAGGACGACAAGCCCTGGGGAGCAACGGTGCGCGGTCAGCCCGTCGCACTCGTAGGTGCGCAGTTCCATCGGGTCGGTGATCACGGTGTCCGGGCCGCAGGCCTCGGCGAGCCGCGGGATCAGCGCGGTCAGGGCTGCCGAGGGACCTGGTGGCTGGCTGATGCCGCCGGACCGGTGGCTCGTGCTCGGGCCGGGCGCGTGCTCGGTCATCGTCTCGCCTCCCGCCCGGCTCCTGCCATCCGTTCTTCCCTATCTTCCCCCTGTTTGGCAAGCCGGACCACGGCGCGGCCGGGTTCGGGGCCGGCGCCAGGGTCGCACTAGGTCGCACTAGGGTGATCGGCATGGGTTCGGACGGCGGCTCAGAGCACCACGGGCCAGACTTTGCGCCAGACCGGCCGGTGCGGCGGATCTCCTCGGGAACGACGTGGGAACCGGTCGTCGGCTACAGCCGCGCCGTGGCGGCAGGCGACTTCGTGTTCGTCTCCGGCTGCACCTCGGTCGATGGCGCGACGTTCGTGCACCCGGGCGATGCTTACGCGCAGACCGCGCAGGCCATCCGGAATGCCGCGGGCGCGCTGGCCGGGCTCGGCGCGACCGTCGCCGACGTGGTGCAGACCAGGATGTACGTCACCGACATCTCCCGCTGGCAGGAATACGGCCGGGCGCACGGCGAGGTGTTCGGGGAGGTCCGCCCGGCCGCCACGATGGTCGAAGTGGCGTCGCTCATCGACCCCGGCATGCTGATCGAGGTCGAGGTCGTCGCCTACCGGCGCGGAATCGGGCTGGCCTGAGCCATGCAGTGGTTCATACTGTCTCTGAGCGCGACAATCCGGACCGGAGGCTTTCGTGACGAGAATCGGATTCGGCGGTGTGCTGGCAATGGCGGCCTTCGGCGCGCTAGGTACCTCCAGCGGCTGGTGCGGCGGTTCCCCGGGTTCGCGGCGGCCGGCCAGCCCGAGCGGCCTGCGGGACTGAGCTTCCGCGGTTTCGAGCACCTTCCGGTCAGCCTCGGCTGAGGCGTCCCAGCCGGTGCCGCTAGCTTTGCGGTGTGGCAGCCTACGTGGATCTTGACGTCGGGGACCGGACGGTCCGGATCACCAATCCGGACCGGGTGTACTTCCCCGCTCGCGGCGAGACCAAGCTCGACCTGGCGCGCTACTACATGTCGGTCGGTGACGGGATCGTGCGCGCGCTGCGCGAGCGGCCGTGCATGCTGCACCGGTTTCCCTCCGGAGTGAGCGGCGAGAAAGTGCACCAGAAGCGGGTCCCGAGCGGGGCTCCTGACTGGCTGCAGACCGTGCGGGTGAGCTTCCCGCGCTACGGCAGGCACGCCGACGAGCTGTGCGTCACCGAGCTGGCCAGCGTGGTGTGGGCGGTGCAGATGTCGACCGTGGAATTCCATCCGTGGAACTCCCGCTGCTCGGACACCGAGCGCCCCGACGAGTGGCGGATCGATCTGGATCCGATGCCGCAATGCGGGTTCGATACGGTGCGCCGCGTTGCCCGCGTGGTCCGCGAGCTGCTTGATGAGCTCGGTGCCGTCGGCTGGCCGAAGACATCAGGCGGCCGCGGCCTGCACAGCTACGTCAGGATCGAGCCGCGGTGGGGGTTCGCCGAAGTGCGGCGAGCCGCGCTGGCCTTCGCGCGCGAGGTGGAGCGGCGGGCGCCAGGGGACGTGACGACCACCTGGTGGCGCAAGGATCGCGATCCGGCCAAGCTCTTCGTCGATTACAACCAGAACGCCAGAGATCACACGATCGCGAGCGCGTACTCGGTGCGCGGCGTGCCAGAGGCGACGGTATCGACGCCCATCGCCTGGGACGAGATCGACACCGTCGAGCCGCGCGACCTGACCATCGCGACGGTGCCCGCCCGCTTCGCCGAGCTCGGTGACCTGCACGCCGGCATCGACGACAGCGCCTACTCGCTGCAGACGCTGCTCGACTGGGCCGATCGCGACGGCCTGGACTAGGGCGCGAGATCCGCTCGCCGGCCGTCAGGCGCCGAAAGCGGCGCGGGCGGCGGCGCCGCCCGACCTGGCCCGGTCCCAGTAGCCGTAGCTGCCGTGCTCGCGCAGCTCGCGAGCGGCCTGGGCGACCGCGTCGAGCGCGCAGAACGCGAACGCACCGCCGACCGAGATCCGCCTGACGCCGACTCCGGCCAGCTCGGCGACCGGCGGCGTGCCCGGCAGGGCGAGAACGCTGACGGGCCGGTCGACCGACCTGACGAGCTCGGTGATCTCCTCCAGCTTGGTCACGCCGGGGGCGAACAGTACGTCCGCGCCCGCCTCCTGATAGCTCTGCAGCCGGGCGATCGTGTCGGCGAGGTAGGGCTTGCCGTGCAGGTAGTTTTCGGCTCGCGCGGTCAGGACAAGGCGAACAGGGCCGCCGTGGGCCACCTCGGCGGCAGCGGCCACTCGCTCCGCCGCCAGCGCCCGGTCGTAGATCGGGTTCTCGTCGCGGCTGGCGAAATCTTCGATCGAGCAGCCGGCCAGCCCGGCGCCGAGCGCGAGCCTGACGGTCTCGGCCACGCCCTCGGCGTCGTCGGCGAAGCAGTTCTCCAGGTCCGCCGAGACCGGCAGGTCGATGCCGGCCGCGATCCAGGCACCATGCCCGATGGCCTCGTCGCGGGTCACCGACCCGTCCAGCCGCCCGAGCGTGGCGGCGAAGCCGCTGCTCGTCGTGGCGAGCGCCTCGAACCCGAGGGAGGCAAGCAGCCTCGCCGATCCGCGGTCCCACGGGTTGGGCATCAGCAGCGGCTCGCCGGCCCGATGCAGGGCGAGGAAACGCTCGGCTTTCTCGGTCTGTGTTGGCATAGAGCGAATGTAGCGGCGGTGCGGTCAGGACCGTGGCGGCGGCCCGTATCCGCTACATCATGTGCTCGTAGGCCGGCAGGGTCAGGAACTCGGCGTAGTCGTCGGCGAGCGCGACATCCTTGAACAGGCCGACGGCTTCGGCGTACTGAGCCGCGTCGTAGGACTCGCCGTAGCCGGCCGCGATCTTGGCCAGTTCCTCGCTGATGATCCGGTCCACCAGGTCCCTGGTGACCTGCGGGCCCTCGGCGAGATGGATATCGTTGTGCAGCCACTGCCAGACCTGGGACCGGGAGATCTCCGCCGTGGCCGCGTCTTCCATCAGGTTGAAGATGGCGACCGCGCCCTGGCCCGCCAGCCAGCTGGCCAGGTACTGCAGGCCGACGCTGACGTTGTTCCGCAGGCCGGCCTCCGTGATCTCACCGGGGGTGCTCGCCACGTCCAGCAGCTGGGGCGCCGTCACCCGGACGTCGTCGCGAAGCTTGCCGAGCTGGTTCGGGGCGTCTCCGAGCACGGCATCGAAGATCTCGCGGCAGACCGGGACCAGGTCGGGATGGGCCACCCACGAGCCGTCGAAGCCGTCGCGGGACTCGCGGGTCTTGTCGTCGCGCACCTTGGCCAGCGCTACCTTGTTGACCTCCGGGTCGCGTCGGCTCGGGATGAACGCGGCCATGCCGCCCATCGCGTGGGCGCCCCTGCCGTGGCAGGTCTTGACCAGCAGCTCGGTGTAGGCACGCATCATCGGCGCGGTCATGGTCACCGCGTTGCGCTCGGGCAGCACGAACTCCCTGCCCCTGGTGCGGAACTTCTTGATGATGCTGAACAGGTAATCCCAGCGGCCGGCGTTCAGGCCCGCGCTGTGCTCGCGCAGCTCGTAGAGGATCTCTTCCATCTCGAACGCGGCCGGGATGGTCTCGATGAGCACGGTGGCCCTGATGGTGCCGCGCGGCAGGCCGAGCGCGTCCTGCGCCAGGTTGAAGGCGTCGTTCCAGAGCCTGGCTTCCAGGTGGCTCTCCATCTTGGCCAGGTAGAAGTAGGGGCCCTTGCCCTTCGCGAGCTGGCGCTCCGCGCAGTGGACGAAGTACATCGCGAAGTCGAACAGGCTGCCCGAGATGCGCTGGCCGTCGACCAGAACGTGCTTCTCCGCCAGCTGCCAGCCCCGCGGCCGGACGACGATCGTGGCGAGCTGGTCATCGGCAGCGAGCCGGTAGTCCTTGCCGTCGCCGCTGGTGAAGTCGATGGTGCGGTCGAGCGCGTCCTTGAGGTTGAGCTGGCCGGTGACCATGTTGTCCCAGAGCGGGGTGTTGGCGTCCTCGAAGTCAGCGAGCCACACCTTCGCCCCTGAGTTCAGCGCGTTGATCGTCATCTTCTTGTCGGTCGGGCCGGTGATCTCGACCCTGCGGTCCACCAGGCCGGGCGCCGGCGGCGCGACGCGCCAGGTCCGGTCGGTCCTGATGTGCTCGGTCTGGGGCAGGAAGTCGAGCATCGCGCCCGCCGAGAGCTCTTCCTGGCGGGCCGCCCGGGCGGCGAGCAGCTCGGCCCGCCGCGGGCCGAGCTCGCGCTGGAGTAGTGCTACCAGGCCCATGGCCTGCGGCGTCAGGATCTCCTCGTACCGATTCCTGACCGGGCCGTTGACCTCGATACCGTCGCCATAGCTCATTCCTGGCTGCTCCTCCGTGCTGGGCTGACCTTGCCGGGCTGAAGAGATGTGCGCGTGCTCTCAACCTTGGCACACTCTCGAACCTTGGCACAGTCGGGCCTCCCGGCACATTCTCGCACCCGGTTCGGGTCCGTCCACGCCAGGGAACGGGCACAACCTGGGCCTGCGCGGTGTTATTGAGGTGACGCCGCGGCCCGGTCGTGGCAGCATCGTGTGACCGCCGAAAAGCGGCGGTCCCGTTCTGGATGGCAGATGACAGCAGAATCTGACAAGTACACCGACTACATCGACGACGCACCGGAGATCTACGATCCCGGTCAGCTTGACCTGGAGGATCGGCACTCACTGCGCCGGGTGGCCGGCCTGTCCACCGAGCTCCAGGATGTCAGCGAGGTCGAGTACCGGGCACTGCGCCTCGAGCGGGTCGTCCTCCTCGGCGTATGGACCGACGGAACCCTGCGGCAGGCCGAGCACTCGCTGCGGGAGCTGGCGCTGCTGGCCGAGACGGCCGGCTCGCAGGTTCTTGACGGCCTGACCCAGCGCAGGAGCAGGCCGGATGCCTCGACCTATGTCGGCGCGGGCAAGGCGGCTGAGCTCGCCGAGCTCGTGCAGGCGACCGGCGCGGACACCGTCATCTGTGACGGCGAGCTGACTCCCAGCCAGCTGCGCAAGCTGGAAGGCGTCGTACGCGTCAAGGTCATCGACCGGACGGCGCTGATCCTGGACATCTTCGCCCAGCACGCCAGGAGCAAGGAGGGCAAGGCTCAGGTCGAGCTCGCCCAGATGCAGTACATGCTGCCCAGGCTCCGGGGCTGGGGCGAGTCGCTGTCCAGGCAGGCCGGAGGCCGGGTGGCCGGCGGCGGCGGTATCGGGACTCGCGGCCCGGGTGAAACCAAGATCGAGACCGACCGGCGGCGGATCAGGACCCGGATAGCGCGGCTGCGCCGCGAGATCGCCGACATGTCGGTCGGCCGCGGAGTGCAGCGCGGTCAGCGCCGCAGGCGCGAGATACCGTCGGTCGCCATCGCGGGCTACACCAACGCCGGCAAGTCCAGCTTGCTCAACCGGCTCACCGGCGCTCATGTCCTGGTGGACGACTCGCTCTTCGCGACGCTGGATCCGGCCGTCCGCAAGGCCAGGCTGCCGTCAGGCGCGCCGTTCACGCTGACCGATACCGTCGGGTTCGTCCGGCACCTGCCGCATCAGCTTGTCGAGGCCTTCCGGTCGACGCTGGAAGAGGTCGCCGACGCGGAACTGATCCTGCACGTGGTGGACAGCTCCGATGCCGACCCGCGGTCGCAGATAGCCGCCGTGCGCGAGGTGCTGGCCGAGATCGGCGCACGCGACGTGCCCGAGCTTGTCGTCTTCAACAAGGCCGACGCCGCGGACGGCCTCGAGCTCAAGGGCCTGCAGCTAGCCGAGCCGCAGTCGGTGGCCGTGTCCGCGCGGACCGGCGGCGGGCTGCCCGTCCTGCTGGCCGAGATCGAGCGGCTGCTGCCGCGGCTGAGCTGCGAGGTCAGCGTCGTCGTGCCCTACGCTCGCGGCGACCTGCTTGCCCGCGCCCATCAGGAGGGCGAGGTGCTGCGCGTCGAGCACACCGACGCCGGGACTCAGCTTTCCGCGCGGGTTCCGCCCGGTCTGGCGGCCGAGCTCGACCGGTTCGTCGTGGCGGCCGATTCGGCCTGATTCGCGGATCATGTCTTAGACCACTGAGTCACGCGATGACGCTGGTACTGCATTGAGTAGTGCAATAGCGTCTCGCAACCGATATGGTATGTGCGTTCCCGTTGAGCTGTGGCCTTCTGGCCGCATACCGCTAATCGATGACCAGCCGCCGCCTGCTCTGGCGCCAGGCATGAGTCACGGCAGGTGGGGGGCATGGCAGCGACCAGGGCGTCGACCTACGTGCTGATCGGGCACGGTATCCGGGGATGAGCTTCCGCCTCCTTACCAACATCGGCCGGTTGTGGACCGGTTCTGAGGTGTGGAGCAATGCAGCAATTTTGATGCAGAATGATCGAATTGCCTGGGCCGGACCGGCCTCCCAGCTGCCGCCCAGCCTGCCGGGCATCATCGAGGACATCGTCGATGTCGATCACGTCGAGAATCTCGGCGGTGCCCTGGTCACGCCCGGGCTGATCGACGCACACACGCACCCCGTCTACGCCGGGAACCGCTGGGCGGAGCTCGCGATGCTGTCCGGCGGGGCGTCGGTGACCGAGGTCAACTCGGCGGGCGGTGGCCTGAGCTCGACCGTCACGGTGACCAGGGGAACCGACCCGTGGACCCTGTGCAACCACGTCAGGGGCCGGATGCGGGACTGGCTGCTGAGCGGCACCACCACGATCGAGGCGAAGACCGGCTACCACCTGACCAGGGACGGCGAGCTCGCCGACGTGCGGCTGCTGCGCTCGCTGGAGGATGAGTCGGGCATGCCGCGCGTGCACGTCACCTTCCTGGCGGCGCATAACGTTCCGCCAGAGTTCTTCGGCCGGCGCAACGACTACGTGGACGCGGTCAGCTCGTGGTGCGCGGACGCGGTCGCCGCCGGAGCTGACAGCATCGACGTCCACTGCGAGGACGGGCGCTTCAGCGAGCCCGAGTCGCGCTGGATCCTGAACGCCGGACGGGCCGCCGGCCTGCTGCCGCGGCTGCACGCGAACGGTGACCCGCGGTTCGGCGCGGCGCGGCTGGCGGCCGAGCTTGGGTGTGCCTCCGCCGACCTGCTCAACGGGGCCGACGACGACGATGTCGCCGTGCTGGCGAAGGCTGGCGTCAGCGCGGTAGTCTGCCCGGCCAGCCCCGCTGAGAACGGGCGAACCCCGCCGGTCCGCGCTCTCCTCGACCGGGGCGTGATGGTCGCGCTGGGGACCGGGCATTCGCCGGGCACGAACGGCATCACCTCGATGCCGCTGGTGATCACGCTGGCCGTCGCCAACTTCGGGATGAGCGTCACCGAGGCGCTCCGGGCGGCGACCGTCGGCGGCGCGCACGCCCTGCGCGCGCCTGACCGCGGCGCGATGACCCGCGGCAGGCTCGCCGACGTCGTTGCCTGGGACGCTGATCACGAAGGTGCTTTCGCCTGGTCGTACGGGCTCAGGCCGTACAAGGTCTGGCGCGGCGGCGAGCCAGTGCAGGTCTAGGCTGGGTGGCCGTGCCAGGCGGCGGGGAGTTCTTGGCGGGGCAACCGGCGACGGGATCAGTTGCCGTCGTGACCGATTCCACCGCCAGCCTGCCAGCAGCCGAGGCCAATCGCTTCGCCGCCGCCTACCGTGCGGCCGCCGATGCGGGTGCCGGGGCGGTGCTGTCGGTACACCTGTCCAGGCAGCTGTCGGGAACGGTCAGCTCGGCCGAGCTGGCGGCGGCGACGTCGCCGATCCCCGTCCGGGTAGTAGACGCTCAGACCATCGGCATGGGCCTCGGACTCGCTGTGCTCGCGGCGGCAGCCGCGGCCGGCGCGGGTCAGGGAGCGGACGCGGCTGCCGCGACGACGATGCTGTACGCCGAGCAGATCGGCTCGTTCTTCGCGCTCGACGCGTCAGACGCGCTGCTGGCGAGCGGCCGGAAGGCGGTCCGCGCCAGGGCCGCGGCGGCAGCCGGCCTTGTCGGCCTGGCCAGCGACTTCGCTGGTAGTCAGCCGGTTGACATCGGCGTGCGGCACACGGCGGCCGCCGACCGGGCAGCGGATCTCGCCGACCGGCTCGCTGCTGCGATCCCGCAGGTCAGGCGCGTCTACCTGGCCGAGGCTGGGCTGGCGATCCGGGCGCACACCGGGCCGGGAATGCTCGGGGTCGCGGTGGCGCCGCACACAGGAGGCCGGTAACCGTGGCATGCTGCGGTCATGCCCACACAAGCAGCGCGATCACGGCCAGGCGCCGGGCCCGCAGGCCAGCCCCCGCAGGGCCAGGCCCCGGTCACCGTCATCGTCGGCGAGGAGGAACTTCTGGTCGAGCGGGCGGTCGCTGCCGTGCTCGGGCCGACAATGGCGGCGACGGACGGCGGGACCGGGTCGGGCCCTGACGTGCATGACGTCCGCGGCGCCGACCTCGCCGCCGGCCAGCTGAGCATGCTGACCGCTCCGTCGCTGTTCGGCGGGGACTGCGTCGTTATCGTCAGGGCCTCGCAGGACGCGAACTCAGCGGTTGCCGCCGAGCTTGGCCAGCTCGCGGCGGCCATGCCGCCCGACGTGGTGCTCGTCGTCACGCACGCTGGCGGAGCCAAGGGCAAGTCACTGCTCGCCGCGCTGATCAAGGCCGGCGCCAGGCGGGTGGACTGCCCGAGCATCCGAAGGTTCGGCGAGCGGATGGACTTCCTGCGCGCCGAGCTCGCCCGGGCCGGGCGGAAGGCCGACGACGGCGGGCTCCGGGCGCTGATCGATGCGGTAGGAACGGAGTTGCGTGACCTCGCCGCGGCCTGTGATCAGCTGGCGTCGGATACGACCGGCGTGATCACCGCCCGGGTCGTCGCGCGGTACTGGCGCGGTCGCGCGGAGGCGACCGGCTTCAGTGTCGCCGACCGGGCGCTGGAAGGAAATCTGGCCGAGGCCCTTGCTCAGCTGCGCTGGGCCCTGGCGATCGGAACCGCCCCCGTGCTGATCACGAGCGCGCTGGCGCGAGGGATCAGGACACTCGGGCAGGTAGGAACCGCGCGGGGCAAGGGCGCGGACGCGCTGGCGGCCGAGCTCGGGATGCCGGCCTGGAAGGTCGACAAGGTCCGGCAGCAGCTGCGCGGCTGGAACTCAGCCGGGCTGGCGCGGGCGCACTCGGCCGTCGCCCAGGCAGACGCCGAAGTCAAGGGCGAGGGCGCGAGCGCCGGTTACGCCCTGGAGCGGGCGCTGCGCGTGATCGTCGAGTCCCGGCCGGCCGGCCGCTAGCCCCGCTAGCGTGGGCGCGGTCAGCGGGCGGTAACCCCGATCGAGCGAGCGAGGCGGCAGCGCGCTCAGCCCTGCACGAGCGGCCGGGGCAGCAGCGGGCGGTCAGCCCTGCTTGATCGCCGCGACGCGCTTGGCGAGCGCGGACTTCCGGTTAGCGGCCTGGTTCTTGTGGATGACACCCTTGCTGGCGGCCTTGTCCAGCTTGATGTAGGCGGCGCGGAGCGCCTCGCTGGCCTTGTCGGCGTCAGCAGAGTCGGCTGCCTCGCGGAAGCTGCGTACCGCGGTCTTCAGCGACGACTTGACTGCCTTGTTGCGCTGCCTGGCCTTCTCGTTCTGCTTGTTGCGCTTGATCTGGGACTTGATGTTCGCCACGCGTATGCCTCGCTACTTTCTTCAGGGTGGGTCTGGGTATGCCCGGCGCGAGCCGACGGCGCGGAAGCACCCGGCCTGGTTAGGTGCGGGCATGCGGGCAGTCGAACAAGAAGAATATCCGAGATCGGGTCCTGCGCTCACACCAAGGCCGATCTTGGGCTA
>Ga0307373_10009972_pt1 | contig 14074 bp, 16 predicted proteins | sample OX2MG_FD_202534 | JGI IMG/M metagenome (GOLD analysis project Ga0307373, IMG submission 202534) | Soil microbial communities from Risofladan, Vaasa, Finland - OX-2 | ecosystem: Environmental > Terrestrial > Soil > Coastal area > Acid sulfate soil | place: Finland: Risofladan, Vaasa | collected... | reverse complement strand
AGCGCACTCAACAGGGCGATGCTCCCGCTGCCGATAAAGACCATGTGGGCCATGTCCTTGCCGTTGCCAAACAGCTGGGGGTAGGCGATGCCGATCAGGCCCAGAGCGCCGAAGGCGATCAAGGGGGCGAAGAGGGCCCGCTGGCCCCGCACCGTGTGATGCGATGCCCAGGCGATGACCCGGATATAGCCTGAGGAGAGCAGACCGAGTACCGGCCCGGCGAGGATAGCCCAAACCAGGAGCGGGACCGTGAAGCGATACGCGGGAATGTCGATATAGGTGGCGTGTTCGGGCAGGTACAGCCAGGCGGTGCCAGTCGCGACCGCCGAACAGAATAGGGCAGGGAGTACCACCGGAAGGGCCAGGCTGCCGCAGAGGACCTCCGCCGTGAAAAGTGCGCCTCCCAGCGGCACGTTGTAAACCGCGGCGAGCCCGGCGCCTCCGCCGCAGGCGATGAGCAGTCGGCGCTGGCCCGGGGACAGCCTGGCCCAGCTCGCGAGCACGCTTCCCGAAACCCCCCCCATCAGTTTCGGTGCCGCCTCGCGTCCGATCGAGGCACCCATGCCGATAACCACTTCGGAGATTACTGAGGAAGCGAGACTCCGGCGGGTCGACAGCGGGTCCCCCCGCCAGACTGCGTCGTCGACCTCCGCGCGCTCTCCGGGGGTGAAGCGGCGCAGCAGGTACCAGGCGACTCCGCCAATGACGCCGGCCGCGCAGAGCACGATCACCCGGTGCAGTCCGGAGTCTCGTTCCGCGGCGGCCTGCAAGCTACCGCTGTGGTAGCCGAAGGCGAAGTGCTGCACGCTGAAGAGGATCACCATCAGGAGGTCGCCGAATAGGCCGGTAGCCACTCCCGTCAGCGCCACCATCGCCCAGAACACCGGAGTGAGTGGCGCCTCTCCGTCGCCAGTTGCGTTCGGCTGCTCCATCGCACCTCGACCTGAGGGGATTCGCGACTTGATCAGGGGCTGAGGCACGCGGAGTCGCTCACTGGCCCTTCGCTCGGCGCGTCGCAATCGGCCGGCCCAGGGGTGTCGACGAGCAGCCGGTTGATCGTCGGACGGAGTCGTCCGGTCACCTTCCACCCCAGTCAGGGTCTAGGTTTCGGAGCGGAGCGAGGCTCTGGCGAATCGGCGGCCACCATCGCATCGTTCTTGGCCAAGCTGGGTTCCTCCTGCGATCGTTCCATGTTGGTGGGGTTGGGCCCCGGGCTGCAAGCGAACCGGGAGGCGTGACCTCTGAACGCCAAGGAGTCGAACGGGTAGGACCACCTCTGCACTACCCGATCCTCCGGCCGACGGCGCAACCGTGGCCCGTGACCGTCTCTCCGCGCCACGGCGGCGCTTAGGGGCCCGTGCGCCGGCAAGTGGCGCCGGGATCGCGACAACCGGGGGCTGATCCAGGGCGGGATCACCAGCAGGGGGCTCGGCCGCCGGCTGGCGCTCTGCGAGATCTCCACTACCAGACCCTCAAAGGGATGCGCGGTCGTGCAGGGCGAGCCGCGGCGCCCCACCGCGGCAGCCCCGGGCTCCGCCTGAGGTAGGCTCCTGCCAGGCGAGATCCTGGACGCCGATCGCCATGCCGGGCTCAATTGCGCGCGGCGGGCGGCCGAACACCCAGCCCTAACTGGCGCTACGGTACCGGGGTGGGGTTCTATCGGGAGCAGGTTGTCCCCAGGCTCGTGGAGCGAGCCTGCGGCATCCGCTCGATAGATAGCTGGCGGCCCGGGGTAACCGCCGGGCTGCACGGCCGAGTGGTTGAGATTGGCTTCGGCTCCGGGCTCAACCTCGAGCATTACCCAGCCACGGTTGATGTCGTCCTTGCCGTGGACCCCTCCCGGGTGGCGCGCCACCTGGCCGGCCGCCGGATCACCGCCTCACGCTTGGCGGTCAAGTACATCGGGGCCGACGCCCAGGCGCTTGACCTCGACGCCGGTAGCTGCGACTCTGCCCTGTCCACGTTCACCCTGTGCACCGTGCCCGACGCCCATCGAGTCCTGGCGGAATTGGGGCGGGTACTTCGTCCGGGTGGTCACTTTCACTTCCTCGAACATGGCCTGGCACCGGACCCGAGAGTGGCTGCCTGGCAGCGCCGCCTCGATCCAATCCAGGGCAGACTTGCCGACGGGTGCCACCTGACCCGGGACATGCCGAAGCTCATCGAAGAGGCGGGATTCCGGATCGAGCAAATCGAGCATCGATATGCCAAGGGGCCCCGCCCATGGTCGTGGTTTACCAGGGGCGTCGCTCGCTGGCCAGGTTGACGCCTGGCCCACCCTGACCATCAGAGGTTGGCCAGGACTCTTCGCGTTAGCGCGCCTCCTGGGCGACGATCTGCCGCTGCACCTCAGCCATGTCCAGGGCCTGAACCTTTCCGATTAGCTCCTCGAGTGACTCTCGGGGCAGTGCCCCGGGCTGGGAGTAGATCAGCACCTGGTCCCGAAAGACCATCAACGTGGGGATAGACATGATCCCGAACTCTCTGGCCAGCTCCGTCTCGGCCTCGGTATCGACCTTGGCGAAGACCAGATCGGCGTGCTCCTCGGAAGACGCCTCAAAGACCGGTGCGAACATTCGGCACGGCCCACACCATGACGCCCAAAAGTCCACCAGCACCGTGCCGCCGCTGACCACATCTTCGAAGTTCGCCTTCGTCAGGTTGACCGTAGCCATGTTCAGAATTCTCCTGTCTGCTTACCCGGACTGCCGACCCCCACCAAGTATACCCTAGGGGGTATCGTTTTGCACCCGCAAGCCGAGAAGCGCCCGGGACGCCTCAGACAACCCGCCCCGGTTGGGCATTTCCGCTGGTCACGGCCAGGCCGGCAGCCGCCCAGGCGCGCATGCCTCCGTTCAAGTTCACCGCCTCGACTCCGGCCCGGGTGAGGATCGCGGTCGCTCTGGCGGAGCGGCCGCCCGATCGACATACAACAACCACTTCCCGGTCGCGGGGCAGGGCAGCGAGCCCGCGGTCGAGATCTCCCAGACGGATGTGGCGAGCGCCCGGAGCATGACCGGCCCGCCACTCGGAATCCTCCCGAACATCCAGCAAGACGGCCCCCGCCTGCACCAGATCGTGTGCCTCCTGTGGGCCGACTCCGCGGCCGCCTCCCAGGGCCTTCTGCAACCAGCTCATGTCATCCTCCTAGTGTGTTTCCGCTCCCGCGTCCGGATACCCCATAAGGTATTATTCGTCCGAGAGAATATACCCTATGGGGTACCTGTTGCCGAGGCCGAGTCCGCCGGGGCATCGAAAGCGACTCGACGAAAGTTTCGACGACCTCGCCCGGGATCGGCCGCCGAGCGAGCCAATCAGACGGAGGGTGCGACCATGCAACTACCCGAGCAGGTGATCGAGGATGTCCGGAAGCGACTGCACCGCGCTTCGGGTCAGGTTCAGGCGGTCGAGCGGATGCTCGATGATGGCCGCGAGTGCCGCGACGTGGTGAACCAACTCTCGGCCGCCACCAGAGCGCTAGAACAGGCCGGGCTGCGACTGGTCGCCGCCGGACTCACCTACTGCGTCGAGCATCCCGAGCAGGCGGAGGCCGAGGGATATGCGATCGACGGGGTGCAGCGGATGCTGATGAAGCTCGCCTAAGTGGGCTATCTGCCCGAGGAGGTGCAGGACGTGGATGGAATCGAAGCAACGATCGGAATCCCGATGGAAGCGGCCGAGGCTGCCGTGCGCGCGGCGCTGGCGGAACAAGGCTTTGCCGTCCTGACGGAGATTGACGTGGCCGCCATCTTCAGGGCCAAGCTCGGAGTCGATCGAGCACCGCTCAAGATCCTGGGCGCCTGCAATGCCGATCTCGCCCACCAAGCTCTGGAGATCGATCCGTCGGCAAGTCTGGTCCTTCCCTGCAATGTGGTGCTCGAGGCCGACGGCGACCGCACCCAGCTATCGATCGCGGATCCCCGGGCGCTCATGACTGGATCGATGCTGGCTGAGTTGGCCGCTACCGCTGCCGAGCGGCTCGTGCGGGTGCGGGATGCCGTGGTCTCCCGGGGTGAGGGGAAGCAGTAAGTGGGGTCGGTCCGCTAGGCCCAGGGCATCCGGGGCGACCACATACCCGCGGCAGTGTCGACTTGCGGCGCCACCCAACTCACTTCGATCCCCAGCCTTTTCGCCGGGAGTCGTTCCCTGGCCTGGCCGACCGGTGAAAGGTCCACGTGCACCGGGTCCCAGCCCCGCTCGTCCAACCGCCCGGCATTGTGTCCCACCCCACCGGCGAGGCCCAGCGCCCGGCCGGGGGCCAGCTCGTGCATCACCTCGACCGGGGACGGGTAGGGACCAGCCGACCAACCCAGGTCCGCGGTCTCGTGACACGGGTGCCACCTCTCGTGAGGCGACCGATCACCCCCGCAGCGAATCTGCGCCGGTGCCGGGTCAGACTATAAAAGTGAGGTGCCTGTGGCCATTTTCGCGTCGCCTCCCGGCAGACCCACGCGGCTGAGGTGAAAGACCGGACCGGAGCGGAATCGCGACTTGGCCCACTTCCGAGCACGGCCACGGTCCTTGCTGTCTGCGCCCACCCTGATGACGAGAGCTTCGGACTCGGCGCTGCCCTGGACACTTTCGTCGACCGAGGATCGTCGACCTCTGTGCTGGTCTTCACCCATGGCGAGGCGTCCCAACTTGGGTCCGCGCTAGATCTGCGATCGGTGCGCTGGGCCGAACTCAACGCCGCCGCCAAGGAACTGCGCGTCAGTCACCTCAAGCTCCTTGACCATCCTGACGGCGCCCTCGCTGACCGGCCGCTGGAGCAGCTCACGGCTCAGGTCGGGGAATTCGCGACGCTGGTCGGCGCCGATCTTCTGCTCACCTTCGATGAAGGAGGGATCACGGGGCACCCCGACCACCAGCGGGCGACGGAGGCAGCCGTCGCCCACGCTGAGCGGGCTGGGATTGCGGTCCTCGCCTGGGCGATCCCCCGGACGGTCGCGCTTACCCTCAACCGCGAATACGGCGCCAGCTTCGTCGGTCGGGATGAGCACCAGCTCGACCTGGTGGCGCAGGTCGGCCGACTCGCCCAGCGCCGCGCCAGCGCCTGCCACGCCAGCCAGGCGAACGGCAATCCAGTCCTCTGGCGCCGCCTCGAACTCCTGGGTGACCGGGAGTACTTTCGCTGGCTGATCCCGCCCCGATGAGACCGATGACCCGGGTCGGGGGCTAGCCACCGGCGGACGACCCGGTCGAGGGGGGTTTGCCCCTCGGGAAGACTCCTCCTGGGGCGGCGACGGCCAGCGGAGCGGCCGCCGTCCCGAGGGAAGGTGATTCTGGTGATCGCGCAGGACCGAGATGGAGCCGCCTTGACCGATTCAATAAGACTGATTATCATTAGCGTAATGATGGGCGCGTGAGGTGAAGCGGAAGACCGATCGGAAGGAGCCGCTGACGGGTGCCGACGAGGGGTGGCGGAGGCGGACGCGGCGGGCGCACGCCGGCCTGCTGGTTACGGCCGCGATTACCGTCTTGGTGAGTGGAGCGATGGGAGTATCGGCTGCCGTGGGGGCGAAAAAGATCGTCGCGGTGGGCGCCGAGAATCAGTACGCCAACGTGATCGGTCAGATCGGAGGCCAGTATGTCCAGGTCTCCGCCATGATCAGCAACCCCAACACCGATCCGCATACCTTCGAGGCCAGCCCCGCCGCGGCCGCGACGATCAGTTCAGCTGATCTGGTAGTTCAGAATGGGCTCGGCTACGACACCTTCATGAACAAGATCGAGGCTGCCTCACCGAATCACCTCCGTCTGGTGATCGATGTCCAGCGGCTGCTCAAACTGCCCTCGAAGACGGCCAACCCTCACCTGTGGTACCGGCCGTCGGCGATGGTGGCCGTCGCCAAGGCGGTGGCCCAGGACTTGGGGAAGCGGGCGCCAACCCATCTCGGCTACTTCTTGACCCGGGCTCGGAGATTCGACGCGTCCCTGACTCCCTGGTATCAGGCGATCGCCCAAATCAAGTCCAAATTCCCCGGGGCGGCGGTCGCCACCTCCGAGCCGGTGGGGGATTATCTGCTCCAGGCGGCAGGTGCCAGCAATCGCACCCCCTGGACGCTGCAGGCCGACATCATGAACGGAGTCGACCCGGCGCCTCAGGAGGTGAGCCTCCAGGACGGGCTGCTCAGTCAGCATCGGGTCCGGGTTTTTCTCTACAACCAGCAGGTCACCGACACGCTGACCAACTCCTTCCTCACGCTCGCCCGACGAGCGGGTATCCCGGTCGTGGCCCTGTACGAGACCATGCCCACACCGGGTTACGACTATCAGACCTGGATGACGGCCGAGGCTCGGGCGCTCTACCGAGCTCTGGCTGACCGAGAGTCGACCACCCGGCTGTAGTGGAAGAGGAGCTCGCTCGAGTCGACGCTGACCAGGTCCTCAAGCTGGAGGGGGTCTCCGTCTGGCTAGGCGGTCGCCAGGTGCTGCGTGATGTGAGCTTCGCCATCCGGGAGGGCGAGATGACGGGGCTGATCGGGTCCAATGGAGCCGGCAAAACCACCATCTTCCGGGTGATCCTGGGTCTCCAGCGAGCGAGCGCCGGCCGCATCTGGATCCGGCCCGGCGCCCGGTCGGGGCCGGATCCGGCGATCGGATATGTCCCGCAGACCGTGGTGCTGGATCCGGACATGCCGCTGCGAGCGCGAGACGTCGTTGGCCTGGGGCTGGACGGACACCGCATCGGGATCCCCTTCCCCTCGCGCCAGCGGCGCCGCCTGATTGACGAGATGATCGAGGCGGTCGATGCCTCCAGCTTCGCCGACAAGCGGGTCGGTCGGCTGTCCGGTGGCGAGCAGCGGCGGATTCTCATCGCCCACGCCTTGATCAGCCGACCCCAGCTGTTGCTCCTCGACGAGCCGCTGATCAACCTGGACATTCGCAGCGAGCACGAAGTCGTGGAGCTGCTCTCCCGGATCGCCCGGGAGCAGCGCATCGCAGTGTTGATCTCGGCCCATGACATGAACCCTTTACTCCCGGTCATGGACCGAATCGTCTACGTGGCGGCGGGCCGGGCGGCCAGTGGGACCACGGAAGAGGTGGTCCAGCCAGAGGTATTGAGTCGGCTCTACGGCCGCCAGGTCGACGTGATCCGATTGCGCGACCGGGTACTGGTGATCTCCGGTTCCGACGACACCTCTGCCGCGGATCACGAGCATGCTCATGCGACCGCCGATCCAGGCCTGGTCTGAGGTCGGAGACCTGATGGGTTCGATCTTCGGCCCCGGCCTTTTTCAGAGCTCCCCGGTCCAGGTGGCGCTGATCGTGGGGACGGTCGTGGCGGTGGTGTCCGGTGTGGTCGGGGTGTTCACCGTGGTTCGGGGTCAGTCGTTTTCCGGCCACGCGCTGGCCGACCTGGGCACTGCCGGCGGGTCGGGCGCATTTCTACTCGGGGTGAGCCAGCTCTGGGGATTCGTGGTGATCGCAGCGGTGGCCGCCGGCACGATCGACCTGATCGGACCCGGGCGGGCGCGGAGCCGAGATTTGGCGACCGGCATAGTGCTCGGGGCGGGGCTTGGACTGGCGGCGCTCTTTCTCTATCTGGACACCACCTCGAGCAACACCTCCGGGGCGTCCATGACCATCCTCTTCGGCTCGATCTTCACCATCGACGGGGGGCTGGTGCCGATCATTTTGGGCCTCGGCGTCGTCTCTCTGGGCACCGTGTTGATCTTGTACCGGATGCTCCTCTTCAGCTCGTTGAGCTCGGATATGGCCGTGGCGCGAGCCGTTCCGGTGCGTTTGGTGGGAATCGGCTATCTGGTCTCGTTGGCGCTCGCGGTGTCCCTCTCGGCGATGACCATTGGGGCGGTGCTCAGCACCGCCTTGTTGATCGGTCCGGCGGCCTGTGCGCTGCGGCTGACCAAGCACCCCGGGCTGGCGCTCCTGCTGGCGGCCCTGATCGGCGTGGCCGTGACCTGGGTGAGCATCGTGCTCGCCTACGACAGCTTCTACTGGCCGCCGGGCGGCCGTGGCTGGCCGGTGAGCTTTTTTGTAGTGGCCCTGATCTTCACCCTGTACCTCCTGCTTCAGCTTCCCGCGCGCAGGTGGGCATCGAAGTGGGCGTCCCGGAGCGCGATCATCGACGCGCGGCCCGCGGGACCCTAGCCGAAGTGTTCACCGGGTTCATGCTCAACACCTGGCTGGCCGCCACCGTGGTAGCGGTGGTCGCCGGCGTACTGGGTTTTTTCATCGTGCTGCGGGGCGCAGCCTTCATCGCTCATGCGGTTCCGAACGGCGCCTTCGCGGGCGCCGCCGCCGCCAGTCTGCTCGGCCTGAGCACCCTGCTCGGCCTGGGGACCTTCGCGGTCGGGGGCGCACTCGGGATCAGCTGGCTCAGCCGGCGCGGACGGCAAGACGTGGTCACCGCCTTGGCGCTGGTGGTGATGCTCGGCCTGGGCTCCCTCTTTCTCAGCCTGAGCCGGGAATACGCCGCCGAGATTTTCTCTCTTCTCTTCGGCGATGTGGTGGGGGTGAACCGCGCCGAGCTTCCGCCCATTTTGGGCTTGGGATTGGTCTGTGTGATCGCCACCCTCCTGCTCTTCCGGCCCCTCACCCTGAGCGCAGTGATGCCCGAGGCGGGTGAGGCCCGGGGGGTTCGCGCCAGCCGCATGGAGCTCAGCTTCGTTCTCCTGGTGGCGCTGGCTACCACCATGACCGTCCCCATCGTGGGGGCGTTCCTGATGTTCAGCCTGATGGTCGCGCCGGCCGCGGCCGCCCGCTCACTCACCGCCCGCCCCGGGATCGCCATGGGGCTCGCCGTCGGTATCGCGCTCATCATCATCTGGCTGGCCATCGCACTCGCCTATGTCTGCGCTTGGCCGATCGGATTTTTTGTCGGGGCCCTCGGCGCCGGTTCCTACGGGCTGGCTCGGGGCTGGGACTACTACCACCTACGGGGGCCCAACCGCCGCCAGCTGGCGGAAGGTCCGGTCGGATGAAGTTGGCCCGGCCGGTTGGCCGACTTGTCCTGGACCCCGCTCCGGTGGCAACTGCTAGGTTGGCCCCGTGGTCCCCACGATTCCGACAGTCAGGAAGCGGGCAGGTCCATGGGTCGGCGCTACGGTGCCGGATCAAATGAGCAATGTTGGCGAGGCGCGGGCCGCACTTTCGACTTCGATCCACGAGGCGGTTCGGGCGCGACTGGCCCAGGTGGATCAGCACTACACGGCGCGCCGCCGGCTTCTGGTGGAGACCCTCGCGGCGGCCGCTCGCCCCTTGACCATTCCCGAGATCGTCACCGCGACTCCGCGCCTGCCGCAGAGCACGATCTACCGCAACCTGACGATCCTGGCCGAGGTCGGGGTGGCCTATCGCCTGCCGGGGACCGAGGACCACGGCCGCTACGAGCTGGCCGAGGAGCTGTGCGGTCACCATCACCATCTGGTCTGCACCCGCTGTGGACGGGTTGACGATTTGCCCGCCTCGGCTCAGCTGGAGCGAGCGTTGGAGGCGGCCGCCCGCGCGGTGATCGACCGGCAGGGATACCAAGTCACCGAACATCGTTTCGATCAACTCGGCCTTTGCTCCAGCTGCCAGGTGCCCTGACCGGTTCGCCTCGAGTCTGTCCCCGGACGGCCGCGCGGCCAGCGGCGGGTCAAGTTGGCCCCTAACGGAGTCAGGAGACGCCGGTCGGCCTCCTGACCGAGGTCACTCCGACGATCGGCTGCGTTGGGGAGGACCCGCGACCGAAACCCGGTCACCCCCGATCGGCTGGCGGTAGGGGATGCCGATCAGGAGGCGGTCACCGTGACCGTGCCCGCCATGTATCCGATGCGCCCCATCGGCGCCAGAGTGCCACTGTCACCTCCTCCACAGGGATCGAAGCACTCCCACTGGTACGTGCCTGGGCGGGTGAACCGTACGGTGAAGCTGGTTCGGGAGCCCGCCGCAATCGGCACGTTGATCCCGAGCTCAGGCAGGCTGAAGGTGTGCGAGACGACGCTGGCATTCAAGGCGTGGAGTACCCGGGCAGCGCCCTTGGCGATCGTGGGGTGACTGACGTTGATGGGCACCACCGTCATGCCGGCGCTGGCCACCCCTTTCACTTTCGTGAATGAGCGAAGCGAAGAGGGTAGTGGCGTGGCTCCGTCGAGATTCGTCACCGTGATGGTCACGTCCTGATTCGCGGGAAGGGAGAAGCTCGCCGGTTCGTAGGCCGGCCAGTCGTGCTGGGGCCCAGCGTTGGTGACGATGGTCAAATGGAGCTGCTCCGTGGCGAGGGAGCTCGCGGAGACCGGGCTCGCCACCTGGAGATCGGAAAACCCGGGAGCCCGACCCAGGAAGAGTCCGGCCATCACCAAGGCGGCAATAACCAGGGTGCCGCAGGCTGCCCAAATTACCGCACCGACACTACTTTCTCGGTGGCTGGGGACGGTGTGGTCTTCGTTCATCAACGGTGCCCTCCGGGCGGTGCTGCGCGTGGGGAGTGATAGTTACCCCGACCTGCCTCTGTGCGGCCTCGACAACTTCTGAGCTCAGCTTGCTGGGCGCCGCCAAAAACCGTAAGCGGGGTATCCCGGGATCGGGAGCGGGTGGATTCCCCTACTGCTCGATCTCGGCACGCGCAACGCCGATGCGCGCCGGCTCTGCGCTTCGAGTGGTGGCTCGGAATTCGAGGGGCCAGGCTGGCATGGCGCACCCCTAGTTGCAGGCGCCGATGGTCGTGCCGGCCCGAGGTGCGCCGAACGGCACTCCGGAGCAGGGCCGGGAGCTGTCGACCCGCTCCGAGTCGTCGAGATCCAACTGAGATTGAAGCGCGGCCGCGGGCCTGATGGTCCGCTTGCGAGCGAGTGGCGAGTCGAGCTACCCGCCGTCCCCTCCGGTGCCTGGGTCGGACCGGCTCAAGAGCACTCCCGCAGCCCCGGCAGGTGCTCGTGAGGTGCGCTGCCTGATGGAGGGGGGGCCGAGCGATGTGGCACCGAGGCGGTCACCACCGTCCCCTCTCCTGGACGGGATTGCACCACCAACCGGCCGCCGACCGCTTGCACCCGGTAGGCCATTTCCTCGAATCCAGTGGACCCAGCCTCGGCGGGTGGACCATCTGGAAGTCCGCTGCCGTCGTCGCGCACGGCCAAGGTGACTTGGGCATCATCCTGACGCAGGCTGATCTCCACTCGCGTCGGCCCCGAGCGCTCCTCAGCCCGGTGGAGAGCCGCCTGGGCCACCCGGAAAAGCACCAGGTCGGTGCCGGGCACCTGGACTTTGCCAGCCCCCCCCAACTCGGTGAAGGCGGAAATGCCGGTTGCCGCCCGGAAGTCGTCCGCGAGTTGATTGAGTGCGGCCCCAAGTCCGACGTCGTCGAGCAGCGGCGGCCGGAGCTCGCGGGCCATGCCCCGGAGTTGCTCGCAGACCTTGGCGGTCAGGACCCCTGACTCGCGCGCCGCCCGGACCGCCTGGGCTGGGGTTTCCGGAAGTTCCGCCAGGTTCTGAAGCATCCGCGAGACATGGGCCAGAGTCTGCACCGGATCGTCGTTGATTCGGTCGGCCAGCTCCCGGCGCTCGGCTTCGATCTCGCCGATTATCAGATCCGCTCGCCGAACGTCCTCGGCCCGGGAGACTCCCGCCCGATCGGTCGCAAGCCGGGTGCGCTGGCTGGCTCGGCTCACCGGTCTTCGGTGGGCTCGATCGAGACGATCCCGTGATTAGCGGCGTAGATGACCGCCTCGGTCCGAGAGCTGACGCGCAATTTCTCGAAAATGTTGTGCAGGTGTCCCTCGACCGTGCGCTGACTGATGCCCAGCTCTTGGGCGATCTCCTTATTGGCTCGACCCTGGGCAATTTGGCGCAACACGGCCAGCTCCCGGGCGCTCAGGCGATCAGTTGCCCGGGTCGGGTCCGATCTCGCCTGCGTGAGCCGTCGCGACAGGCTGGGGCTGAGCACCAGTGACCCATGGGCCACCGCCCGGACTCCCTCGACCAACTCCCGGGCCGGCGCGGTCTTGAGGATGTACCCCACCGCTCCCGCGGCCAGCGCCTCGCGGACGTAATCCTCGTCCTCATGGGCGCTGACGATGACAACCTTGGTCTCCGGCGCTTCGACCAGAATCTGTCGGATGGCCTCGATCCCATTGATCCCCGGCATGCGCATATCCATCAGGACCACATCCGGGCGCGTCGCGAGGACAACCTGAACTGCCTCATCGCCCCTGGAGGCTTCTCCGATCACATCGAAGTCGCTTTCGCCCGCGAGGATTTGGCGGGTCCCCTCACGCACCAACGCGTGATCCTCGACCACCACGATAGAGATCTTCGAGAGACTCATTTCGGACTGAGCGTAGCGCCGCGGTGCGGCCCGCGGCCAGGTGATTTCACGGGTGCTGGGCTCGCGGGTCGCCACCGTTGCCCGGAATTGGACTGCTCGGCACCACCGCCGCCACTATCGTTCCCCGACCGGAGCGGGATCTGATCATCAGCCGGCCTCCGTGCCCCGCCACTCGCTCTCGCATCCCGAGAGTCCCCAAGCCACGGGAAACGGCTTCGTTCCCGGCGCTGATGAATCCGATCCCGTTGTCCCCCACCCGCAGCGTGAGGCTGCCTGGTCGGGCGATCAGGTCAACCCTGACCTCGCTCGCCTGGGCGTGACGCTCGACGTTACTCAGCGCCTCCTGGGCGACGCGGAAGAGGTCGCGCTCCAGCTCCTGGTTCCATCGCCCCAGGGCTCCCCGAGTCGAGAAGTCCGCCGCCACTTCGGCTCTCGAGCTGAACCGCTGGACCAGGTCCAGCAGGGCGGCGGGCAGACCTGCGTGGTCGAGGATGTCGGATCGCAGACCTTCGGTTAGCTGCCGCAGACCGTCTGCCACCGCCACCGCCACCTCTCTGGTTTCCTCCAGTTTGGTCGAAGAGGTTCCTTCCGCACTAGACTCGCTCGCCATGAACTCGAGTCGCCGAGCCAGATAGATCAGCGCCTGGACCGGCTCATCGTGCAGGTCGCGCGCGATTCGGTGGCGCTCATCGACAACCGCCAGGTGGAGTAACTGGGCCTGGACTCTCGCGTAGTCCAAAGCGATTGAGGCCTGGGCGGCAAAGCTCTCCAGCTGAGCCTCCGCGTCTGGGCGGAACTCCGCCTCCGGCTCCAACAGCGCCAGGCTGATCGTCCCGTCGACCCGTCCCCCAATTCCCAGCGGCACGACCATCAGAACCCCGAGCGGAACCCCAGCACCGGCCAACAGAGTGCCGCCCAGTTCGCCAGATCTTGAGCGCAGGGTCTGGGATCGGCCGGTGCGCAGCACCAGGTGTGAGGCGGTGCCCGCCGATTTGGGAGGGGCGCGCAGCAGCTGCTCTGAACCGACGCCCTCGGCCGCAAAGACCTTGAGCGCGGGCGAGCCTTCATCGACCGGGAGGGCGATCGCGGCCAGGTCTGCCCCGGCCAGTTCTTTGGCACTGCGGACAATCGTGGTCAGCAAGCCGTGCTGGGGCTGGCCAGCCACCAGAGCAGCCGTAACTGCGTGCAAGGCCCCCAGCCAGCGTTCACGTTGGATCAACTCCCCAAACGTCTGGGCGTTGGCGATGGCCACCCCAGCCTGGGTCGCCAGCGTCACCGCCGCCCCCTCGTCGTCGGCATCGAACGGCTCTCCGCCCACCTTGTTCGTCAGGTAGAGATTGCCGAACACTTTGCCCCTCGCCCTGACCGGGGCGCCCAGGAAGGAGGTCATCTTGGGATGGTGCGCAGGGAAGCCCACGGAACGCGGGTCATCCTGCAGTCGGGCCAAGCGCAGTGGGTGAGGGTCACGGATCAGGGCGCCCAGGATTCCGCGGCCCTGCGGAAGGGCTCCGATCGCGGCGCGCTCCTCGCTGCTCAGTCCGACCGTGATGAACTGGGCGACTCCGCCGTTGGGGCCGGTGACTCCGAGCGCTCCATAGCGGGCGCCGGTGATGCTAACTGCGATTTCCACCAGCCGTCGCAGGATCACCGGCAGTGAGAGCTCTGATGCCAGCAGGACTCCGGCTTCGATCAGAGCAACCCGGGGGTCCCCCCGCGGGATCTCCTGGCCGTGGTCCGATCGTTCGTCCCTCACGGTCATCTCCTGGCTCGGGATATTACCCGGCGCTGCTCCGGGCCTAGGAACCC
>Ga0307373_10009971_pt1 | contig 14074 bp, 16 predicted proteins | sample OX2MG_FD_202534 | JGI IMG/M metagenome (GOLD analysis project Ga0307373, IMG submission 202534) | Soil microbial communities from Risofladan, Vaasa, Finland - OX-2 | ecosystem: Environmental > Terrestrial > Soil > Coastal area > Acid sulfate soil | place: Finland: Risofladan, Vaasa | collected... | reverse complement strand
AGTGGAACTGCGACCGGAGGGGTGGAAAGCGTGCTGACCCGCATCGACCATGTCGGAATCGCCTGCCGGGACCTGGAGTCGAAGATCGCGTTCTACGAGGCGTGCCTGGGCCTGACGGTCGTCAGCCTCGAGGTCCACGAGGACCAGGGGGTACGGGAGGCGATGCTGCAGGTGGCCGACGGCCCGTCCGGCGCTTCGTACGTACAGCTGCTGCAGCCACTGAGCCCCGACACTCCGGTGGGCCGGTTCCTGGAACGGCGCGGCGAGGGCATCCACCACGTCGGCTACGGAGTGGCGGATATCACAGCGGCGCTGGCGTCGATTGGCGCCAGCGGCGTGCGCCTGATCGACGCCCGGCCCCGGCACGGGTCAATGGGCGCGTCGATAGCCTTCTTGCATCCCGCGGACCTGGGCGGCGTGCTGACCGAACTGGTCCAGGCGCCGCCGGCCACTTCCGGGTGACCAGGGTTCCGGGGGGTTCCGGCTGACCAAATAGCGTCAACCCAGGTGCTACATCGGGCTATAAGCGCCTTGCAAAAATGACATATCGCCAAAAACGCGTATCTCTGGCACGAGCAACCGCGAACAGGCCGCCAACGGCGCAGTGGGGGAGTACGCTGCCAGCACCGGGCGAGCGGAATTGCGTACCGGCCGGGCCTGAGGTAGCCGCGAGCGCCGTCGGCCCGGCGATTGGACTCATGAGACCGTTGCCCCGGTGTGCGAATTCCCCCGTCTACACAGGATTAGGCGACATGCAGCCCGACATCGATGCTCAGCTCAGCAACTTCTTCGAGGAAACTCCGCAGCGCGACTTTGCCCGGGTCATGCGTGGTTACGACCCCCATCAGGTCAACGAGTACCTGAAGCAGGTCGATACCGACCTGCGCCAGCACCGGGACCAGTCGCAGGCGCTGCAGCAGGAACTCGCCGACGCCCACCGCCAGCTTCAGGAACAGGAGCGGCCTACTTATGCCGGCCTCGGCTCACGGATCGAGCAGCTGCTGCGGCTCGCCGAGGAGCAGGCCACCGAGATCGTGCAGGAGGCCAGGTCCGGCGCCAACGAACTGAACGCGGCGGCCAAGGTCGAGGCCGCCGAGCTGCGCGCCGCGGCCGAGAACGAGGCCGCCGAGCTGCGCGCCAACGCCAAGCGCGAGACTGACGATCAGCGCAGTTCCGCCGAGCGCGAGGCCGACGGCATCCGGACCAGCGCCCGGCGCGAGGCCGACGAGCTGACCTCGACCACGGAGCGGGAAGTCGCCAAGCTGCGCGCCACGGCCGACCACGAGGTGGCCGAGAAGCGGGCGGCGAACGAGCGCGAAGTCGCCAAGATGCGGACGACAGCCGAGCGTGAGGTCGCTCAGCTGCGAGCATCGTCCAAGCGCGAGCGGGATGAGATCCTCACCACCTCCAAGCGCCAGGCTGACGAGATGCGCAGCCAGGCGCAGCGGATCCTGGAGGAGAGCGAGGCCCAGCGCGCACAGGCCGAGGCTGAGTTCGACATCCAGCTCGCCGCGCGCCGCGAGGAGGCCGAGCGGCAGGAGGCCGAGCGGCTCGCCGCCGCGCAGGCCGCCACGCAGAAGCTGGTCTCCGAGGCCGAGCAGCGGGCCGCCACCGCCGAACAGCGGGCGACCAAGGCCAGCGCCCAGGCCGAGCAGACCCGGCGCGACGCCGACCAGCACTCACGGCAGCTGGTCAGCAACGCCAAGAAGAACGCCGACCAGATCGTTGCCCAGGCCAAGGCCCAGGCCGACCAGTTGCTGGCCGACACCAAGGCCGAGGCGGACCGGGTGCGCACGGCGGCACAGCGGCACGTGGACGACCTGAACAAGCAGAAGGACAGCGTGTCGGCGCACCTGGCGCAGATCAGCCAGCTGCTCGGCACCCAGATGCCCGGCCTCGCCGACGCGCTCAAGCCGCCGGCCGTGGTCGGCTCGTCAGCCAAGGCGGTCACCGCGGGCCCGCCAGCCAACGGCGGCTCAGTTGCGCCCGCGGCGCAGCACGCCGCGCCGCAGCAGGTCCAGGCGCAGCAGGCAGCTGCCCCGAAGGCGGAGGCAGTCGCACCCGCGGGCAACGGCGGCGCACGGCAGCCGGCCGGCGCCAAGGCGGGCAAGGCTGACGAGGACGAGTGGTGGGAGAAGTAACGAACACCAGCAGCGCATGACCGCGGCCCCCTCCCCCCAGCGGGAGGGGGCCGCAGTCATGTCCGGCCCGGCAACGTTTCGGCCCGGCAACGCTCGGCCGGCTGGGCTAGGCCGTGGCCGTCTGGCCGCCGTCGACCACCAGCACCTGGCCCGTCATGTACGACGAGGCGTCGCTGGCGAGGAAGACCGCCGGTCCGGCCATCTCCTCCGCCCGGCCCCAGCGCTGCATCGGCACGTTCCCGATCGTGGCGGGACCCGCCTGCGGGTCCTCCCAGAGGTTCCGGTTCAGCTCGGTCGCGGTCCAGCCCGGGCACAGGGCATTGACCCGGACTCCCCTGCTGCCCCACTCCACGGCCAGCGTCTTGGACAGCGAGATCAGAGCGGCCTTCGCCGCGCCGTACGGCGAGATGAGCGGTGCCGAGGCCACCCCGGCCACCGACGCGACGTTGATGATCGAGCCGTGGCCCCGGTCCAGCAGGTGACCGGCGAACGCGTGGCACACGTAGACCGCCGAGTTCAGGTTGAGCTGTATCAGCTTGTCCCAGCCCGACAGCCGCAGGTCCGCGAAGCCGACCATGAAGTTGGAGCCGCCCGCGTTGTTGACCACGATGTCCACGTAGCCGAGCTGGTCGATGGCCAGGCCCACCGCGCCGGCCACCTCTTCCTGGCTGGTGACGTCCGCGGGGATGACGAACGCCTTGCGGCCCACCGCCTCGACCTGCGAGGCGGTCTGCGCCAGCCCGTCCGCGCTGCGCGCGACGAGCGCGACATCCGCGCCGGCCTCGGCAAAGGCCACGGCGATGACCTGGCCGATGCCCCGGGAGGCCCCCGTCACAAACGCCTTCTTGCCGGTGAGCTCGAACAGGCTCATGGTCAGTCCTTCCATTCGGTAGGCAGGGGCCACGCCGCCGGATTGACCCGGCGCACAATCTCATTCAGGGCGACCCGGACGTAGCGCTCCCCCACCCACAGGTGCTTCGCGCCCGCCGCCGCCACGACCTCGGCCCGCGGAACCCGGGCGAACCGCGCCCGCGCCTCGTCGGGGCGCAGGTAATCGTCGAACTCCGGGACCAGTGCCACCAGCGGCTTCCCGGAGGCGGCCCAGCCATCCAGGTCGGCGTCCCCGGCCCGCCGCAGCGGCGGCGACAGCAGGATGGCCCCGTCGACGGACTGGCCGGATGGCGCCGTGTTACCCCACATGAGGGCCAGCTCGGTGCCGAACGACCAGCCCACCAGCCACCGGGCCGGCAGGTCACGCGCCACGGCGTAGGCGATCGCGGCGGCGACGTCGTAACGCTCGGATTCGCCGTGCCCGAACTCCCCCTCGCTGGTCCCGCGGTCGGAGGAGGTCCCCCTGGTGTTGAACCTCAGCACGGCGAGGTCGGCCAGGGCCGGCAGCCGGTAGGACGCCTTGCGCAGGATGTGGCTGTCCATCATGCCGCCCGCCGTCGGGAGCGGATGCAGGCAGATCAGCGTCGCCACCGGCGGCCGATCGGCAGGCAGGGCCAGCTCGCCGACGAGTGCCACGCCGTCGGCCGTATGCAGCGTGATCGGCTCCCGGCGCGCGGGCAGGACCGTGCTGGCGGTGATCTGGCTCATGGGCTCCTCAGCGATGCGTGCGCGGCCCGGGGCCGGGCCGGCGCGGGCGGCGCTGCCAGCACGAATTGTGCCAGTGCCGCCGGTCCTGCGCCCCATTGGCCTGCTCCGGCCAGGCGACCACGTGCGCGACACCGGGCAGGACCTCCTGATCACAGCCGGGGCAGCGGTACATCTTCGAGGTCGCGGCCCCGGGTACCTGGCGGACCACCCAGTCACCGTCCGGCCAGGACTGGACCTGCGGCGGCCCCAGCCGGATCACCGGCTCGCCGCCGCCGGGTCCGCGGCCGTCGCCGCCGCCGGGTCCGCGGCCGTCCGCGCTCCCCCGGCTGGCCCCGCGCCTGGGACGGCGCGGCAGCTCGGCTGGGAGGCGGCGGGCCTTGCGCGGACTCACGGATGCCACCGTATGTGGTCAGGCGCCATTCGCGATGCTGGTGACCAGGTCGGCTGCGCAGTCGCGGAGCTTGCGGTGGCTGCTCTGCGAGAGCCGGGTGAGGAACTCGAAGGCACGTTCGGGGGTGCAGTGCTGCTGGGCGATGATGATCCCCTTGGCCTGCTCGATGACGGCGCGGGTCTCCATGGCCCGCCGCATGTCCTCCGCGAACGTCGCAGTGCTCTGGTAAAGGCGGGCATTGACGATCGCGACAGCGGCGTACCCGGCGAAGGTCCGGGCTAGCTCGATGGCGTGCTGGTCGAAGCCGCCGGGCTGCGTGGCATAGATGTTGAGCGCGCCGACGACGGCCTCTTGCAGGGGCAGCGCTACCGACAGGCTGGAACGCACCCCCGCGGCGAGCGCCCGGTGGGCAAAGGCAGGCCAGCGGGTCTCGGCGGCCATGTCAGGCACGAGGATGATCCCGGACGACTGGGCGACCTCCAGGCAGGGCCCGAAGCCCTGCTCATACTGCGTCTCGTCGAGCTCCAGGGTCAGCTGGCCGGTGAACGCCGCGGTGTAGGCACGGTCCGACTCGACCAGCGTGACCGAGGCGTCGGCGGCACCGGGCAGGCTCTGCCGGGCCAGCTCCGCGACTCGCCCGAGGACGTCCTGCAGATCGCCCTCGTTCAGCCTGATCTGACCGAGTTCGGCGAAGGCCACATGGGGTTCTAGCGGAATCTCAGCGATGACAGGCTCCAGCGCGCAGGGTCGGGCACCCAGCCGGGCGGTACTGCAGGCTCGCTGCGGTGCGGCCCGGGACCCGCGCCGCGGCGTCGGGCGCTGGCTCGCTGCCGCCAGGAGGCGGCAGCCACAGGCCTCGATTCTATCCACGCGGACCCGCTGCGATTATCCTTAATAGTGGGCCAGCAGCGCGCCCGGCCATCCTGGCATGGCTGAAAGGGGCGCTATGACTGGTGCCGCGCGTCCAGACGCTGAGCGCACAGTATCGGCCCAGCCTGCGGTTTCGGACTGGGCCGTTATCTCGGCCGGACTGACCCCGGTTCTGCTGGCCGCGGCCTGGCTGGCCGCGGGCGCGCTCCAGCCGGCTTCCTACAGCCCCGTCCGGCAGACGGTTAGCGTGCTTGCTGGTTACGGCGGAACCGACCGGTGGATCGTGACCGGCGCCCTGTTCCTGGCGGGCGGATTTTATTTCGTGACTGCCGCGGGCCTGTCCGGCGTGGGGGTCCCGGCGCGCCTCTTGCTCGTCGTCGCGGGCCTGTCCAGTATCGGCATCGCCGCATCTCCGGAGCCCGCGGGCGGCTCCACTCCGCAGCATGTCGCCTGGGCCGTGCTCGGCGCGGTCACCATCGCGATCTGGCCCGCGTTTGTCGGCCGGCGCTCGCTGTCACGGCCGCTGATCCTGAGTGTCTACAGCACCGCCCTGGTGACGGCCCTGTTCGTGGCCCTGCTCGGCTGGCTCGTCATCGAAACCCAGGGCGGCAGCGTCCTGGGCCTGGCCGAGCGCCTGACCTCGGGGATCCAGACTTCGTGGCCGTTCATCGTGGCCATCGCCCTGCGGCGCGCCACGTCCCCGGGCGCGCCCGCCGCGGCGGAGGCCATCTCCCCTGACGAAGATAACGCCAGGCGCCGCGCCGGCTCCCGCGGCTGACTCCGTTCTGCGTGCGGCCGGCCGGGTTACGCAGCCGCCTGGCTTCGAGCCGGCATCATGAGCGGTCCAACGACGTTACAGTTGGCTTCCGTGCGTATCGTCATCGCCCGGTGCAGCGTGGACTACGCGGGCAGGCTCTCGGCTCATCTTCCGCTCGCGAACCGGCTGCTCATCGTCAAGGCAGACTCCTCGGTGCTCGTGCACTCCGACGGCGGCAGCTATAAGCCGCTGAACTGGATGTCGCCGCCGTGCCGGCTGGCCGAGGAGCCGGGCCGCTGGGTCGTGACGGGAAAATCGGGCGAGACGCTGACGATCGAGATTGAGCAGATCGTCAGCGATACCTCGTTCGACCTGGGAGTCGATCCCGGCCTGGTCAAGGATGGCGTCGAGGCGCATCTGCAGGAACTGCTGGCGGCGCAGATGCACGTGCTCGGCGAAGGATGGCGGCTGGTCCGCCGGGAGTTCCCCACCCCGATCGGGCCGGTGGACCTGATGTGCCGGGACGCCGCGGGCGGCTCAGTGTCCATCGCCATCAAGCGGCGCGGCGACATCGACGGGGCCAGTGCTACCGAAGGTACCGCTTCGCGGGGAGGTGCCCACGTGGCAGTGGAGATCAAGCGCCACGCCGGAATTGATGCAGTCGAACAGTTGACCAGGTATCTGGAGCTGCTGAACCGAGATCCGCTTCTAGCCCCGGTTAAAGGCGTTCTAGCTGCGCAAACAATCAAACCTCAGGCACGCACCTTGGCGGAAGGCCGCGGCATCCGGTGCGTGGTATTGGATTACGACGCCATGCGCGGCATCGAACGTGAGGGCACGCTGTTTTGACTTACCGGGTTCGGTAGACGTCCGCGCGGTGATCAATACGTACGACGTGGACGATCCGTCCGGGCTCATCGGTGCGGTAGATCACCCTGTAAGCGCCACGGCGTGCGGAGTGATAGCCGCCCAGTTCGCGGGTGAGAGGCTTGCCGGCCCGGCGCGGGTTGTCCAGTAGCGGACCGGTCAGGAACTCGGTGACCGCTGCCGCGACCGCTAGCGGCAGACCGCGAGGCGGCCCTTCAACGAGGACGCGACGAGCAGCGGACGCCAGCGACAGCGTGTACGCCTCGTCGCTCACTCGCCGCCCTGCTCGGCTCGCATGCGCTGCTCCATCAGCCGCCGAAGCTCATCGGCGCCGACTGCTTCGCCGCAGGCGATCTCGGCCTCCGCCGCACGGATCTCATCCAGCGCACCCGGCGTGGACAGCAGATCGAGGGTCTCCTCCAGCGCCTCCAGATCCGACACGGACATGATCACCGCCTCGGGGCGGCCATTGCGGGTGATCACCACCCGGTCATGGGTGTCCCGCACCTCATCCAGCACGGCGGACAGGCGGGCTTTCGCGTCCACCAACGGAATCGTCGTCATGACCTGAATTATAGTCATCAGAAACACGGCTGCGTCAAGTCTGCGAAGTGGCCGCCGCCTCCCACTTCGACCGGGGCATCCGCTTCCTGGTGCTCGACTATGAGGCCATGCGCGGCACCGACGACGGCGCCCTGCGCCTGGCTCGCAGGCAGATCAGCGCTCGTGCACCCCCCTTTTGGAGCGTCCGAAAGGTCACGATGTCATTTCTCGCCCGTATGTTTCCGGCTAGGCTGGGCATTATCAGGACGAGGTGATCGGAGCACCGATTGCCATCCGCGTGTTCTAGGGGGCCGCGCGACGGAGCACCCGGTGCGGTGCCCTCCGCCGCGGGTCGGGAGGCGAGAGCGTTGCTTCAGCGGATCCTCGGCATTATCGTGACGATCCTGATCATTGTCTGGATAGTGTCCAACCCGACCAGCGCGGGCGACACCGTGCACAGCTGGGTGACTGGCATCATCACGTTCTTCAAGCACACGGCCTGACCGCAGGCGTCGGCCGAGCCACGACGCCGCACCCCCAGGCGGCACGCCGCCATCGCGCGAGCCGCCGTCGTGACCAACGGCGGCGGATCGTGCTGCCACAATACGGGCATGCGCGCATGCGGTCGTCCGGCGGGTGGCGGCAGTGTGATCTGCTGAAAGCCAGAAATGAGGGCACAACTACAGGGTCCGCAACCACGGGGCGTGTCCATGATCGACCTGTCGCACCTGGCCATCACCTCACCCCTGTCCTATGCCATCGCGCTGCTGCTGCCGGCCTTCGACGCCCTGATCCCCGTGCTGCCCAGCGAGACGGTCATCATCGCGCTCGGGGTCGCGACGGCGGGCAGCACCGACCCCCGGATCGCGATCCTGGTGGGCCTGGCCGCCCTCGGCGCGTTCATCGGCGACAACGCCTGCTACCTGATCGGCCGCCGCCTCGGGCCGCTCATCGACCGGCGGATCTTCGCCGGGGAGAAGGGCGCGCACCGCCGGACCTGGGCTGAGAACGCTCTCGCACGATACGGCGTCCGCATCATCATCGTCTGCCGGTTCATTCCGGCCGGCCGCACCGCGGTGACGCTGACCTGCGGGCTCGTCTCCTACCGGCGGCGCACGTTCATCGCGGCCACGGCCTGCGCCGGGGTGATCTGGGCCTGCTACGCGTTCTTCATCGGACGGCTGGGCGGCCAGGCATTCCAGACCCGGCCCTGGGCCGGCTTCCTGCTCGCCTTCGGCATGGCGCTCGCCATCAGCGGCCTGATCGAGGCGGTGCGTCGAATCCGCCCGTGGCGCTGGTTCACCCGGAAAACGCCGGCGCCCGACGACACGACGCCCGACGACACGACGCCCGACGACACGACGCCCGACGACACAGCGCCCGACGACACAGCGGCTAGTCCGGCAGCAGGTGAGCGTTGACGGCCCGGGCGCGGGCGGCCAGCTCCGGAATCTCGGCCACGGTCACGCCCTGCTCGCGCAGCCACCGGGCGCCCCCGCCCGGCACGAAGACCGGCGGCTCCAGCCACGCCAGCACGACCCGCCGGATCCCGGCCCCGACGATGAGCTCGGAACACGAGCGCGGCCGGGACAGCCGCCGGCGGCAGGGCTCCAGCGAGCTGTACATCGTCGCCGCCGCCAGCCCGCCAGCGGCGGCCGGGGACGGTCCGCCGCCCGCCGGCACCGCCGCGGCCCGGGCCAGGGCCACCTCCTCAGCGTGCTCATGCGGGTCTCGCTCGCGGGAGTAGCCGGTGGCGATCACGCTGCCGTCGGCGGCGACCAGGACGGCTCCGACCGAGAACGCCGACGCTGACGGCGGGCACTGTCTCGACAGGTCGATCGCCGCGGTGAGCCAGCCGAAATCGGCTTCGCTCTGGGCTGCTGGGGCCACTGGGCGCTCCGGTTGGTCGCGGTCGCATCGCATGCCCGCCCAACGGTATCTGCCGTCGGCGGCCGGTGGTTAACTGGCACGCGACGGCGCACAGGGTCCAATATGGCCATGCCGGATCTGAACGGCCATAGGCAGCAAACTGCGCAGAACGGTGGTGCACGCGGATGGTGACGACGGCGCGGACGGTGGGCTCGGCGCGAGGCACGCAGACCTTCGACACGCTGAATCCCGCCACCTCAGAGGTTATCGCCACCTTCCCCGTCTTCGGCGAGCAGGACGTCGCCGACGCGGTGCAGCGCGCGCGGGAGGCGGCCGCCTGGTGGGCCGGGCTGGGCTGGAAGGAGCGCCAGCGGCGACTGCTGGCCTGGAAATCCCACATCATCCGCTATATCGGCAGGCTCGCGGAGCTCGTGCACACCGAAACGGGCAAGCCGCTAGCGGACGCCCAGCTGGAGATCCTGGCGGCCGTTATCCATATTGACTGGGCGGCCCGTCATGCGCGGCGGGTGCTGCGCCCGCGCCGGGTCCGCGGCGGGCTGATGTCCATCAACCAGGCGGCGACGCTGGAGTACCACCCGTTCGGCGTCGTTGGCGTCATCGGCCCGTGGAACTATCCGGTGCTCACCCCCATGGGCTCGATCGTCTATGCGCTCGCCGCGGGAAACGCGGTGGTGTACAAGCCCAGCGAGTTCACCCCCGCCGTCGGCGGCTGGCTGGTCAGCTCGCTGGCTGAGATCGTGCCCGAGCAGCCGGTCCTGCAGCTGATCACCGGATTCGGCCAGACCGGCGACCTGCTCGCCCGCAGCGGCGTCGGCAAGATCGCTTTCACCGGCTCCGGCGCCACAGCGAAGAAGGTCATGGCGTCCTGCGCGGAGAACCTGACGCCGCTGGTGGCCGAGTGCGGCGGCAAGGACGCGCTCCTGGTGGGCGCCGACGCCGACCTGGACGCCGCGGCCGACGCCTGCGCCTGGGGCGCCCTGTCCAACGCCGGCCAGACCTGCATCGGCGTCGAGCGGGTCTACGTGGCGCAGGACGTTTACCACACGTTCCTGGAGAAGCTGATCGAGCGGGTCGCTGAGGTGCGCCCCGGTGCGGACCGCGAGGCCAGTTACGGCCCGATGACGATGCCGGGCCAGATCGACGTCATCGAGCGGCACATCGCCGACGCCCTGGCCCGGGGCGGCAGGCCCGTAGTCGGCGGCATCTCCAGCATCCGCAAGCCGTACGTGGGCCCGGTCATCCTGGCCGACGTCCCCGAGGAGAGCCGGGCGGTCACGGACGAGACCTTCGGGCCGGTGCTGACGGTCGCGAAGGTCGCCGACCTGGCCGAGGGCGTCGCTCGGGCGAACGCGGGCCAGTACGGGCTGGGCGCGACGGTCTTCTCGGGCAACAAGAAGGCCGCGATGAGCGCCGCGCGCTCGCTCCGCAGCGGAATGACCGCCATCAACGGCATCACCACGTTCATTACCATCCCCGGGCTGCCGTTCGGAGGGTCGGGCGACTCCGGGTTCGGCCGGATTCACGGCGCGGACGGGCTGCGTGAGTTCGCCCGGCCGAAGGCGATCGCGCGGCAGCGCATGAAGCCGCTGGTCAACCTGACCTCATTTGCCCGCACGGACAAGGACCTGCGGAAGATCCTGCGACTGGCCACCATCCTGCACGGCCGGCGCTACCGGTAGCCCTCGGCACGCGCGGGCGGCACGCGCGGGCGGCACGCGCGGGCGGCACGCGCCGGGCGAGCTAGCCGGGGGCCGTGGCCAGCGCCAGGTCGGCCGGGTCGACGGCGGCCAGCGGAGCCCGCCCCGAGATGAGGTCGGCGGCGCGCTCCGCGATGGCGATCGTCGGCGCGTTGGTGTTACCACGCGGCACGGTCGGCATGATCGAAGCGTCCGCGATGCGCAGCCGCTCCACTCCGCGAACCCGCAGGTCAGTGTCAACGACGCTGGTGAGCTTGCTGGCGGCCAGCTTGGAGTCGCCGCCCATAGCGCAGGTCCCCACCGGGTGGTAGATGGTGGTGATCTCACGGCGTATCCACTCGATCAGCTCGCCCTCGGTGCGGACGTCGTCGCCCGGCGCCAGTTCCGACTTGCAGATCTTGCTCATCGGCTTGGCCGCGGCGAACTCCCGCACCAGCTCGATGGCCCGCAGCAGCGGGTCGAGATCGCCCATATCGGACAAGTAGGCCGGGTCGATGGCCGGCTTGTGGCGGGGGTCGGAGCTACGCAGCCGGATCCGCCCGCGGCTGCCGACCGAGACCAGGGTGATCAGCACCGACAGGGCCCGGATGGCCGGGTCGGTCAGGCCGAAGTTCTGGTAGGGCACTGGCAGGACATGCCACTGGATATCGGGCGCCGGCAGGTCCGGGGCGGTCCGGCTGAACCCGCCCGCCTCCGCCACGCTCGTCGCTAGCGGGCCGGAGTGGGTGAGCTGCCAGCGGGCCAGGCTCGCCGGCCCGGACTTCTCCCACAGCCCGCGCGACTTGGGCGTGCTCCACATGGCGGTGACCACGGGATGATCCGACAGGTTCGCTCCCACCCCCGGGCTGTCGGCCATCACGGGGATGTCGTGCCCGCGAAGGTGGTCGGCGGGGCCGATGCCCGACAGCATCAGCAGCTGCGGGGTGCCGATCGCGCCGGCGGCCAGAATGACCTCGGCTTCGGCCGTGGCGAACATCTCGGTGCCGCGCTGCAGATAGCGCACGCCGACGGCCCGGCCGCCCTCGATCTCGACCGCGGTGGCCAGGGCGTCGGTCGCGATCGTCAGGTTCGGCCGCCCGGCGGCCGGATGCAGGTAGGCGTCGGCCGCCGACCAGCGGCGACCGCCCCGCTGCGTGACCTGGTAGTAGCCGACACCGTCCTGGCGCTGGCCGTTGAAATCGTCGTTGGCGGCCACGCCGCAGCTCTGCGCGGACGCCACGAAGGCGGCGGTCAGGCTCGACTTGTAGCGCAGATCCTGCACGCTCAGCGGGCCCGAGGCCCCGTGATAAGCCGACTCTCCGCGCGAGTTGTTCTCGGCCCGCAGGAAATACGGCAGCAGGTCGGTGTAACCCCAGCCGTCGCAGCCGTACTCGTCGCGCCAGGTGTCGTAGTCGTACCGGCTGCCGCGAATGTAAATCATCGCGTTCATGGACGACGAGCCGCCCAGTACCCGGCCCCGTGGCCAGTAGATAGACCTGTCGGCCGCCCGCTGCTGCGGGATGGTCTGGTAGTCCCAGTCGTAGGTGCTCTTGAAGAGCAGATTGAGGGCCGCTGGTATGTGAATCTCGTCCGCGTCGTCAGGCGGGCCGGCCTCCAGGACCAGCACCCGGGTATCCGGATTCTCGGTCAGCCGGGAGGCGAGGACGCAGCCGGCACTCCCGGCGCCGACGATGACGTAGTCATACACCGCTTACCTCCCGAACGGGCCTGATGGCGGCCAACACCTTACTAGGCGCCGCACCTCGCGCGAATACGCCCCCGGGCGCACCCGCGCGCACCCCCGGCGCACCCCGGGACATGAGTGCGCCCCCGGCCATCAGGCCGGGGGCGCACTCCCCCCACCCCACAGCCATCCGCGGCGCCGGCGGGCCCCCGAGAACCGCCGGCGCTACGCGAGATGGCCTCCAGCCGCCAGTAGCGGCCGCTCTGCGAGCCGGTTTTCGGCCCAGTCAGGTCCCTCGTGAAAACTGGTCAAGCGATACGACTTTGAGTTATAAGCTTCGATCACTCTTTGTATCTATACGATGCCACATCGTTGTCTACTTGTGAATACCCAAGGTCAGAGCCCTGGAACTTCTTACTGCCCCAAATCTTATCGCTTACGCTCCGCTACCCACATCTTGAAACCTGTGGCCCGTTGTCGGCCGGTGCGACGCTCCGAGACGTGTTATGGGCCAGGCTGTACCCGGATTAGGGTCACGCACACCCGCCCCCGTAGCTGGACTCCAGGGCCTGGCCAGCCGATACGGTGGAGGCATGTCCGCTGATCGCACCGAAACGCCCGTCGTCCTGTCCCGCATCTACACCCGCACGGGTGACAGTGGCACCACCGCGCTGGGTGACGGAACCCGCGCGGCCAAGACCGACCCGCGACTGGCCGCCTACGCCGACGTGGACGAGGCCAACTGCGCGATCGGCGTCGCGGTCACGATGGGCGGGCTGCCGGCGGACATCTGCCAGCTGCTGATCCGCATCCAGAACGAGCTGTTCGATGTCGGCGCCGACCTGTGCAACCCCATCTCGCCCAGCCCCGCCTATCCCCCGCTGCGCGTAGCCGACGGCTATATCAGCGCCCTGGAGGCGGCGTGCGACCAGTACAACGAGGCCCTGCCGACGCTCCGCAGCTTCGTGCTGCCCGGCGGCAGCGCCGGCTCCGCGCTGCTGCACACCGCCCGCACCGTGGTCAGGCGCGCGGAGCGGACCACCTGGGCGGCCATCGAGGCACATGGCCAGACGACGAGCCCGCTCACCGCCCAGTACCTGAACAGGCTCTCTGACCTGCTGTTCATCCTGGCCCGCTGCGCCAACGAGCCCGACGGCGATCTGCTCTGGAAGCCCGGCAGCGACCGGTCGGCATGACGCGCGACCCGCTCATCACCCCCGTTAACGGTTAGCTCAGGCCACTGAGGTGGCCCGGCGGAGCAGACTCCAGCCAGGACAAGAAGCCCGTCAGGGCCTCCTCGCTCATCGCCAGCTCGACCGTCCGGGGCGCGGGCTCCGCCACCGCGAGCCCGTTGCCATCCCGGCCCGTCCGGCACTCCACCACGACGGTGCCGGCGCCGATGCTCGCCGCCTCGGACTGGGCCGCCGGACGGCGGGCCAGCACGCTCATCGACCTGCGGTCGAACACCTCATTGGGCCGCAGCCGGATGCCGAAGGCGCTGTACCACTGCAACTGGTTAGGCTGGTAGGCGGCCAGGCCCAGCCGCCAGGTCGCCGCCTTCGTCTCCCGCAGGCCGCATTCCACAGTCCCTCCAGCGCGGCCCAGCAAGATCCGGCGGGAGGCTAGGACGACCGCCGCGATGAGGGAGACCGCGAG
>Ga0307373_10009968_pt1 | contig 14077 bp, 17 predicted proteins | sample OX2MG_FD_202534 | JGI IMG/M metagenome (GOLD analysis project Ga0307373, IMG submission 202534) | Soil microbial communities from Risofladan, Vaasa, Finland - OX-2 | ecosystem: Environmental > Terrestrial > Soil > Coastal area > Acid sulfate soil | place: Finland: Risofladan, Vaasa | collected... | reverse complement strand
CTTGATCTCCTTCAAAGCAAGCAGGCGATGGATCAAGCCGTGCCGGCCTGCTCGCCCCCATTTGACGAGCCCAGTTTCGCGCCTCTCGCTTAATCTCTAGTAAACATCGAAGTATATCCGAAAAAAAATCTGTGGTTTACCCTTGTTCACGATTAAGGTTTCTTTACCACGGTCGTCAAACGCCGCCGCCTGATGAACAGCGGCCACGATACCAAGAGCTGACGCTCCGCGATCCTTTTACGCTAAATTAGCGGCCGCCGGCCCTGAATGGCCCGCCATGCCCAGCGCGTTCCTGATGATCGCCGTCGCCTTCGTCGCCTATGGGGCGATGGCGCGGCTCTGGGCCTGCAATCCCGACCAGCGGGCCTTCTTCACGCGCGACCTCGCCGACGACATCCTCTACTGGGCGCTCACGGCGCTGGTGTTCGCCGGGACGAGCCAGGCCATGGTGAAGCTGGCTCTGGGCGTGCTCGCCCCGTGGCATGTGCTCGCGGCGCTGGCGCAGGTTCACGCCGGCGAGGCTCCCGTGGCGCACTGGCCGCTCGCCATCCAGATCGTCGCGGTGCTGCTGGTGTTCGACCTCATCCAGTATTGGGCGCACCGCGCCTTCCACGCCGGCGCGCTCTGGCCGTTCCACGCCATCCATCACAGCGCCATCGACGTCGGCTGGAGCACCGGCTTCCGTTTCCACCCGGTCAACTACGTCCTCTACGTCGCCGCGGTCACGGCGCTGATCCGGCTGATGGGCTTTTCCGACCGGGTGCTCCTCGCCATCGCGCCGTTCAACTTCGTCATGAGCACCCTGGTGCACGCCAATCTCGACTGGAGCTTCGGGCCGCTGCGCTATGTGCTGGCGAGCCCGGTGTTCCACCGCTGGCATCATGTGCGCGATCCGGCGGTGCAGGGCCGCAACTTCGCCCCGACCTTCCCGGTGCTCGATCTCATCTTCGGCACCTTCCACATGCCCAGGGGCGAAACCCCGCGCGACTACGGCGCCGACGGCGTGCCGACCCATTTCCTGGCGCAGCTCGCTTATCCCTTCGTCGCCCTGGCGCGCCGCTGGGCCCCGGTCCGCAAGCCCGCCGGCGAGATGGCTTAGGTGTCGCCCGAGGCCGCCACCCAGGCCTGGCTCGCGCGTCTGCCGGCCGGCGAGCGCGCCGCCGCCGCCGCGCATACCGACTGGCGCCTCGCCGGCTTTTGCCTGGCGGGCGTTCTCGCCATCGCGGTCTCGCTCGCGGTGCTGAGGAGCGATCTGCTCGGACGCCTGCGCCGGGCGATCGAACGCGAAGGCCCGCGGCCGCTGCTGGCGAGCGCGGCCCTGGCGGCGGCGTTCGGACTGGCGCTGTTCACGGCGCTGGCGCTGCTGGACGGCGTCTGCGGCTGGCGGGGGGACCATATCCTCGGGCGCGCCGGGGCGCTGGGCGGCCATCTCGCCAGGGCATTGTCCGGCGTGCCCGCGGGCGTCGCCGCCTTGATCGTGATCGCGCCCGCCGCCCAGTGGCTGATGCGCCGCAGGCCGAGGACCTGGCCCCTCATCGCCGGCCCCGTCGCGATGCTGGGCCTGCTTGCGGTGGGCTGGCTTCCCTACGCCCTGGCGTCCGATCGCGGCCTGCCGCCGCTGGCGCCCGGGCCGCTGCGCACCGCGCTCGCCGGCCTCGTCGCCGACGCGCACATACCGGCCCGCCAGATCCACGTGACCACCGACCCGGCGATGGACGTCGATGTCACCGGCGCCTTCGGCCACGCCAACGTCGTCGTGGGTCCGCGCATGATCCACGCGCCGCCGGCCGAGGCCGCCGCCTTCGCGGGGCATCTGATGGGCCACTACGTCCATGGCGACATCTTCTCGATCTGGCTCCTCCTGGGCGCGCTCGTCTTCGCCGGCTTCATCGCGGCCAACCTCGCGTTCCGGCCGCTCGCCTCGGTCCTGGGCTGCGGCCGGCTGAAGGGTCCGGGCGATCCGGAAGCGCTGCCGATCCTGGCGCTGATCGCCATCGTCTGCCTGGGGGCGGGCGGGCTCGCCCTCGACGGCTTCATCCGCGAGATCAACGTCGGCGCCGACGCCTTCTCGCTGGCGCACGCCCGCGCGCCGGACGGCCTTGCGGCGGTGCTCGAGCGCCAGTGGAACCACGAGAGCGTCGATCCCTCGCCGCTGGAGGCCGCGCTCTTCTACCCGCACCCGCCGCTCGAGGCGCGGCTGCTGCACGCCATGCGCTGGAAGGCGGCGCACGGCGGCTGAAGCCGCTTGATGGTGAGCCACTGGGCTTCGTCCGAAGAGTACGGGGCAAAGACATTCTTAGCCGACGATCGTCGATAAGGGCCCGGCAATCTGGCGAGAGGGGAGCGGTCCGTGGACACAGCCGCCGTTTGGCAAGTCCCGCAGGCGCGCGAGCCCGCCGGCGTCATCGGCTCTGCCGGGCCGGAGTCGCGCCCGACGAGCGTGGCGGCGCTTCGTGGCACGCAGCGTCTCCGATTCGCGGTCGTGCTCGTGGCTCTCGCCTTCGGGGCCTTCGCCGCCGTCCACGCCCCGCTCAAGGCGGCGGACTTCTACGTCTTCTGGGCTGCAGCGCGCCATGCGGCCAATGCCTACGACCCGCGCGTCATCGCCGCCCTCGAGGCGGCGCACCACGTGCAGGGCGCGTGGCCCTTCGTCTATCCGCCGACCTTCCTGCTCTTCGTCCGACCGTTCGCGCTTCTGCCGCTGCAGCTTGCCTATCCGATCTGGACTGGCCTATCGGCCGCCCTGTTCACCTACGCGGCCTCCCACCTCGTCAGACCCGCTTTGACGCTGGCCCTTCTCGTCACCCCGCCCGTGGTGCTTGCGATCGCACCTGGGCAGACTTCCTTGGTCGTCGGCGCGGCCATGATCGGCGGCTGCCTGATGCGAGGGACGCGGCCGGCCACAGCGGGCGCCCTCCTCGCCATCGCGGCCGCGATCAAGCCGCAGGCGATGATCCTCGCCCCCATCGTTCTGTGGGGAGATTGGCGGACGCTCCGCTGGGCCGGCGCAGTGGGTGCGGGGTTGGCGGTTGCGAGCCTCTGCTTTGGACCTGGGCTCTGGCTTGAATGGCCGCGCGCGTTGGAAGGATTCGCGGCCGTGGTTCCGACGACCGATCGCATCAATCCGTCGGCTCTGACATCGTCCCCACTGTGGAGCGCAGCGCTCGGTGTGCTCGGCGTCTGCTTGGCCCTCAAATGGCGCAATCTGACAGGCCTGATAGCCGGCGCCCTCTGCCTGACACCGTACGCCCATGAGTACGATCTCGCGCCGCTTGCCCCCGTCGCGCTCGTCTGGATTGTGGATTTGCGCCGCTCCGGCATCGGATTGGCGTGCGCCGGGGCGGCCCTTCTCGGCGGGTTGGTGGGCAGCCCCGTCGCGGCCCTTGCGTTCGTGGCCGCGCTCGCGCTTTTCATGTCGCGCCGGCGTCTGATCCCCTCGCCGCTCGAGGCGCGGCTGCTGCACGCCATGCGCTGGAAGGCGGCGCACGGCGGCTGAAGGGCGCCCGTGTTCAGCCTTTGTTGAGCAATCGGGGCGAGCCTCGGGCCATGCGCGCCACCGCCCTCGCCACCGCCCTCGCCATCGCCCTCGCCATCGCCCTCGCACCGGCCGCGGCGTTCGCCGCCAGCCTCGGCGTTCCGCTCGACCAGTCGATCCGCCTCGCCCTGCCGGCGCCGGCGGCCGACGTGATCGTCGGCAATCCGGCCATCGCCGAGGTCCAGATCGCCGACCAGCGCCATGTGGTGGTGACCGGCAAGGCCGGCGGCGTCACCAATCTCATCATCACCGATGTGGCCGGCCGGACCATCTTCAATCGCCAGCTCGTCGTCAGCGGCTCTTCGGCGGACCACGTCTCGCTGATCAACGGCGCCCAGGTGGTGAGCTACGCCTGCGCGCCCGGCTGTGCTCCCGTGGGCGGCGCCCAGCAAGGCGCGGCGGATGCCGCGGGGCCGGCGTTCCCGATGAGCGCGCCCGCCGCCAATACCGGGGCGCCGGCCGCGTCGCCAGGGATGCCTTAAGCCGCGATTAGGACGCCGGACCTAAGCTGCGGTCGTGCTTTGAAGGGATCGGCCGATGGTCTCGGGCGCGTTTCGAGTTCGACGGCGACCTGGCGCCCTGGCTGGGGCGCGCGGCGGCGCGACGGCGGTGGAATTCGCCATCGTGGCGCTGCCGTTCTTCGCGCTGCTGTTCGGGATTCTCGAGCTCGGCCTCATCTTCATGGCCTCCACCACCATCGACGCAGCCACCGCCGCGGTGGCGCGCCAGATCCGCACCGGCCAATTCCAGTCGGGCGCGAGCGACAACGTCGCCGGCTTCAAGAGCGCCGTCTGCGGCGCCATGTCCTGGATCTCGGTCTCCGACTGCATGAGCAACCTCAGCGTCGACGTGCGGACCTTCGCGAGCTTCGCCTCGATCGCCTCCCAGCCGCCGGTCAAGAACGGCCAGATCGACCAGAGCCAGCTGACCTTCTCGCCCGGCGCGGCGTGCGACATCGTGCTGGTGCGGGTCTTCTATCCCTGGACGCTGCTGGCGCCGCTGCTCGAGCCGGGCCTGCCCGATCTCGGCTCGGGCCAGCATCTGATCACCAGCACCGTCGCCTTCCGCAACGAGAACTTCAGCAACGGTCCGCCATGCAGCTAGGCCGCGGCGCCCGCGCCGCCCTGCGGCGGCTGAGGTGGGACCGGCGCGGCGTGGCGGCGCTGGAGTTCGCCCTGATCGTGCCGATCCTCTTCCTGCTCTACTTCGGCGTCGAGGAGCTGACCCTGGCGGTGATGACCGAGCGGCGCGTCGCCCACACCGCCTCGACGGTGGGCGATCTGGTGGCGCAGGCCGCGAGCATCACCCAGGCGCAGGTCGGCGACGCGTTCGCGATCGGCGACGCCATCGTCTATCCCTTTCCCACCACGCCTCTGCAGCTGCGGGTCACCAGCATCGTCGCCGACGCCAAGGGCCGCACCACGGTGGCCTGGAGCCGGGGCGACGGGCTCGCCGCGCTCGCCAAGGGCAGCGCCGTCGCCGTCTCCAGCAATCTGGTGGCGCCGAACGAGAGCGTGATCATGGCCGAGGCGCACTATCTCTACACCCCCGCGACCAGCTTCGTGGTGAGGACGTCGATCCCGTTCAACGAGACCTATTACCTGCGCCCGCGTCTCTCCGACCAGGTGGTCTGCGCCGACTGCTGAGCGACTTCGCCGGCGCACGGCCGCTTTCTGCTCGTCCGACGGGGCCTCAGGTGCCGAGTTCGCGGTTGCCGCGGCGCAGGAACAAGAGGCCAACGAAGCCGATCGCCAGCAGGATGGTGATCATGGCGAAGCCGCCCTGCTGGCTCTTGAAGACATGGGTGCCGATGTTGACCATCAGGGGCGCGAGCCAGACGGTCGCGGTGCCCGAGACCGCATAGGCGCCGAAGAAGGCGCCCGTCTGGTCGGGCGGCGCGAGGCGCGTCAAGAGGGTGCGGCTCGAGGCATAGTGGGCGGTGATGAAGACCGCGTTGGAGAAGCCGATCGCGGTGAATATCCACTCCGGCAGGGTGCGGAAGAAGGGACCGTTCCACATCGGCGCATGCGCCGCCGGATCATAATGCCAGAAGAACAGGATGCGGTCGGGCGCCATGCCCAGCAGGGCGATGATGCCGAAGAGAGACATCAGGATCTCCAACTGCACCGCCCGCCTCGGGCCGAACACGGCGTCGAAGAAGCGGGCGAGGAAGCCGCCCATCACCGCCAGCACCGTGAGGATGATGCCGATCACCAGCATCTGCAGCGCGCCCCACTTCATCACCCCGGTGGCGTAGATGCCGAAGAAGGTGAGCACCGCGGTCATGCCGTCGACGTAGAAGCTGCGCGCCGCCAGGAAGATGGCCGCGTCGCGGTGGCGGCTCACCGTCGTCACCATGCGCCAAAGGGCGCGCGCCCCGTCGGCGAACGCCTTGGCCACCGGAACGCCGCTGCGGCGGGCGTCGGGCGTGAACAGCATGATCGGGATGGTCCCGATCAGCAGCAGCACCGCGGTCATCGGCCCGACCAGGCGCTCCGGCTCGTGGGCCGCCTGGCTGATCCCGAACAGCGGCGTCTTGGGAACCCAGGACCAGTCGGTCTTGCCCGGCAGCATGAAGCCCCAGGCGAGAAAGATGAACAGGGCCAGGGCGAAGGCGTTGCCGAGGGCCAGGGCGAGGCTCGAGGCCTTGTGCGCCGAGCCGAGGCCGGCCGCCCGCACCAGGAGCGAATTGTGGATCACCTCGGTGTAGCTGAAGAGCACCGCGATCACCGCCGTCATCGCCATCACCGCGACGATGGGCAGGCCCGAGCCGTCCGGCTTGGCCCACCACAGGGCGAACATCAGCGGGATCATCAGGGCGACGCCCAGGCCCAGCCAGCCCTTGCGGCGCCCGAGCTGGTCGATGGAGGCGCCCAGGAACGGCGCGGTCGCCATGGTCGCCCAGCCGGCGTACTGGCTCCACTGCGAGATCACCTCCTGGCCAGCCGTCGGGTTGGACTTGGGCCAGCCGACCATCACCGAGCCCACGTAGGGCATGAAGATGTAGATGATGATCAGGATGACGTAGGGATCGCGCGCGCCCTCGAAGATCGACCAGCTGACCGCGCCGCGCGAGAGCCGGGCCGACCTGATCTCGGCCTCGGGCCTGACCGCGACGAGATCGGCCTCGGGAATGAACTGGCTCAACGGGCGCGCCTCCTGCGGGCCGTCTGCGCGGCCGGTCCGGCGGCACCCTAAAGCACGATGCGATCCGGCGGAATCGCCTGATCGCTGAATCGCGCCCTGGATTCAAAACGCTGAAGCGCGTTGCGCGCGCCGGCCCTCAGGCCTTCTCCACGCGAGTAGCCGCCTCGTCGATGGCCGCGACCAGGGTGTCGAGCTGCTCGGCGCTCACCGGCCCTGCGCGCATGCGAAAGCCGATGGCCGCGCCGAGGTTCTGCATGGCGCGGGCGATGCGCGGCGCCGGGCCCTCGAACCGCTCGTGCAGGTCGGCCATGCGCCGGAAGATGCCGTCGACGACGGCCTTCTTCTCCTCCAGCGCCGCCGCGCCCGCCGCCGTGATCCGATAGAGCCGCTTGCCGCCGCTCGCCTCCTCGACGGTGAGATAGCCCAGCTCCTCGAGCAGGGTGAGCGTGGGATAGATGACGCCGGGGCTGGGCGAATAGGCGCCGCCGACCTTTTCCTCGATGGCCTTGATGATCTCGTAGCCGTGGCTCGGCGCCTCGCCGATCAGCTTGAGGATCACGAACCTGAGGTCGCCCTGATCGAAGATGCGCTCGGCCCGGTGCGAGCGCAGCCGCCCGCCGCGGCCGTGGAGGCCGAACTCGCGGGCCGCCGAAGCGGCGCGCGAGCGATGATGAGAATGGTGAAACACGACATGACTCCGATGTTGAACGATATATCGTACATAGAGATATATCTTAGACGGATCTCGCGCAAGGCCAATTCGTCAGAGCCCCCAATTGCCGTCACCCCGGCCAAGCACACCGCGAGCCGGGGCCGGAGCTTCCGGTTCCCGGACGAACTCCAGCCCGGCTGCGGGCCCCTCCGGCCCCGGCTCTGTGCGTCCTGCGGACGCTCCGGCCGGGGTGACGGCGCTATTTGAACGTCGCTCGGAGGGCCGCCAACCCAAGGCGGTCGTCCGCGTCAGAGGCCCTCGGCGATCCTTCGCCGGGTGAGCGCCGTCGTCCCCTCGGGCAGGCGCGTCGGGGCGAACCAGCCCAGCCGCAGGATCTCCCAGCGCGAGGTGGCCTTGCAGGCTTCCCAGGCCTCGATGCGATAGAGCAGCACGTGGTCGCCGCGCGAGCGGCCGAGGCTGGCGTGCACCGCCCTCAGCGACGGCCGGCCGATGACGCGGACCCCGGCCTCCTCGACCAGTTCGCGCGCCAGCGCCGCCTCGGCGGTCTCGCCGCGCTCGACGCCACCGCCCGGCAGATGCCATCCGGGCATGTAGGTGTGCTCCACCAGCAACACCTCGCCCTTCTCGTTGACGACCAGGGCGCGCACGCCCAGCGTCATGGCCCGGGTGGCCAGGGCATGAAGCCGGAAGAGCGGCTGCGCGATGGGCTGAAGCCGGCGTCGCCAGGGCATGGCTGGCGCCAATACATCGCCGCGGCGCCTGCGTCACCCCGGCGCCGGCGCGCGCGGCGCACTTGACGCGGCGGCCGCGCCGGGGGATTGCGCGGCTTCACCCGCCGCCCCGGAGCGCCCCATGGCCGCCATTCTCGCCATCGCGATCTTCATTCTCGTCCTCGCCGGCCTCAACAAGTACGAGTTCGGACGCTTCGACTGACATGCAGGGACGCGGCTGGGCGCTCGTCACCGGCGCGGCGCGCCGGATCGGCCGCGCCCTGGCGCTCGCCGCCGCGGACGCCGGCTACGACGTGGTCGTCCATCACCACGGCTCGCCCGGGGAGGCGGCCGAGACGGCGCGGCTGGTCCGGGCGCGCGGCGTGCAGGCGCAGGCGCTCGCCGCCGAGCTGGCCGACGCCGGGGCCTGCCGCGATCTGCCCCGGCGGGCGCCCGGTCCGGTCACCCTGCTGGTGAACTCAGCCTCGGTGTTCGAGGACGACCGCATCGAGACGCTGACGCCGCAGGGATGGGACCGGGCCCTGGCCGCCAATCTGCGCGCGCCGGTGCTGCTGGCCCAGGCTTTCGCCGCGGCCCTGCCGGCCGATCGCGAGGGCCAGATCGTCAACATCGTCGACCAGAGGGTGCTGCGGCCGACGCCGCAGTTCTTCAGCTATTTCGTCAGCAAGGCGGGGCTCTGGGCGGCGACGCGCACGCTGGCGCAGGCGCTGGCGCCGCGGATCAGGGTGAACGCCATCGCGCCCGGTCCCACGCTGGCCTCGGTGCATCAGAGCCCCGAGGCGTTCGCTGCCGAGACCCGCGCCGTGCTCCTGGGCCACGGGCCGTCGCTGCAGGATCTCGGTCAGGCGCTGGCCTATCTCGTCGACGCCGCCTCGGTGACCGGCCAGATGATCGCCGTCGACGGCGGCCAGCACCTTGCCTGGCTCACGCCCGACATCGTGGACCCGTGAAGGCCGTGACGCCGCCCCCGAACCGTGACCCCCCGAACCGTGACCCCCCGAACCATGACGAGGAGCGCCCCGCCGCGCGCGTGGTCGTCACCAAGGTGTTCGTGCGCGGCCTGAGGGTCGAGGCGCGCATCGGCGTCTATCGCCACGAGGAGGGCCGCACCCAGCCCCTGGTCATCGACGTGGAGCTCGACGTCGCCGTCACCGACTGGGGCCGGCTCGCGGCGACCGTGAACTACGAAATCATCGCGCAAAAGGCGCGCCGCGTCGCCGGCGAGGGTCATCGCGGACTGGTGGAGACCTTCGCCCACCGTCTCGCCGAGGCCTGCCTGGAAGAGCCCCGGGTGAAGCGCGCCCGCGTCCGGGTGGAAAAGCCGCTGGCGCTCGCGCCCGACGCGGCCGGCGCCGGGGTGGAGATCACCGCCGTCAGAGGTTAGCCGAGCCCGGCGGCCGCGAGCGCCGCGGCCTGGCGCGCCGCAAGCGCCGCCACCGAGAAGCCTTCGAGGGAGGTTTCGAACAGCCGCCGCCAGTTGAGCGCCACGCCCAGCCGCAGGAAGGCGGCGCCGAGCCCGATGGCGGCGCGTTCCATGAACACGAACTCGCGCGGGATGGTGACCGGTCCCCGCGCCTCCAGGGCCTGCTTGACCTGGAAGGCCTCGCGGCGACCGTAGGCGGCGGGGCTGACGCCATCGGCCACGGTGCGGATCCGGTCGTCGAGCAGGGGTCCGTAGATGAAGCGCGCCCAGATGTTCAGAGTGGCGATCAGACCCGCGTCGAGGCCCTTGAAGCCCCAGATCCGATAGGCCTCGGCCTGCGCCTCGGCGTCGTCGGCGATGAGGGCGCGGTAGAGCTTGACCACGCCCCCCACGAAGCTCGGCGGGAAGATGCGGATGCAGCCGAAGTCCAGCAGGTTCAGCCGCTCGGCCTCCCCGGCGAAGGTGTAGTTGCCCAGATGCGGATCGCCATGGATGACGCCGATGCGGATCAGCGGCGTCCACCATGCTTCGAAGAGCAGCCGCGCGATGCGGGCGCGCATCTCCTCGTCGGCGTCGACGAAGCTGGTCAGGCCGCGCCCCTCGAGCCACTCCATGGCGAGCAGCCGGCCGGTGGAAAGCTCGGGGACCAGATCGGGCGCGGCGATGTCGTCGCGGCCGGCGAAGAAGGCGCGGTAGAGACCCATGGCGCGGCCCTCGCGCTCGTAGTCGAGCTCCTCGCGGATACGCGCGCTGATCTCCTCGGCGATCTCGCGGGTGTCCACCGCGCCGAAGATGCGCCGGCCGATCGCCATCAGAGTGCGCATCTGGGCAAGGTCGCTCTCGACCGCGCTCTGCATGTCCGGATACTGCAGCTTGACCGCGAGCGGCCGCCCGTCCGCGGCCGTGGCGCGATGGACCTGGCCCAGCGAGGCCGCGGCGGCGGGCGCCAGATCGAAGCCGGCGAACCTGGAAGTCCAGTCCGGCCCAAGTTCCGCGGCCATGCGCCGGCGCACGAAGGCCGGACCCATGGGCGGCGCGCCGGTCTGCAGGGTGGCCAGTTCCGCGGCGGCCTCCGGCGGCAGGAGGTCGGGCACGGTGGCGGCCATCTGCGCCACCTTCATCAGCGGTCCCTTGAGCTGGCCGAGCGCCTGGCGCAGCGCCCGGGCGTTGCCGGCGGCGGCGTCGCCGCCGAAGAGCATGTTGGAGCCTATCGCCGCCGCGGCGCCCGAAAGCCCGGCGCCGACGCGGGCAAAGCGCGCCACGCGCCCGCTCAGGCGATCACGTTCCGGATCACGAACCATGGCGCGGCCGCCTCGAGCCAGCTCCTCTAACAGTGAAAGGGGGCTTTAGCCTCTCCGGGGGCGCGGGCAAGGGCGTTAACGCGCCGGTCAGCTCTGCGAAACCCGGCCTTTACCGCGGAGCTGTATCAGCAAGGGACAAACAAACGAGCCTCGCAGCCGAAACGCGAGCGGTCCGGTAGGGTGCTTCATTCAATGACCAAGACGATCCTCGTCGTCGACGACGACCCGACGCAGCGGCGACTGATCCAGGCGGTGCTGGAGCGCGAGGGCCTGCGCGTCGTGCATGCCGAGAGCGGCCGCGCCGCACTGGAGCAGCTCGGCTCGCGCGCGCCGGCGGACCTGGTGCTGCTCGACCTGGTGATGCCGCAGATGAGCGGCCAGGAGACGCTGGCGGAGATCCGCGCCAGCGGGTTTTCCCAGCCGGTCATCGTCGTCACCGGCGCCGGCGGCATCGACACCGTGGTCGGCGCCATGCGCGCCGGCGCCTGCGACTTCCTCGTCAAGCCGGCGAGCCCGGAACGCATCATCGTCTCGATCGGCAACGCGCTCTCCATCGGGGCGATGCGCGCCGAGGCCGACCGGCTGAAGAAGCAGGCGGGCGGACGCACCACCTTCGATGATCTGATCGGCGCCGGCCCGGCGATGCAGCGGGTCAAGCACCTGGGCGAGCGGGCGGCGCGGTCGTCGATTCCGGTGCTGATCACCGGCGCCAGCGGCGCCGGCAAGGAACTGATCGCCAGGGCCATCCACGGCGCCTCCGAGCGCGCCGGCCGGCCGTTCGTCGCAGTCAACTGCGGCGCGATTCCGGAGAACCTGGTGGAGTCCATCCTCTTCGGCCACGAGCGGGGCAGCTTCACCGGCGCGCACGAGAAGCACCTGGGCAAGTTCCAGGAGGCCAGCGGCGGCACGCTGTTCCTGGACGAGGTCGGCGAACTGCCGCTGGACATGCAGGTCAAGCTGCTGCGCGCCCTGCAGGAAAGCGAGATCGATCCCATCGGCGCCAAACGCGCGGTGAAGGTCGACGCCCGCATCCTTTCGGCCACCAACCGCGACCTGTCGCAGGCCGTGGCCGAGGGACGCTTCCGCGAGGATCTCTTCTATCGCCTCAACGTCTTTCCCATCGAGACGCCGACGCTGCGCGAGCGGCGCGAGGACGTGCCGGCCCTGGTCGAGGCCTTCATCGGCCGCTTCAACCTGGAAGAGGGCCGCCGCGTCGCCGGCGCCTCGGGCGAAACCCTCGCGATGCTCGCCAGCTTCGATTGGCCCGGCAACGTGCGCCAGCTGGAGAACGCGGTCTATCGCGCGATCATCCTCGCCGACGCCCCCTATCTGCAGCCGCACGACTTCCCGGCGATCTCCGGCCTTCAGGCGCCGCCGCCGGCCGCCGCGCCATCTGGCGCCGCGCCCCCGAGCGCCGCCGAGCTGGCCGCCGGCCTGCCCACGACCGCGCCTGTGCGCATCCTCGACGAGCGCGGCCACTTGCGCACCCTCGAGGACATCGAGCGCGACCTGATCCAGCTCGCCATCGAGATCTACGCCGGCCACATGAGCGAAGTCGCCCGCCGCCTCGGCATCGGCCGCTCCACCCTCTACCGCAAGGTCCGCGAGCAGGGCCTGGAGGAGGTCGTCGCCGCGGCGGTGTGAGCGCCAAGGTCCGAGACCCTCAAGACGCGTCGTGGCGATGTGCGCCCATCCGTCGACAGGCGCTCTTCGTCGAGGCCCTGGATGAAGACGTTGGCAAGGAGGATGTTGTCGCGAATGTCCAGAAGGGCCAGTTGCGAGCAGGTCGAGGTCGTTCGGCGGGCCGGCTTCACCGCGAGCCACGGAACCGAACAGGGCCGCGCGCGCGACGCCGAGCTTGCGGAGTTCGCGCTCGTGAGCCTGCAAGGTCCGGAACGATCGCCTCGCGTTCCATGCCTGGAATATAGGCCCGGCGATCTATCAGGCGTAGGCCCATCAGTCGGCGGGCGTGGAAGGCTTATTCCTCGGCCCCCGCCGCGGCTTGCCGGCGGCCTTGGCGGCGATTTCCTTCAGCTTGACGCCTTGCAGCATCGAGAGCGCCGCGCCGGGCGCGCCCTTGTCGGGGTCGGCGAAGGCGCGGCCATATCTGGCGAGGCGGTCTTCGACCGAGCCGATGAATTCGCCTTCCCAATCCGAGAGCTTCACTCCGGCGCGCTCGGCGGCGCGCCTGGCGCGCCGCAGCGCATTCAGGGCCGCGCGCCGGACCTGGGCCTTGCGATCCAGCGGCGCGCGCTTCACAAGCCCCCGATGGCCGCGACGTAGAGTTCGATCAGGGCCTCCTCCTCCTGGAGCTTGGCTGCGTCGGCCTTGCGCAGGCGCACCACCTTGCGCAGAATCTTGGTGTCGAAGCCCTCGCCCTTGGCCTCGGCATAGACTTCCTTCAGATCGTTGGCCACGGTCGCCTTGTCCTCCTCCAGCCGCTCGATCCGTTCGACGAAGCTCTTGAGCTTGCCCTGGGCGCTGGCGTTCAGGATCTCGAGGTTGGAGGAATCGTCGGCCATGGGCGCAGCTCGCTTGCGGAACGGGAGGGATCGAAGGTGAATCGCGACGGCGTCGCCGCCTGGCGGTGCGGAGGGTCCGGCCGCCGGCGCGTCAGCCCTGCCGGGCCTTGTAGCGCGGGTCGGTCTTGTTGATGACGTAGATTCGGCCTTTGCGGCGCACCAGCTTGCAGTCGCGGTGGCGCGTCTTCAGCGTTCTCAGAGAGCTGCGGACTTTCATCTTCTTCCGGACGAGAGAGCTTCAGGGGGAACTGCGGAGCGCGCGGGTATAGAAACCGGCCCAGGCGAAGTCAACCGAGGCGCCGCCGAGACCACGGCAAAGAGTTCGGGCCGACGAGACGCTCATCATCGCCGTCACCCCGGCCCCGGCTCGCGCTTCGCTCGGCCGGGGTGATGGGTGGACAGCCCCCGGAGGGCATCGAGATGTGCCAGGCTGGTGGTGCTGATCCAGCGCAGAGGAGGCTGTCCGCCATGGAAGCTATCAGGTTCGGAATTGATTTGGCCAAGAACGTCATTCAGGTGCACGGGGTGGACGCCTCGGGCCAGGCGGTGGTGCGCCGCCAGCTGCGGCGAGGCGAGGTCCTGAAGTTTTTTGCAACGCGGCCGCCGGCGCTGATCGGCATGGAGGCGTGCGGCTCGGCGCACTATTGGGCGCGCGCGCTGATCGGGCTGGGCCATGAGGTCAAGCTGATGCCGCCGATCTACGTGAAGGGCTACGTCAAGCGCACCAAGAACGATGCGCGCGACG
>Ga0307373_10009966_pt1 | contig 14078 bp, 12 predicted proteins | sample OX2MG_FD_202534 | JGI IMG/M metagenome (GOLD analysis project Ga0307373, IMG submission 202534) | Soil microbial communities from Risofladan, Vaasa, Finland - OX-2 | ecosystem: Environmental > Terrestrial > Soil > Coastal area > Acid sulfate soil | place: Finland: Risofladan, Vaasa | collected... | reverse complement strand
GATGGCGCTTCGCCGTGCGTTCCAAAAGGAGGGGCAACTCGTGGTTACCTCGCACAACCCGGAGGCAATCCGACAATTCTCGGATGAGAGCACGTTCCTCCTGTACAGGCGCAGTCACCTGGAGCCGACGCAGATTCGCCCCCTTACCGAGGTTCCGGTGGTTGGTGATCTGATCGATGCGCTGACGCGCGACGACGTAGAGCCGTGAGCGCGAATAAATACCAGCCGCACGTGCTGGTGCTGCCCGAGGATGATGCCAACCGGAAGTTGGCTAATGGCTTTCTGCTCGACACCTCGCTGAATGCTCGTGCGATCCAGGTGCTAAAGCCCGCGGGCGGCTGGCGATGCGTACTCGAAGCCTTCAAGACCACGTATCGTATCGAGATGGAGAAATACACCGAACGGTACATGGTGCTGCTCATCGACTTTGACGAGAATGAACAAAGATGGCAGAAGTTCGAAGCCGTCATTCCCGCTGACCTTACTCCGCGGGTGTTTATGGTGGGGATCTGGTCAAACCCGGAAAAACTTCGGGCGCCCCCTATCCATTTCGTTCTTCCCCCAACTCTCCAACCTTCGTCCCGCGTCTGAGTCTTCCTCTGCGGTCTCGCTTCTCCGAAATCTGCGCCTCTGCGTTGAGAACAACCTCGAGCCATTCGCGTATCGTTGGATCTCCCGGGGTATATAATCGCGCACGTGTGCAAAAAAATACTTCGTTCGACTACAGTTTTTGGTAGAATGTAATGATTAGTTATTGACTAAGATTAGTTAGCTATCGAAAACCGAGGAGATTGACTGATGCAGGATTTGATTCCCCCACATGGGGGGTTGAGCGAACCGGTGGACCGCACGGTTCCGGAGGCGGAAGCCGCGGAATTTCGAAGGGAGGCCAGAGGATGGAAGGCGCTGTCGATCAACGACGCGGATCTTTCCAGCCTCTACCGCATGGGCGATGGGGGTCTCAGTCCCTTAACCGGTCCGATGAACCGCGAAGTCTTCGAACGGGCGCTCAATGAAGAAGTTGTCCTTCACGAGGGAAAGGCGTACGCCTGGACGATCCCGGTTGCGTTTCCCGTGGAAAAGAACCTCGGCGGTTCTCTCAAACTGGGCGAGATGACCGCTCTCGTCAACAGCGCAGGGGAAATCGTCGGGTCACTCGAGGTTCAGGATGTTTATCCGTGGGATAAGGCGCGCTATATTAGGGGCGTATACGGCACTGATCGAACGGATCATCCGGGCGGGCACATGATTATGGATGATCCGCGAGAGATGCTGGTGGGCGGCGAAATCCGGGCGCTGCCGCAGCCGAAGAATCCGCAGTATGGGCGATTTGTCCTGTCTCCCCGCCAGACGCGAGCGCTCTTCCGCGAGCGGGGATGGGAGCGCGTGGTGGCTTTTCAGACCCGCAATCCCCTCCACCGCGCCCATGAATACGCGCTCGTGGTGGGGATGGAGCGGCTGACGCGAGACGGTCACTTTGCGGGCGCTGTCCTGAACCCATTGATTGGTGAAACGAAGGGCGATGACGTGGACGCCGCTACCCGGATGCGGACGTACCAGGCGCTCATCGACAATCGCGCTCTCGGCGAGGGAGATAAAGACGAGGCGCTCTGGAACAAGGTCGGTTATGATCTGAACGATCAGATCCTGCTTCTGGGCCTGGATATCAAGATGTTTTACGCCGGGCCGAAGGAGGCGATCATGCACGCTATCTACCGGCAGAACTTTGGCTTCACCGACATCGTGATCGGCCGCAAACATGCCGACGCGCCCTTTGACGATCGAACCGACATCTGGGATGCGATGGCGGCCCAACGCAAGTTTGACGAACTGAACGGCGTCTTAAAGATCAAGCCCGTGAAGGTGGGCTTCGCCGCATTCTATGAAGAGTTGGGTCGTGTCGGTCTCGTGGAAGAGTACGCTCCAAAGGGTTATAACCAGGTTGCGATCAGCGGACGGGAGCTGCGGGAGCAACTGCGTTCAGGACTGCTGCCGGACTCCCGGGTGATGCGGCCCGAGACTTCCGAAATCTTGCGAGATTCGATGCGGGCGAAGGAAGCAGTGGGCGTCTGAATGGGATGTGGTCAGAATCAGGGCGCGCGGCACGCCCGCTCCGCTGCGGCTGACGGACCGGATGGAAGTATCGCGGTATGGCTGCAGTCCCGGATTGCAGGCTGGCCCGAGGTCCGAGTTTTAGAGCACAGGGCACGCGGCCGACGGTTCTGCGCCTATGGTGGCGAATTCCTGCACTTTCACGCGGCCGCCCAGATGGACGTTCGACTGACGCCGGTTCAACGGGACCGGGCGATCGAGAATGGCGCCGCCCGGTTTCATCCCCGGTCCCACGAGGGAGGCTGGGTCATCGTGCGCCTTGATGAGCCGGTAGGCGGGTCCCCGATCGGGATACGGAGTACCGCCCTGCGTCTTGCGGCAGCCGCTTACCGTGCCCGCAGAGCATTGTCGAAGCGTGTTCCCGGCGAGCGCGCCGTATTTAGCCGTAACCATTCGGATGCGCTTTATACCAATCCCAGGCCGTGCGCAAAATTGTCTTCAGGTCCGCGTATTGCGGATTCCATCCGAGCTCATGACGCAGTCGATCGGCGCTCCCAATCAACCGGGCCGGATCTCCCGCGCGGCGTCCCTTAATCGTGGCGGGAATCGGGTGTCCGGTGACTTCTCGCGCCGCCTCAATGACCTCCTTAACGGAGAAGCCCTTGCCATTCCCGGCGTTGTAGGCCTTCGTCTTCGCGCCGCCCTGAAGAGCTTTTAGAGCCAGGAGATGCGCCTGAGCCAGATCCGTGACATGTATGTAGTCGCGGATGCAGGTTCCATCGGGCGTATCATAATCGTCCCCAAAGATCATGATTTCGGGCCGCTTACCCAGGGCGACCTCGAGCACGAGCGGAATCAAATGGATTTCCGGCCGGTGATCCTCCCCTACCCGGCCCTTCGGGTCGGCGCCGGCGGCGTTGAAGTAGCGGAGCCGGATGGACTGGAGCCCATGAATCCGGCCGAACCAATCCATCATTTCCTCACTCATCCATTTTGATAGGCCGTATGGATTTGTGGGATCTTTGGGATGATCTTCCGTGATCGGCGTTCGCTCAGGTTCGCCGTAGACAGCGCAAGTTGAGGAGAAGACCAGGTGTTCGACCCCCTCCTGTACCATCTGCTGCAGCAGGTTCAGGGTTCCCGCCGTATTGTTGTAAAAGTACTTGCCCGGCTTCTCCATCGATTCCGGCACTTTCAGATAGGCCGCGAAATGGATAACTGCCTCGATCCGGTGCTCACGGAGCGCGCCAGCCAGATGCAGACTGTCGTGCACGTCGGCACGCACTAACGGAAACCCCTTCACCGCCTCGGCATGGCCCTCTTCCAGGCTGTCGTAGACCACCACCTCGTGTCCCTCTTCGGCGAGGGCGAGCACCGTATGGCTGCCGATATATCCCGCCCCACCCGTTACCAGCACTCTACTCATAGTCCACCTCTCGTTCTATCCCACGTCAAAGCCGCGAACAAGGTTGATATTGCGCGATTGCCGATTGCGCTAAACGTACTCTACCATCATTCGGCACTCATCGTGGCGCCCCCCTGCCCCCGATAACGGGGAGTCCTCGCCCGCCTATTCCAAATAATGGGGTGTCCTCGCCCGGTAGCCCCGGCCCATTCCAAATAAATTATGTGCCAGAGACGCCAAGGTGGCGTAGTGTGGGAAGACGACCTCTCACGGCGCTGGCGATTTTTGAACCGCGGGGCTGGCAGGCGGCGCTGAGGCGGCCAACCGGGCGAGAAGGCTGGCCGAACTCTGGCCGCGTGTTGGACCGGAACCGTCGTAGCCGAACGCCAGGTCGAGCGCCTTCGAAGGAACACAGTCGAGCACTACGCCATCCCAGTGCACGTCTTTGAGATAGTCGCTCTGGTAATCCCGGAACAATCCACCGTGTCGCCACCAGGAAATCCCGACCGCACTGATCACCACACGGGAATGTGCTCTTAGCTGCCAGAACAAGTCGGCGCCCGTAGGGAACGATATCGGAGTCTGCGCACGGAGCGGCACGGCGATTTTATCCCAGGTGAAATAATAGAATGAGTGAACGCCGATGAGGATGGGCAGCGCCGCTGACCCGGGCCGGGCGTTCCGGGCGGTTTGCAGGAGTCTCTTCAGCAGCGCCTCGTCCTCGTCGGCTCGGAACGCGTCCCATTTGGCCGCAAGAACCGGTTCCATTGCGGGATTATCGAATTCGGGTAATCTGGTATCGAAACCAACCGGATAAGGCGGTCGGAGATCCACCGGATCAACATGTTCCCGGCGCAAGAATGCGAGTCGAGCGGTGGTCGTATAACCCATGCTGAAATCGAAGTTCGTGGGCTCTTGATCACGGAACTGAGTAGCATCATAGCCGAATGGGTTCGCGTTTTCCCACACGATTCCGGCGATGCCAGGGGTGGAGGCGATCCTGCGAATGATACCGGTAAGCCGTGCTTGAACGGCCGGATCGAACGGGCTCACGCGCAGACCCAGTTCTGGCGGCAGCACAGGCTCACCCATCCGGTTCTTCCTGATGGCGCTCACCCTCGCTTCAAGCTCGAGCGAATTCTCGCCGAGAATATTCAGATCTTCGCTGTCCCGGCCTGTATCCGGGCTCCAGCTTAGCATGTCGAGTACGGGCAGAACTGTAATTCCCGTATCCTTTGTGTCTTTCAGCGCGGCGGCCAGGAGATCATTTCCGTTCAGCCCCGCAGCGTTCGACTTTTCCGGAACATCGGGACCGAAGACCGTTACCCACAACTCGGTGAGGCCGAGCCGGCGCATAGAAGCGACGATGGAGGCCACGTCAGCAGCCGTGTGCGCAGTGACCAGCGCGGGCCGGTGGGAATAACGATCTATCAGCTTTACTTCGTCCGCCGGGGTGGCAGACTTTTCATGATCCCCCTGGCCGGGAAATGACCGGAACGCTGATTGGGCCCGCGCATATGCGCTTAGGTTCACGGCGCCATCCAGCCCGGGTACCAGCAGTTGGAGTGAAGGCTCGTCCCTCAACTGAATCGAGTAGTTGGGATCCACCAGGCCCGCGTCTTTCATCCACTGGAGCGCAGCGCTCTGCTGAACAGGCGTCAACTGATCCAGTGACAGCGTGGCCCTGGCGCCTTCTGTGCGACTTGCGTCAGGATGCTGCCGGGCGGCTTCTTGCGCCTGGGCCGGCGTGAGCGCCGCCGAATCGGGCTGAAGAGGGAACTCTTCGACTGAGTGACTCTGAATCGTTTTGCGCGCCCTGTCGAGCAGCTTCCGGCGTTCGCGCACGATGGACTGCTCAAATTCCACCAGAATCTGCTGGCGAGTGCCGATACCAAGAAGATCGTCCGTCAGGACGAACGCAGGCCCGATCCGGCGATACGTGCCGGTGAGGCAGAACGCCAGCGCGGATAGCAGATCGCCCGCCGGCGCGGACGCCGCGCCGGTGAAAGTGAGCGGCTTGCTTTCGCCGCGCCGGTCAATATAAATCTCAGTCCGCGTCAACTGAGCGATGCGCGCGACAAGATCGCCAGCGGTCTTCAATCCGACCAGGGGAATGGAAGTCCGGAACCGGTGATCGTTGAGGTTCAGCTCACCTCGTTTCGGGCTGTTTGGCGTCTCTTCCCGGACGGGTTCGCCATCAATGGCTTCGCGCTCATATGGTTGAGCGACGGGATAATAGAGCCGACTCCCATTGCGCAGCGTTCCCCAAGTGGATCCCGTCGGGCCAGAATCGGGGGCGGGCCGCCGGAAAAACATCCGAACTCGCCGCGTCATTCGAAGACGCCCCTGCATTATTTCAGCGGGGGTAAAGAATTGGTACTGTGGAAGTCCCAGCTCCGGCAATTGGGGGAGCCCCCCGTACACCTTGAGGCCGGTATTCCGAAAGAGAGCAGCGAGGAGCGCGCGCTGCGAATCATTTTGAAGCGCGGAGAGCGGGAGACCGCCCGTGCTCGCAAACGCCTGCCACTGCTCGTCGCTGAGACTTGCCATGAGAAGCTTGAGCGCGTCGGAAGGCGCCATTCCGGCGAGAATCTCCCCCCCGGTGGGATGCGTGTTTAGAATGACCATCGTCGGAGGCGCCAGTGCAGTCACGCCGCCGAACTGGCGCACGAGCCGGCCAAAACTATCCGCAATGCTCCCCAGCGAAGCATTCGGCGGCGGTGGCGCGGCGCCGGCTGGTAAATCTACCTGCTCCGCGTCGACCGCGAATGCGATCCCGGCGGGCGGCGGGCGGGCGGCGATAAGAGCTGCGGCGAGGGTTTCGGGTTTCGGAGTGGGCGCCACCGGATCGGAGCGAGCGAGCGCTGGCGCGCCGGTTGACGTCAGCAGGAGCAGAAGACCGAGAAGCTTGAAGATACGCGAGTTAATCATGGTCGCTCTCCTCCACCGGGTAAACGATATGAATTCTGGCTTCGGGCAGGATGCGTCTGAGACTAATGGCGCCGAGACCGAAACCGCGGCGCGGCTACGCGATCAGACCCTTCACGACTTCGCCGTAATCATCGGTGAGGCGGAAGTCGCGGCCCTGGTAACGGTAAGTGAGACGCGTGTGATCGATTCCGAACTGATGCAAAATCGTGGCCTTAAGATCATGGGCGGCGACCGGATCTATAACGACATTGTAGCTATATTCGTCGGTTTCGCCATAGACGATACCGCCTTTGAATCCGCCGCCGGCGATCCACGTGCTGTAACACGAGCCGAGGTGATCGCGGCCGTAGCCGTCGGGCTTGTGATGATGTCGCCCTGAACGAAGGCGGCGCAGGCGAATTCTCCACCCCAGAGCACGATGGCACCTTCGAGCAGGCCCCGCTGCTTGAGGTCCGTGACGAGGGCCGCAGACCGATTGACGCGCTCATCGGCAAGCCCACCCGAGAACGCAAGGACGTGGCGTTCTTTTCGGGTGTCGGGCGTGGAGCGTCAGAACATCACGTCGCTATCGAATCGACGGATGACGATCTCATCGATGGTTAGATGGGCCGGACGAGTCACTAAAAACCGGATCACTTCGGCGATATCTTCGGGCCGCATCCAATTCGAACGGTCACGATCGGGATGGACCTCCTCCGCGAGCCGGGTGGCGACCCCACCCGGGCAGATGGCGTGAACCCGAACCCCCGCCTCGCGCAACTCCATCGCAAGCACCTTGGAGAGGCCCATCAACCCGTGCTTGGCGGCGACGTATGCTCCCTGATGAGGATAGCCCTTTTTTCCGGCGCTAGACGCAATGTTGATAATGATGCGATGGCCTGCCTGTCGCGCCGAACCGTTGAGCGTGAGCAGCGGAATCGCCGCTCGGCAGCAGAGGAACGCGCCGGTCAGATTCACGGCAATGGCGCGGTTCCAATCTTCCAGTGGGGTTTCAGCGATGGGGTGGAACTTCGCCCCGCCGGCGTTGTTCACAAGCACAACGAGCGAGCCCCATGCACCGATTATATCGAACGCGGCCCTCACCTCTGCCTCGTCGGAGACGTCACACGGGAGTACGATCGCCTCGGCGCCCGCGCTCAGCAGCAGCGCGGCCGTATCCTCCAGCTCAGACCGGCTCCGGGCGATCAGCGCCAGGGCGTAACCCTCCAATCCGAGCGCCAGGGCTGTCGCCCGCCCGATCCCGCGCCCGGCGCCCGTCACCACTGCGATTCGTCTCGTCATATTCAGTCCGAAATCCATTACGGCCAGGGAAACGCCGGCGCCGGCACGTGAAGCGCAGCCGCCAGAAGCGTCCAGAACACCGCCGCGGTAAATTCGCCGAAAACCAGCCCCAAGAAGAAGGGCCGCACTCGCACAAAGAGCCGCATTCCGCCATACCGAATGACCAGCGTCTTCAGGACCCACGCGACTAAGATTGGCGCCCAGAAGACGGTGGTCATCCAACTTGTGGTGAGCGCATAACCGAGCGGATGAAACGGAAACCAGTCAAGCCGTATCCGCAAATTCACCAGCAGGATCGTGATGCCAATGCCCAGCACGAGCCAGATGAACTGCCCCCCGGTCGAGGGCACACTGCCCGCCATAGCGTGCGCATTCTGGCTGAAGAACTGGATGTTGTTGCCCCGGTACGCGTAACTGTACATGGTAACAGCCGCAAAATGATATGGCAGCCATAACTGAAGAGCCGCAGACGCTATCATGGCGACGGCCAGCGTCAGGATGAAGACGCCTAACAACTTCCTTCGTTCCAGGCCAACCCCATCCGCAAGTTTTTGCGCGTCCAGGAAACCGGTGAGCGTGAGGCCGCGAAGATCCCTGGTGAAGAGCGCGTCGAAAAAGGAGAGGCCGGTCAGGTTGTTGGCGCCGAGGCTGCTCGCGGGTGAAATGAGGGTGTATAGATCCATCGGCGTCATGACTCCTTCCGCCATAATCACTCCGCCCTCGGCGACCGCCCGGGTCATAATCAGCGCCTCAACGAAGATGAAGACCCCAAACTCACCCAGCACAACCCACCACGTCATTCCAATCGCCACGCCCCACGCCACGATTCCAATCATCGCCGCGGCCAGGCCCCAGACGGCGTAGCGGTACGGCATCACCTCGTGCTCGTCGCCTCCCGAGATACGGCCGATAGCGTGGGCCCAGACGCTCTTGAGATGCGGTCGCGCCAGCAAAAAAAGATAGACGCTGAGCGCCAGCCAGGCGCCCGCCGCCTGGTACGCCACGAACGCCGAACCCTCGGCGTTTGTGTAGGGAATGGGCGCATACCCAAGCGCTGCCCCCGTTACCTCTTGTAGGTGCCCGAGGATGTAGAAGAACCAGAGGCTAAAAAGTAGATCGGTGGGAAGCAGGAAGAAGAAGCCGACTCCGGCCATCGAAAAATAGGCGCGCCAGAAGCTCACCGCATTCCAGGGCCGGCTCGTGAAAAGATCGCTGACAGCAAAGAAGATCGGAAGACTTGGAATCGCCGGGTCTATGTTGTGCAGCCCGTTCATTCCAAAGTAACAAAAGGGAACGGCGAACCCGGCCCACATGATTGGGTTATGCAGAAAGCCCCTTTCAGAACGTTCGGTAATCATCTCCAGCGGAAGCTGAACGAGCGGAAAGTTGAGCTTCTCGTTGTCCACCCACTGCTTCCGCAGGATCACGGATAGACAGATGAACGCGTAGAATACGAGCCCGATCAGCAGGGTCCAGACCAGCAGCGGCGCCAGCCATTGCTTCCATGGGAGCGATTCTCCAAACCGGAGACCCTCGTAAAACCGCTGAGTAATCCACTGCTCCGCCGGCCCGTTCGGGTTCCAGGGAACCAGCCATGGTTTGATGTGCGGAAAGTAGAGCTTCGCCCAGTTATTCGAGACGTTGGCAAGATAATTCGGTCCCGCCAACATTGGAATCAGATCTTCCATGACACCGCGAGAAGAGACCATCGCTGAGATCAGCATCATCACGTAGACAACGGCCATCTCGGCCGGATTTAATGCCCACTTTCTGCGTATTCCAGCGACCCCGCGATTACCAAGTACAAGCACGAACAGGAGAGCGAGGACAACCGGCGGAAGCTGCAGAAAGCCGATCATGATCTGGCCCGTGACCAGCTCAGCATACGATACGATAAAGACCACGAGCAGGATGCCGACCAGGCCGACGGCAATAGCCTTGCGTGAGACCGCCATAAAAGCAGATTCCAGGAGCGCGATAAAGAGCGAGGATACAGGCGATTGAGGACCACTAACGAATGCGTGCCAGTGACAGCATCAGGATTTCGACAGGAAACGTGCCCGGTCCTGCTGGAAGAGGGCGCGAGGCGCGGGGCGCGGGGCGCGAGGTACGAGTCGCGAGGCGTGAGATGTTCGGCGGTCTTGATTCATCCTTCATCCTTCACCCCTCATCCTTTCGAGGTCATCCGACCTCCCAAAACGGAACCATGCTGCAGCGCCGGCGGTCACTTGAGGAAGGATTATCCGACCCGGGCGCCTCACGCCGGGTCGTCATTTCGAAGGCCACTGCCGCTCCGGACCCGCGGCCGGGTCTTCCCTGTACATGTATGGAGGGCTGAATTGAGAGTTAAGCGAATAATGATAGTCCCGACGCTGCTGGCGGTGATCGCCGGTGGAGCGGCGGGCGGTTCACTTTTTGCGGCTGTGAACGACAAAAAGCCGACGGCAAACGTTTCGAATCCCGGACCCGACAAGGCCGATAAGATTGTGAAGATCGTTAAGACGGACGCGGAATGGAAGAAGATCCTGCCCCCCGACGTCTATGAGATTACGCGCAAGGCGGGAACCGAACCCGCGTTCAGCGGGAAGCTGCTGAACAACCATCAGGCCGGCGTCTACGTATGCGCCGATTGCGGACTGCCGATCTTTTCCTCCAAAACGAAGTTTCATTCGGGCACCGGCTGGCCGAGCTTCTGGGCCCCGATCAATAAGGATCGGATTATCGAGCGAGTCGACAACAGTCTGCCGGAGCAGCGCACAGAAGTAGTCTGCGCTCGCTGCGGCGCCCATTTGGGCCACGTGTTCAATGATGGACCGCCGCCAACCCACCTGCGCTTTTGCATGAATTCACTGGCGCTTAAGTTCATCAAGCGGAAGCAGAAATAGCCACCACTCGCCCAAGTAGGTCCTCAAAATCGCATGCGGCCGGCGCCGTCGTTTTCAACGGTCCGTCGGCGCCGGCCGGGCGCGAGCTGCGGACATGACAAACTTCTCAGAGAACCTTCAATCCGGCCCTCAGTCGAAGGGATGTTCGACCTTTTAAGACGCCCGACGAGACGTGCCGGCCTGAATCGGGTGGGGTTATTGGGCTGTTGGGGCCGTGCCATAGCGGGCGGGCGGATGGACGCTAGCCGCAATTCATGCCACACTGGATGATAGCGTCCGCGATTCCTCCGTCCGCCATCCCGATAGCGGGTCATCGTATGCAGCCGTTTCTCACCAGAGTGAAGCTGAAGAATTACAAGAGCATCGCCACGTGTGATATCGGGCTCCCGGCGCTCTGTTTCCTGGTCGGACGAAACGGCATCGAGGAGCCAGAGACCGCCTTGCATCCGGCCGCCGCCGGAATACTGCGTGATGCGCTGAGGGCCGCGGCGCGACATACGCAGATTCTCATCGCCAGCCACAGCCCGGAATTGCTGGACGACAAAAGCATCAGCGATAAATCCATACGCGTTGTTTCCAACGAGGATGGAATCACGACTATTGCGCCAGTAGACGAAGCCAGTCGCGCCTCAATCCGCGAATCACTTTACACCGCGGGCGAGCTGCTGCGTATGGACCAGTTGGAGCCCGATGCGAAGAATGTACAAGAGCAAACGTCGCGTCAGCTCGATCTGTTCGCGAAGATCGCTTCTTAAGGATGTCGAAGATCGTGTGCATTGTGGAGGGGCACGGAGAGGTTGAGGCGGTACCGGTGCTGATCAATAGAATCGCGCGCGAGCAGGATACGCCCTTGTATCCTGAGGCTCTGCGCCCAATCCGGGTTTCCGCGACCGCGTTCTTGAAGGAAAACGAGATGGAGCGAACGCTTCAACTGGCGGCGCTCAAACTGGGCGGCAGCGGGGCGATATTTATCCTATTGGATTGCGATGACGGATGCCCGGCGAGGTTGGGCTCGGAACTTCTTGCGAGAGCACGAGCTTCGCGCCCAGATCATCCGATCGCGTTAGTTCTCGCGCGCGGTCTGGAACAAGGACTCTCCGAAATCCTGTGGAATCCGTTCCTCAACGGGTTGAACTTGGTTGGAGAGGACGCGAAGAATTATGGATGAGGGCGTGGGCGGGCGGCGGCGGTTCTTGAAGGGCGCGGCGATGGCGGCGGGCGGCGGTTTGCTGACCGGCTCTATCTCCGGGGCGGCGCCGGCGGCCGGCGCCCCGGCGATTCCCCCAGGCGCCGAGACGGTCTTCGACGTGAAGCGATTTGGGGCTGTCGGGGATGGCAAGGCCGATGATACCGGCGCAATACAACGAGCTCTGGATGAAGCCGGGTTGGCCGGCGGAATCGTCTTTCTGCCGGGCGGAAAATACCTGGCGCCTGGGAATCTCTCCATACCGCCAAGTGTTTGCCTGCAGGGGGTTTTTCAGTCGCCGCCCCGGAGCGGCGTGGATGGTGGGGGTTCGATCCTGCTGGCGACCGCGGGCAAGGGTCTTGAAACCGGGCCACCTTTTATCCTCCTTCATACCAACAGCACCGTGCGCGGGCTTGCGGTCTTCTATCCGGACCAGGGCGGCCCGGTGTACCCCTACCCGCCCACCATCCAGGGAATCGGCGACGATTGCTCCGTGGTTGACGTTCTGCTGATGAATCCCTATTACGGCGTTGACTTCGGCACTCATCCGTGTGGACGGCACTGGATCAAATCGCTTTACATGCAGGCGATTCGCCGCGGCGTCTACGTCGCCGAATGCTTCGACGTAGGGCGTATTGAAGATGTCCACGTCTGGCCGTTCTGGCGCATTGGCGATAAGAAGGTAGATGCGATTACCTCGCATCAGGGTGAAGCGTTTGTGCTGGCGCGAACCGATTGGGAATATATGATCAACTGCTTCTGCATTAACTACGCGGTAGGGTACCGATTTACCACGTCGGCGTCCGGACCCGGCTACGTTGTTCTTACCCAATGTGGATCGGATGAAGGTCCCGTCTCGACTTCGGTGCTCGTAGAGGCATCGCAGGGCCATGCCGGCATCTCATTCGTTAACGGCCAGTTCATGGGGCAGCGGCACGTCGACGTGCGCCCAACGAACACCGGGCCGGTAAAATTTACGGCATGCGGATTCTGGGGAATGAATGGGATCACGGGCTCCATGGCCCGGCTGCAGGGAAAGGGGCAGGTGAGCTTTCAAAACTGCCACTTCACCGGATGGGCGCAGGCCGGCGATTCGCAGGCGCCCGCTATCAGCGCCGAGAACGGAGGTTTGTCCATGGTCGGCTGCGACTTCATGGATGCAGGCAAGAATCAGGTTTCGCTGGCGTCCGGAGTCGAAGCCGCCGCGATCATCGGGTGCCGTCTACGCGGCGGCGCTAAGATCCATAATTCAAGTAAGGGAACGGTGGAGACCATCGGCAACGTTTGAAGCCTTACCGGAGGGAGTCTGTTCAATGACTCGTTGCGCGATAAAGTGGTAAAATAATTTGTAACGTTGAGCAATCCTCCGGCGTCGTAGAATCGGGAAAGGAGCCTCCAGGTGAAGGATCGAGTGATATAATGGCGCGGCAAACGAAAGAGATCGTCTCCGCCCTCGCGCTTCTACTACTCTCCGGGAGCCTGGCGGCGGCTGTGGTCGAGCATCACGCGGAGCGCGTGACTCCTCCTTATCATTCGATCGCCGTCTCTCTGAATCGTCGGGCGCCGGAGCAGCGGCCTGCCGCAAAAACACCGATCAGGATCGCCTCACGGGCGCTTTCCGCCACACCGGATTCGGTGATGAAAGCCGGCGCAGCCAGTGCGGCGCTTACTCTCAAGAGTCGGTTCGTCGTGCAAATCTGGCCGATTTTGAAAGCGGCCGATCACAATTGTGTCGGCTGTCACGGCGCCAGCAATCCCTCATCCCTCCATTTCACTTCCAGCGCGGCGGACAATTACCAGTCTCTGCTGGATCACGGCTACTTAAGCCCCACGAATCCAACGGGAATTCTCACCCGCGTCAGCGCTAAGTCGAAGGATCTTCTGATGCCGCCGGCTCCGGAGAAGCCGCTCTCGGCCGCTGAGATCCGGACGATTCAAACTTTTGAGAACGATTTGGAAGCGGTTCGCAAGGCCAGTGGCGGCGCATCGATGGACGAACGCTTCCCGGCGGCGCTGCTCACCCCATATCATGGCAAGCGCTATAGCGGCGGTCCCGACAATACGTTCCTGACCTACTTTCAGCTCAAAGGCAAAATCCAGTCCATCTTCGGGGATAACTGGCAGCGAAACGGCGACGACCTCTTCGAGCGTTACATCGATCTTTTCGGTGGGGCCGATTTCCACCTGCGCTTCCATGAGTCATCGCAGCCGACGGCTGAATACCTCGCCGGTGTGGATCTGCTCTCCCGCGACGTCGCTTCGCGCAGCTACCTGACAGCGTCGGGTCCCTTTGCCGGTTGGCCCGAGACGGTTCCGGCGCCCCGATCGCCCCAGCCGT
>Ga0307373_10009964_pt1 | contig 14078 bp, 17 predicted proteins | sample OX2MG_FD_202534 | JGI IMG/M metagenome (GOLD analysis project Ga0307373, IMG submission 202534) | Soil microbial communities from Risofladan, Vaasa, Finland - OX-2 | ecosystem: Environmental > Terrestrial > Soil > Coastal area > Acid sulfate soil | place: Finland: Risofladan, Vaasa | collected... | reverse complement strand
GCTTCCTCACCGATGCGGTCGACGCCGCGCGTCAAGATGCACCTCAACGAGCTGATGGTGAAGTCAAGAACAGGGAAGTCCGGCGAACGAAGAGTTCATCAGGCGGTGGGGAGGTTGCCATGTCACTGCCTCCGGTTCTCGTCCGGCGGTCGCGCAACATCGATGAGAAGTGCCGTGAGCGGTTGGTGGAACCGGATCGAGCTGTCAGCGTCGTCGTCGATTGGGTGCAAGGGAGGATTCCAGGTGAATCGGGCGTCCAGGTGCAGATGAGGAGCTCCATCGGGCCCGACAAAGGGGGTCTGCGCTTCCATCGTGTCGTCGACGTCGGCCTCCTCATGTGTCTCGGATTCGAGCAGACCGGCAAGGGCTCTTTGACGACTCGGCCAACGGGAGGCGGTCGTGATCATCTGGCTTCTTTTCGGTCGGGAATGCTCTATCGGGGTACGCTGAATCGATACGCGCCGACTCTTGTTCCTGATGTCGATGAATGACATGCGCCTCACCGCTCGTCGGATATGCCTGGCGAGTTCGGCTGGAGCCGATGATGGCAGCGGGAGACGGGCTCGATGAAGTTCGTCACCGAGCGCGAACTGGAGAAGAGGCTCGGTGCGCTGCTCGTGACGGAACCCCGGGTCGTAGCCAGTGGGAATTTCGCCACGCCGTGGCGGCTCGTGGCCCTGTTCGACGCAGCGGTCGAGAGGTACCGGCTCTTTGTCCTGAATGCCCAGATCGGCATTCCCAGGAGGGCTGGCGTCCTGGCGGAGACACCGTTTGTCGGACCAGGGATGCGGGACACCCCGGGCCTCGATTATCTGCCTATGCGGCTCTCATTGGTTCCCCGGCTCTTTGCATCCTCGCGTCCACCGGATGTCGTTCTTGTTCACACGTCGATTGAGCGCAATGGCAAGGTCTCCCTGGGCACCGAGGTCAATATTCTCCCTGCTGCAATCGAAAGGGCTCGAGGGCGAAATGGCTTGGTGATCGCGCAGGTCAATCGGCAGATGCCGTACACGTTCGGCGACGGGGAACTGGACGTCGACGCCATCGATCTCGCCATCGCAGTGGACGAGGAATTGGCGTGCCCCGTCCAAAGTGCACCCAGCGACATCTCGGCGGCCATCGGAAGCAACGTGGCGACTCTGGTCGAAGAGAAAGCCACGATCCAGGTGGGCATCGGCGGGGTGCCCGACGCGATATTAGGTGCATTGACAGGAGTTCGAAGACTCGGGATCTGGTCGGAAGTGATCAGCGACGGTGTCTTCGAACTCGAACAGGCAGGAGCGCTTGACGATGCCCGCCCGATCGTAACGACATTTCTCTTCGGATCGAATGAGCTCTATGCCTGGGCGGATCTGAACCCGCGGGTTCAGGTATTGCGAACGGAGACGGTCAACGATCCGAGCAGAATCGCCGCTCAGCCGATGATGTGTTCGCTCAACACTGCGTTGCAGGTCGATTTGTTCGCTCAGGCGAATGCCGCCTATGTGCGCGGTGACATCTACTCAGGCTTCGGTGGTCAGCCCGACTTCGTTGTCGGGGCACTGCATTCTCCGGGCGGCCACGCCGTGATCGCGTTGGCATCATGGCATGCGAAGAGCAACACCTCGACGATTGTGTCGCGACTTACCGAGCCGGTGACGTCCTTTCAGCACTCGGCTGTGATCACCGAGCAGGGTCAGGCCCTGTTGTTCGGGCGGAGCCGGCGATCGCAGGTGCGCCTCCTGATCGAGGAAGCGGCCCATCCGAGGGCCCGCAGCGAGCTGTGGAATTCGGTCGGTGACCGCTCGGCGGCTGGCTGAGTACGGTGGCAAGCCCGTTCCCGGGCCCGGGCCCGGGCCGGGGCCGCCGCCCAAGGGGAGAGCCTAAGAGCTTCGTCGCCGACTCAGGCGCCCAGTGCGGGCCCCGTGGGTGGGCGGAGCGTCCCCATCGGTGCGGCAAGTCGCTGGGCGACTGGGGGAGGGCGTTGTGACCGTGTGAGGCGAGCGAGCAGGTTTCCTCGGGCGAAAGACCATTCACCGGTCCGTGATCATCCCGATGCTCTCCGCAGAGAGTCTCATCATTGCGGCAGTGTCTCGCCGACCACCGTCCCGTCTCGCATCTCGACGATCCGGTGAGCGTGGGCGGCGACGTCGAGGGCATGCGTCACCATGACGATGGTCATGCCCCCAGTCTCGAGCCGGCGCAGCAGATCCAGGAAGCGGCCTGTCGACGCCGAATCGAGACTACCGGTGGGTTCGTCGGCGAGAAGGATCTTTGGCTCGTTGGCCAAGGCGCGTGCGATCGCCACTCTCTGACGTTCGCCGCCGGAAAGTTCGGTGGGAAGACGATGTTCGTAACCGGTGAGTTCAACAGCGGCCAAGAGCTCTTGGGCCCGGGCCTTTCTTTGATGGGAGGACCATCGCCTGCCGAACATCGGTAGCTCCACGTTGGCAAGGGTGGAGAGCTGGGGAAGGAGGTTGTGAAGCTGAAAGACGAGGCCCACCTCCAGGCGCCGGTATTCACTCAGATCGTGTGTGTGATCCAGGTCGTGCCCGGCGACGATCACCGATCCTGAGGTAGGGGAGTCGATGGCCGCCAGGATGTTCAACAATGTCGACTTGCCGCATCCCGAAGGTCCGGTGATGGCCACCATTTCCCCGTATTGCACCTGGAGATCGACACCGGCCAGTGCGGTTACATGGTTGGGGAAAACCCTGGTCAGGCCCCTCACTTCGATAGCGAGCTGTGGGACCGTGCGTTCACTCATAACTCAGGGCTTTGAGAGGTGAGAGCAGGGCTGCCCGGGTGGTCGGATAGAGGGCGCCCACAAGGGTCATGCCGAGAGCGGTGTAGAGAGCTCTCCAGAAGACACCCTCTGTGAAGTTGGGATGCAGGATGCCTTTCAGGGCGGGCAGGTGCGACAAGATGGCGGCGACAGCGAACGACAACACCACACCGACGGCTGCACCGATGAAGGCGAGAAGCAGACTCTCTCCGAGGAGCAGGGTAACCATTCGACGACGTGTCCATCCCACCGCACGCATCAGACCGAACTCGTGCATTCGTTCGAATAGGGACAGAAGCATGGTGTTGCCCACGATGACCGCACCGATCAGGATAGCGAGGACGGTGCTGCCGTTGACAGCAGCCTGTAGGTACACCAAGTCGCGGTCCGCTCTCCCGAATTGGGCAGCAGTGCGAATGGTGGTGAGCTCGGGCTGGGCGTAATCAATATGACGGGCCGTGGCCGCCGCAGACGTGCCGGAAGACACCTTCACAAATGCCAACGTCACAATTCCCGCTACCCGGTTGTACCCCTGGATGGCGGGGAGCGGAAACATGGCTCCGGCGTCGCCAAATGAGTTTCCGGTCGAGTAGATGCCCGTGACGGTGTTCCATGTGCCGTTGGCGTGAAAGCGGTCTCCCACGTGCAACCCGAGGTTGGCAGCAGCCCGCCAACCGAGCATGACCTCGTGGGCCGCCGTGGGCGCGAATGCCTGCCCGGATACGATCCTTACTCCAAAGCCTGGGAAGTCACTGGGTTTTATGCCGATCTCGATGAAGACGGGATTATTCGCGTTGATGTGCTCTATTTCGACGAGGACTCCGGTGACGCTGGACACGCCCGGCGTCTGTCGCAGCAGCGCGAGTTCCTGGGTGTCGATCGTGCTCGACAAGGTGTCGGCCACCCCTTTCTGGACGACGGTGAAGTCAGCTTTGCCCACGGAGATAATGGCTGCTGCCGACTGCTCGAGCCCGCTGCTCGTGACGCCTAGCGTGACGACGGTCATCACGGCGAAGGCGACGGCAAGTGTCAGGCCGATGGACCGTGCCTTCTTCGACCACACGTTGCGGATGACCAGATAGAAGAAGCTCATGGTTCCTCGATAGGGTGCCGATGCGTTGCCGTCACCGTGACACCGCACGTGGAGGGTCGATCGAGGTGACAGCGAGCCCGTCGCAGTGACCGCTGATCTCCTGACCAAGGTCTGCAATGAGGCGACGGGTGAACTTGTCGTGGCACTTGCCGTGGCCGTGGCCTTGGCGGAGGTACGGCACTCTCGGCGTGCACCGCATGTCGATCAGGCACGCCGCCGGCCTTGCTTCCTTGTCGATCCACATGTCCTCCGGACTCCCGCCGTGCCACCCGGACGCACCCGACCCCGACGTAGGCCCCCCCTCGTCAAGCATGATTCGGGGATCCGAGCCCTGCGGTCGCCAAGGTTTCCACATGAGATGCATCCTGTACGGATCCGATGGATACGGCCAGGGACGTTGGTCACTTCCTCGGCGTACGAACGGGTGAATGCCGTGATCGCCCGCCTTCTCCGGCCTCCTCCGGCCAGAGGGCGATGCGAGGCACATCGCAGGAGAACGAGAAGACGTGGGACGGGCGATTCAGGTCGAATTGTTCCGGTCGCTGGATGTTGCTATGCAAGTCCACGAGCTTCTTCGAGCTTGTGTTTCCCGAGTATGAAGATCCCGAGTACGACGGCGTAGGCCGTCAATACCAATATGTCTTGCACTCCGAAACCTCGGCCGTCGAGGAGGGCCAGACCCATCGATGTCTGGTGGAAGCTCGGCAGTAGCCGGGCCGCTGTCTGCAATGCGTGAGGCATATGACTTACGGGGCTGAAGAGCCCCCCGAAGTAGCCGAGAATGAACATGAGTGCCGTCACCACGGGATAGGCCGTCTCGGCGTGCACCATGAATCCCACGAAGATTCCGAGCAGTGCGAATGGGATGGTCGCCACCCACAACAGCAAGGTGAGCTCCAACCAGGTAAGGAGGTCGTAGTGTACGCCGCCGAATGTCATGCCCACCAGTTCGACCAGAACCACGACGGGGAGCACGATCAGCATGGTGGCGACCACCTTGGTCGCCACGTAGGACCAAGCTGGGATCGGGGTAACTCTCAGCTGGCGGGCCCATCCGGAGGCTCTTTCCGTTGACAAGCGGCTTCCTCCGGCGTTGAGGGTGGCGACCAATGCGCCAAACGAGCACATCGACACCATCAGGTAGACGCGCCAGGTGACGGTGCCGTCAACTATCGTTCCCGCGTTGTGATCACGCAGAAAGAGCATGTAGAAGATCACCGGGAAGCCCACCGTGATAGCCAGGAACTTCCAATTGCGTGCCAAGCGGGAGAGCTCGAACTGAGTGAACGCAACCATGCTGTTCATCGTGTTCCGCTCCGTTCTCGCCGGCTGCCGCTTTCGGTGAGTGCGACAAACGCTTCCTCGAGGCCCGCCCCGGTAACTTCAATATCGGTGAACGCCAAGCCCCCGTGGACGAGCGCCCTGATGGTGGCGTCGGCGTCGAGGGAATTGAGGATCACGCCTGCTCCTCGAACTTGGACGTCCGTCACCCCCTCCAATGTGTTCAGCACGTTCTCGTCCGGTCGCCCCGTCACGAAGCGAACCTGCCTCATCGCCACAGCAGCCTTGAGTGTCGCTCCCGGGCCGTTCGCCACCACACGGCCATGGTTGATGACCACCACGCGGTCGGCAGTTTCGTCTGCCTCTTGGAGATGGTGGGTGGCAAAGACGACGGTTCGTCCTTCTTGGCCGAACTGCCGCATCATGCGCCAAAAGGCACGACGACTTTCGACGTCCATGGCCGCGGTGGGCTCGTCCAGGAACAGAAGCTCCGGATCGCCGGCGATGGCTACTGCGAACCGGACTCGCTGGGCTTGGCCTCCGGAAAGACGCTGTGTCTGACGACCCAGGAGTGTGCCGATACCGGCGCGTTCTACCGTGAGCTCGAAGGGAGCGGGTGTGCGATAGAGCCGACGTACGAGTTGCAGGACGCCCGCCACCCTGACGCCCGGTGGCAGGCCGCTTCCGGATCCCGTCTGGAGCATTGCTCCGACCCGTCCCTGGGCCACCGCCGTTCGGGGACTCGTTCCCAGGACCTCGATGGCCCCGGCATCGGGACGGAGGAGACCGAGAAACAGCGAGATCGTGGTGGACTTGCCCGCCCCGTTCGGACCAAGGAGGGCAACGGTCTCGCCTTGGGCCACCTCGAAACTGAGACCGTCTACCGCCACATGGCTGCCATAACAGCGCACGACATCGTTGAACCGCAACGCGGGAGGCCCGTTCGGATCGCTCTGCGAGATTGTGATGCTCTCACCCACACTGTGAATCTGCCAGGATTCAGACGCTCTCGATAGGGTCGTTCGGCCCCTCCTGGTCGGATGTCTCTTCCTGGTCAGGACCAGGCTCAGGCACGGCCGCAGGCACCAGGCAACCCGGCACCCGAGACCGGCACAGAAGTACGGTCGGGCCGATTGTGTTTCAGCAGGGGATGGAGCCTGAGCACCCAACGATCGAGGCCGGTATGGTGCGAAACCGGTCTGCACGGTGCTGAGGTCGCTCCCTTCGGGACAGAGCGACGGTCATTGAGGTCCCTCGGACGCATGCAACTCATCAGGAGTGAAGATCCGGGAGGTGATGACAAAGTGCTTGTCGTCACCGGCGGGGAGGGAGAAGCCTTCCGGTGATCCGTCGCCCACTCCGACAATCAGTTGCGTGTGCTTCCACACCTCGAATTGTCGACCGTCGATGTAGAAGGGGCAGCCACCCAGACGCCCCAAGAGGACGTCGTGGTCACCGATGACAAGTTCTCCATCGTCAAAGCACAGAGGAAGACTGCCGTCGCAGCAGCCGCCGGACTGGAAGAACATGACTGGCCCTCGTTGTTCCACGAGGCGGGTGATCGCTTCGAGGGCTTCCGGGGTGGCGATCACTCCGGCAGTGGGTGTCGACCTGCTCACGAACGTTACCCGTTCTCAAAAGAACCCGAGGGGCTTGGTGCCGTAGCTGACCAGCAGGTTCTTGGTCTGGGAGTAGTGCTCCAGCATCATCTGGTGGTTCTCTCGGCCGACACCAGAAATCTTGTATCCACCGAAGGCGGCACCGGCCGGGTACAAGTGATAGCAGTTGGTCCAGACTCGACCGGCCTTGATGGCCCGGCCCATCCTGTAGGCAAGATTGCCGTTGCGAGTCCATACGCCCGCACCCAGACCGTAGAGGGTGTCATTGGCGATGGCGATGGCGTCCGCCTCATCGGTGAACGTGGTGACGGCGAGCACGGGTCCGAAGATCTCCTCCTGGAAGATCCGCATGTTGTTGGTGCCCTTCAGAACCGTGGGCTGGTAATAGTACCCGCCTTCGAGTTCTCCACCCAGGTGGGCGTGGTGCCCGCCGATCAAGCATTCGGCACCCTCCTGGCGGCCAATGTCGACGTAGGAGGCGATCTTCTCGATCTGCTGGGCCGACACTTGTGGGCCGATCATTGTTGACGGGTCCAAGGGATTCCCCTGACGAATCAGGCGAATCCGTTCCAGGCAACGGTCCATGAATCGGTCGTAGATCGATTCATGGATGAGCGCTCGAGATGGGCAGGTGCAGACCTCGCCCTTGTTGAAGGCGTAGAGGACCAGTCCTTCGATCGCCTTGTCCAGAAAATCGTCGTCCTCATCCATCACATCGGCGAAGAAGATGTTGGGTGACTTGCCGCCAAGCTCGACGGTCGAGGGGATGAGGTTCTGCGCCGCGTATTGCATGATCAGTCGTCCGGTTGTCGTTTCGCCGGTAAATCCGATCTTGGCGATCCGAGGGCTCGATGCCAGGGCCTTGCCTATCTCGGCCCCGGGCCCGGTAACGATATTGAGGACGCCGGGGGGCAGCAGGTGCCCGATGATCTCAGCCAGCTTCAAGATGGACCAAGGGGTGGGCGACGCAGGCTTGACCACGGTGCAGTTGCCGGCGGCCAGGGCCGGGGCAATCTTCCATGCCGCCATCAGGAGCGGGAAGTTGAATGGGATGATCTGTCCCACGACACCGAGAGGCTCGTGGAAGTGATACGCGACGGTGTCTTTGTCGATTTCCGTGGAGCGTCCCTCGAGGGAGCGGGTTGCACCGGCGAAGTACCGGAAGTGGTCGACGGCCAAGGGGATATCGGCCGCCAAGGTCTCTCGGACCGGCTTGCCGTTTTCCCAGGACTCGGCCACGGCCAACATCTGAAGATTGGCCTCGATGGCGTCGGCGATGCGATTCAAGACAGCGGCCCGCTCGGTCAGCGAAGTCTCGCCCCAGGCCTCCTTGGCTTGGTGGGCGGCATCCAGAGCCAAGTCCACGTCCTCGGCGGTGGACTTGGCTACTTCACAAAAGGGCTGCCCGTCGACCGGGCTGACGTTCGACATGTACTCGCCCTTGGTGGGGGGGACCCAGCGCCCTCCGATGAAGTTCCCGTAGCGAGGCTTCACCTCGACCAAGCTTCCAGGACGGCCTGGCGCCACGAAGAAGTCGTTGGCAGGCGCGGTGTCAGTTTGCACAATTTCTGTCGTCAACGTCATCTTTGCCTCCACCTGAATCGGCCATTCCGCTGAATTCCAGAGAATGCGAGAACTGCAGGGCTCTCTGCATGCAACGTTACGGTGAGCGCAGAGGGACGAGTAGGGCCGAAAGGCCATACTCGGGAACTCTACGGTGCCGGCCAACGACCCACTCCTGCAGCCCCGGAGTGGCATGCGATAGACCGATCACCGCCGGGTGGCCAATGTGCCGTTCGACCCTGTTCTCCTTCCCGGTCGGGCGCGGAGAATGGCGCATGGTGATTGGATCCGCTCATGACGACGCGCAGTTCTCGGCCGTGGAGCTGGGTCGGGCGCAGTGTCTGGAGCTCCTTCGGGGTGTCCAGGTCGGCCGGGTGGTCCTGAGTCTCGACTGCCTCCCCGTCGCCCTCCCGGTGAACATCTCCGTACTCGATGAGGACGTGGTGTTTCGCACCGATAGAGGATCGAAGCTCGACGCGGCCATGGAGGGGCAGGTCGTAAGTATCGAAGCGGACGAGGTCGATGCCCTGTACCGAACGGGCTGGAGCGTGCTGGTGACCGGTGTTGCTGAGCTGGTCACCGACCCTCGGCAGGTTGAGAGCGCGAATTCACACCTCCTGCCGTGGGCGCCTGGCCCCCACGAGTTCGTGGTCCGAGTGCCTTCCACGAGGACATCGGGTCGGGAACTGGTGTGGGGTAGGCCATCAGGACAGTGAAGCGACCGATGAGTGATCCTGTCGAGGGTGGCGAGCGGGTCCGGCGAATCCCGGCGCGGGTGCCAGCCCATGTTGGTGGGCTCGATAGTCTGCGCCGGGTAGCGCAGTGGAGTCGGGTATGAGTGCGGTCGTGGTCGAGAGTGATACCGGGACAGTCGGCCTGGTGACAGCCAAGGACATCATCGAGGCGCTCGCCTGGGGAGCCGATCCCGATATCGTGTGGGCGGGCGAGATCGTGCGGCCGGCGCCCCGGATGGTGAGCTGCGAGCAGCTGCCGACCAAGATCGGCGAAGAAATGGCCGCATATGATCTGGAGATCGTGGCCGTGATGGATGAGGACAACCCGCTTGGAGTGGCATCGGCTCTCGATGTGCTTGGAGCTGTGGTGCGATCGGTGAGGGAGGAGCGGGCCCGCGGCTGAGGGAGACGGTCCACGGACGTCTCAACCGAGGCCGGGTATGTGGGTGGCGATGGGCGCAGTAGGCCGCTAACTGAACCTGATACGACGTCCAGTTACCTCGTCTGTCTTGATGCGGATGTAAATGTCGCGATCTCCCCCGGTCCACGGAGTGACGGCGGTCGCCCTCGCCCGCTCGAGTTCCGACGCGTCGACGATCGCGTGACCTTGACCGGAAATCAGGACACTCCATCCCTCCATCAGTGGATCGTCGATGTGGTCGACTTCGAAGGAGACCGGCCCCAGTGCGAGGATCGACGGCAAGTCGCCGAGAGTGCCGAGCGTTGCGGTACGGAAGACGACGTCGCCGTCGAGGACCCGGAAGTTGACGGGGAGGGCGACCGGTCCTCGGGGCTGGGAGAACACGATCCGCCCCACGCCTCCGGCGCTGATCAGGTCCAGACAGTCGGCGCGGTCAAGACTATCGAGAATCGGTTGCTCCGGTTGACCGTTCGGGCCCGGCGGCGCCTGTGTTCCACTTCCCGTGATGCGGCCCAGCGTCATGTTGAGCGCAGCCGCCAGGCGCCACAGGGTCGTTTGAGAGAGCTGTGGTGAGGGCCGTGTCTCCAGAGTACGCAGATAGACCGGATCCATTCCCGCCTTGTCGGCGAGATCCTCGATGCTCATTGCCAACTCGGTACGACGTTCGCGTACGCGTCGCCCCAGGTCACCTACGTCGGAACTCACAATCCCTCCTCTCCACACTCCATATCGTTCACCTACGAGGGATGGTGCGCCAGGGTCCTTCGACTCTCTCTGAAGGGTATTGGGCTCGCAACGATGGCGGATCACCACCCGCCGTGGAGTGGGGGCCGGGACGCGTGGAATCGCATAACGATGGGACGATCGGCCCTAGCCCCTGGTGGTTCGATCCGGGCACAGTGATGAGGCACACCAATAGATCAGCAACAGCAACAAATCAGGAACATCAGGCAACATCAGAGGATCAGCAACACCAGAGGATCAGCAACACCAAAGGAGGAGCGATGGCCGATGTCGACGGTGCCGATCGATCGGAAGTGAAATCAGAGGACGGGGTTGTGGAAGGACTGAGCCGTTCTCTGGAGGAGTGGCGGACTCGGATTGACGAGTTGCTCGTCCACATTGATCTCGCTGGGCACGAGGTGCGCGACGGACTAAGCAAGCAGGTGGAGCTCATTGAAAATATCTATCTTGCTGCTCGCTCTCAGCTCCCCGACGTCCGGCGCGACGCGACCGCGAATGTCAAGTCACTATGTGAGGGGACCGAGAAGCTCGTTCAGGACCTTGCCGAGGTCTATCAAGCGGCAGAGGCTGCGCTCAGTCGCAGCCACGCGAAGTAGGGCCCACGGTCCGGGGCTGATCGGTGGGGATGGGTGCCACCAAGGAAATGGGGGCCAGGAGAACGTATGCTGTCCCTGGCCCCAAGCTTGTCCGGCAGTAGTGAGGCGCGCCGACATGTCGATGTATAGCCAGCTTCTGACAGTGGCGCTCGAGGGCCAGACAGACCTCAAAGAGGAAGTGGCTGCGGGGGCTGCCATGATCCGCCTCATCCGATGCCGACAGCAGCTTCGATCCGCCACGCAGGTTGGAGATGAAGACGAGGAGGCGGTGACACAGGCCCGGAATTACTTTGCCTACGACGTGGCCCTTATCGAGTTGTGCAGGGTCGTGAATGTGGCGTGCGACGTCGACGAGTTTGAACATCCGGAGAAGGCGCGAGTTCGTTTGGAGGGCGTTCTGGCCGCGCGAGGTGTGTTGCTCGTTGGGGTCGACCCACCCGAGCCAGGGCAGCAAACCGAGATGACGCGACCATCCATCGCGCCCCGCTGATGAGGGCGATCGTGTTCGGACTCGAGACGAGTACTTCGACGGAGAGGACAACACGATCCGGACAAGCCTCGGCTGGGCGCCGAATGTGGCTGAGGATTGGCAAGAACGGAAGTTCCGATCATGTTGGCATTCGATGTGGGCCACCAGTGGTGGTGTCGACCCGGTGGACCAATGACGATACCGCGGGCAACCGGGGGATCCCCCTCCCCGCTATCCATCGAGTGACCAGCTCATGACGGGAAAGCCGCCGAACGGAGATGGTGGTGTACGGGAGACACACATCTCCGTCCTGCTCTTCCTCGAGGAGAGGGTGGTCAAGATCCGGAAACCGCTGCGCTTGGACTTCGTCGATTTCTCCTCTTTCGACGCTCGCGCCAAGGATTGTCGGCGCGAAGTCGATCTCAATCGTCGTCTCTCGCCTGATGTCTATCTAGGAGTAGGGGAGATCACGATGGATGGTGAGGTTCTCGAACATTGTGTCGTGATGCGGCGCCTCCCGGCCGAACGTTCATTGGCGCGCCGGGTCAGAGAGAAACAAGTGAAGGTGTGGCAGGACGATCTTCGGGCGGTGGCGCAGACCCTTGGTGACTTTCATTCCCAGGCTGATCGGTCGGCCGAGATCTCGAGGGCGGCGACGGTCGAAGCCATAGGTCGTCAGTTCGATGCGAACGTCGAAGCGATGGAGAGGTTCGGCAGAGAGTCGCTCGATCCTGTACGTCACCAGGCGGTGGTCGAAGGTGTCCGGCACTTCCTTCAGGTGCGTGCCCCGATATTCTCGGGCCGCATTGACGGTGGGTATATCTGCGATGGCCACGGTGATCTCCAAGCGGGCGATATCTATTGCATGGATGACGGACCCCGGATTCTTGATTGTCTCGAGTTCAACGATGAGCTGCGCTACGGAGATATTGCCGCCGACGTGGCGTTTTTGATCATGGACTTGGAGCGGCTCGGCTTTCGCCCGGCGGCGGTCGAGTTCCTCCGCTGCTACGAGGAGGTGGCCCGGGCACATGTACCTCGGTCACTCCTGCACTTCTATATCGCTCTACGGGCGTACGTGCGATGCAAGGTGGCGTGTCTCCGCCATGAGCAGGGTGACCCCGAAGCCGGAGGAGAAGCGGCACGACTCGTTGCCCTCGCCCAATCGCACCTCGAAAGCGCTCGGATCCGACTTGTGCTGGTGGGCGGCCTCCCTGGATCGGGCAAGTCCACTCTGGCGACCGCGCTGGGTGACGTGATCGGCGCCCCTGTCTTGCGGTCCGATGAGTTTCGCCGCCGGCTCGACGGGACCGCGGTGGGTTCGGCCGCGTCCGACGTGTTCGGTGGCGGGCGTTACACCCCGGATCGGGCGCAGAGTGTCTACGACGCCCTTCTTGAGACGGCACGGACGAGTCTGCAACGGGGTGATTCCGTGATTGTCGACGCCTCGTGGATTGACGCAACCCATCGTGACCAGGCGCGGAGGCTGGCAAAGGAAACCGCGGTGGATGTGTTCGAGATGCATTGCACCGCCCCTGCCGAGGTGACCGAGGGGCGAATCGAGGGGCGCCGTCGGAAAGGGAGCGACCCATCCGAGGCCACGGTTGAGGTAGCCCGGGCCATGAGGGAGATCGAGCAGCCATGGCCGTCAGCGGTCTCCGTCGACACGGACCGCCCTTTGGAACACGTGCTCGCGAAGGTTCTGGGACTCATGGGTCTTCCCGGGAGGACGTGATGCGGCAGGGAAACGCCCTACCTGACCGTGGGCACGTCCGAGTGGGAGATCCGCCGTCAGGTCGACGTGGGAACGGGCGGCGTGGGAACTGGGGGCGTATGGACGAAGTGCTCGACTGCGGCGTCGGGGCCGGGGTAGACGAGTCCAACGTGACCGTCATCAGACCACCTCACCAGATACGGAGGAGCACCGTCCGCTCCGTGTACTTCCATGATCTGTCCGTCGCGATCGGGCTCGCTCACATGGTGCCCCTTCACGATCAAGCGGTCTCCGACATCTGCCTGCATCGCGCTGCCTCCTCTATGAAGTTGCTCTGCCTCTATGAGATGCTCTGCGTCCACCATGTCACCCGGACTCCCGGACATCCAGGGTCGAATGTCACCTCATCCCCGCCGGCGGCCCGGCTCTGGGCGGTCGACAGCCGGCTCGGAGTTCGGGTGGACCCGGGCGCGCCGTGGTGTATCGGGGATCGCCGGATGCCGAACCGACAAAGGGGGTGGGAGGGCGCGCCGTCAGTTGCGGCGCCGTCATCGGTGCCGGGCGGTCGACCACCGGAGGGTCACCACGGGGCTGACCGACGATCATCGGGATGCGCCGAGACACGGGTGCTGGTCGGGCCGAGCCGTAGCCCTTCGACCGGCCGGTGGTCGGGCGTGTGCCGATCTCTCAGGAGAACTCGCCTTTGGAGCTCGTGCCAACGTGGTTTGGAGGAAGATCGTGTGCTCACGAGACCATCTGCTACGACGATCATGGTCATGGCCGTGGAGGTGTGGTGATGCCCGAAACAATGGAGGGCTGGGCCGTTGACGTTCCTGGGCCGATAGAGACGAGTCCCCTCCGGCGTATTGAGCGCTCGGTTCCGATTGCCAGACGAGGGCAGATCCGGATCAGTGTCCATGTCTGCGGCGTGTGTCGCACCGACCTGCATTTGGCCGAGGGCGACCTCACGCCCAAGCATCACCTGGTCATACCCGGACATGAAGCGGTGGGATCGGTGGACCAGGTGGGAGAGAACTGTGCTCGATTCGAGGTCGGCGACCGGGTCGGAGTGCCATGGTT
>Ga0307373_10009962_pt1 | contig 14080 bp, 6 predicted proteins | sample OX2MG_FD_202534 | JGI IMG/M metagenome (GOLD analysis project Ga0307373, IMG submission 202534) | Soil microbial communities from Risofladan, Vaasa, Finland - OX-2 | ecosystem: Environmental > Terrestrial > Soil > Coastal area > Acid sulfate soil | place: Finland: Risofladan, Vaasa | collected... | reverse complement strand
TCCAGGACCGGTTGATGGCATCGCGAAGGCGTCGCCCGGAGACGAGGTGGTAGTCGTCAGGGCTCGTCCCCGACAGGCTGTTGGGCTGGCGGGCGAGGCGTGCGAGCAGGTCGGAAGAGAGCAGACCACCCTCGGTGGTGATGGTGGCAAACGGGCTGCGGGGGGCCATGTCAGGCGGGCAGGTAGAGGTAGATGCCGAGGACGTCGACGGGGAAGTGGGCGGTGACGGTGACGCGCGACGAGGCTCCGGCGTCGCGCCGTACTCGCCGGTGGGTCGCGGCAAGCTCTCGGGCACGCTCGCTGGCCTGGTGCTCAAGGGCCGGTACCAGCAGGTCGGCTCGCTCGACAATGTGACCGATGAGCTGGGCGCGCTGCTCTGGTGCGACGTTGCCGGCTGGCGGGACCGAAAGGAGCGCCTCGGCGGCGTCGGGCCCGAGCCAGGTCGCCGACGTTGGCGCGCCGGAGAAGGCGGCGAGGCTGAGGTCTTCGGCGAGCAGCTGTTCGTCGGGTCCCCCTCGCTTTCCGACGGCGAGGTCGAAGCGGTGGCGGAGAACAAGGACGGTGGTCGCCACGTCGACCGCGGTGGTGCGGATGGCCCCGCAGCGAGCCGCGGGGCTCGGGGCGTGGGAGTCGAGGGCGGTGTCGAGGAGGTAGCCGGCCAGGCCGGCGACGACCGGGTGGGTCCGTGACAGGTAGGTCTCGCCTGCCCGAAGGGTCGGCTGGTAGCGTCCGACGAGCGCTTCAACGTCGGTGCCGAGCAGGTCCCGGGCGGCGCGTGGGAGCCCAGCGAAGGTCAGCCGCACCGGGTCGGTGACCAGGCTCGCCCCGTCGCCGCTGACCGTGCCGCCGAGGGCAATGACGGCGTCACGGACGAAGCGGGTGACGTCGGAGGCGGCGCCGATCGCGGAGCGCACGGCGGCGAGCTCGGCTGCGACCTCGCCGGTGCTGATGGTGTGGTGCGCGTATCGGGTTCGCGAACGCTTCTCTTTGTCCGCGGCCCGGTCCCACTCGGCGAACAGCGTCTCTTGCACCGCTCGGACCGGCGCGGCGAACAGGCTGAGCTGGCGGTTGTCGGGGGTGAAGAGCCGCTCGAACACGCTCTCGATGAACTCGTCGTTGCTGCCGGGGACCGGGATGGAGATACCCAGCTCGGAACGGATCTTCTTGTGCTTGCGGAGCAGGACCTCGAGCACGATCTCGTCGATGACGTTGTCGACGCCGTAGACCGTGGCGACCTTGACCGACGCAGACGGCTGGCCATAGCGGTCGACGCGGCCCTCGCGCTGTTCAAGCCGGGTCGGGTTCCACGGCAGGTCGTAGTGGACGACGGCGTCGAAGAGCTCTTGGAGGTTGACGCCTTCGGACAGACAGTCCGTGGCGACGAGGACCCGACGAGCGGAGCCCCCGAGGTTGGCGACCCGGGCCTCGCGCTCGGCGGGGGGAAGAACCCCGGTGACGCTCTCGACCGCTATGGCCGAGCCGAGCGCCTTTGCGAGGTGCTCGGCGACGTAGTCGGCGGTCGGGATGAACCGGCAGAAGACGATCGGGTTGTAACCCTCGCCGAGGAGCTGGCGGACGAGCCGGGTGGTGTGGGCGAGCTTGGCGTCCTCGCTGCCGGCGAGCCGGTCGGCCTGATCGGCGAGCGCGCGCAGCCGTCGGCGTTCGGCCTTCCCCGTGTCGCCAGTGCCGCCAGTGCCGCCCGTGCCGCCTGTCCCGTCTGCGCCGCCAGTCCCGTCTGCGGCGGAGTCGGGATCTGCTCCTGGGGTGGCGTCGGGGCGGCCGGCGTCGTCGGCGTCGTCCTGGTCCAAGACGCTGCGCCGGCCGACGTCGTCGGCCTCCTCGATCGTGGTGGTCGACGCGGGTGCCGCACGGTTGCGGAGCGTGGCCGCCGCAGCCGCGGGGCTCGACGCCAGGCTGCGCAGCAGTGCCAGCACGCTCCACCACCGCACCCGCTGGCGATGGCGGCCGCCGCTCTCGTCCGCGACGGCCTCTCGTGCCCAGGCGAGGATCTCCTCGACGAAGGACCGGTAGGCGGGCGTGAGCTGGTAGCGGCCGTCTTCTTCGGGAAGGTCGAGGCGGTCGGGGAAGGGCGTGTCGACGTCGAGATAGGCGCGGATGTCGGCTCGGCGGCGCTGGACGAAATGCCGGGCGAGGCGGGCCCTGGTCGTTTCGTCGATCTGCTCGTCGTCGGGCAAGCCGGCGAAGGCGGGGTCGAGCAGCCCGATGAGGGAGCGGAAGGCTCCCTCGTTGCCCGAGTGCGGCGTCGCGGTGACGAGCACGACATGGCGGGCCGGGTCGGCGGTGAGGTCTTTCAGCAGGCTGTAGCGCTGGTGAGCGGCTCCTCGCCCGCGAATATCGGCGGCGCAGGTGTGCGCTTCGTCGACGAGGATCAGGTCGGGGGCGCTGCGGACGAACTCGTCGCGGCGGCGCTCGCCTTTGATGAAGTCGGTGGAGACGATCGTGTGGGGGAACACGTCGAACACGCTCTCCCCGAAGCCGCACGATCGCTCCAGCCGGCTGGCGGTGGAGGTGAGGACGAGCTCGGCGTCGATGTGGAACTTGGTGGCGAGCTCGGCTTGCCACTGCTCGGCGAGGTGCGGGGGGCAGAGCACGCAGAGGCGCTTGGCCTGGCCCGAGACGAGCAGCTCCTTTGCTACGAGTCCAGCTTCGACGGTCTTTCCGATGCCGACGTCATCGGCGATGAGCAGGCGCACGGGGTCGAGCCGGAGCGCCATGAGGAGCGGGACGAGTTGGTAGGGGCGGGGCTCGACCGCGATAGCGCCGAAGGAGCGGAATGGCCCGGCCGAGGAGCGAAAGCCGAGACGGGCCGCGTCGGCGAGGAGGCGGGCGCCGAGATGGTCGCCGGCCTGGTCCGGATCGGGCCAGGTGAACTCGGCGCGCTCGACGGGTTCGAGGCCGACGAGCAGGCCGGCGGTGTCGTCGTCCGAGCCCCCGAGGGGTCGCAGCACGAGCAGTTCGTCGGTCGAGTCGGGAAGCACGACCCATTCTCGGTTTCGGGCCCGCACGAGCGAGCCGGGAGCAAAGGTCGCCGAGGCGGTGGCCTCTCGGTCCGAGGTGGCCGCAGGAGTGGTCAACGGTCGCCCTCGCCGAAGGTGCTCCGATGCCGGGCGATCAGTGCCGGCCAGTCGTCGTTGGCAACGAAGCGGATCACCGTCCAGCCGCGGGTGAACAGCGCCTCGTCGGCCGTGGCGTCCCGAGCGGCGCGCTCGGGGTAGAGGTGGTGCGGTCCGTCGATGTAGACCGCTATGTGCGCGTCGTCGTAGACGAAGTCGGGGCGGGTGCCGGGCTCTGCCATCAGCACCTGGGCGCGATCGGGGAGGCGATGGCCGCCTGCGGCGACGAGCTCGAGCCACTCGCGCTCCAAGTCGCTGCCGGCCTGGCGTGCGAGCCGGTCGAGATGCTCCCCTCTACTGGCGAGACCCGGGGACGTGGCGATGGTGGCACCGGCGAGGCGGTGCAGGTAGTCGGCGATGAGCATCCGGTCGACGAGGCGGTGGTCGGGCTGGTTGGTGTAGGAGAGCAGGCAGTCGTAACACGCGGCCTCGCAGTCCTCTCGGGCTCGGGGCGCCCGGCGCAGGTCGGCGAGGGTGTCGGGGTCGAAGTGGCACCGTTGCAGGGCCTGGCGAGCGACGCGGACGAGGGCGCCGGGATCCTCGACGAGTTGGCGGAGCACGCCGGCGCCGCCCTCGGCTGCCTCGTAGAGCAAGATCGACGTGCGGTCGTCTCGGTCGGGAAGGCTGACGACGGCGAGCTCGGCGTCTTCGAGGTCGTACTCGGCTTGGATGGCGATCTTGAGGGCGGCCTGGAGGCTCGCCATGAACGCCGGGGTGACTTCGATGCCCTCGGGATCGAACACAGCCACGTTGCGGCGGTCCTCGACGAAGGGGACGACGGGCTTGAGGCGCCCGGTGAGCGGGTCGTCGTCGGTCGCATCCTTGTCCTCGGGTCGTGGTGCCCACCGGCCGCGTTCGAGGTCGAGCATGAACCCCTGCTCGTTGCGATCCTTGCGCCGGGCCCAGCCCACGTTGATCAAGGTGAGCGTGGCGGTGTGCCCATAGGCGAGTTGGGCGAGGGGCTCCCCGCCGGCGTCGGTGACCGCGGCCGTCTTGACGCTCGGGCGCCCGTCGATCTCGGCCCAGCGGTACGCGGAGCGGATCTCGTAGCCCCTGCGCTGGCGCTCCTCGGCGTTGGAGTTGATCCGGTCTTGGCGGCGCGTCGACACGCTCGTCATGCGAAACAGCGACCGGTACCGCCACTTCGAATCGGCGAGCTCTGCACCGCAACGCTCACAGCGGTCCGGCCCCGCGCCCCCCGGGGCCGGGTGGAGGTAGCCGCACACCCCGCACTGGATCGCCGAGCTGGTGACGACCGGATCGTCGGTCGTCGGATCGGTGCCACTCGCGACGGGGATCATCACCCGGTTGACCCGGTACACCGAGCCCTCGTGGTAGACGAGGGCTTGTGGGCCGAACTCGCTGATGGCGACGAACCGGGGGCGGCTCAGGTACTCGTCGACAGCGCTTCCCCGCCGGGCCGGGATCCACGCGGAGAGCGGCAGGCGGGGGAAGTTGTAGCCCGGCAGAAACCCCTCCGACGCGAAGTACCGGTAGGAGTAGAAGTCGGACTGGAAGTCGGTCGAGGTCTCGTTCAAGAGCAGGTCCATCTGGGCCTCGGCCTCGGCCCGCAGCCGCTTCGCCCGTCCCTTGTCGTCCGCGCTGCGGCTGCGGTCGAGCACGACCGCGTTCTGGGTGGCCTGTTGGCCCTCTGCTGCCCGGAACAGGTCCCGCCAGCGTCGACACGCCTCGTCGAAGCGCGTGGGGAGCGCGGCGAGCGTGTCGGCGAGCCACCTCTCCGTCCACCAGTCCGTCTCGGCGAGCTCGCCGGCGATCGAGGACAGGACGCGTGTCGCACGGTCGAGGCCGCGTTGGCGAGCCCCGGCGTTGGCGAGGTCGTCGCGCTTTGCGGCAAGGAGCTCGAGGCTCGGTGGCGTCCCGGTCACCTCCAGCACATCGGACAGCGAGCGGCCGAGGTGCATGCCTGCTTCGGCGAGCCAGATGGCGTGCACGTGGCTGCGGACCAGGTCCTCGTTGCCGAGATCGAGTCGAGGCGGGTGGACCTTGCCTGACACCATCAAGGTCGGGCGGCGGAAGAAGTACTGGTCATGCGCGCTGCCCGTCGAGCAGTAGCTGATGACGAGCGCCGGCTGGCCGGACCGCCCGGCACGCCCGGAGCGCTGCGCGTAATTGGCGGGCGTCGGTGGGATGTTGCGCATGCCGACGACGTTCAAGCTCGCGATGTCGATGCCGAGCTCCATGGTCGGCGAGCAGAAAAGCACGGGCAGCTCGTCGTTACGGAAGCGGTCCTCGCGCTTCCTGCGTTCATCGGCGGTGACCTGGGCGGTGTGCTCGCGGGCTTCCAGGCCGGCGAGCGTGGCCGCAACGGCCTGGTAGAACTCGACGAAGAAGGCGTTCGATACCCGTCCCACCACCCCGGCGCGTGGGACCCGGATGAGGTCTCGTGCCGGCTCGCTGCCGTCGCCGGCCTTCCAGCGGAGTGCGGTGGCAGGGATCTGATAGCCGGTGTCGGGCCCGTCGTCGGTGTCGCGCTGGAGGACGGCTTGGATGAACCCGCCGACCTGGAACACCTCGAAGAGGTCGGTGAGGACGGCCTTTACGTCGGCGGTCTTGAGCGTCGTGGCGAAGGCGCGGCGGCGCAGGTGCTGGCCGATGAGGCTCCGGGTCGACACGCAGATCCAGTTCTGGGCGTCGTTGCGCGCTCGTGGCCGGAGGAACACCACCCGGCTCTTCTCCAGCTGGTAGCGCTCGGCCTCGTCGATCGCCCACGGCGCGATCAGGTTCTGGTTGGAACGGTTGTAGAGGATGTCGTGGTTGACCGGGTCGAGCTGTTCGACCTTGACCGCGAGCTCACGGCGGAGATGGTCGAGCACCGCTCGGGCGACCTCGGCCCGCACCGCCGGCTTCGCCGCCGCCAGGACCTCGTGGCGGCCCGCCCACTCCTCCTCATTCGCGCACATCTCGTCGAGATGCGCGTAGTCGACCTTCAAGAGGCCGGCCTGTTCGAGGTTGGGTGCGGTGACCCGCCACCCGGCACGTAGGTCCACGTAGAGGCGGTAGGAGAGCACCTCGCGCAGCGCCCGGTCGATCTCGTCCTTGGCGCCGTAGCGGGCCTCGGGGTTCTGGGCGTACTCCTCCATCGAAAGCGCGAGCGCGTCTTGGACCGCCGGGGCGAGCTCGGTGTAGTCGAGCCCGGAGTCCCCAGCCCCGGCGATCGCCCGGAACAGCGCCGCGCGCAGCAGGCTGACCTGGACGAAGTCGTTGAAGTGACCGGCTTGGAGGGCGGCGTCTTGGCGGTTGTCGGTGAAGTTGAGGAGCTTGCGGGGCACGTCGCGGCCATGGGCTTCCAAGAACCGGAGCACCGCCAGGGTGAGCATGGTGGTGGCCGTCGAGCGGCCCTCGAAGCCGAGGGTGCTCATCTTGGTGATGTCCGACCGCAGGTTCGGCGCGTAGGTGGCCCCCGACCACAGGCAGAACCGGAACGGGGTCGGGACCATCCAGGCCTTCATCGCCCCGGGCGCCGATCCTGGGTGCACCGCACCGTCGGGGGTCACCCACAGCGCCTGCGGGAGGTGCTTCGTGACGTCCTTTCGGATCCGGGGATTGCCGTGACGGTCCTCTTCGACCCAGTCAGACGGCAAACGGTCGAGCTCGGCGGTCACATCGTCGGGCCACGGGTCGGTCGTCGAGGCGTAGAGGAAACCGAGGGTGCGATCTCCGTCGAGGTCGTCGGTGTCGCCGAGGTCGCGTGGCACGAGCCGATCGCCCTCTTTGTCGCTCACCCGCTCGACGACGAAGTACTCCTGCCCGCCGTCCCGGCAGAACGCCAGCGGGTAGAGACGCTTGGTGCGATCCCCAGGGGAGTACTGCTGCTCGGTGAGGGTGACGACGCGTTCGTCCTCGGGCTCGATGGTCGCGTACGCGCTCGATCCCCGAGAGACGAACTGGTGCAGCTTGAACGCGAACAGCGGTCGACCGGTCGCCGGGTCGAGGACCTGGCTGCCGGCGATGAGCGCGGCGCGTAGCGCCGCTGCTGCCTCGTCAGGGGACGCGCCGGTCGCCTTTGCGAGCTCGGAAGCAATTCCCTCCTCGCCGCCGAGGGTGCGGGGTTCGGCACGCACCAGCCTGCCGTCGGTCTCGGCGAGCCCGATGGTGGATTCGACCCAGCGGGTGAGCGGGTCGGCGGCGAACACCTCGTAGTCGCCGGGGCCGTAGACGGTCGGGTTGTCGACCGCCGTGGCGAGACCCGACGTGAAGCCGGGGGTGGCCTCGGGCGGCCGGGTCGCACGCTCGAGGGTCTCGCCGATCACCCGGTCAGGCCGGACCACCGCCCCGAAGAGGTGGCCCGCGACCTCGGCGACCTCCTCGCGCTGCTCTTGGAGGCTGCCCTCACCGGCGAGGGTGGCAGAGGTCCCGACGCACTGCAGGCGCTCGGCGTTGCACGCATCGCGGACCCTGCGGCACAACAGTGCGACATCGGCGCCCTGTCGACCCCGGTAGGTGTGGAGCTCGTCGAGCACCAGGAAGCGGAGATCCTGGGCCTGGGTGATGAGCTGGCGCTCGTCGGTCCGGGTGAGGATGAGCTCCAACATCACGTAGTTCGTGAGCAGGATGTCGGGCGGGTCGGCGATGATCGCCTGGCGTTCCTCGTCGCGCTCCTGGCCGGTGTAGCGCTTGAAGGTGACGGGACCCTTGCCGTCGGGGTAGCCGGCAGAGAGGAACTTCTTCAGCTCCTCCTCCTGGCTGTTCGCCAGGGCGTTCATCGGGTAGACGACGATTGCCTTGATACGGCCGCCCGAGCCTTCCCGCAGGACCCGGTCGACGATCGGGACGATGTAGCTCAGGCTCTTGCCCGACCCGGTCCCGGTCGTGAGGACGTAGTTGTCACCGGCCCGGGCCGCCTCGATCGCCTCGACCTGGTGGCGGTAGAGCGACAGCGGCGAGCCCGTCCCGCTCGGGTCGGCCTCCTTGCCAAGACGAAACACCCGGGCGCACTCGGGGTCCAGCAGGCCCGAGGTTACGAGCCCGTCGACGGTGCCGCTGACCGTGAACTTGGGGTTGAGGCTCAGCCACGGCTCGGGCCACAGCAGCCCGTCGGCGAGGGTCTGCTCGACCACATCGCGTATCCGCTTGTCACGGATGTGGAGAAAGCCCTGGATAAAGCCCTGGTAGTCGTCGATGACCGAGTCGCGCAGCTGGAAGACGTCCACAGGTCACCGATCCCGATCAGGCGGGCCGACGTGTGCGGCTGACGGCGGTCGGTCTCGGCTTCATCGAGTGGTCTCCTTGCTGCGGGCGCCGATGCGCCGATCCTGGACCCGGGCTGCCCGGTGCCTGCTACCAGGGTAGATCGTCGCTGTGACGCCGGCCCGGACCGCCCAGGAGCGCGTAGGGCCGAGATCACGTCAACGCGACCAGGACCGGCATCCCTGCTCTGAGCTGTCAGCCCCGCTCAGCGAAGCCGACCTCGTGGTGCCTCGCTCGGCCCCGTGCTGGTAGTAGGCACCGGCGCACCCTGCATAGCCAAGAGGGCAGCTCGCGCTGGCCGGGTATCCCTTCCCGGAAGGCGGAAGAATCTGGAAGAAGCCGCAGCGCCTCCCGGACTGCCGGCTCACAGGCCTGCGGTCACGGTTGCCTCAATCCACTGTTAGCGAACGTCTGTTCGCTAACATGATCATCGTGCACAACGGTACGAGCGCGCGCTCCGAGTCACCGCCAGGACATGAGGAAGGGGCGTCCGCAAAAGCGCAGGTAGACCCGCAGATCAGCCGTGGATGTCACACGGGCGCGCTAAGAGTTTGCTCGTGAGCTGACCGGGCCGTCCCTGTGTCCGTGTGTCCGGCCGTTTGTGGAATCGAACTCGGAGAACTGAGGAATCGATGGCAAAGAGGACCAGATCGCAACAGATCGGCGCCACCGGTGAGTACCTCGTGGGCAAGCTCGTGTCGGAAATGGGGCACATCTGGCGCCCGAACACGGCGGACTTCGGGATCGACGGCCAGGTCGAGGTCGTAGACCGAGACTGCCGCCCAACCGGCAAGACGATCTCGGTGCAGGTCAAGACCACGTCGGCGGTCAGGATGGCCTGCGAGACAGACAAGGGGTTCACGTATACCTGCAGCGCGAAGGACCTCGAGTACTGGCTGGGAGCCAGCGAACCGGTGCTCCTCGTCGTCGTCCGCCTCGATCAACAGCGAGCGTGGTGGAAGCGGCTCGACACGTGGTTCGCGGAGCCCCGCCAGCGGCGCTCACGGGTAGTCACGTTCGACAAGGTCGACGACCTGCTCGGTCCCGGTTCTGAACACCAGATCGCAGCCGCCGCAACCCCGCTGAAGGATCCCCTCCCGCTGCTTCGGTCCTCGGAGACGCTGACGACGAATCTGCTCGCGGTGACGGGCTTCGCTCCGGTCATTCATTGGGCCGAGACCGACGTCCAAGATCGTCAGGAAGCTTGGGCAGCGATGACCGCGGCTGGCCGATTTGAAAGCGGCTTCATCCTGTCGCGCAACCGGCTGTACTCATTTATGCCGCTGACCGGTGCGCTGTCGCCACTGTGCAAGGGAGCGTCGGCGTCCTTTGCGACCTCGGAGTGGGAGCAGTCCCAAGATCGCGACGTGCGACGGAGTTTCGTGGCACTGCTCAACTTCACCCTCCGAGCGATGCACTACCAAGAGTTGCGGTACCACCCGGAGAGGCACTATCTGTTCCATGTCGCCAGCAGCGACCTTCAACCACGAAGGAGAAAGGTGGGTCGGGGAAGCGGGCGGACCGTGTTCGAGGTCTACCGAGATGCCGAGAACAAAGTGCGTTACTGCCGACATTACGCGGCCCATCTGAACTTCCGCCAATGGGACAGCGAGTGGTACCTCGAGATCAATCCCACCTATCACTTCACCCGCGATGGCGAGCGGGAGTCGATCTTCTCGGCAGAACAGCTCGCCAAGATCAAGCGCCTGGAGCGAAACGCCGCGGTGAAGGGCCAGGTGGAGCACTGGGCTCAGTTCCTCGTTCAAGGGCAGTCGGACACGCTCTTCGGGGTGGGCGATCGACGGATCGCGTTCGGCCAGCTAGCGACGTTCACGGTCGACGCATCGATCGACGAGCGCGCTTGGATTGTCCCCAAGGAGGCCGAGGCCGGCGACATGCCTCTGCTGATCGACGAGGGAGCCGAGGCATCGTGAAGGCGAGGGTTCTCGACGAGCCCGCCCTCGAGTTTCGGGCGGCGAACCGCCACATCGACCCGAGATTCGGCATCGCGCAGTTCGGCCCCGCTGACGCCGACATGGATACGGCGCCGAAAAGGATCACGGTTGGGGTGGTGGGCACTGCATCTGCTGCCGATGGCCTGCGAAAATGGCTCGATGCCTGTTCTTCGGCAATCGATCGCAAGGTTCCCAAGCCCGGTCAGGAGAACTTGTTCATTGACTTCCCGGGGTTCAACCGAGATGACGCATTCTCGGCGGAACTGGTACATGCCGATGCCCTCGTGCGAGAGATCTCGGGTTCTGAAATTCGGCGGCTTGTAGGTGGGACTTCCGCTGAGGCCGTGCATCGAGCGGCTGCGATGTACGCCAGCGAGGCTCGCTCGCTCGCGGAAACCGGCCAGTGTCAACTGATATTCGTCGTGCGCCCCGACGAGCTGGACACCCCGGACCCCACTGATGACGGCTCCACCGATGAGGATCACGCTGAAGAACCGGGCGGAAGGGATCGGGAGGACGTCGGCTCCACCTTCCATGACATCTTGAAGGCCAAGTCGCTCGGGCTTTCCTGCCCGATCCAAGTGATCCGAGAAGAAACGTGGACGGGGAAGCGCTCGGTCAAGTCGAAGAGAGACCGACCCCTTCAAGACGAGGCGTCAAGAGCGTGGAATCTCTTCACGGCCATGTATTACAAGGCAGGCGGCACTCCGTGGCGGCTGCCGCGCGTGAGCACGGACTTGGCCAGTTGCTACGTCGGCATCAGCTTCTACCGGTCACCTGACCAGACCGCGCTGCATACCGCTGTCGCGCAAGTGTTCAATCAGCGCGGTGATGGCGTCGTTGTGCGAGGCGGCCAGGCTTCCATCTCGAAGGACGACCGCCAGCCTCATCTGAACGCCGAGGACGCCAAAAGGCTGGTCATCGACGCCTTGACCGAGTTCAAGCTTGTGCACAAGCACATGCCAGCCCGCCTCGTAGTCCACAAGTCCTCCGCGTTCAGCGAAGTCGAGCGCGCAGGATTTACCGCAGGGGCGGACGAGAAAGACGTCAGCCATCTGGAGCTCCTCTGGATCCAGAGCGGAAGTGGCCCGCGGTTTTTCCGGTCGGGTCAGCTACCACCTCTGCGAGGCACGGTGCTCCAACTCCAGAGCGACTCAATGCTCGTCTACACCCGCGGCTCGATCCCCTTCTTCCGGACGTACCCCGGAATGTACGTGCCGTCGCCGATCCAACTTCGATCAGCAGGAGACGTCGACCTCACGAAAGCAGCGACGGAGATTCTGGGCTTGTCCAAGATGAATTGGAACAACGCCCAGCTGGACGAGCGGGAACCCTTGACGCTTCGGACCGCGAGACGCGTGGGGGCGATTCTCAAGCACGTCTCATCAGACGAGCCGTTCGCGACGCGCTACGCCTACTACATGTGAGGGGATGAGGCAGTGATCACCGTGGCATCGTTTCCTGCTGACCTTGGGGAATGGGATCAGGACGAGCATCCCTACTACCTTGAGGTGTTCGGCGAGGCGGAGCCCGTACTCGACATGACGCACGCCGAGGTGATCCCTGCCGGCGGAACCGGCGCAGCAACGACTGCGGCCACGCCCGTCTACGAATACTGGTGGACGATAGGTCACGGCGGCAACAAGCCTGAGCACCACCATCTCTTCGGCGACCGAAAGAAGGTGAATCTCTGGCACAGGCTGGAAGACATCGCAGCTCGCGTGTACCTGTACTTCCCGATTTCGGGCGGCTGGCGTATGCAGGAACTTGTAGCGAGTGCAAAGTACCTGAGCCCAGTCGCCCACCAGTCGGACTGGACGGAGAAGGCTGCGACGGAGTGGCAGCGAATGCAGCCGATCCTCGCCGGTGCCGGGCAGGCGGCATCGACCCTCGGCGTGGTACCTGGCGTGGGGACCGTTGCAGCGGGCGCAGCACCGATCCTCTCAGCGATGTCCAAACTGCAGGTGGGTAACGTTCCACAGGACGTGAAGGGATTCGACTGGTACGTGGAGAAGGTGACCGTCCCGGCCTCCGCCCACCACGGGGTGATGCAGGGTGTCGTGTGGGCGATCCCCAAGGAGATGTTCGAGCTGCTCGGTGGTCGACTTACGGGAAGCCTGGCACTCAGCTTCATCCCGGCGGGCGCCACCGCTCAGAGGCCGTGGGCACCGCTTTCGCTGCCGATGCTGGCCCACGCTGTCGTTTACGCCAAGCGAGAACACTGCTGGGTGCCCGCGCAGAACCAATTCGTCGAGCTGACCCTGTCACCCAAGATCGCGACAGCGTCGTTAGAGTCGCCAAGGCCCGATGGGAGCAACGTCTGATCGGCCGGAAGCCCCCCGACGTTACGGCGTGGGTGCCGGGCGGAGCGTCGCGACGCTGACGTGCGGCCAGCTGACGCCGTTGAAGTTGAGCAGGACGGTCTGGCTGTACTGCAGCAGGTCCGGCTGTGCCGATCCTTGAATGGTCTGGAGCCAGAACGTGGAGCTGACGCGAGCCGCCACGGCGTTGGGGCCGTCCGATCCTCCCTGCAGGAACGCCGTGTTGGCCACGCCGCCCCCGAGGATGGGGGTGGTGTCGTCCGTGGAGACCTGGAGCATCACCGTCGAGGCGATCGTCAGTCCAGGTCCGGCGCTGGTGAGAACGCTGTTCGGGTTGCTCACCATCTCCTGCGTCACCCCAGTAAGACCTTGACCGCTCGTGCGGAAGTTGGTCTGGTCGGCAAGCGTCTGCTCGGGGAACTGAAGCAGAGCTGCGGGGTTCCCGATGGAGAACGGCGTGATGCTCGCTGCCGGGATGACCGGAGGTCCAGCGGTGGGCGGGTTGGCGATACCTTGAGCAACGATCGACGTCCCGTGAGGGATCGTTGCCAGCCGGGCAATCGTCATCGGGAGCGCGGGATCGGTGGTCGCCGGGATGTTGAGCCACAGGCCCGGCTCGACGTGAAGTCCCGCATTCAGATTCGAGTCGGTGACCTGCTGGAGGTATCGAAGCCCGGTCATCGTCAGGTCTGCCTGGAGCAGCCCCCGATTCGGGATGTCTCCCGGGATGACGTCGAACTCAATCGTCTCGGTCGTGAGGTTGATCTCGAGGAAGCGGTCGCTCCCCGAAGCCGGCTGCGTCGGGCGCCAGATCAGGTTCAAGCCAGCGCCTGACCACTTTCCAAGCAGTCCTTCCAGAAGTCCAAGCCCTGGGTTCGGTCCCGGAGGCGGTGGAGGCGCCGGGACCGGAGGTGGAGTCGGAGTGGGCGCGGGCGGCGTGGGTTGGTACGAGAAGCTGGAGTTCAGTTGCATCGGAGGCTCCGATCGGATTGGTGGATGATGGCGGCGGGTTCCACCTGAGATCGTCGCGCAGGGGTGTGACGTTTGCTCAGGAAGTCGCGGCGCTTACCAAGTCATCCGTCGGCTGGCGGACGATACCGAGGAGGTTCGCGTCGTCCGGATCGAGCAGGTCACTGGAGCACTGACACCGCCGCGGAATCCGATTATCGACCCCGATGTTGCCGGCGCGGGGGGATGAGTAGGGCAGCGCCATGGCGGCTGCATTATGCAGGCGTCAGGACCACGGCTTTCGCGTGAGTAGAGGTGCGGACATCCGCGAACGAAGGATGTCACCTCCACCCTGTGCTTTGAATCTTCGCGCCGAAAAGCTCGGATTTCATGGGCTTTCGTGCCGTTCTAGCGTATTCCCACGGGGTTATCCACAGGGTTATCGACCTGATTATGGGTGAATGATCACCCTGCCCTACGCAGCCCTACGCACGAGAGTGTGCCGCCACACCGG
>Ga0307373_10009959_pt1 | contig 14082 bp, 13 predicted proteins | sample OX2MG_FD_202534 | JGI IMG/M metagenome (GOLD analysis project Ga0307373, IMG submission 202534) | Soil microbial communities from Risofladan, Vaasa, Finland - OX-2 | ecosystem: Environmental > Terrestrial > Soil > Coastal area > Acid sulfate soil | place: Finland: Risofladan, Vaasa | collected... | reverse complement strand
CTTGGCGCTGGTCATGTCGTGGGTGATCGACACCGCGGTTGCGCCCAGCTCGCGCACGCATTTGATGATCAGGTGGTTGATCACGTCGGCCATGATCGGATCGAGCCCGGTGGTCGGCTCGTCGAAAAAGATGATCTCGGGCTCGGCGGCGATCGCCCGCGCCAGCGCGACCCGCTTCTGCATGCCGCCCGACAGTTCGGCCGGGCGCAGCAGCCCGACCTCGGGCCCAAGCCCCACCGCGGCCAGCTTGTCAAACGCGATCTCGCGCGCCTTGCCTCGCTCCATGCCCCGGCCCTGGATCAGGCCGAACGCCACATTCTCCCACACCATCAGCGAATCGAACAGGGCGCCGCCCTGGAACAACATGCCGAACTTGCGCATCAGCGACTCGCGCCGGGCGCGCCCGATGCCGACGGTCTCTTCGCCATCGATCCGGATCGAGCCTGCCTCGGGCTGCAGCAGACCCAGGATGCATTTGACGAAAACTGATTTTCCGGTACCCGAGCCGCCGATGATGACAAGGCTTTCGCCGCGCCCGCACTCGATGTCGATGCCATCGAGAACCCGCTTGCTGCCAAACGATTTTTCGACGCCGCGCACGGCGATCTTGGGCTGGGTTCCGGTCATTTGGCGAACAACGCGGCGGTCAGCAGGTAGTCGGTCACCAGAATCAGGATCGAGGCCGACACCACGGCATAGGTCGTCGCCTGACCGACCCCCTGCGCCCCGCCGCGCGAGTTGTAGCCGTGGTAGCAGCCCATCAGCGCGATGATGAAGCCGAACACGCCCGCCTTGATCAGGCCGGAGAAGACATCCATCGTTTCGAGGTGCTGGCTGGTGCTGCTCAGATATGCCTCGACATTGAAGCCTAGCTTGTAGGTGCTGACGATATAGCCGCCGAACACGCCGATGATATCGGCGACAAGCACCAGCGCCGGCAGGGTCAGCAGGCCGGCGACGAGGCGCGGCAGCACCAGATAGCGCAGCGGGTCGGTCGACAGCGTGGTCAGGGCGTCGATCTGGTCGGTTACCCGCATTGTGCCGATCTCGGCCGCCATCGCCGCGCCGACCCGGCCGGCCACCATCAGTCCGGCGATCACCGGGCCCAGTTCGCGCGTCATCGACAGAACAACGACGGTCGCCACCGCGCTTTCGGCGTTGAACCGGCTGAACCCGGTATAGGATTGCAGCGCCAGCACCATGCCGGTGAAGATCGCGGTCAGCCCGACGACCGGCAGTGAGAAATAGCCGATATTGACGATCTCGCGCAGCAAGAGGCGCGGGTAGTAGGGTGGCGTCAACCCGGCGATGATCGCCCGCGCGGCGAACAGAGAAAGCCGGCCGGTCGCCGCGAGAAAGGCCAGGAAGATCGCCCCGACCGACGCCAGAAAGGCGATCATCCGCGGTTCGCGGCCCGATAGAGGCGGTGATAGCGCCGCCCGAGCGACGTCAGGATCTCGTAGCCGATCGTCCCGGCATCGCGCGCCGCGTCATCGACCCCGTAGCCCGGCCCGAGCAACTCGATGCTGTCGCCGGGGCGCATCAGCACCGGGTCGATTGCCGAGACATCGAACGTGGCAAGGTCCATCGACACCCGGCCCAGGAGGGGAACGCGCTGCCCGGCGATCACGCCGCTGCCGCGATGGCTCAACGCGCGCAGCCAGCCATCGGCATAGCCCACCGCAACCGTTGCGAGCCTGCCCGGCCCGGTCATCACGTGCGCGGCACCGTAGCCAACCGACTCGCCCCTGTCAACGTCGCGGACCTGGATGATTTTCCCTTTGAGTGTAACCACTTGCCGCATCGGATTTGGCCTGCCGGGCTGCGGGTTGACGCCGTAAAGGGCCGCCCCCGGCCGCACCAGGTCGTGATGATAGGCGCTGCCGAGAAAGACCCCCGACGATGCCGCAAGGCTCGCGCGTATGCCCGGAAAGTGCCGGCGCGCTTCGGCAAATCGTGCAAGCTGCGCGGCATTCAGCGCATGGTCCGGCGTGTCGGCGCAGGCAAGGTGGCTGAGCAGGGCGCTCCAGCGGAGCGTGCCGAGCCGGGACCGGTCGCCGCAGACCGCGGCAAACTCGCGCGGCGACAGCCCGAGCCGCGACATGCCGGTGTCGACCTGCAGCATCGCCGGAGGCGGGCAGGGGAGTTTCAGCCAACGCTCGATCTGCCCGGGGTCGTTGAGCACCGGGGTCAGGGCGTGGGGCGGATACTCGCCTGCGGTGCCGGGTAGCGGACCATTGAACACCGCAATCTCGGGCGCCGGCCCGAGCGCGGCCCGCAAGGCGATTCCTTCGTCGAGAGTCGCGACGAAGAATGTGCGGCAGCCGGCCGCGGCGAGCGCGTCGGCGACGCGGTCGGCGCCGAGCCCGTAGGCGTCGGCCTTGACCACCGCGGCGCATTCCGCCGGCATGACCCGGCCGGCGAGCCCCCGCCAGTTTTCGACGATCGCGCCAAGGTCGATGTCGAGGATCGCGGCAGCGCGTGCGGCGGGGTCGGAGGCCATCGGCCGTACCTACTGCCGGCTCCGCCTTCCGCCCGTCATACCGGCGCAGGCCGGTATCCATGTCCGGCCTGGGTCCCGGCCTGCGCCGGGACGACGAGAGGGAGGGACAGCCGGGCCACTAGGTCAGTAATCCCCCGCCGGGACCCGATCCGGGCCGATGAAATTGTCAAACTTGGTGGTTTCGGCCTCGAAGTGCAGCTTGACCGTGCCGATCGGGCCGTGACGCTGCTTGGCGATGATGACGTCGGCGAGACCATAGGCCGCCTCGGTGCGCTCCTTCCAGCGGTCGTAACGGTCGTTGAACTTGTCGTCGGTTTCCTCGGGCCGGCGCGCCGGCTCACCGCGCGACAGGTAGTACTCCTCGCGGAAGATGAACATCACCACGTCGGCGTCCTGCTCGATCGAGCCGGATTCCCGCAAATCGGCCAGCATCGGCCGCTTGTCCTCACGGTTCTCGACCTGGCGCGAGAGCTGCGACAGGGCGAGCACCGGAACCTCCAGCTCCTTGGCGATCGCCTTGAGCCCGCGGGTGATGTCGGAAATTTCCTGGACGCGGTTTTCCATCGCGCGGCCCTGCCCGCCGGCCGGCCGCAGCAATTGCAGGTAGTCGATGACGATCATCCCGAGCCCCTGCTGGCGCTTGAGCCGGCGCGCGCGGGTGCGCAAGGCGGTGACGCTGATCGCCGGGGTGTCGTCGATATAGAGCGGCATCTCGGCGAGGCGCTGGCTTGCCTGGACGAACCGGTCGAAATCCTCGCGCCGCACCTCGCCGCGCCGGATCTTGTCCGACGAGGCGCCGGATTCCTCGGCGAGGATGCGCGTCGCAAGCTGCTCGGCCGACATTTCGAGCGAGAAAAACGCGATGACCGCGCCGTCTTCGGCCTTGATTTGCCCGTCGGCACCGCGCCCGGCGCGGTAGGCCTTGGCCGCGTTGAAGGCGATGTTGGTGGCGAGCGCGGTCTTTCCCATCGAGGGGCGGCCGGCGAGGATGATCAGGTCCGACGGGTGCAGCCCGCCGAGCTTGTTGTCGAGATCGGTGAACCCGGTCGCCACCCCGACGGTCTTGCCGCTGCGCTTGAATGCCGCTCCGGCGCTCTCGATCGCCTCGGTCAGCGCGAACTTGAATTCGCGCAACCCGCCTTCGGCGCTGCCGGTTGTCGCCAGATCGAACAGGCGCTGCTCGGCGCGCTCGATCTGGAACACCGCGACATCGTCGAGATCGTGGCGGAACGCGTCGGATACGACATCCTGGCCGATCGTGATCAGTTCGCGCCGCAGGTGCAGATCGTAGATCGTGCGGCCATAGCTTTCGGCGTTGATGATCGTCACCGCGCTGGCGGCGAGCCGGCCCAGGTACTGGGCGCCGCCGATATCGGCCAGCGCGCCGTCCTGGTCGAACAGGTTCTTCAGCGTCACCGGGCTGGCGATCTGGCCGCGCTCGATCAGCTTGCCGATCGCGGCAAAGATCCGGCCGTGAACCGCGTTGCCGAAATGCTCCGGCAGCAGAAACTCAATGACCCGGTGATACGCGGCATTGTTGACCAGCATCGCGCCCAGCAGGGCCTGCTCGGCCTCGGTGTTGCCGGGCGGGACAGGGACCCGGTCGAGGTCGCCGTCGCGCAGCGGGGTAACGCGGGAGACGGTGGTGCTGTCCATGCCGGCGATCTTACCACCCGGCGCCAAGCCCCGGAGAAAATCGCCAACGCAATTACGAGGAACCTGGGGATGAACCCGTTACCCTTTTTTAATCAGTATCTTGTCTGGCGCCTCTTCAACGCTGTCGCGAAGGTTGCGTTCACCCTGTTTCACCTCTTGCCACAGGGATTCGAGCGCGTCGGGATCGCGCCCGACGCCGCGCGCAGCGGCCAGCGTTTCGACCGCGCGAAACCGCCGCTCGAATTTCGCGGTCGCGCGGCGCAGCGCAGTCTCCGGCTCGATGTCGAGTTTGCGCGCCAGATTGGCCGCGGCAAACAGCAGGTCGCCAATCTCGTCTTCCAGCCGCTCCGGAGCCGGGGATTCGGTCATTTCCGCTTCGAGCTCAGCGATTTCTTCATTGACCTTGGTGATCACCGACGGCGCATCGGGCCAGTCGAAACCGATGCGGGCGGCCCGGCGCGAAATCTTGGCCGCGCGCAGCAGCGCCGGGTAGGCGAGGGCAACCCCGTCGAGCACGCTGTCGTGGCCACCGCTCGCCTGCCGCTCGGCCGCCTTGTGCGCCTCCCACGCCTCGCTCTGTGCCGCCGCCGAGACGATCTGCGCGTCCGCGAACACATGCGGGTGGCGACGCACCATCTTTTCGGCAATCGCCGAGGCGACGTCGTCAAAGGCAAAAACGCCTTGTTCTTCAGCTATTCGGGCGTGAAACACGACCTGAAACAAGAGGTCGCCCAGCTCGTCCTTCAACGCCGCCATGTCGTTGCGCTCGATCGCGTCGGCCACCTCATAGGCTTCCTCGATCGTAAAGGGGGCGATCGTCGCAAAATTCTGCTCCCGGTCCCACGGGCACCCGGTATCGCGGTCGCGCAGCCGCGCCATGATTGCCAGCAGCCGGTCGATCGGGCGATAGGCATGCGTCGTCATCGTGTCCTCAATCGATCCACAACCCGTTGGTCTTGTGCCAATCCTCGATCGACAGCTCGGGATAGCCGTCATAGCACCGGTCATCCGGCCCGATCTGCGGCACAACCCACGACGCCTTGTCGCGCAGCAGCAGGTGGACGCTTTTCGGCGGCGTCGGCAGCGCCGTGTCGATGCACGAGGCGAACGGATGCACCAGCGCGGGCCAGTGCCGGTCGCTGACCCAGAGCGGCGTGCCGCACATCCGGCAGAAATGCCGCTCGGCCGAGCCGGTCTCGCCGTCGATCATCGCATGCCACACGCGGATCGCGCGCCGCCCCTCAACCTTCAGCGTCGCCGCGTCGCCCATGATGTTGATCGCATAGCCGCCGCCGCCGGCGCTCTTGCGGCAGATCGAGCAATAGCAGCGCTGATAAGGGTAGGGGGTGTGGCTGTCGACCGAGAACCGCACCGTGCCGCAGCGGCACGACCCTTCGAGGTGCATCGGCATCGCATCATCCTCGCGTGAGCGATTTCTGCAGAAAGATACGCTGGTGGCCCGGCGGATACGCGATCGATCCGAACGCGACATAGCCCTGCTTTTGATAGAAACCGGGGGCCTGAAACGAGAATGTGTCGAGGCGGGCGGAATGGCACCCGCGCTCGGCGGCAAAGGCCTCGGCGCGGCCGAGCAGCGAGCGCCCGATGCCCTGGCGCCGCAGATCGGCGTGCACCCACAACAGCGTGACGTGGAGCCATTTGGCGTAGACGTCGCTGTCGAGCCCGGCGCGGATCGTGTCGTCGGCGTCGCGCACAAACAACGCCAGCCGGGCATAGCCGGTCTCGCCGAGAAAGCCCCGGTTGTAGTCGTCGAGGTTCAGGCCCAGCGTCTCGACATCGTCTCCGGCCGGATGCGTTTCGGCGGTCAGCCGACAGCCTGGCGGCAGGTTCACGACAGCCCTCCGGATCTGCGGTTGGAACCGGCCATCGTAAACGCCCGGCCGATGACCCGCCAGACGGGGATGAGAGCACAGCGGGCGAGTCGAAACCGAAACGTCACCCCAGGTACCCCCAAAAAATCCCGGGGGGGCTCATTCCAAACTGGCAGAGGGGTGACATTTTGGTCGGGCGCCTACATAGGAATATCGCATAATATATATTATGGAAAATACAGCATGGGTCGAAGAAGGCCAGGCCCGGCGCCCGGACCGACGCTTGCGACTTTGAGCGTTAGGCCCGAGAGCGCTAGGCCCGAACCGTCGCCGCCTTCTTACGTCCCGCCTGCTCCGCATCATGCGGCGCCGCTTGATGCGGCCAACCCACTCCGCATCACTTTCTTCTTCTTGGATCGGCTCTAACTGCAGGATTCGGTGCCGCTGGGCGGCGGGCACGGCACCTGGGTCATGTTGCGCGGCAGCGCGTAGGCTACGTAGCTCATCGTGATCGGCGTGGTGATGAAATAGTTGAGCAACGACGAGTAGCTGTAGGTCGCCTGGACGACGATGACTCCGCTGCTCGCGACCCCCAGGTTCGCAGTGGCCGTTTGGAGCGAGGGGCTGGTCATCGCGGTGGCGCCGCCGCGGGTTACCTGCCAGACGACTTTCGAAAATGCGGCGCGGCTGGTGAACAGCACGCTGCCCATCGCCAGCTTCAGGCTGCTGCCCGACTCCGGGGACATGATCAGCTGGCCGGCGGTGTAGTAGTTGTTGAATTCGGTGTTGCCGATCCCGCCCTGTGACACCGTCGTCTGGCCGATCAGGTCGGCCACCGAGTTCGCCGCGTCCATCAGCTTGTAATAGCAGCTGATGCCCTGGGCGACCTCGTACAGCGAAAACACCATCGTGCAGAGGATCGGCAGCGCGAACGCAAACTCGATCGCGGCGACTCCGCGGCGATCGGCGAACAGGGTGCGGACTCTATGGGGCATCAGTAGGGCTCGTTCTGGAAGACGACGGTCGAAACCAGCAGCGCGGAACCCGTGCTGCCACCAAGCAGGCTGCCTATCCAAGGCGTAAAAAACGGGTAGTTGTAGGTGACCTGCACTACCTCGATCTCGCCCGACGAGCCGCCGCCGTCAAAGCCGGTTCCAACAACATTGCCGTTCTTGTCACGCGTCAGCGGCGCGTCGACCTGGGATTGCGCCGACGACCAGTTCCAGAACGACGTGGACTGGTAGACCAGGCTGGCGCACGGGATCAGGCTGCCTAGATCGTTGCATAACAGCGTCTTGAACGCGTTTGCCGGATTGCCCGCGGTCTGCACCTGGCCGGTGCGGATCTGGCGCGCGGCATCACGGGCTGCGTTGTCGAGCGCCGCCTGGACGAACAGCATGTAGCCGACCTCGATCGCTGCGACCAGCATCAGGATATAAGCCGAGCCGATCAGGCCGAACTCGATCACTGCGACGCCGTCTTCACCCAGGTCGCGCAGGAATCGTCGTATTCTCCCCATCTACCGTCTCCGGCGTCGGGCGGAGCCGGGAGAAACGGGGCGGCTGCAACCGGCGCGCGGAGATCGTGCCGCGGCTTTCTTAAGGAACCGTAAGGCCGCACCGGGGCGTCGGCAACGCGGTCGCGCCAGTGCGGCCGGCCGCGACCGCGAGGTGCCGCGCCGCCAATTATCGCTTCGTTAACCAACCGCGGTCAGGATACCCGGCATTCGCACCGGAGCGTTTCATGTCCAATCGGTTGAGCGCCGCGCAGCTGCTTAAGCCGCCCTGTTCTGGGTGCGGCCTGCGCCGCCCCGCCGCGATCGGCAGGGAACTGTAATGATGCACGCCCTGCACGATCTGGCAATCGTCGGGTTCGCCGGGCTGATGGCCGTGGCGGCGTTCGAGGACTTTCGCAGGTTCACGATCCCGAACTGGGTCACCCTCGGTGTCTGCGCGCTGTGGCCGGTCTATCTGCTCGGCGCGTTTCACCTGAACCTCGCCCTCGCCGCGCTCGCCTGCGCCTTCGCCGTATTCGCGGCCGGGCTGCTGTTGTTCGCCCGCGGCTATGTCGGTGGCGGCGACGTCAAGCTGCTTTCCGCGGTCATGCTGTGGGCCGGGCCGGCCGCCGCGCCGAGCCTGTTGCTGCTGACCGCACTTATCGGCGGCGTGCTGGCGCTGATCATCCTGTCGCCGGCCGGAGCCTATCTGATTGCCGGAACGCGGGCCCATCTCGGGCCGGCGCCCCTGCCCGCCGCGGCCAAGGCCGGAACGCCGGTGCCCTATGGCATCGCGATCTCGGTCGCATCGCTGCTCATCATCCTTTCACCGCTATTTGGCTGAACCGCCATGCGCATCCGTTCCGTTCTTCTGATCCTCGTCGCCGTCGTTCTCGCTGGTGGTACCGCCATGCTGGCTCGCGCCTGGCTTGCCGCACAGCGCACGCAAGTGGCCGCCGAGGCGGCCCCGGTCGCGCTGCCGCCTCCGGTCAAATCGGTGCTGGTGGCGCATCACGCGATCTCGCGTGGTCAGATTCTTAAATCGAGCGACTTCGCTTGGCAGCCCTGGCCCGATTCGGCCATCAACAAAAACTATATCCTGCTGGGCACGCGGACGCCGCAATCGTTCAGCGGATGGGTTGCGCGCCATCCGATGACCCCGGGTGAGCCGGTCACGACCGACAAGATGGTCATGCCGGGCAGCCGCGGGTTTCTCGCCGCGGTGCTGCGGCCCGGCATGCGCGCGGTCTCGGTGCCTGTCAACGCGACCACAGGCATCTCGGGCTTCGTGTTTCCGGGCGATCAGGTCGATATCCTGATTACCTACCCGGTGCCGACCATCATGGCGCCGCCCCCGGGAACCCAGCCGATCCAGCATAAAGCGGCGCAAACGATCCTGCGCAATATTCGTGTGATCGGGATCGACCAGCGGCTCGAACAGAAGGCTGGTGAGGCAGTAATCGCCCACACCGCAACGCTTGAAGTCACCCCGAAGCAGAGCGAGGTCATTGCCCTCGCCAGCGAGATGGGAAAGCTGTCGCTAAGTCTCCGTAGCCTCGCAAAAATCAGCGCCAAGCCGGGCGAAGCGGCAGCCGATTCGTCGGATGGCCCCGCGAAGCCGAGTTACACGCTTGACAGCGAGGTTAGCCCGTTGCTGTCCAAGCCCTTAACTAGAAAAGAAACACCGCAAACCGATGTGGTGACCATCTTGCGCGGGAGTGCCAAGTCGAGCGAATCTTCTGGTGCGCCGGCTGCGCCTAGAGGGTCGTGATGCGAAAATTATTGGTCCTTGCTATCGCGGGATCGGCCTTTATTACCTTCGCTTCGAGCAACGCGGCAGAGTTGATTACGCCGGCCGCCGGCGGACGGCCCGCGGCCGCACCATCGAAGCAGGCACCGAATCCTGCCCCGACGACCGAGCCCGGTGAGGCCGCCGCCAAGCCGCCCGCACTGTCGCGCGGCGGCGGGGCGATGGCTGCGATGCGGCTGATCCCGCCCTCCGGTGCGCCGATCAGGCTGGAGGTCGGCAAGGGCACGCTGATACGGCTGCCGCGCCCGGCGGCAACCGTGTTCATCGCCAACCCGGACATCGCCGATGTGCAGGTCAAATCGCCGGCGCTGATCTATCTCAGCGCCAAGTCGCCAGGCGACACGGTCGTGTATGCCGTCGACGCCGACGACAACGTGCTGCTGCACGCGCCGGTGCGGGTCGATCACGACCTTGCGCGACTGCGCGAATCGATCCACTCGCTGATACCGGGCGAGGACATCACCATCCGCTCGGTCGATGGCTCGCTGGTGCTGGGCGGCCGGGTATCAACCGCCAGCCGCGCCGAAAAGGCACGCGCATTGGCGGCTGCGCTGACCGGCAACAACAAGGACCAGCCGATCGTCAACCAGATGTCGGTGGCGACGCCGAACCAGGTCAATCTCCGGGTCCGGATCGCCGAGGTTAATCGCACCGTGCTCAAGGCGCTTGGCTTCGATTGGAACAATTCGACCTTCGCGCCCGACCTGCTGAAGCATGGCTCGCTGACGATCAACACCCAGCCGGTCGTTAGTCAGCAAAACACGTTCACGTTCGGCTACAACAATGCCGGCGTCAACATATCGGCAACGCTCGACGCGCTGGCCCAGGAAGGGCTGATCACGACGCTCGCGGAACCCAATCTGACTGCGCTCAACGGCCAGACCGCGAGCTTTCTCGCCGGCGGCGAATTTCCAATCCCGGTCGCAGTACAGCCGCCCAGCGGCGGCGGGGTGGCCCAGGTCACGATCGAATTCAAGACCTTCGGCGTGTCGCTCGACTTTACGCCGACGATCCTCGATGCCGATCACCTGAACCTGAAAATCCGCCCCGAGGTCAGCTCGCTCAGTTCAAATGGCGCGGTGCAGACCAATGGGTTTACGATCCCGGCACTCACCGTGCGCCGCGCCGAAACGACGGTGGAACTCGGCAGTGGCCAGAGCTTTGCCCTTGCCGGCCTGCTGCAGAACACCAATGAGCAGGACATCTCCAAGGTTCCGTGGCTCGGCGACGTGCCGATCCTCGGGCAATTGTTCCGATCCGACCGGTTCCAGCACAACGAGACCGAACTGGTCATCATCGTGACCCCGTATCTCGTCAAGCCGTCGGCTGTCGCGTTGGCGTCCCCGACCGACGGGTACATCCCGCCGCATGACGCCCAGCGGGTGATCAACAGCGCAGACTATCGCGAAGGGTTGCCCAGCCCGTCGCGCGGCCCGGTCGAGCCCGGCAACCAGGGCCTGATCGGCCCGGTTGGGTTCCGGGTCAACTGAGGGAGGGGATGATGAAGACCATGCCCTCCTTCCCGATCGTCGCCGTGATCCTGCTGGGCCTGGCGGCCTGTGCTCCGGTCACCACCGCCTACACCACGGCCGAGGCGCAGAAGCACCTTACGGTCGATGACGCCTCGCACAGCATCAGCGTCTTTTTCGTGCCGGGCACCGCCCGTTTGGCGCGTGGCGAGGTCGCCCGGCTCGACCACATGGTCGCCGCCGGCGAGATCGGCACGCACGATCGCATCTCGGTGTCGCCGGCCGGCCGGCCCTGGCTCGCGGCGCGCCGCACCGACGTGATCGCCTCGATCATGCTGCGCAACGGACTGACCATTCAGCCGGTGCAGATTGCCGCGGTTCCGCGCGACAGCGCGGTGATCGAGATCGGCCGGTATCTGGTGACCCTGCCCGACTGCCCCGACTGGAGCAAGCCACCGTCGGCCGATTTCACCAACATGAACATGAGCAATTTTGGCTGCGCCACCACCTCAAACCTCGGCGAGATGGTGGCCGATCCGGCCGATCTGGTCGGCGGTCGCCCGCTCGGCCCGGTTGCCGCCGGGCCAGCGGTCGCCGCTGTCGAACGCTACAACGCCGATAAGAATGCATTACCACCCGAAAACACGGGATTGCCGATAGCCGGGGCATCCAACGGTACTCCGCCGCTGCAGGGGGGCGGCACCTCGAAGTAGCAGCAACAGGTCAGGTGGGAGTTAGGAATGAGCGCAGGAAGCGCAACAGCAGCAGTCGCTACCCGCCCCGCCGGGCGCAAGGCCGAGCGTGAAGGGATCATCACGATCCTGCACGATCAGGCCACGCTCGACCGCGTTCAGGGCATCACGCGCGAGCTTCAACTCGACGACGAGTTGTCGATTGAGCCGAGCCTCGACGCGGCGCTCGGACGCATCCGCGAGGGTGCGCAGCCCCGCGTCCTGATCATCGACCTGTCGGATTCGACCGCGCCGATCGCCGAGATCAGCGCTGGCCGTGCGGTTGGTGGATTGGATCTGAAGATCCTCGCGCTCGGTACGGTCAACGACGTAACGCTGTTTCGTGACCTGCTGGCCGCCGGGGCCACCGACTATCTGGTCAAGCCGCCGAGCCGTGAATCGCTTGCTGCCGTCCTCGAAAAGCGCAGTACAGCGAATGGCGGCAGTGCCGGCGGCCTCGGCCAGGTTGTTGCCTTCTGCGGGAGTCGCGGCGGCGTCGGCACGACGACCACAGCGGTCGGCTGTGCCTGGCTTTTGTCCGAGCAGCACAAAGAACGCACCGCGCTGATCGATCTCGACCTGCATTTCGGTACGGTGGCGCTCAATCTCGATACCGATCCCGGGAGCGGCCTGTGCGAGGCGCTGGAGCAGCCCTCGCGCATCGACAGCCTGTTTGTCGAGCGGGCAATGGTCAAGGTCTCGGATACGCTGAGGGTGCTCGCGGCCGAGGCGGCAATTTCCGAGCCGATGGTGGTCGATGCTGGCGCGATCGATGTGCTGCTTTACGAATTGCGCCGCAAATTCGCTTGGGTCATCGTCGACTTGCCGCGCGCGGTGACGCCGACCCAACGGGTGGTTTTTGCCTCGGCAAGCCGCATCGTCCTCGTCTGCGACCGTACCCTCGCCGGCTTGCGCGACACGCTCCGGCTGCAGACGCTGATCCGCGAACGCGCCCCGCAGACCCGGCTCATGCTGGTCGAGGCTGGCGCCACCGGAGACCGCGCGGTGGTCGGCAAAAGCGAGTTCGAAAAAGCAGTCGGCAAATCGCTCGACGTCAGCCTCAGCTTCGATACGAAAGCCGCCGGGGCGGCGAGCAGTTCCGGGCAGCCGCTGCCCGCCGCCGCGCCACGCAGCGCGGTGACCAAGGAGTTGCAGCAGCTTGTCTCGACGATGGCCGGCCCGGCCGAGGCACCGAAGCGCCGCCTGTTCTCGGTTGGCCGATGGTAGCCCTGTTTCGCCGCCCGACCCAGGAGGGCGGCCTCGACGACCGGATAGCGGCGCTGTCCAATCGTCGGAACCGGGTCTCGGAGCCGACGATCACCGTTGAGCCCGCCAGCCCGCCGCCGGAAGAGCCGGCGACGCGCCCTCGCCTGATGCTGCCGACGTCGTCGCCAACGCCGGTGCCGCCGCAGCAGCCGGTGCTCGCACCCGAGCCTGCGGCGGCGGTGGCGGCCCCGGCCCCCGGGCTGGTGCTGACCGATGTCGCGGTCTCGGTCGAAGACCAGATGGCGATGGCCCGCGAGCAACTGACCGCCCGGCTGAGCACTGAGATCAGGCCGGAACGGCGCGCCCTGTTGAGCCGTGGCGAGTTGGCCAAGCTCGTCGATGCCGCGGTCCAGGCGTATTTCGTGCGCCATAACGTCGACCCGAACCCGTTGGCGCGGCGGGATCTCGTCACCCAGATCATGCAGGTGCTGTTGGCCCCGCCCTCGGCCGAGACCGAGGAGACCGCCGCCGCCAACCGCCGCAACCCGCACCGGGCCGCGATCGAGGCCGCGAAAGCGCAGATCCAGCCGCTCGTTCTGGAACATATGGATGTCGCCGCCGCGGCGGAAATGCCGCGCCCGGCGTTTGAGGCGCAGCTGACCGGCTGGGTCAAGGAGCTGCTGGCCGAAACCAAAATCCAGTTGAATTTCGTCGAGCAGCGCGAGCTTGTCGAATCGCTGATCGCCGACATGCTCGGCCTCGGGCCGCTGGAACCGCTGATGGCCGACGAGACGGTCACCGACATCATGGTGAACGGGCCAAAGCAGGTTTATGTCGAGCGCCGCGGCAAGCTCGAGATAACCGAGGTGGTGTTCCGCGACGATTCACACCTGATGAACGTCGCGACCAAGATCGTAACGCGCGTCGGGCGGCGCATCGACGAGGCCCGGCCGCTAGTCGATGCCCGCCTCGCCGACGGCAGCCGCGTCAACATCATCATTCCACCGCTGGCGCTCGACGGCATCTCGATGTCGATCCGCCGCTTCGCCAAAAGGTCGATCACGCTCGACAGCATGGCCGCTGGCGGCAACATCTCGGCGGCGATGGCGACGTTTCTGAAGATCGCCTCGCGCTGCCGCCTGAACATCCTGATCTCGGGCGGCACCGGGTCGGGCAAGACCACTCTGCTCAATGCGCTCTCGCGCATGATCGACCCGGCGGAACGCACGGTGACGATCGAGGACGCGGCTGAACTGCAGCTCCAGCAGCCGCACGTCGTGCGCCTCGAAACCCGCCCGGCCAACCTCGAGGGCGGCGGCGAGATCACGATGCGCGATCTGCTCAAGAACGCCCTGCGTATGCGCCCCGACCGCATCATCA
>Ga0307373_10009958_pt1 | contig 14082 bp, 18 predicted proteins | sample OX2MG_FD_202534 | JGI IMG/M metagenome (GOLD analysis project Ga0307373, IMG submission 202534) | Soil microbial communities from Risofladan, Vaasa, Finland - OX-2 | ecosystem: Environmental > Terrestrial > Soil > Coastal area > Acid sulfate soil | place: Finland: Risofladan, Vaasa | collected... | reverse complement strand
CGCGTCGGGGTCTGGCTGCCGCCGCTCGTCGTGCTCGGGATCCTCGTCGGCGTCTGGCAGGTCGTCGCGCTCCACGAGCCGCCGCACGCGGTCGCGACGGTCCCGGCCACGCTCTCCGAGCTCGCGCACAACCCCGGGATGTTCTGGAGGAACACGCTCGTCACGCTCCAGGAGGTCGCCGTCGGGCTCGCGACGAGCTTCGTCGTGGCGTTCGCGCTCGCGGTCGCGATGGTGCACCTCGAAGTAGTCGAGCGGGCGGTCATGCCGCTCGCGGTCGCGCTGAACGTGACGCCCGTCATCGCGTACGCGCCCGGCCTCGTGTTCCTCCTCGGCTTCGGGATCGGGCCGCGCTACGTGGTCACCGCGATCGTCGTGTTCTTCCCGTTCCTCGTGAACTCGCTCGTCGGCCTGCGCTCGGTCGACCCGCGCGCGCTCGACCTGTTCCGGACGCTCCACGCCTCGCGGCGCGAGGTGCTGCTCCGGCTCCGGCTCCCGAGCAGCCTGCCGTTCCTGTTCGCGGCCGCCCGGATCTGCCTTCCGCTGTCGGTCGTCGGGGCGGTCGTCGCGGAGTTCACGACGTCGGGCTCGAACGCCGGGCTCGGCTCGGTCATCGCCTCCGCGAACCAGCAGCTCGAGGTCCCGGTGATCTACGCGTCGGTCATCGTGCTCGCGGCGCTCGGTCTCGTGCTCACGCTCGCGGTCACCCTGGTCGAGCGCCGCGTGCTCGCCTGGCACCCGGCGGGCTCCGGGCCCCGCTGAACGGGGGCGCCCCGGCGCGAGCGCCGGCGACGGCGCGCGGCTCGGTCGGCGTCCCGCCCGGTCGCTTCGCCCCTCGCGTCACGCCCTAACCTGGGTACCGGCGGCACCGGCCGCCGGGGGGATCGCAGGCCACCTCGGGGGAGGTGCGTCGCACGAGGTCGCGCGGCGGCGTGTCGGCCAACCGAGGAGAAGCGATGAGAGAAGTGAGCCGGAGCACGCGGGCAGTGGTCGCCGCGCTCGCACTCGGCGTGGCCGCGCCGCTCGTCGCGCTCGGCCTGTCCGGGGGTGCCGCCGTCGGCGCGCGCTCCGCGACGATCGGGCCGGCGACGGCCGCGCCGTCGGTCGCGACCGCGTCCGGGCGCACGCACGTGTCGGCCGCGCGGTGCGCGCGCAACCGCGCGGCGGGGCCGATGACCTTCGTCTCGCCGTTCAGCTACGACGCGTCGGCGGGGATCATCGACGTCGTCGCCGCGCAGCAGCTCGGCTACTTCCGCGACCTGTGCGTCACGGTGAAGTTCGTGATGAACTCCTACACGCCCAACCAGCTCGTCTCGGCCGGCGCCGGCACGGTCACGGGCGAGGGGAGCGCGGCGGACGACCTCGTGCTCGTCGCCAACGGCGCGAACCTCGTCGCGATCGCCACGTTCGGGGACACGTCGGACTACGCGCTGCTCACCCAGAGCAGCATCACGAAGCTCACGCAGCTCGAGGGCAAGACCGTCGCCTACCACACGACCATGCCGGTGATCATCACCGAGATGCTGAAGAAGGCCGGCGTCGACGTCTCGAAGCTCAACGAGGTGAACGACATCTCCTACAACCCGGACCTGCTCCCCGAGGGCAAGTTCGCCGCGCTCCAGGCCTACCGGTCAAACGAGCCGATCACGCTGCGCGCCGAGCACCAGGGGTTCCGCGAGTACATCCCGAGCCAGTTCGGGGTGCACGGGACCTTCAACCTCCAGGTCGTGAACCGCACCTACCTCGCCCGGCACCGGGCGACGGTCGCGGACTTCCTTCGCGCCGAGCTGCACGCGTTCGACTTCTGCGGGGTGCACCCGCTCACGTGCGTGAAGTTCGAGGACGCGGCCGCGGCGGCAGCGGGCGTGAAGAACAACCAGGCCCACGACGTCGCGGAGTGGAAGTTCGAGTACGCGCTCGCGGTCCGCCACACGCTCCCGGGCGCGGGCGTCGGCGTGCAGTCGCAGGCCGAGTGGGCGCCCGAGGTCGCGGCGCTGAAGGCCTCGGGGCTCGTGACGCACGTCCCGCCGCTGTCGACCTACGAGGACACCGCGCTCGCCGCGTCGCTCTACCACGGCAAGTCGCTCGTGTGGCCTGGCCCGTGACGCGTCACGGCGCGCCGGGCGGCACGCGTCACGGCGCGCCGGGCGGCACGCGGTGACCCGCGTCGCGGTCGTCGTCGGCAACCCGAAGCCGGCGTCGCGCACGCTCGCGGCCGCGACGCTGCTCGCGGGCGCCGTCGCCGGGGTCGAGCCCGCCACGGTGCTCGACGTCGTGACGCTCGGCGCCGGCCTGCTCGGCTTCGGCGACCCGGCCGTCGCCCGGGCGGTCGACGAGGTCCGGGCCGCCGAGCTGCTCGTCGTCGCGAGCCCGACTTACAAGGCGACCTACACGGGCGTGCTCAAGGCCTTCCTCGACCAGGTCCCGGCCGACGGCCTCGCGGGGGTCGTCGCGGTGCCGCTCATGGTCGGAGCGGGACCGGGCCACGCGCTCGCGCCGGAGCTGTCGCTGAAGCCCGTGCTCGTCGAGCTCGGCGCGACCTGCCCGACGCGCGCCTGCTACGTGCTCGAGCGGGACCATCTCGACCCCGAGGCGTACGCGGCGTGGGTCGAGCGGGCGCGCCCGCAGCTCCTCGCCGCGCTCGCGGGGCGCGCCTGAGCCGCGGCGCGACCGCTCCTCCGGCCGGGGAGCGGGCCCGTCCCGGCCCGGCTGCACCCTGTTTGCCGGAGGGCCCCAGCTCGCCTAGTATGGCAAGGCTGTCCGAGCAGGCGTTCGCGCCCCGGCGGCCATCCGACGACAGGATTTCCCGAAGAGGTCACGCGTGCCCACGATTGCCCAGCTCGTCCGCAAGGGACGGGCCTCGAAGCGGACGAAGACGAAGACGCCTGCGCTGAAGGGCGCCCCCCAGCGCCGCGGCGTCTGCACGCGCGTCTACACGACGACCCCGAAGAAGCCGAACTCCGCGCTCCGCAAGGTCGCCCGCGTCCGGCTCACGAGCGGCGTCGAGGTGACCGCCTACATCCCGGGCGTCGGCCACAACCTCCAGGAGCACTCGATCGTGCTCGTCCGCGGCGGCCGCGTGAAGGACCTGCCGGGCGTCCGCTACAAGATCGTCCGGGGGACCCTCGACACCTCCGGAGTCCGCGACAGGGCGCAGGCTCGCAGCCGCTACGGCGCCAAGAAGGGTGCCTGATGCCTCGTAACGGTCCCGCGCCCCGGCGCGACCTGCTGCCGGACCCAGTGCACCGCTCGGTGCTCGTGACCCAGCTCGTGAACAAGGTGCTGACCCGCGGCAAGCGCACGCTCGCCGAGAGCATCGTGTACGAGGCGCTCGGCGTCGTCGCGGAGAAGACCGCCTCGGACCCGATCCCGACGCTGAAGCGCGCGCTCGACAACGTCCGCCCCGAGCTCGAGGTGCGCAGCCGCCGGGTCGGCGGCGCGACCTACCAGGTGCCCGTCGAGGTGCGGCCGCGCCGCGCGACGACGCTGTCGATCCGCTGGCTCGTCGGCTACGCGCGCCAGCGCCGCGAGCGCACGATGGCGCTCCGCCTGGCAAACGAGATCCTCGACGCGGCAAACGGCCTCGGCGCCGCGGTGAAGCGCCGCGAGGACCTCCAGAAGATGGCCGAGTCGAACAAGGCCTTCGCCCACTACCGCTGGTAGCGAGCGCACGCGCCGGTAGCCGGCGCACGGACCGCCTGCACAGCGCCGGCGCGGGCCCTCACGGGCGGCGGCCGGGGCAGCGCGCGGCCGACCACGGACCACGAGCGGATCCCCGCTCTCCTAGCTGAGACACTGGACGACATGGCGAACATCCCACCCCGCTCGCACCCACTCGCCAAGACCCGCAACATCGGGATCATGGCCCACATCGACGCGGGCAAGACGACGACGACCGAGCGGATCCTCTACTACACCGGCCGCAACTACAAGATCGGCGAGGTGCACGAGGGCGCGGCGACGATGGACTGGATGGTCCAGGAGCAGGAGCGCGGCATCACGATCACGTCGGCCGCGACGACCGCGCGCTGGCGCGACTGCGTGATCAACATCATCGACACCCCCGGCCACGTCGACTTCACGGTCGAGGTCGAGCGGTCGCTGCGCGTCCTCGACGGCGCGGTCGCGGTCTTCGACGCCGTCGCGGGCGTCGAGCCCCAGACCGAGACCGTGTGGCGCCAGGCCAACAAGTACGACGTGCCGCGCTTCTGCTTCGTGAACAAGATGGACCGCACCGGCGCGGACTTCGGCCGGACCGTCGAGATGATCCGGGACCGGCTCGACGCCGTGCCCGCGGTCCTCCAGCTCCCGATCGGCGCGGAGGCGGACTTCCGCGGCGTCGTCGACGTCGTCGCGATGAAGGCGCTCATCTGGGACGAGGTCATGGGCGAGCACTGGAACGAGGAGCCCATCCCCGCGGACCTGCTCGACGCGGCCGAGACCGCGCGCCACGACCTCGTCGACATCGTCTCGAACTTCGACGACGTCGTGATGGAGAAGTACGTCGGCGAGGAGGAGATCACCGAGGCGGACCTGCGCCGCGCGATCCGGATCGGGACGATCGCCGGGCACGCGGTCCCCGTGCTCTGTGGCTCCGCGTTCAAGAACAAGGGCGTCCAGCCCCTGCTCGACGCCGTGGTCGACTACCTCCCGAGCCCGCTCGACATTCCGCCGACGCCCGGCCTCACGCCGCGCGGCGAGCCCACCGAGCGCGCAGCGAGCGACGACGAGCCGTTCGCAGCGCTCGCGTTCAAGATCCAGAGCGACCCGTTCGTCGGCAAGCTCACCTACATGCGCGTCTACTCGGGCACGCTCGAGAAGGGCTCCGCGGTCCTCAACTCGACGAAGGACAAGCGCGAGCGGATCGGGCGGATCCTCCAGATGCACGCGAACCACCGCGAGGACCTCGACCTCGTCTACGCGGGCGACATCGTCGCGGTCGTCGGGCTGAAGGGCACGACCACCGGGGACACGCTCTGCGACCCGGCGAAGCCGATCGTGCTCGAGTCGCTCGAGTTCCCCGAGCCGGTGATCCACGTCGCGGTCGAGCCGAAGACGAAGGCGGACCAGGACAAGCTCGGCAAGGCCCTGTTCGCGCTCAGCGAGGAGGACCCGACGTTCCGCGTCCGGACCGACGAGGAGACCGGCCAGACGGTCATCTCGGGCATGGGCGAGCTCCACCTCGAGGTGCTCGTCGACCGGATGCTTCGCGAGTTCAAGGTCGACGCGAACGTCGGCAAGCCGCAGGTCGCGTACCGCGAGACCGTGCGCGACAAGGTCCAGAAGGTCGAGGAGCGCTACATCCGCCAGACGGGCGGCCGCGGCCAGTACGGCCACGTGGTGATCGACCTCGAGCCGACCGGCCCCGGCGGCGGCTACGAGTTCGTCGACAAGATCACCGGCGGCGTGATCCCGAAGGAGTACATCTCCTCGATCGACGCGGGCATCCGCGAGGCGATGGAATCGGGCGTGCTCGCGGGCTACCCGACGGTCGACCTGCGCATCACGCTGACCTTCGGCTCGTACCACGACGTCGACTCGTCGGAGATGGCGTTCAAGATCGCCGGCTCGCTCGCGTACAAGAAGGCGGCGCGCTCGGCGCGGCCGGTGCTGCTCGAGCCGATCATGCAGGTCGAGGTCGTGACCCCGGAGGAGTACATGGGGGACGTGATCGGCGACCTCTCGTCTCGCCGCGGCAAGGTCGAGGGCATGGAGCAGCGCGGGAACTACCAGGTCGTGCGGGCGCAGGTTCCATTGTCCGACATGTTCGGCTACGCTACCGACCTGCGTTCGCGCACGCAGGGCCGCGCGACGTACTCGATGCAGTTCAACTCCTACCAGGAAGTTCCCGACTCGATCGCCCGGGAGATCGTCGCCCGGGCGACCGGCGAGTGACGGGGCGTAGCGGGGGAGCGCGAGCTCGCACGTAGCGCCCGGCGCGAGCCGGGTGCAGCCGGCCGGCACGTCCGGCCGGCAAATGGGATCGACTGACGCAATCTACGGGTACGGCGGGGCCTCGCGGCACTGCCCAGAGCAGACGGAGCTGTCGCCGACAATGGCCAAGCAGAAGTTCGAGCGCAAGAAGCCACACGTCAACATCGGGACGATGGGGCACATCGACCACGGCAAGACGACGCTCACCGCCGCGATCACGAAGGTCCTCCACGACCACAACCCGAGCGTCGCGTTCACGGCCTTCGACCAGATCGACAAGGCCCCGGAGGAGAAGGCGCGCGGCATCACCATCTCCATCGCCCACGTCGAGTACGAGACCGACAAGCGCCACTACGCGCACGTCGACATGCCCGGCCACGCGGACTACATCAAGAACATGATCACCGGCGCGGCCCAGGTGGACGGCGCGATCCTCGTGGTCTCGGCGGCCGACGGCCCGATGCCCCAGACCCGCGAGCACGTGCTCCTCGCGCGCCAGGTCGGCGTGCCCTCGATCGTCGTCGCGCTGAACAAGGCGGACATGGTCGACGACGAGGAGCTCCTCGACCTCGTCGAGCTCGAGGTGCGCGAGCTGCTCACCGAGTACGAGTTCGACGGGGACAACACGCCGATCGTGCGTGTCTCCGCGCTGAAGGCGCTCGAGGGCGACGCCGGCGCGGCCGAGGGCATCCTCGCGCTCATGAACGCGGTCGACGAGTTCATCCCGGAGCCGGTCCGCGACGTCGAGCGCCCGTTCCTCATGTCGATCGAGGACGTGATGACGATCACCGGCCGTGGCACGGTCGTGACCGGTCGGATCGAGCAGGGCCAGCTGAAGGTCGGCGAGGAGGTCGAGATCGTCGGCCTGCGCACGACCCAGAAGACGGTCGTGACCGGCATCGAGATGTTCCGCAAGCTGCTCGACTCGGGCCAGGCGGGCGACAACGTCGGCGTGCTGCTGCGCGGCACGAAGAAGGAGGACGTCGAGCGCGGCCAGGTGCTCTGCAAGCCCGGCTCGATCACGCCCCACACGAACTTCGAGGCCAACGTCTACGTCCTGAAGAAGGAGGAGGGTGGCCGCCACAAGCCCTTCTTCTCCAACTACCGCCCGCAGTTCTACTTCCGCACGACGGACGTGACGGGGAGCATCACGCTTCCCGAGGGCACCGAGATGGTCATGCCGGGCGACAACACGACGATGACGGTCGAGCTCGGCAAGCCGATCGCGATGGACGAGGGGCTTCGGTTCGCCATCCGCGAGGGTGGGCGCACGGTCGGCTCCGGCGTCGTCACGAAGATCTCGAAGTAGGGGTGTGAATCGACGTGGCTGACGGACCCCGCCAGCGGATCCGGATCCGCTTGAAGGCATACGACCACGAGGTCGTGGACCAGTCGACGAAGAAGATCGTCGAGACGGTCCTCCGGACCCAGGCGAAGGTGCGCGGCCCGGTGCCGCTGCCGACCGAGCGTCACCGTTACACGGTGATCCGCTCGCCGCACAAGCACAAGGACAGCCGCGAGCACTTCGAGATGCGGATCCACAAGCGCCTCGTGGACATCGTGGACCACAGCCCGAAGACGGTCGACTCGCTCCAGCGGCTCGACCTGCCCGCGGGCGTGGACATCGAGATCAAGATCCAGTCGGCCTGATCGGGCCGCACGGGCTCCCGCTGCGCCGGGGCCGGTTCCGGCCGGCGGTGCTATAGTCAGGGGCCCGCCGGGTGGCAGTCGCCCCCCGGCAACGACTACGACGTCCGGGCGTGCCCCAGGTGACCTCCTGGGGGACCTCCCGGCAGGAACGGGCGAGCGCTCCGCGCGGGTCTTCCCGAGCGGAGCGCTGGCATGAGCGTGGGGCGGTGACCGACGCCCCGTCCGACCCGAGCCCGGCCGCGACGCGCGGCGCAGGTCCGGGTCGCGCGGGTGGCGGCGCGGCGACGGCACGACGGCACGACGGCACGACGGCACGACGGAGAGACGAGCACACGATGGCAACGAAGGCGATCGTCGGCGAGAAGGTCGGCATGACCCAGGTCTTCGACGAGGAGAACCGGGTCGTCCCGGTGACCGTCGTGAAGGTCGCGCCGGTCCGGGTCGTGCAGGTGAAGACGCCCGAGCGCGAGGGTTACTCGGCCCTGCAGGTGACCTACGGCGTGCGGAGGGCCGGCGCGCTCACGAAGCCGGAGGCCGGCCACTTCACGCGGGCGGGTGTCGACCCGGGCAGCCGCCTCGTCGAGCTGCGCGTCGACGACACGACCGGCTACTCGGTCGGCCAGGAGATCGACGCGACGGTGCTCACGAAGGGCGAGAAGGTCGACGTGACCGCGATCTCGAAGGGCAAGGGCTTCGCCGGCGGGATGAAGCGCCACAACTTCAAGGGACAGGGCGGCGCGCACGGCAACCACAAGAAGCACCGCGCACCCGGCTCGATCGGTGCGTGCGCGACGCCGGCGCGCGTGTTCAAGGGCACGCGCATGGCCGGCCACATGGGTCACGAGCGTGTGACGACGTTGAACCTCGAGGTCGTCGAGGCGGACGCGGAGCGGCAGATCGTCCTCGTGAAGGGCGCGGTCCCGGGCCCTCGCGGGTCGCTCGTCGTGCTGCGCGAAGCGGTGAAGGGTGGTGTCCGATGAGCACGGTCGCCGAGCGCGCGAGCGCGGCGGGGGCGCAGGACGCACGGCCGGCGAGCGCGACGCGCTTCTCGTCGTCCGGCGAGGTCGTCGGCTCGGTCGAGCTCGACGCCTCGTGGTTCTCCCTCCCGGTGAACGTCCCGTTGCTCCACCAGGTCGTGACCGCCCAGCTCGCGGCGCGGCGCTCGGGGACGCAGAGCACGCGGACGCGCGCCGAGGTGCGCGGCGGCTCCGCGAAGCCCTACCGCCAGAAGGGCACGGGCAACGCCCGCCAGGGCTCGATCCGCGCGCCGCACTACGCGGGAGGCGGCATCGCGCTCGGCCCGAAGCCGCGCAGCTACGCGCAGCGCACGCCGCGCAAGATGGTCCAGCAGGCGCTGCGCTGCGCGCTCTCGGACCGGGCCGCGTCGGGCAAGGTGCTCGTCGTCGACCGCTGGGCGCTCGAGGTCCCGAAGACGAAGGACGCGCTGGCATTCCTCGCGGCCGCGAGTTGCGAGGGCACCGTGCTGCTCGTGCTCGGCCGTGACGACGAGGTCGCGGCGCGGTCGTTCGCGAACCTGCCGAACGTGATGAGCGTGCCCGGCGACCAGCTCAGCGCGTACGACGTGCTGCTCGCGGACCACCTGGTGTTCACCGACGCGACGTTGCCCGGCGAGGCCGTGCGGACGGACGCGGCCCCGGCGAAGAAGGCCGCAGGCGCCGCGAAGGCGAAGGCCCCGGCGAAGAAGGCCGCGCCGAAGGCGGCCGCGGCGCCGGGCGAGCTCGCCGAGGCCACCGAGCCGGCCGCGCCGGAGGCCTCCGGCCCGTCCGACGAGGCCGACGCCGATGCCGGGTCCGCCGACGCCGATGCCGGGCCCGCCGGCGACGATGCCGGGCCCGCCGGCGACGATGCCGGGTCCGGCGACGACGCCGCGAGCGGCGAGGAGTCGAAGTGATGGCGAGCGACCGCGTCGTGCTCATCCGCCCGGTGATCTCCGAGAAGTCCTACGGCCTCATGGACGAGGGCGCGTACGTCTTCGTCGTGGACCCGCGTGCGAGCAAGGTCGAGATCCGCGAGGCCGTCGAGGGCTCGTTCGGCGTGCGCGTCGCGAGCGTGAACACGATGAACCGCAAGGGCAAGCGCAAGCGCAACCGCCGCCAGTCGACGTTCGGCAAGCGGTCCGACACCAAGCGCGCGATCGTCCGCCTCGTCGGTGACGACCGCATCGAGCTGTTCGAGAGCTGAGGGGCGAGTCATGGCAGTGCGCAAGCGGAAGCCCACGAGCCCGGGACGTCGGTTCCAGTCCGTGTCGGACTTCGCGGAGATCACGAAGGACCGGCCCGAGCGCTCGCTCGTCGTCCCCCTGCCCGCGACCGGTGGCCGCAACAGTTACGGGCGCAAGACCGCGCGCCACCGCGGCGGCGGCCACAAGCGCCAGTACCGGATCGTCGACTTCTGGCGGGACAAGGACGGCGTGCCCGCGAAGGTCGCGGCGATCGAGTACGACCCGAACCGCAACGCGCGCCTCGCGCTCTTGCACTACGCGGACGGCGAGAAGCGCTACATCCTCGCCCCGCAGCGCCTCTCGGTCGGCGACGTCGTCGAGTCCGGGCAGGGCGCGGACATCCGCCCGGGCAATGCGCTCCCGCTCCGCTACATCCCGGTCGGCTCCGTCGTGCACAACGTCGAGCTCCGCCCCGGCGGCGGCGGCAAGGTCGCGCGCGGCGCCGGCATGAGCGTCCAGCTCGTCGCGAAGGAGGGCGCGTACGCGACCTTGCGGCTCCCCTCGACCGAGATGCGCCGCGTCTCGATCGACTGCCGGGCGACGATCGGCGAGGTCGGCAACTCCGAGGCCGAGCTCATCTCGATCGGCAAGGCCGGCCGGAACCGTTGGAAGGGTGTCCGCCCGCAGACGCGAGGCGTCGCGATGAACCCCGTCGACCACCCGCTCGGCGGTGGCGAGGGCAAGACCTCGGGTGGACGCCACCCGGTGTCTCCGTGGGGCAAGGCGGAGGGGCGCACGCGCTCTCGTAAGAAGCAGTCCGACAAGCTCATCGTCCGTCGCCGCCGTACGCGCGGCGCGAGGCGCTGAGGCGAGCGAGCGAGGACCGTATGCCGCGCAGTCTCAAGAAGGGCCCGTTCGTCGACGACCACCTGCTGAAGAAGGTCGACGACCTGAACGGCAGGAGCGAGAAGAAGGTCATCAAGACCTGGTCGCGACGCTCGACGATCATCCCCGACATGGTCGGGCACACGATCGCGGTCCACGACGGCCGCAAGCACGTCCCGGTGTACATCACCGAGTCGATGGTCGGGCACAAGCTCGGGGAGTTCGCCCCGACGCGCACGTTCCGCTTCCACGCCGGCCAGGAACGCCAGGGGAGGCGCTGATGTCCGTGAAGACAAACGAGCGCCCCGGGACGCGCGCCGTGCTCCGGCACTGCCGGATGTCGAGCTACAAGGTCCGTGAGGTCCTCGACCTCGTCCGCGGGGTCGAGTTCACCCGCGCGGTCGAGATCCTGGACCACGTGGACCGCGCTGCCGCGCCCGTCGTCGCGAAGCTCGTGCGCTCCGCCGCGGCCAACGCCGAGCACAACGAGGGCCTCGACCCCGAGGAGCTGTACGTCGCCTCCGCGTTCGCGGACGAGGGCACGACGCTGAAGCGGTGGCGCCCGCGGGCGCGCGGCCGCGCGACGCGGATCCGCAAGCGCACCTGCCACATCACGGTCGTCCTCGCGCGCATGCCCGACGACAAGCTCGCGCGCCGTCGCGCACGGGCGGCCGCCGAGGCGACCGAGCGCCGCGCCCGCCGGGTCGCGGGCACCCGCCGCCAGGCGCGGGCCGCGAGCGCCGCGCCGGCGCCCGCCGAGGAGGCCGCGCTCGAGGCGCCCGCGGCGTGGGCGACGGAGGCCGGAGCGGTCGACGCCGCGGCCGAGGACGTCGCGGCCGGCGACGCAGCCGTCGCGCAGACGGTCGCCGCTGGGACGGACGAGACGGAGGACACGGGCGTGGACGAGCCGGGCGGCGACCCGTCGGCCGAGGCCGGCGCGCCGCGAGAGGACGCAGACTGATGGGGCAGAAGGTCAACCCGTACGGGTTCCGCCTGGGAGTGACCACGGACTGGAAGTCCCGCTGGTTCGAGGACCGCGACTACCAGGGCGCGGTCATCGAGGACTGGAAGATCCGTGACTACCTGACGAGCCAGCTCGAGGCCGCGGCCGTGAGCCGGATCGAGGTCGAGCGCACGCGTGACCGCCTGCGCGTCGACGTCCACACCGCCCGCCCGGGCATCGTGATCGGCCGCCGCGGCGCCGAGGCGGACCGCCTGCGCAAGCAGCTCGGCCGCATCACGAAGAACCCGAACGTCCAGCTGAACATCCAGGAGATCAAGCAGCCGGAGCTCGACGCGGCGCTCATCGCCCAGGGCATCGCGGACCAGCTCGCCCGCCGGATCAGCTTCCGGCGCGCGATGAAGCGAGCGATCCAGACGGTCCAGAAGGCCGGCGCGCTCGGCGTGCGCGTCCAGTGCTCGGGCCGCCTCGGCGGCTCCGAGATGGCCCGCCGCGAGTCCTACCGCGAGGGGCGGGTGCCGCTGCACACGCTGCGCGCGGACATCGACTACGGCTTTCGCGAGGCGCGCACCTCGACGGGGCGCGTCGGGGTGAAGGTCTGGATCTACAAGGGCGACATCCTGCCGTACCGCTCGACCTCCGAGGACAAGATCTCGCGCGAGGCCGCGATGGCCGTCGGCGAGACCTCCGGCCAGGGCCGGCCGCGCCGGATCGTGAGCGCGGGCGGGGGCCGTCGCCGGCCCGACGCGGAGCCCGGCACGGTGCCCGTGGAGGTCGTGGCCGAGGCGGCCCCGGCCGCCGAGGAAGTCGTCGAGCCGGTCCCCGCCGACGTCGCCGACGCGGCTGCGCCACCCGCGGCCCCGGCCGCGGCCGCGCCGTCGGACGACCCGCTCGAGCGCCTCCTCGCGGAGGAGGAAGAGATCGAGCGCCGCACACGCGACGAGCACCACGACGTCCCGCACTTCCGCAAGGAGACGGACTGACCATGCTCATGCCCCGCAAGGTCAAGCACCGCAAGCAGCACCGCGGCCGGCTCACGGGCGCGGCGAAGGGCGGCCAGACGGTCGACTTCGGCGACTACGGCATCCAGGCGCTCGAGCCGGGCTGGGTCACCGCGCGCCAGATCGAGGCCGCACGTATCGCGATGACGCGCTACGTGCGCCGTGGCGGCAAGGTCTGGATCCGGGTCTTCCCGGACAAGCCGGTGACCGAGAAGCCCGCGGAGACCCGCATGGGCTCCGGCAAGGGCAACCCGGAGCGCTGGGTCGCGGTCGTGCGGCCGGGCCGGATCCTGTTCGAGCTCGCCGGCGTCGACGAGCAGCTCGCGCGCGGCGCCATGGAGCGCGCGATCCAGAAGCTGCCGATCAAGGCGCGCTTCGTGGTGCGCGCCGGCGTGGGCTCCGAGCCGGAGGTGCAGGTCCAATGACGAAGGCCGTGGAGCTTCGCGAGCTCGACCCCGCCGAGCTCGCCGACCGCCTCGCCGACGCGCGCAAGGAGCTGTTCAACCTGCGCTTCCAGCTCGCGACCGGGCGGCTCGACAACATCAGCCGGATCGGCGTCGTCCGCAAGGAGATCGCGCGGATCATCACGCTCGAGGCCGAGCGCGGCGCACGTGGCGCCGTCGGCGCCGGCACGACGACAACCGAGGAGGGGTGATGGCCGACGCCGAGGAGACCCCGGCCGCGACCGCGGGTCGCGAGGACCACCGCAAGCAGCGCGAGGGCACGGTCGTGTCGGGCGCGATGGACAAGACCGCGGTCGTCGCGGTCGTCGAGCGGGTCCGCCACGCGCGCTACGCGAAGACGGTCCAGCGCACGAAGCGGCTGTACGTGCACGATGAGGAGAACGTCGCGCAGGTCGGCGACCGCGTCCGCGTCGCGGAGACGCGCCCGCTGTCGAAGCTGAAGCGCTGGCGCCTCGTCGAGGTCGTGGAGCGCGCCCGATGATCCAGCAGGAGTCGCGGCTGAGGGTCGCGGACAACTCGGGCGCGAAGGAGGTCCTGTGCATCAAGGTGCTCGGGGGCTCCCGCCGGCGCTACGCCCGCATCGGCGACGTGTTCATCGCGACCGTGAAGGACGCGGTCCCGGGCGCGGCGGTGAAGAAGGGCGACGTGGTGCGCTGCGTGGTCGTGCGCACGAAGAAGGAGAAGCGGCGGCCGGACGGCAGCTACATCCGTTTCGACGAGAACGCCGCGGTGCTGATCAACGACCAGCTCCAGCCGCGCGGCACGCGCATCTTCGGCCCCGTGGGCCGCGAGCTGCGCGACAAGCGCTTCATGCGCATCGTGAGCCTCGCACCGGAGGTGATCTAGGTGAAGATCCACAAGGGCGACCGCGTGCAGGTCATGGCCGGCAAGGACCGCGGCAAGACCGGCGAGGTCATCCGCGCGATGCCGGCCGAGCGCAAGGTCATCGTCGCGGGCGTCAACATCGCGAAGCGCCACACGCGCGCGACGCGGGCGACGACCCAGGGC
>Ga0307373_10009957_pt1 | contig 14083 bp, 15 predicted proteins | sample OX2MG_FD_202534 | JGI IMG/M metagenome (GOLD analysis project Ga0307373, IMG submission 202534) | Soil microbial communities from Risofladan, Vaasa, Finland - OX-2 | ecosystem: Environmental > Terrestrial > Soil > Coastal area > Acid sulfate soil | place: Finland: Risofladan, Vaasa | collected... | reverse complement strand
TCCGCACATGGTTAGATCCAATCATACCCATAAGCTGGCAAGATCCAGTCCTTGTTCTAGCTGTACCTGATCAATTTTCATTGGATTGGACAGAGTCTAAGTACGCCGAACTCTTAACCTCCCTTGCTCCAGTAGCTGTAGGACGTCCGGTCTCTTTGACTTTTCAGGTCGACTCTGAGCGTCAACAACGTCCGCAAATGGATCTCTTTTCAGCGCAAATACCGCAACAGCAGATACAGCATGATAAGAACAGCAATGCGCCAGTACTAACAGAGAGATATAGTTTTGACCACTTTGTAGTCGGCAAGTCAAATGAGCTCGCTGCTGCTGCCGCACACGCCATAACACAGGCCCCAGGCAGACTTTACAACCCATTCTTCATCTACGGACGTACAGGTTTAGGCAAGACCCACCTAATGCAAGCCATAGCCCACGAGTTGCTTCACACAAAACCAAGTCTTCGAATTACCTACCTCACCACTGAGGCATTCACAAATGAGCTTGTAACGTCTATCCAGAACCGACGAATGCAAGATTTCCGCCGTCGTTTTCGTGAAACCGACCTACTACTTATTGACGACATTCACTTTCTCAAGGGAAAAGAGGGAACTCAAGAAGAGTTCTTCCACACCTTTAATGCTCTTTACGAAGCAGGCCGCCAGATTGTCCTAACCAGTGATCGCCCGCCTGCTGAAATCGGAGGATTAGAAGCGCGCCTTGTAAGCCGTTTCCAATGGGGTATGGTTGCAGATATTGAACCTCCAGACGTTGAGCATCGAATCGCAATCTTGCAACATAAGACACAACTTGATCACCTGGAGTTGAGTTTCCCAAACGATGTACTGCAATACATCGCGGACACGGTTCAATCCAGCATTCGAGAACTCGAGGGATCAATAATCAAAATTCTCGCGTACGCCTCACTGAAACATCGCCACATTGATCTGCCTTTAGCCCGCGAAGCTCTTCGATCTACGCAGGCGCGATCCCTAAACCTCACCCCAAACACTACACAGACAATTAGCACCATCCAGGATTCTGTAGCCAATGTCTGGAACATCACAGTCGAAGGCTTACAATCTAAGGCCCGAATTCAGACACTAACTGTCCCTCGCCAAATCGCAATGTACTTAGCACGTGAAATTCTCCATATGCAGCTAACAGACATTGGAATGGCTTTCGGCGGAAGAGACCATTCTACTGTAATCCACAGTCTTTCTCGAGCAACTGAATTACTTCAACACAACCCTCAAGTAGCTGCTAAATGCGAGTTAGTCAAAGCTCAACTTGGTCTTACCTAGGGTCATTCCTCCTACACTCTCCACATTAATCCCTTCCCTCTACCACCACCGATCTCTAATAGAATCAACCATTTCTCCATTTTCTCCACAAATGTTGAATCACTACTACTACTACTAGTTTCTTCCTACTTCAAACAGAAGCCCACCGTCGCATCTTCCCACACCAACGAGCTCCAGAATGCGTCTAACGATTTCTCGAGAAAAGCTTCAAGAAGGTCTTGCAGCGGTTGGAGCTACTGTTCCGTCGAAGAGTACTCTTCCGGTCTTGAGCAATTTACTTGTTGAAGGCGTAGATCGCGGGGTTGCCTTTTCGGCTACGGATCTAGATATAGCTGTACGGACTGAGGTAAGTGGTGAGGTTGAGGAAAAGGGTGGAATTACAGTCCCAGCCAAAAAGTTAATTGAGATTGCAAGAGAGCTACCCCCGGCTCCTGTTCGTATTAGCTCACTTGGAGAGCAACGTTTGGTGCTTGAATGTGGGCGGGCGCATTTTAAAATATTGGGTCTTCCAAAGGAAGAATTTCCTGCATTTCCAATGGTGAAGTTTACTCAGAGTTGGAGAGTACCTTCCTCACAATTGCAGCTACTGATTGGACATAGCGCGTTTGCAGTATCGGCTGAGGAAAGTCGCCCGATTCTAAATGGTGTTTTATGGGAAGTAAGAACTGACTCGATGGCAATGATCGGTACGAATGGTCATCGTCTTGCGCGAATGCAGATTGGTATTAAAGCACCTAAGAGTGCTGTTGGGGATCTGATTATTCCACCAAAGGCTTTGGAGCAAATTCGGCGCTTATTTCCAGCGGATGAAGAGTTAGAAATCGGAAAGGGTGAGAATCATTTAGCATTTCGGTCGCCATTCACAACGGTATATACCCGACTTATTGAAGGGCCCTATCCACCCTATGATCAAGTAATTCCGAGAGACAATGATAAAATTGCGTTCATTGATAAGACAGCGTTCGCAAGTGCTTTGAGACGGATGTCTGTAATTGCGTCGGAGCCAACACATCGAATCAGAGTGACTTTTAACTCTGGAATTCTGAGATTTAGTGTACAGACGCCTGATCTCGGAGAAGCCCAGGACGAATTGGCGGTGCGATATAATGGGGATCCGCTAGACATTGGTTTTAATGCGAACTATTTGCTTGAAATTTTGCGGTATATGCCGACGGAAGAAGTAAAGATGACGTTTAAGGCCCCAGAAAAGGCTGCGACGCTTGAACCTGAAAATTGGGCTGAGAGTGCAACATATTTATGTTTGGTTATGCCTCTTCGGTTGGTTGATTAGATAGTATGAAGGGTAGGGAAGATCTTGGCCTTATGGGGTATGATTTGGTGTGTGGTGTAAGCCAATTTGGGAGATGCTTCAATTGCCCATTAGGATCTACGGGGACGAGAATACTGTGGTGTTGGTGAGGGAGGTGAAAGCGGAGAACCGAATGCGGCGCGACAGTATTGTTATGGGCGATCCAGAGGAAGATCTGGAGCCCCTCGCTGCACCAGCGCTTGTTCGATACGTCCGGGTGGATCCGTGCTGTGTACCATAATTCGACGAGGTACTTTGGGAAGCGTAGTTTGACTTCTCAAGGGAGGGTCGTCGGATGGAGAAACACTGGTGGGCGACGGATGGCTGTCGCCTCTTTACCGGGGAGTTCAAGCGGGAGCAGTTAGCGGGGGGGGGGGGGAGGGGGGGTCGAACGGAAGGAGTTTGCGCTGGCAGAGCTGGCCCGGGATTTGTTGATCTCCCCGTCGGTCGTGTGGCGGTAGCACCCGGCTGAGCACGCCCGGCAGTACGGCTGGGGTAGGCGCCAAGGAGGACGTAGTGCCGGCGAGTGAGCTGCGCCTGGCGCTGGGGCGCATCAAAGGGTTGGAGCGTGCCCTGGGCAAGAAGGCCATGGAGATTGAGATTGTCCAGGCCGCGTGGGACGAAGTAAAGAAAGGACCGCACTACTACGGGGTGTCTAAGCGATGACGGGCAGGCGATAGCGCTGATCTGCCGGATACTCGAGATCAGCCGGGCTTGTGCGTATCGTGAGAACGTGGGCTGGCCGACGCGCTATGCGCGGGCCGATGATCGCATTGTGATGGCGCAGATTCGCACGGTAATCCGGACGCGGGCGTCGTACGAGGCCCGGCGGGTGCGGGCGCTTGTGAAGTGTGAGTTTAAGACGACGTACAACCTCAAATGCATTCAGTGGGTGATGGACCTCAACGGCTGGAAGCTGGCGCGCACTACGTGGCGCCGGACCGGCGGGGCGCACACAGGGCGGATCCAGCGGGACGTGTCGAACGAGCACTGGTGCAGTGATGGTGTTGAGATCGCCTGCTGAAATAGGGAGCTCGTGGAGCTCGGCTTCGCCCTGGACTGCCATGATCGTGAGGTGCTGGCCACCGTGGCGGTGCCGGGGGATCTTCGTGCGGTCGATATTCAGACGCTCATGCACCGGGCTGTGGCGGGGCGGTTTGGGGACGGCGCGCGGCCGGCCGCGCCGATCCGCTGGCTCAGTGACAATGGCAGCATCTACACGGCGCTCGAGACGCAGATTACGGCGGAGCGGCTGCACCTGGTGCCGATCACTACCCCAGCGGCGAGCCCGCAGTCCAACGGGATGTCGGAGGTCTTCGTGAATACCTTGCGGCGGGACTACATCGTCGGGGCTGACCTCTCGACGGCTGCCGGCGTACTCGACCAGATCCCGGCCTGGATCGCCGATTACAACGCCGTGGCGCCCCACTCGGCCCTCGGCTTTCAGTCCCCCCAGCAGTACCGCAGCACCCTGGTCACCGCAGGTGCCAATAGCCGACTAAAGTGTCTCCCGGATTGGGGGACAGAGCAAAGCGGCTTGAAGCTAAGCAGCATCAGGTGATCCGCTGGCGCGCGAGGGATTAGAAACTGTGTAGGTGCGCTGCCATGTTGTGAGAAGTGGACGACCGCTGCCCGAGCGTGGAAGGCTTTCGCCATTTGCTCTTGGTTCAACAGGTGTTGCACGCCAGACTCTCTCCGCCATTCCGGAGCCGTGTGAGCCGCTTTAGAGCAGCAGTACCTGAATTTTGACTATGTGTGGGAGAGTCTGAGCTGTAGTTGGGGATACGGGTAAGAAACAAGGGCATCCTTTTCGATGCCCTTGTTCTTTTGAAGGACTAAATCTTAGCTAATAAGCCGGATTCTGTCAGCGCGCTGCTGCTGGACGATCATTTCTCTTGGAACACGATTGCTCGGGTCCTCTAGCGACCTACCCGCAGTGTCTTTATCGGGCTGAGGGCCCCTCACTGCTTATTTGGTCTTGCACCAGCTGGGGTTTGCCAAGCCAAAGATGTTACCATCTTTGCGGTGAGCTCTTACCTCGCCATTTCACCCTTACCTGAGTCGTTTTTGGACTATAGGCGGTGTATTTTCTGTGGCACTTTCCGGCGCACTTTTAATTGCGCCCAGGAATTACCTGGCAGCTTCCTCAGAGTGTCCGGACTTTCCTCGAGCAGTTGCTCGCGATCGTCTTGCTAAGATTTAGTCTTGGTAAATGTATACAAGAGAGCGTAGATCGAGAAGGTGGAAATTTAGCAGAAAGTAATCAAATCGATAAGTCGTTACCGGGACGCGTGTTACGCTGCTAATGCTTGATTGGTCTTGCCGGGTGACGCTCCTGTGACGGGGGGAGAAATATTGGTGATAGACCCCTGGCTAAAGGAGATTGTACCAATGGCTAACCTGAATGGGCGCGAAGGATGCTGTGTGGTCTCAACGATGCTTACTCCAGACGAACGAATGCGAGTGGACGCGGTTGGAACGGGCCTTTACCAAGCACAACACCGAAATCAAGTCTGTGAACTCATCGCCGATGTTCGAGATCATCGGACAAAGGCAATCATTATTTCGCTTCAATGTTACGAGGAAAGTAGACAGCAGCGGCTAGTTAAGACAATCTGTGAGGTTCCGCAGATTCCAACGATTGTTTTGCTTTCTACGGTGAGCAACCGAACACCAAGCGCTCTTGTACAACTTGGGAAGGAAGGAATTCGATGTGTCATCGACGTTCGGTCGGCATACGGCTGGCAGAATCTTCGGGAGTACTTATCAAAGGAGTTCACTCTGTCGATTGAACGATATGCGGTGGCAAAGCTGGAAAAGTATATCAACGAGGTGACCCCAGAATCATGGACCTTCTTGAAGACTGTATTTCAGATGTCAGAAAACGTTGCATCCGTACGCTTACTAGCGAAAAGTCTAGAGATACTACCGAGTACTCTAATGAGCCGCTTCTTTCGCGCAGGGTTACCTGCACCGAAACGTTATCTTGCAATGGCGCGGTTAGTTCGAGCAGCACGTTTGTTTGAAAATAGAGGTTTTTCAGTTGCTAATGTAGCTAACCATCTTGAATATTCGTCGCCGCAGAGTTTTGGGCGACATGTTCGAACGGTGATGGGAGTGACTGCTGGACAGTTTCGGCAAAAATACAGTGGTGCTGAGATGATGGAAATGTTCGACCGAGACTTAGTTATGCCCTATGTTAGGACGCTGGCGGAGTTCAACCCTCTCTCATATGGGCTGCGGGTGCGGAAGCTAGGAGAGTAAAGGTGACGGCAGCCCCGTTTGAGGTCCAGTCTTAAGCAGACAGTCCGGTCATTTGGTCCTGTTGATATTGTGCCGGGAATTAAGCCGGTGTAAGGTGCTTGAGCGCGCAAGACAGCTGGGCGGTGTCGTAGCCCCCCCCAGCCCGCTGCCAGCGTCGGATAGTGCGCTGCGCGTTGGTGATACTCAAAAGCCAGTATTGATTGAGCCATTTGTCGCGCAGCCAGCCGTTGAAGCTCTCGATCAAGGCATTCTCAACCGGGTTGCCCGGCCGGATGAATTGCAGGTGGACGCCGCGCGTGCGGGGCCAGGCACCCAAGGTGCGGCTTTGAAACTCCGGGTACCAGCCAGTTGCTCGAGCACCGCCACGATGCGGACGCTCCCGAGGCTCACGTCCACTGCGATCGCCGCACAGTCGTGCGTGTAGGTGTCGATGATCGTGGGCGCGCGAACGGCCCGCCCGCCGCGCAGCGTGTCCCGCACGAAGTCCATCGCCCAGCGTTCATTCGGGGCCTGCGCCTGCGGTTGGGGCACGCGCGGGAGTGCGACGCGCTTCTTCCGACGTCGGCGCACCGCGAGGCGCTCCAGGCAATAGAGACGCCGGATCCGCTTCTGATTCTCCGGCTAGCCTTCTTGCCGCAATCGCCAGATCAACATCGGGCTCTTCCAGCGCGGCTTCTCCGTGGCGAGGGCCGTCGGGCTGCGCTACGGTGAACGCCCAGCCAGCGGCACGCCGTCCGCTGACTGCCGCAGTGGGTGCGATCTCCGCGACGATAGTCCGCCGTTGCTCCATCGTCACCACTCTCTTCCCAAGACGTCCTTCAGCACCTGGATGTTCAGCGCCTAGGCAGCCACCACGCGCTTGAGGCAGCGGTTCTCCTCCTCGAGCGCCCGGAGCCGCTTCGCGTCACTGCCCTTGAGGCCCCCGTACTCTTGCCGCCAGCGGTAGAACGTTTCCTTTGTGATGCCGCGTAGGTGGATGATCTCGCCGGTATTGCCGGTGCGCTCCGCCTCCCTCAGGATGCCGACGATCTGCCCCTCTGTGAATCGCGAATTTTGCATCCAGTCCTCCTCGCCGCTCCGGCGGCTATGAGGACCATCAACTTACGAGTGGACCTCGGGAGTGGGCTACCGTCACGCGTAGCATGATGTGTTGTCTCGGGGTTACCTTCGCGAAGGGCTGTATGCAGGAAAGCGGCCCGTACGGATTTCTAAGGGCGAAGCCGAATGGCCTAGCTACTCGACCATTCCCAGGAAGGTGGGCTAACTGACAGGTGGATGATGCCCAATAGTCAGAACCGGTGGACAACAATTGACCGAATGGGTCTCTTCGTATTAGCGCTAGTGCTCTTGTTGGGCCTGTTGATTGCCGGTTTGGTATTAACCGATCGATCTCTTCGACAGAGCGAGGAGCAACGCGCAACCCTTGATGCAACAGCCTCCGCAACGATTGTTGCTCAAGAAGTTGAATTAGTTGGAGAGCGTCTTCATGAAGTTAGTGTAACCAGGACCCGACCTCATGTTCTGTCCAATGGAAGGCCTCTTGTCTATGGAACACTGGGATCAGTGGCGCTTGAGGCGGTATGGTTATTTGATTCTATCGGAAAGGAACTAGTCGATTCAATGGTTTGGGATACTGTAGCAGCTAACCGCACCCCGCGCCCGGCTATCAGCACTCTTGCGCATCATGTAGCAGTAAGTCAGCAATTACAGCTCCAAGGTCTGCGGGGTGTCGGGTCCGGGAAAACGAGACAGGCATTGCTTGGAGAGCCAGTGTTGAATGAAACGGGATCTGGAAATATTGCAGTTGCGCTTGTGGATGAAACAGAGTTGCTACAACCCGCTGGAAAAGCAGAAATGAGAGGGCGGTCCTTCCTAGCACTGTTAGTGGATGGAGACACAGTTGCAGAGACTGCCCATATGGGACAAACAGCACGGCAGAGTCAACCAGTACGCATCCCGCTGCCTGGTAATCCCGAGTGGTTCATAATTTCCGCGCAAACTTCCGCAGATGAAACGGCACGGTTAGCAATCTGGACCATTGGTACAATGACGGTGGGATTGTTGCTTCTCGGGCTTGTGAGAGAGAGACGGCAGACTAGACGAATCGGTGAGCGCTCGGTGGAGTTGGAACGCCTCTCAGCCGAGTTGCTACGAGCTAATCGCATGAAGAGCGAATTTCTAGCGAGCGTATCGCATGAATTGCGTACGCCCCTTAATGCGATTGTGGGTTTCGTTGATCTGCTTCGAGATGGAGGATATGGAGAGTTGTCTCCGAAACAGACTTCACCGGTGGAACGAATTGCGACGTCGGCCGCCCGTCTTCGTACGCTAGTTGATCAAGTGCTGGACATTGCGAAGATTGCTGCAGGGCGACTTGACGTGCGACTGGAGAGTGTCGCACTACGGTCGTTCATCGTTAACGTGGTAAGTGAAATAGAGCCGCTGATCCAGGAACAGGGCCTGCGGGTTTCAATTGACGTTGCGACCGAGCAGGCGAAAATAAGAACGGATCCGACACACTTACGGCAGATTTTGATTAATCTGCTGGGAAATGCAGTGAAATACACATTACGGGGTGATATCGATATTCGAGCGCGGTTCAATAGAGAGGGGCCTGAACTGCGAAATCTTGCAGTGACCGGGCAGTACACAATCTTGAGTCTTGAGGGAGAGAACGGATGGCTGTCGATTGAGGTGCGGGATACCGGGATCGGCATTGCTCGTATTGATCAAGAGCGAATCTTTGAGGAATTTGAGCAGGTGCGACCGGGAACAGGGCAGAAAGAAGAGGATCGTGGAACTGGCCTTGGCCTGCCAATATCACGACGGTTAGCAGCTTTGTTGGGTGGAGATATCACGGTCGAAAGTGAGGTCGGAGTGGGATCGGTATTCACCGTTTGGCTGCCAATTCGTGAATAGAATGTGTTTAGTGGAGAAATAGGGAGCATAGACAGACATCCCGCTAAGGCTTCTTGGTAAAGGCCGACTTGAGGCGAGCCACAAGGCTAATGGGCTCCATGGACGTCGGCTCGGCAATCGCCTTGGTGAGGGCGTCTGCAAAGGCAACCGTATCAGAAAATCGACGAGTAGGATCACGCTCCAGTCCTCGCATAATGACAGCCTCCACTGCCGCAGAGAAGCGAAGCCCCTGCCGAGCCATGTTCAGGGGCAATGGGGGTTGGGTTAGAAGTTGCGTGAACATTTCCCGAGGGGATTTTGCCGTGTATGGAAGGGACCCGGTAAGTAGAAAATATGCGATTGTTGCAAGACTGAACTGATCGGCTGCGGGAGAAACAAGTTCTCCCGAGAGAGCCTCCGGGGCGACATACATGAGCGTTCCCACGAAGAAGCCGGCGCGAGTCAGTCGTTGCTCTGGTGAGATATCGGTGTCGGTGGCGATTCCAAAATCGAGGAGTTTCACTTGGCTTGAGTTGGGATCGTACATGACGTTCTCGGGCTTAAGATCGCGATGAACAATTCCAACCTGATGAGCCGCATAGACTGCGGCTGCAATCTGCGAAACGATATGAGCAACCTCAGGTGGTGGTAAAGGGCCGTTGCGGCGCGCATACTTCTCGAGCAACTCGCCACTTGCCCACTCGATAGCGAGAAAATGAAGACCAGGCTCGGCCTCTCCAATTTCGATTGTCCGAACCACATTGGGATGCTCAACACGCTGGCCGTATCGTGCTTCGCGGAGAAAGCGTGCCACTGCGGTCTTATCGTTGCGTAGCTTCTCTCGAAGAATCTTGACAGCGACCGGCCCATGTATAGGGTGGTGCGCGCGAAAAACGGCGGAAGTTCCTCCTTCGCCGACTTCACTGTCGAGTACGTATCCGGCGAGATCTCGCCCCAGCATGGATTCTCGAGTCACGCGGCGAACCTAATGAGATTGGAACTTTCCGGCAAGCTGATTCTCACGCCAAAGAGTGATGGAAGTACCCAGGATCCAAAGCAAGCAACCTCCAATAGCCGGCGATCTAGACAATGACCGAAGCGTTTAGCCCTCCCCGTGAGGAACGACTGATTCTAGTTGATGGCTACGCGATCATATATCGAGCGTTCTTTGCGCTCATCTCACGGCCGCTGACAACGGGGCGAGGAGAAAATACCTCAGCTGCTTGGGGGGTGGCCAATTTTCTCCAACGGGTGGTGTCTAAACACCAGCCGCGATATCTCGGTTGGGTGCAGGACTCCGGCCTTTCATTCCGCCACGAGCAATACGCGGCATATAAAGCAACAAGGGAGAAGCTATCAGCAGAACTCCAGGCGGATTTTGATCACGGAGTAGACCGAATTGAAGAAATGCTGGCGGCTTACCGAATTCCTGTGCTTAAGGTGGAGGGTTATGAAGCCGATGATGTCATCGGGACGCTTGCTGATCAGGCAGTGAAGAAGGGGCTGAATGTTATCATCGTCTCTGGAGACAAGGATTTTCACCAATTGATTGCCCCTAACATTTGGCTCTTGAATCCGGGGCGAGGCGGACCAACGGGGGTCGACGAGCAATGGATTGGAATGGACAACAGAACAGCACGGCTTGGTATAGTGCCGGAACGGGTAACGGACTATTTAGCGCTGGTGGGCGATTCCTCGGATAACGTCCCAGGAGTAACTGGTATCGGAGACAAAACAGCCATTGAACTAATCAGTGAATTCGGTTCGCTGGAAGAGATTCTGGCACACACGGGGGAAATCAAGAAGAAGCGTGTTCGGGAGGCCTTGATTGGGGAAGCAGCAATTGCACGTCTGTCGAAGAGCCTTGTCACTATTCGGAAGGATGTCAACATCGAATTGAATCTTGACGCTCTATTGGTGTCAGAGCCGGACATGACTCGCTTGCGGGAACTGTTTCTGGAGTTGGAGTTCACTGGGTTGGCCAGGGCAATTGCAGAACCATTGGACGTTAAGGAAGGCGGTTCTGTGGTTTCACGACAAGCAAATTATCGGACACTGCGAACACAATGTGATGTGGAAGATCTCGTGCGAAGAGCAAAGCTGGTTGGGCGAATTGTGTTCGACACGGAAACTGTCGGTGAACCGGACGCGCCGAATGCGGTAGATCCTCTTCGATCGATTCTGGTAGGGCTTACAATTGGTCTTGGCCCTGGCGAAGCGTACTATCTTCCCCTTCGCCATCGGATATCAAATGACGCGCAGCCAAGTCTGAGATTGGGAGAAACGGGACAGCCGTCAGCCACGGCTGGCGAGACTAGTGGGGAGGATCGGTATGTAAACATGCCGCCTCTGCACTCGGCAGACATGGCGGGAATACGAGAATTGCTGACCGAGCAGACTATCAAGAAGGTTGCGCAAAACGCCAAATACGACCTACTAGTGCTGCAACGCGAGGGCATAGAAGTCGCACCACTGGAATTCGACACAATGGTGGCGAGCTATGTACTTGACCCGGGGAGACGGTCGCACGGCCTCGAGACCTTGGCGCTTGAATTCCTCGGGCACTCCATGATTCCGTATCAAGCTGTGTGTGGCAAGGGGAAGACAGCTGTTGGATTCGACATGGTCAGTATCCCGGTTGCGACAGAATATTCGTGTGAGGACGCAGATGTAACTCTACGACTCGCTTCGATATTCCAAGAACAGCTGGAAACACTCGGATTGGCACAGCTGTTTCACGAGATTGAGATGCCGCTGGTCCCAGTGCTTGCAGCCATGGAATTGACGGGAATTAGAATTGATCTAAGTGCGTTTGCGAAACTGAAAAAGAAACTGGCCGAAGAGCAAAAGCGAGCAGAACGTAGAATTCACGAAATTGCTGGGGGGGAATTCAACATCAATTCCAATCTACAACTGCGACAGATCTTGTTTGAAAAGCTCAAATTACCGGTGATCAAGAGGACAAGCACCGGCCCTTCGACGGATGCAAGTGTCCTTGAGCGCCTGGCGGAAGCCGGGCACGAATTGCCGGCCCTGCTCATCGAATATCGCGAGTTAACCAAGCTGCAGAACACATATATTGACGCCCTCCCGGCGCTCGTGAACCCACACACAGGGCGTCTTCATACGTCGTTCAACCAGACAGTCGCCGCAACGGGACGGCTTTCGTCAAGTGACCCTAATCTGCAAAATATTCCTATTCGGCGGGAATTGGGACGTGAAATTCGACGCGCATTCATTCCCCGCGAAGGATGGATCATGGTAAGTGCCGATTATTCGCAGATCGAACTACGTCTTTTGGCACACCTCTCACATGATGTGGCGTTCGTCGAGAATTTCAGGAAGGGAGGTGATATTCATCGAGAAACAGCCGCGGGGATCTTTGGCGTCCGTCTAGACGCCGTAACGCCGGAAATGCGGAGCCGGGCCAAGACTATCAACTTCGCCACACTGTACGGACAGGGGGCGCATGCGTTGTCGGAGCAACTGCAGATCGGGCATGCTGAAGCGAAGGAATTCATCGATCGGTATTTTGCTCGGTTCACTGGAGTTCGTGCGTACCTTGATGCAGTGGTCGAGTCCGCTCGGATGTTAGGATACGCGGAAACAATCTTCGGACGGCGACGCTATATACCAGAACTTCAAGACAAGAATTTCAATATCCGAGCCTTTGGAGAACGAACGGCCCAGAATACTCCCATTCAAGGATCGGCTGCGGATTTGATAAAGATCGCCATGATTCGTATTGCAGCACGACTGGCACGGGAGCGACTAGGCGCTGTCATGCTTCTTCAGGTGCATGACGAATTGGTGTTTGAGGCACCCCCTTGGGAGTTGGGAGAGGTGATTGCGCTTGCGAAGGAGGAAATGGAAGGTGCGGCGAGGCTTGACGTTCCTCTTGTAGTGGATATCGGGAGTGGTTTGAATTGGGTTGACGCTAAGGCCTGAGGGGTAGGGGTCCTCGCATTTTGCCAGAAAAAGGGCGATTCAGAGACCAAAACATTCCAATAGCTTAAGGCCAACGATGTGATAAGTATTGATCATATATTGGCTTAGCCCTTATACTGGAGATCGGCACTCCCCTTGCCCATACGAAAGCGAGCGATATCCACGTGATAGCGGGACTTACTTCCTCAGGTACGGGGCCCATGGGCCAACGACAGCGCGGATTCACCCTTATAGAACTCTTGATCGTCGTGGTGATCATCGGAATCCTCGCGGCCATCGCAATACCGAAGTTCCAGAACACGAAAGGGAAAGCGTATGTTGCCTCGATGAAGAGCGATCTCCGCAACCTCTCCGTGGCGGAGGAAGGCTACTACTACGACCATCGCACATATACCACACTCTTGGACTCTCTGGCATTCTCGCCGTCACCCGGCGTGACACTGACAATCGTGCAAGGGGATACAACGGGCTGGTCGGCGACCTCCACCAGCCCCAACGCGTATCCGCAGATGTGTGCCATCTTCTACGGATCCGTCACACCAGTGGCACCGGCTGCGAATGAAGGTGAAGTCGCCTGCCAATAGAGAGAGCTCGCACGCAATGCATGCGGGTCTGGAATCCGTCACGACACCCGCTTATAAGGAGTTCTCGTCGCGCCGGGCCGGAATGGTGTACGCAATGGATGGAGGGTTGTGGCTCCATAGGCACACTTGGCAGGGTCGGCCAATGGCGCACTTGGTATCCACCGACAAACTGCGGCTGCTCCAATACGGCAGACTAATCGGTCTTCCAGAAGACCGTCTTCAATTCAAGCCACTTCGGGATCCTCGGACTAGTGAGCGACGCGATGCATGGCATTGGGACTTGGGCGGGCCGCTCCTGCCTTCGTGACTAGCCTAGTTACCCGTAGTCATCTTCCGGCGCGAAGCCGTACGGAGGTATTGGTTGGGAAGACGGTGGAGGAGGCGCACAATGGCAGCGGTACTTGAGAGTGACCGTCCCAATAAGACAGGACGTGCGCTGGCCTAGGTCCCCCGAACTGATCCGGTCCAGGGTGTCAGTTTCTGAAAGTTCTGATGCAAGGTGGGTAGTGGTTGGCGCTCGCGTAAGCCCTCGGCGGTTGCAGCCCCAGGCTGGTGTAGGGCCGGTGTTTGTTGTAGTCCTCGCGCCACGAAGCGAGCGTGACGCGCGCCTCCGCGAGAGAGGCAAACCAATGATACGTGAGACACTCACGTCTTACGCTGCCGTTGAAAGCCTCGCAGACGCTGTTGTCGACCGGTTTCCTCGGACGGCTGAAGTCGAGTTTGACCCGATTCCAGTACGCCCAGTGATCCAGTGCGGTGGAGGTGAACTCCGTCCCATT
>Ga0307373_10009955_pt1 | contig 14084 bp, 14 predicted proteins | sample OX2MG_FD_202534 | JGI IMG/M metagenome (GOLD analysis project Ga0307373, IMG submission 202534) | Soil microbial communities from Risofladan, Vaasa, Finland - OX-2 | ecosystem: Environmental > Terrestrial > Soil > Coastal area > Acid sulfate soil | place: Finland: Risofladan, Vaasa | collected... | reverse complement strand
GGCCCCGCGGGTCATGCCGTCGGTGGCCTTCAGGCAGATGCACCGGACCCGGCCGTCGCCGATCTGCTGGGCGACCTCGGCGGTCACCACCATCTTCTGCCCCTCGAGGACGATGTCGACTTCGAGGGCGTGATTGATCTCGGGGAGGGCGTGGGGCGGGAACTCCACGTCGATGACGGGGCCGGCGATGGCCACGACCCGGCCGGGCTGGAGAGTCTTGGCCTTGGTGGGTTCGGCTGCGGTGGTGGTCATGAGCGTTCGACTCCCTTGGGGTAGTGGTGGCAACAGCAAATCTCGGTGGTCATGGTCAGAGTCTGGCCTCCAGGACCAGTCCGCCCTCGTCCTCGTCGGCCCCGGCCCGCAGGGCTTCGGCGCCGCCGACGATCTCCATGATCTCGGTGGTGATGGTGTCCTGGCGGGCCCGGTTCATGATCCGCGAGTACTTCTTGACCAGCTCCTCGGCATTGTCGGTGGCGGCCGCCATCGCCCGCTGCCGGGCGGTGAGCTCGGAGGCCGAACCCTCCAGGATGGCGGCGAAGATGGCCGTCTCCGCGGCCCGGGGCACCAGTGTCTCGAGGAGCTCGGCGGCGTCGGGCTCGAACTCGGTGTACCCGGCCCGGGCCTCGTCGTCGTCGCCGGAGCGGGTGGCCGACACGGTGGCGGTGCCGCCGTCGCCGTCGTCACCGGCGGTGTCCGGGGGCTGGCGGGGGTCGACCAGAGGCAGCAGCTGTCTGACCTCGACCCGTTGGGTCCCGGCGGAGAGGAACCGGGTGGAGATGATCATGACCTGGTCGACCTCGCCATTGGCGAACGGGGTGAGGACGGAGGCGGCCACCGCCCGGGCGTCCTCGAAGGTGGGCCGCTCGCTGAAGCCGGTGAACGACTGCTCGACGTCGCGGCCCCGGAAGCGGAAGAACCGTTGGGCCTTCTTGCCCACAGTGAACAACCGGAACTCGATGCCCTCGGACTCGGCGGCGGCCAGGTGCCGTTCGGTGGCCCGGAAGACCGAGGTGTTGTAGCCGCCGCACAACCCGCGGTCGGCAGCCATCGACAGGACGGCCACCTTCTCGATGGTCTCCGGAGTGCCGAGCAGATGCCCGGCGGCTACCGGGTCACCGGAGGCGGCCTCGAGGACGATGCGGGCCATGCCCGCCTCGTAGGGGCGGGCGGCGGCGATCCGGCCCTGGGCGCGGATGATCTGGGAGGCGGCGATGAGCTCCATCGCCTTGGTGATCTTCTTCGTCGACTGGATACTCCGGATCCGTCGTCGGAGGATGCGCTCCTGACCGCCGGCCATGGATCAGTCGCCCTGGCCGGTGTCGAAACCGTCGTTGAAGGTGCGCAGGGCGGTCTCCAGCTTGTCGCCCTCGGGCAGCTGGCCGGAGGTCCGGATCCCGTCAAGGAGATCGACGTGGTTGGCCCGGAAGAAGCCGCGCAGTTCGGCCTCGTAACGCTGCACCTCGGGAACGGGGATCTCGTCGACGTAGCCGTTGGCGCCGGCGAAGATGACCACCACCTGCTCCTCCACCGGGACCGGGGAGTTCAGCCCCTGCTTCAGAAGTTCGGTGAGCCGATAGCCGCGGTCCAGCTGCGCCTGGGACACCTTGTCGAGCTCGGATCCGAAGGTGGCGAACGCCTCCAGCTCCCGGAACTGGGCGAGATCGATCTTCAGGGTGCCGGACACCGCCTTCATGGCCTTCACCTGGGCGGCGCTTCCCACCCGGCTCACCGACACACCGACGTTGATGGCGGGTCGGATACCGGAGTAGAAGAGCTCGCTCTCCAAGAACACCTGCCCGTCGGTGATGGAGATCACGTTGGTCGGGATGTAGGCGGAGATGTCGCCGGCCTTGGTCTCGATGATGGGGAGGGCGGTGAGCGATCCCCCGCCTTCGGCGTCGGACAGCTTGGCCGCCCGCTCGAGCAGCCGGCTGTGGAGGTAGAAGACGTCACCGGGGTAGGCCTCGCGACCCGGGGGGCGGCGGAGCAGCAGGGACAGCTGGCGATAGGCCTCGGCCTGCTTGGAGAGGTCGTCGTAGACGATGAGGGCATGCTCGCCGTTGTCCATCCAGTGCTGGCCCATCGCACATCCGGTGTAGGGAGCCAGGTACTTGAACGGCGCCGGGTCCCCGGCCCCGGCCAACACCACCACGGTGTACTCGAGGGCGCCGAACCGCTCGAAGGTGGCCACCGCCTGGGCTACCGAGGCGGCCTTCTGGCCGATGGCGACATAGATGCACTTCACCCCCAGCCCCTTCTGGTTGAGGATGGTGTCGATAGCGACGGTGGTCTTGCCCGTCTTGCGGTCGCCGATGATGAGCTCGCGCTGCCCACGTCCGATCGGGGTCATCGAGTCGATGGCCTTGATGCCGGTCTGCAGCGGCTCGGACACCGGCTGGCGGCGCACGATGCCCGGCGCCTGGACTTCGAGCCGCCGGGTCTCCTCGGACTTGATCGGGCCCTTGCCGTCGATGGGCTCGCCGAGGGCGTTGACCACCCGGCCGAGGAGGGCGTCGCCGACCCGGACCGAGAGGATCCGTCCGGTGGCCTTCACCAGCTGCTCCTCTTCGAGGCCGGTGTCCTCGCCCAGGATGACCGCCCCGATGGTCTCCTCGTCGAGGTTGAGGGCCAGTCCCTCGGTGCCGTCGGCGAATTCGAGGATCTCGTTCACCGCCGCCCCGGGAAGCCCGGTGATCCGGGCGATCCCGTCACCGACTTCGACGATCCGCCCCACCTGCTCGGTGTCGACTTCCGGGGTGTAGTCATCGACGTGCCGCCGCAGCGCGGCGGTGATCTCATCGGCGTTGATGGTCAACTCAGCCATCGGCTGTTTCCCTTCCTTGTGGAATTTGATAGTCCGCTTCGAAACCGAGGAGGTGCTCCTCCAGCTCGTCCAAGCGGTGGCGAGCGCTGCCGTCGACCAGGAGGTCGCCGACCTGGACGACCACCCCGCCCAGCAGGTTCGGGTCCACCGTCACCTGTATCTCGACCGGCGACCCGGTCAGCCGGGCCAGTGCCTCGCTCAACCCCCGCCGCTGGGCACCGGCCACCTCCTGGGCCGACACCACCCGGGCCACTCTCCAGCCCCGGGCCCAGGCGGCCGCGGCCACCAGGGCGTCGAGGGTGCCGACGATGTCCCGGGCCCGCCCGCCCTTGACCGCATAGTCGGCCAACCGGGTGGTGGCCGGGTTGACCTTGTCACCCAGGAGGTCGCCCACCACGTCCTGGCGGACCCGCACGGGTAAGTCGCGATCGCCCAACGCCACCCGGAGCGGGGGGTTGGACTCGACGGTCCGGGCGAACCGGAACAGCTGGTCCTCGATCTCTTCGATCTCGGCCGTCTCCACCATCTCGAACACCGCGGCGGCGTAGCCGGCCACCCGGTTCCGTGAGGCCAGACGGCCCAACACCGGGGCATCCTCCTCCACCTGACCATCGGCGATCCGGGCCACCATGGCGACGGTCTGGTGGGTCAGCCAGTGCAGTGCGGCGGTGAGCTCGGAGGCGGGGACGACCGTCACCGTCCGGTTCACCAGCCGGTGGACCACGGGGAGCACCTTCCCCTCCAGGAGGTCGTCGAGGACGGCCCGGCGGGCCGGAACCGGGACCGCGCCGTCATCGAGGGCCAGCGTCAATTCGTTGCTGCCGTCGACCAGGGCGGAGATGGCCGACAGCTCGGACGCGGCCTGGTCGAGGGTTCCATCGGCGGCCAGTCGTTCGGTCACCGCGGCCAGATACCCCTGGAGGGCAGGGTTCACCGGGCGACCCCGGTGGAGTCGGCGGTGTTGCCGGACGCGGCTTCCGCGGAGATGGCCGCGACCGCCTCATCGATCAGGTCCCGGTGGTCGGCGGCCTGGATTTCGCGGCCGATGACCCGCTCGGCGGCGGCCAACACGATCTCTCCCACCCGGGCGGTGACCTCCGAGACGGCGGCTTGGCGGGCGGCGGCGATCTCGACGTCGGCCGAGCTGACGATCCGGTCGTACTCGGTCTGGGCCCGGGCCTGGGAGGCGGACACGACCTGCTCAGCGGTGGCGTTGGCCTGGGCCACGATCTCGCGGGCATGACGGCGCGCCTCTTCCAGCTCGCTCCGGCGTTCGGCATCGGCGTCCTCGGCGTCGGCCTTGGCCTTGTCGGCCGCCTCGAGCTCACCGCGGATCTGGTCCTGACGTTCGGTCAGCGCCTTGTTGAGGATGGGCAGCACGTACTTGCCGAGCACCCCGAGGACGATCAGGAAGGCAACCAGCTCGAAGATCAGGGTGGCGTTGGGAACCAGGAAGTTACTGTTGGCGGCGATGGGCGCGATGGGCATGTCCTGTCAACCTTGCTTTGTTGTGGGGTCTTGCTTTGTTGTGGGGTCGATTCCGTCTCCGGCCGGCGGGCCGGGAACGGCGCTCGCCGGATCGGCCAGGGAACGGCCGGCCGAGATCACTGACCTACTTCTTGTACAGCGAGAAGACGAACAGGGCGGTGAAGGCCAGGTTGATGAAGTACATGGCTTCGACCAGACCGACGGTCAGGAACATGATGGTGAACAGCCGGCTCTGGGCCTCGGGCTGCCGGGCCACCCCGGCGATCGTCTGGCTACCGGCCAGGCCGTCACCGATGGCGGCGCCGACGGCGCCCCCGCCCAGTGCGATGCCTCCGCCGACCATGGCGCCGGCAAGCTTTACTGCCTCTGCCATCGTGGTGTCTGCCATTTGGTGCTTCTCCTTTTTGTTGTGATCTGCTGCGACGATCGGTGGGTGGAAAGAACGGGGTGAGGTGGGCCTGGCCGGCTAGTGGACATCGCTCATGGCGGTGTCGAAGTAGAGGATGGTCAGCAGGGCGAAGATGAACGCCTGGATGACCCCGATGGCCAGGTCGAAGAGCTTCCAGACCGGGTCGAACACGATGGAGAGAATGCCTCCCACCGGGATGGCGCCGAGCTTCCACTGGACCAGGAAGGCGAGCAAGGCCAGCATCAACCCTCCCGACAACAGGTTGCCGAAGAGCCGGAGCGCCAGGGTGACCGGCTTGGACAGCTCCTCCACGAAGTTGATGAACATGTTGGCCGGGAACAGGAAGATCGGGAACGGCTGAGTCACATAGTGCTTCACATAACCCACGATGCCCCGGGACCGGATCGAGGCCGCATGGACCAGCACGATCACGAACAGGGCCATGGCCAGGGGCAGGTTGATGTCGGCGGCCGGGGGCAGCAGGAAGTCGTAGGTGGCCCCGAGGCCCACGACGGTGAAGAAGTTGGCGATCAGGATGAAGACGAACAGGGTCACCGCCAGGGGCACGATGCGGGCGCCCCGGGGGCCGATAGAGGTCTCGACCTGGCGTTGGGTGGCGGTGACCACCATCTCCCAGGTGAGCTGGAACTTGCCCGGGACGCCGGATGTGGCCTGGTGGCGCACGATGAGCCCGAGGGCGATGGTGATGATGCCGGCGGCCACCGTCGACCACAAGAGGTCGGCGTCGATGCTCAGCCCGAACACGTTGCGGGCGACGTGGTCACCGACCGATACGTCGGCCAACAGCCCGTGGAAGCCCATGAGGTCGTGGGTGAGGTTCATCGGCTCAGGCCCCGCCCTGTCGGTCGTCGGGGCCGTCGGCCGCGTCCAACAGCGAGACGTCCAGACCGTCGCCCTGGGGCCCGAACTTCATCATCGACCGGGCCACATTGGCCAGCAGCACCAACTGGAACACCGCCAGCCCGGAGAGTACGCCGAACCCGAGCTGGAAGGAGAGCAGCAGCAGTCCGATGGTGATCACCGAGATGACCCCGAGGCGGCCCACCGTGTTGAGGGCCAGCGGGCGGCGCTTGTTCTCATCCTCCCGCTTGCCCACCTTGACGACCGAGGCCCCGACCAGCCGGAAGTTGAGGGTGCCGAGGGCCAGCCCGATGCAGGCGCCCAACCCGATCATCGGCTTGCCGAACGAGATGCAGCCGACCAGCCCGGCAACCCCGATGATCAGGGCGGCGGTCACTGTCCGGCGGGACACCGCCGGGATGTCGGGCAGCGAGAAGCGGGCGAACATCTAAGCCAAGCCGCCTTGGCCGTCTAGGCCATCGAAGCCGGGGAGGGTGGGCGCCGGCGCTACAGATTCTTGAAATTCTTGCGGACCTGGGCCACGGTGACCAGCACCGCCGACACCACTCCGAATCCCAGGCCGACGAACGTCCAGAGCGGAGAGGTGTGGGCCAAGGCGTCGATCGCCACTCCGATGCCCCCGCCCAGAATCAGGCACAGGGCGCTGGCCACGCCCAGGGACAGGAAGTCGATGATCCCGGGTGCAGTACGAGGCCCGGAATCCGGGTCGGGCCCCGGAGCAGCCGAACCGTCGGGCTTGGGAGGATGGGAATGGTCCGCCACGGTCGGCTCGTGCCGCGTCAGGCGGTGTGGAGAGGAGGTGCTTCAACAGAGTTTTCCGAGATCACCGAAACCGTCGTCCATCGCTACCGCAGGAGGCGGACACCGGATGGATGGCCCCGATGGTGGCGAGAGGCCTGCAATTCACGGGCGACATCATCGCACTTCCGGACCCCGATCGGCAAAACGTGGGGTCTCCGTGGCCCGCCTGCTATCGCCGGGTTACTTCTAGGTCACCAGGGGGCAGCGGGAGGGTGGTGTCAATCCCCAGGTCAGAACCGTGGCCGGGCGTGGCGCCGTTTTCATCGACCGCGGCTGGCTCGGTATCAGCCTCCCCCGCCCTCAGCCCGGGGTGGAAGGTGGCGAACAGCAGGACCCCGAGGGCGGCCGCCCCGAAGGGGATCACCGCGTTGACGCTCGACACATATAACGGGAACAGGATGAAGCCCGACAGCAGGGCCGTCCAGGCCCACAGGATCAGCACCGAACGCCGGTGGCCGTGGCCGAGCCGGAGCAGGCGGTGGTGGAGATGGTTCTTGTCGGGGGTGGCGAACCCGGTCCGATTGGCCGTCCGGCGTACGAAGGCGAAGGCCATGTCGAAGATGGGTACCCCGAGGATGAAGAACGGGATGAACAGGGGCGCGAAGAAGAAATAGGTCTGGCCGCTGCGGACGTCGCCGGCCGCCCGGCCCCCGATGAGCATGGTGGAAGCGGCCATCAGCAGGCCGAGGAGCAGGGCCCCGGCATCACCCATGAAGATCTTGGCCGGGTAGAAATTGTGGGGCAGGAAGCCCAGGCAGATGCCGCAGGTCATCACCGCCACCAGCGGCCCGATGTTGTCGGCCGGGAGGTTACCGACGGCCTGGAGGTGGAGCCCGTAGACGGCCAGGGCGCCCGAGGCGATGGCCACCACCCCGGCAGCCAGTCCGTCGAGACCGTCGATCAGGTTCACCGCGTTGGTGATGGCGATCACCCAGAGGGCGGTCAGCAACGGCGTGTAGTCGGAGCCGAGGACCACGAACCCGGCCAGGGGCACCTTGAACTGGAACCAGGTCACCCCGAGGAAGTACAGGATCATCGCCGCCAGCACCTGGCCGGCCATCTTGGCCGGCGCCGACATGTCCCGGATGTCGTCGATCACCCCGACGATGAAGATGGCGGCCGCCCCCAGCACCAGGCCCAGCGGCTCCGACGATCCCTGGAACAGCGATGACAGGGCCGGGATGGAGGCCGCGACCGCGATGGACACCAACAGGGCCAGGAACATGGCCACCCCGCCGGCCTGCGGGGTGACCCGCTGATGGATCTTCCGGTCGTCGGGTTGGGCGACGTAACCGACCCTGGCGGCGATGCGACGGGTGGGAAAGGTGAGAACCCAGGCCGACACCGCCGCCACGATCAGCAGGATGCCGTACCAATTGAGCGGCACGCTCGAGCTCACCTGGCTGTCGACCCCTGCCCGCTCACCGGGTGAGCAGCGTCGAGCAGGTTCACGCCCCGCCCAGGGTGGGGTACGGCGGGAAGCCGGCACAAAGCTCACGCACCTCGGTTCGGATGGTGCCGAGCTGGGTGTCGTCGTCCCGGCCCCGGAGGGTGCGGCTGATGAGCTCGCCGACCAGCTGCATCTCGGCCTCGCCCATCCCGGTGGTGGTCAGGGCGGCGGTCCCCAGCCGCAGGCCCGAGGTGATGAAGGGAGTGCGGGGGTCGTCGGGGATGGTGTTCCGGTTGCAGGTGATGCCGGCCCGGTCGAGGGTCTCCTGGGCCATTTTGCCGGTCAGCTCCTCGTCGAAGGCCCGGAGATCGAGCAGCACCTGGTGGTTCTCGGTGCCGCCGGACACCATCCGGAACCCGTGGGCGGTCAACGACCGGCCGAGGGCGGCAGCGTTGGCCACCACCTGGGCGGCATAGGTGCGGAAGTCGGGCTGGGCCGCCTCGGCGAAGGCCACCGCCTTGGCCGCGATGACGTGTTCGAGCGGCCCACCCTGCAACCCGGGGAACACCGCGCTGTCGATGGCCTTGGCGAGCTCGGCGTTGCAGAGGATGGCCCCTCCCCGCGGGCCGCGCAGGGTCTTGTGGGTGGTGAAGGTGACCACGTCGGCCACGCCCACCGGGGACGGGTGGGCCCCGCCGGCGATGAGGCCGGCTGGATGGGCGGCGTCGAACATGAACAAGGCGCCGACCGAATCGGCGATCTCCCGGAACGGCATCGAGTCGATGATCCGGGAATAGGCGGTGGAGCCGGCCACGATCAGCTTCGGCCGCTCCCGCCGGGCGACGTCGGCCACCTGGTCGAAGTCGATGATCTCGCCCGGCTTGTCGGCGTCCCCGGTGGCCGGCGACACCCCGTAGGAGACGAAACGCCAGATCTTGGAGGTGATGCTGGCCGGCGACCCGTGGGTGAGGTGACCGCCGTGGTCGAGGCGCATGGCCAGGATGGTGTCGCCGGGCTCCAGCAGCGCCTGGTAGACGGCCAGGTTGGCATTGGCTCCGGCGTGGGGCTGGACGTTGGCGTGGTCGGCCCCGAAGAGCGAGGTGGCCCGCTCCCGGGCCAGTTCCTCGACTTCGTCGATGACCTGGTTCCCCCCGTAGTACCGGCGACCGGGATAGCCCTCGGAATATTTGTTGGTGAGGACCGAGCCGGTGGCGGCCAGCACCGCCGGGGAGGTGAAGTTCTCCGAGGCGATGAGCTGGAGGGTGGTCGACTGGCGCTCGGCCTCCTTGGCCATCAGCCCGGCGATTTCGGGATCGCCCGACAACCAGGCGTCGAACGGGGAGGCGGTCGAGGAGGGGCTCATGATGACGGTTGCCTTTCGTGATCGTCTCCGGCGCCGACCCCGATGGTCGGGTGGGGCCCGGGGCGAGAGGACTCGTACTCGGAGATCTGGTCCAATCGCCTCTGGTGCCGGCCACCTTCATAGGCGGTGGTGAAGAAGGTGTCGACCGCGTCGATGGCCTCGGCCAGCCCGGTGATCCTGCCTCCGAAACAGACGACGTTGGCGTCATTGTGGCGCCGGGCCAGGCCGGCGGTGGTCACGTCGTGGACCAGGGCGGCCCGCACCCCGTCGACTTTGTTGGCGGCGATGCCGATGCCGATGCCGGTCCCGCAGACGCAGACCCCCCGCTCGGCCTGGCCGGCGGCCACCGCCCGGCCCACCGCGAGCCCGAAGTCCGGATAGTCGACCGGGACGTCGGGCGAGTCGGTGCCCAGGTCGATGACCTGGTGGCCGATGTCGGCCAGGTGCTTCCCCAGCGCCGATTTGAGGTCGAAGCCGGCATGATCCGACCCGATGGCAATTCTCATGCAACGAGTGTACTGACAGGGGATCGGGCCGAGCGTCGCCAGGGTACGCTCCGGATTCCCATGGTCATCGAGCCCCGAACCCCTGTCATCGTGGGCGTCGGCCAGGTCACCAACCGGCCGGACGGCGGCGAGGTGGCGGCCCGTCCCGAGCCGGTGGCGCTGATGGCCGAAGCCGTGCTGGCCGCGGCCGGGGACTGCTCGGGAGCGGGGGCCGGCGGGGCGGTCGGCGCCGGACACCGGTTGTTGCCGCGGGCCCAGTCGCTCCGGATCATCAGCCCGAGGAGTTGGGACTACATCAATCCGGGCCAGCTGGTGGCCGAGCAGACCGGGATGGAGCCGCGCCAGTTCGTCCTCACCACCAACGGGGGCAACAACCCGCAGCGGCTGATCAACCAGACCGCCCTGGCCATCGGGCGCGGCGACCTGGAGGTGGCGGTGATCGCGGGAGCGGACTGCGGCTACTCGGTGGCGGCCGCCCGTCGGGATCCCAACCGGCCGGTGCTCCCCTGGACCGGGCAGGGCGCCGACACCGTCAAGCCGGAGATGTTCGGCAGCAGCCGGCCGGCCACCACCGACTCCGAGGAGGAGCGCGGCCTCGGGGTTGCCGTCAACGTCTTCCCCCTGTTCGAGAACGCCCTGCGGGCCGAGGCCGGCCGGCGGCTGGAGGACCACCGGGCATGGATCGCCGAACTGTGGGCCCGGTGCTCGCAGGTGGCATCGGCCAACCCGTATGCCTGGCTCCGCGAGCCTCGCACCCCGGAACAGATCGCCACTCCCGACCTGGCCAACCGGATGGTCGCCTATCCCTATACCAAGCTGATGGTGGCCAACGTCCAGGTCGACCAGGGGGCCGCGCTGATCCTGTGCTCGGCGGAAGCCGCCGAGGCCGCCGGCGTGCCCCACGACAGGTGGGTGTTCCCGCTGGCCGGGGCCGACGCCGACGATCACTGGTTCCTTTCCCACCGGGCCGACTTCCACTCCTCACCGGCCATGCGGCTGGCCGGGAGGGCGGCCCTGGCGCTGGCCGGAACCGACATCGACGCCGTCGCCCGACTGGACCTGTTCCCGTGCTTCCCCTCGGCGGTGGAGATCACCGCCGCCGAGCTCGGGGTGGCGGCGGACGACCCCGGGCGACCCGTCACCGTGACCGGGGGCCTCACCTTTGCCGGAGGGCCGGGGAGCAACTACGGGACCCACGCGGTGGCCTCGATGGCCGCCGCGCTGCGGGCCGATCCCGGCTCCGTTGGCCTGGTCTCGGGGATCGGCTGGTGCATGACCGAACACAGCGTCGGCATCTACGGCACCCGTCCCGGGCCCGCCCGTGCCGACATCGGGGGCGGCGGCGGGATTCCCGATCTCACCGCGGTGGAAGAGGCCGGCGGCTACCGGTGGGCCAACCCGAACGGGGCCGTCTCGATCCTGCCCCAGTGCTCACCCGACGCCGAGGCCAAAGGGGAGATCGCCGTAGAGACCTACTCGGTCGTCTACGAACGGGACGGGACCCCGTCCCGGGCCATCGTGGCCTGCCGCACGGTGGACGGCCGCCGGGCCTGGGCCACCACCACCGACCCCGACCAGCTGGCGGTGCTGGTTTCCGAAGAGGGGTGCGGGCGGCTGGGCACGCTGCGGGACACCGGGGTGGTCGACCTCACCTGACCAGGGGATCGACCTGTCGGTAGCGCCGCTTGAACAGGGCGTACGCGACCGGCCCGGAGGCCAGCGGGATCCAGTAGGAAGCCAACCGGTAGGTGAGGGTGGCCAGCACCGCCTCACCGGTGTTCAACCCGGCCAGCACCAACAGCCCGGACAGGCTGGCCTCCACGATGCCGAGGCCCCCGGGGGTGATCGGGATGAGGCCGATGGCTCCGGCCACCGCATAGGCCAGCAGCACCAAGGGCGGGGAGGCGTGACTCCCGACGGCGAGTACCGAGGCCAGCAGGCAGAAGAAGTCGAACCCCAACCGGCCGGCCGACAACAGGGTGGCCTCCCACCACCGCCGGCCCAGCACCGCGAAGACCAGATCCCGCTGTTCGAGGAGCCGGTCGCTCAGCCCGGAGATCGGCTTCCGCTTTCGGGCCAGCCGGTTCCTGGCCTTCTCTATCACCCGGCCGATCCACCGGAGCGGGGCGTCGGTGGCGCTGACCAGCGCGCCCAGCGAGGTGAAGAGCACGAAGGCCACCGCGCCGATGATGGCCGCGGTGGACAGGCCGGAGCTGACCGGGGCCCCGAACAGGACCACCGGGAGCACCAGGACGGGGAGAGCCAGGAGGCCGGCGATGCCCAGCAGCGAGAAGGCGGTCAGGCCCCCGGCGGCGTCGGCGGCGTCCATCCCGCTGAAGGCCAGCATCCGGAACTGGACGGCGGCACCGGCCGCCGCTCCCCCGGGGACGATGAGGCTGATGGCGTTGCCGGCCAACTGGGCGGTCACCACCGGGAACCACTGCTTGGTGCGGAGGGCGATCCGTTGCAACGCGAAGGTGCAGGCGAAGTGGGCGCCCTGGGAGACCAGGGCGACGAAGAGCCAGATGAGGTTCAGGGTGGCCAGCCGCGGCCAGGAGTGGAGGACGGCGATGACGCTGGGGGCGACCAGGTACAGCGCCACACCGGCGATGACCACCACGATCGTCCGCCTGAGCACCGCCTTCCAGCGGAACGGGGTGCTCTGCTGTTTCTCGAACTCCGCCGAGAAGGATCGTGGCGCTTTGTCGCCGGCCGGGCCCGGTTGGCCCGGCGGGCTGGGCGGGCTGGGCGGGCTGGGTGGGCTCGGTGGGCTGGTCACCTCACCTACAGGTGGTTGAATCCGCCTGCCTCTTCGGAGGTCATTGCCACCGACACCGGGTGCTGGTCGAAATGAGCCACGGAAGCGGCAAAGTCATCGAGGAGGATCGAGGCCAGGTCGCGGGAGATCCCCTGGCGGATCAGGATCCTCTGCACCGTCACATCCGACACCGACCCGGTCAGGGGGTAGGCCGGCACCTGCCAGCCCCGGACCCGGAGGCGGTCGGCCAGGTCGTAGAGGGTGTACCCGGGGTCGGCGCCCTCCTTGATCCGCCAGGTCACCGCCGGGATGCCGGTGGCCGGATCACTCTCGCACAGCAGCTCGAAGGGGCCGAGCTTCTTGACGTGCTTGGCCAGGAACGCACCGGTGTCGTAGCAGGCCTGGTGCACCCGGCCGTACCCGGTCCGCCCCAACCGGATGAAGTCGTAGTACTGGGCGATGATCTGCCCGGCCGGCCGGGAGAAGTTGATCTGGAAGTCGGGCATGTCGCCGCCCAGATAGGTGACATGGAAGATCAGGCCCTCGGGCAGGTCGGCCCGATCCCGCCAGATGACCCACCCGACCCCCAGGGGTGCGAGGCCGAATTTATGGCCCGAGGAGCTGATCGACTTCACCCGCGGCACCCGGAAGTCGAAGGCCACCTCCGGGGCGCAGAAAGGGGCGAGAAAGGCACCGCTGGCCCCGTCGACGTGGATGTCGACGTCGAACCCGGTGTCGGAATGCAGGCGGTCCAGCGCCTGGGACAACTCGAGGACCGGCTCGTAGATCCCGGTGTAGGTGACCCCGAACGTGGGCACCACCAGCATGGTGTTCTCGTCGATCAGGGGGATCATCTGTTCGGCGTCCATCATGTAGCGGCCAGGGGACATCGGGATCTCCCGCATCTCGATATCCCAGTACCGGGCAAACTTGTGCCAGACCACCTGGACCGGGCCGCACACCATGTTCGGCTTGTCGGTCGGCTTCCCTGCCGCCTCCCGCTTGGCCCGCCACCGCCATTTGGCGGCCAGGCCGGCCAGCATGCAGGCCTCCGACGAGCCGATGGACGATGCCCCGACGGTGTTGGCGGCATCCGGCGCATTCCAGAGATCGGCCAGCATGTGGACGCAGCGGCGCTCCAGCTCGGCCGACTGGGGGTACTCGTCCTTGTCCATCAGGTTCTTGTTGATGGCCAGGTCCATCAGCTTGTGCACCTGCGGCTCCTCCCAGGTCTGGCAGAAGGTGGCGAGGTTCTGACGGGCGTTGCCGTCGAGCAGCAGCTCGTCCTGAATGACCTGGAAGGCGACATCCGGCAGCGTCTCGTGGGTGGGGAACCGGTATTTCGGCAGCGCCTGCCGGAGCGCCGCCGAGGCGAACACCGACTCGTCGACCCGGTCCCGGATGGTGTTGCGTTCATGCAGCGGCATGGCTGGCTCCCTACCTCAGGGGACGGGGTGGCCGTCCCGCTTCCCGGTGTCCGTCGGTCAGTCGGTCAGTCGGTCAGTCGGTCAGTCGGTCAGTCGGTCAGTCGGTCATTCGGTCAGCCGTCGGCAAGGCCGGCCAGAGCCGCCATTACGATGCCGGCGCCCCGGGCATCGCCCACCAGCCCACTCTCCATCCGATTCATCATGTAGGCCACGGTAATGCCGGCTTCCTGGTCCAT
>Ga0307373_10009951_pt1 | contig 14086 bp, 12 predicted proteins | sample OX2MG_FD_202534 | JGI IMG/M metagenome (GOLD analysis project Ga0307373, IMG submission 202534) | Soil microbial communities from Risofladan, Vaasa, Finland - OX-2 | ecosystem: Environmental > Terrestrial > Soil > Coastal area > Acid sulfate soil | place: Finland: Risofladan, Vaasa | collected... | reverse complement strand
CCACGCGCGCGCAGTAGCGTCCGACCAGGGCGCGCGCATCGCGGCACACCCGCTGCAGGATCCACTCTCCCAGCCGCGGCATCTCCCCGCTCTGCTCGGCCAGGCTGATGAATTGCGCCGGTGCTATCGGTCCCAGCGTCGGGTGCGTCCAGCGCGCCAGCGCCTCCAGTGCCGGCACCGTGCCCTCCTTGAGGTCGATGACCGGCTGATAGTTGACGTGCAGCGCATCGGTATCGATCGCCTCGCGCAGCGCCACGAGCAGCTGCTCGCGGTAGGCGGCGCGCTGGGCCCAATCGGAGCGGAACAGGCAGGCCATGCCGCCCTGCAGTTTCGCGTGGCGCGTGGCGATGTCGGCGAACTTCAGCGCGGTCTTGGCATCGCCGGTATGGACCGGCACCCCGGCGATGCCGATGCAGGCTCGCACCCGCTGCGGCGCCTGGGGCAGGTGGATCGGACCGGTGAGCTTGCCGATCAGCGCGTTGCCGGCGGCCAGCACTGCGCTCTCATCGCTGAGGTCCGTCGGCAGCAGCACCGCGAAATCATCGTCGCTCCAGCGTGCAATGCACAGCGCGCCGGAGCAATGCTCGCGCAGGCGGCGCGAGAGGGCCTGCAACACCTGATCGCCGGCGGCGTGACTGTGCGCGGCGGTGATGTCGCGCAGGTTCTCGATGTCGATGATCATCACCGCGAACGTGCTGGTGCGGTCCTTGCCTTCGGCGTCGGCGCACACGCTCTCGAGCGTGTCGATGAAGCGCGTGCGGCTGGCCAGCCCGGTGACCGGGTCCTGGCTGGTGATCTGTGCCGTGAGCGCGCGCCGCAGCCCGGTGTTCTCCAGGCTCGAGAGGCGGTGATGCTCGACCGCCGCCTCGAGCGCGGCATACAGATCGGAAGGCGGGCAGGGCTTGCGCAGCATGCGCAGGATCTGCGCATCGTTGACCGCCTCGATCGCGTTCAGGTTGGTCTCGCCGGTGAGCAATATGCGCCCGGCATGCGGGGCGCTCAGGCGGCTGCGCGCCAGAAACGTGGCCCCGTCCATGCCCGGCATGCGGAAATCGGAGATGATCGCCGCCACATTGGCCGCGTCGCACAGGATGCGCAGTGCCTCGGCGGCATTGAGTGCACTGAGTACCTGGTAGCGCGGCAGCAGCAGCAGCCGCAGGCTCTCCAGGAACGCCGCGTCATCATCGACGCACAGGATGGTGCTGAGCCGGCGGTCCGCCGCGGGCGCCTCATCCAGCGCGAGCCGGCCAGCCGCCCTGGCCCTGGCGAGCGCCAGCCCGTGGGCGTCCGGGGTGGGTCTGACGTTCGGCTTGGGCGTGGCGATTGACATGACCCTAGGCGGCCTGCGATCGCCGCAGCGTACGGGTGTCGGCCATTGGGTCGATGTTCCAGTCGGACAGATAGCGCGACACTTCGGCGCGTGCCACGAATGCGGCGTCCAGGTGATCGAGCAACCTTGCCGGCTGGTCGACGCTCGCCTCGACGATGGCATCGGCCACATGTACTGCCGCCAGCACGCGTGTATGGACATGTTGCACGCGGCTCGGGCAGTGATGGTTCGCCACCGCCTCGATCAGCTCGAGCGGCAGCCCCCACAGCCCGAGCAGACAGGCGCCGACTTGCGGGTGTGCCACGCCGAAGCATTCCGGCTCGACCTCATGCCACGGCACACCGCGCTCGCGTGACAGTGCCACCATGCGCTCGAACTGTGCCGCTGCCGACAGCGCCAGCACCGCCTGGCCGACGTCGAGCAGCAGCGCGGCGGTAAACGCCTCGTCGGCGCCGTGCGAGTCCTGCAGCAACAGGTGTGCAAGGCGCGCCTTGCGGATCGAGCGCGCCTGCAGGTCCGCCAGGCGCTTGCCGGTGGCCGGGGAGTCGTCCAGCGCCTGGAACACACAAGCCGACAGCGCCAGGGATTTGAGCATCTCAAGTCCCACGAAGGCGACCGCCGCCTGGATCGAGGTGATCGGTCCGGTGCGGCGGAACAATGCCGAGTTCACGATCTGCAGCGTCTTCACGCACAGCGCGCGGTCGTCGCTGACGATCGCGCAGATGTCGGCGGCATGGGCATTGGGACGCGCGATCGCCGCCGACAGGGCATCGAAAGTCCGCGGCGTGGCCGGCAGCGTCTGCAGCCGCCCGAGCAACTCGCGGATAGCAGGATTTTGCAGCAGTCCTGCGACCGAGCAGGCGCGTTCGATCACTTCACGCACGCTGTCGGCATTGCAGGGCTTGCCGAGAAACTGGTGCGTGACCGGGACCGCGCGCAGGAACAGCGCCTCATCGACGCCGTCCGATAGGCACAGACGCACCACGCCGGGGTGCAGTTCGCGCACCTGCGCGAGCAGCTGCGCGCCGTCCATCTGCGGCAATTGCAGCTCGCTGACGATGGCGTGGAAGCTCGCGCGCTCGAGCTGCGCGAGCGCTTCGGCGGCGCTGCGGACGCAGACGATCTGCCACGGCGAGCGCTGCTGCTGCAGGGCGCCGCGCAGGGCGGTACCGGTGGCCGGCTCGCCGCTGACCAGCAGCACCCGCATGCAGGCGGCGGCCTGGTCCGAATCCGTCAATGGCGCTGGCGCGTTTTGCATAGCATTGCTATCGAAAGAGCGGCACCGCCGAAAGAGCGGCACTGCGCTGGAGCGGGCCGCGCGATTCCGGCGGCTTTGCCGACGATGCGCGTGCGGCCGTAGGTCCCGGATCGCGCACCACCCCATCGATACTCGAGATCAACTTGCGTTAAGATTAAGGTGCGGCTCGATTATCGCTCTGCGTGCTAGGCTAAAAGCGTCGACTGCATCAGGATTCGAATCAAATGCCGCGATATGCTGCACACCGGAATATGAAGGGCGTCACGAACTGGCGGATCACGGGGGCCTTGGTGCTGGCCATCGCGTTGGTCTGGGCCGCGGTCGCGCGGCCGGCGCATGCGAGCATCTATCCGCTTGCAAGCCCGGACCAGAGGGTGGTCGGCGAGGACCACACGGTCATCACGGTGAACGCGGACACGCTGTACGACCTGGCGCGCAAGTACGACGTCGACTCCCAGGAGCTGATCCGGGCCAATCCCGGCATCGACCCGTGGCTGCCGGGCGCCGGCAAGACGGTCATCATCCCCGGACGGCTGATCCTGCCGCCCGGACCGCACGTGGGCATCATCGTCAATGTGCCCGAGCACCGGCTCTACTATTTTCCCAAGGCCCGGCGCGGTAAGCCGCAGGTCGTCGTCACCTATCCGGTCAGCATCGGCAAGATGGACTGGCGCACGCCGATCGGTCTCACGCACGTGATCGCGAGGATCAAGCACCCGGTGTGGTACGTGCCGGCGGGCGTGCGCCAGGAGCACATCAAGGACGGCGATCCGCTGCCGAGAGTGGTGCCGGCGGGGCCTGACAATCCCCTCGGCCAGTTCGCGCTGCGCCTGGCCGCCGGCGGGGGCACCTACCTGATCCATGGCACCAACAATCCCATTGCCGTAGGCATGCCGGTCACGCACGGCTGCGTTCGCCTGTTCCCCGATGACGTCGCGCAGCTGTTCCCGATGGTGGCGGTCGGCACCCCGGTGCACATCATCAACGATCCGATCAAGGTCGCCTGGGTCGACGGGCAACTGCTGCTCGAAGCCCATCCACCGATCGATGAGCAGGGGCGCAGCCTCGAGCCGAACGTGGGTGCGTTCTCGCAGTTGCTGCAGCAGGCGGTCGGCGACGAGACCGTGGCGATCAACTGGGACTACGCACGCGACGTGCTGAAGAAGGCCAATGGTGTGCTGGCGACCGTCGGGCTGCAGGCCGACCTGTCCGCACCCAATGATCCGGCGGCAGGGCCGAGCCCCGCCGTCGCTGACTCCTCGGCGCCGGCCGCGCATGCGATCACGACCATCGCCACCGCAGCCGGCGCGGGTGCCGCTGCCGCGATCAAGTAGGGCCGCGAGCGCTTCGCTGTGTCCACGCAGTTGTCGGCCCCAACGACTGCGCTGATCACGCTGACGAGCGACTTCGGGCTGCACGATCCCTATGTCGGGATCATGCGCAGCCGCATCCTGCTGCGTGCACCGCATATCCCGGTGGTCGACCTGACGCATGCGATCACGCCGTTCATGCCCGAGGAAGCCGGCTACTGGCTGTACTGCTGCTACCCGCAGTTCCCGGCGGGCACTGCGCACGTCGCGGTGGTGGACCCGGGTGTGGGCAGCGCGCGCGCGATCGTAGTGCTGTGTGCCGCGGGCCAGTACTTCATCGCACCCGACAATGGCCTGCTCGGACTGATCGCCGCCACCTGTGCCGATGCGGTGGCGTACCGGGTCGAGATGCAGGCGCTCGACGCGTTGCAGTTTCCTGCACGCAGCGCCACCTTTCACGGCCGTGACGTGATGGGGCCGCTGGCGGCGGAGCTTGCGGCCGCCCGCGTGGACCCGGCGCGGCTCGGCCCACGTCACCGGCTCGAGGCCGGACGGTTGCGGCCGGCGGTGCGCGCCGCCGACGGCTCGGTCCGCGGCACCATCGCCGTGATCGATCACTTCGGCAATGCGCTGACCACGATCCCGGCGGCCGCCATCGGTTCGATGCAGCGCGTGCAGCTGCACCCGGACGGTCGATTGCTGCGGCGGGTGGGCACCTACGCCGAGGCCGCTCCCGGGGAGTGCGTCGCACTGGTCAATTCCGCGGCGATGCTGGAGCTTTGCGCCAGGCAGGCGAGTGCAGCGGCAGTGTTGAACGCGTACCCCGGTCAGCAAGTCAAAGTATCGTAATGGTGCGGCTGGAGGTGTTGAACCGGAACGCAGATCAGCTATAGTTCGCAGCTTACGGCGTGGCTGTTGCCGTTAAGTGGCTGATTTAACTGACTTTTAGTAGCGAAGTGACGATGTCTGAACGCGATAATGAGCGCTTCGACCTCGACGAGGAATTTCTGGTCGAAGCCGAGGACAGCACGGATTACGACGGTTTGCTGGCCCGCGTCGACAAGCGGGTGCGGGCCCAGGGCAAGCGCGGCAAAGCCGCCTGGAGCCGGCTCGAGGAAGTGCTCGCGGAGCGCAAGCTCGAAAAAGAACTGCGCGATATCTTCGAAGAAGAAGACCTCTGAGCGTCGTGTGAGCGCAGCGCCTGCGCCGCCGGCCCGGCTTTGTGCCCCGGGTTCGCGGCCGCTCGCGCAGAGCGCACAACGACCCTACCCACGGCATCACGCCACATCATACGGATAGGCTATGGCTCCGCCCGCGCAGACATGGATCGTGCTGAAATTTGGCGGTACCAGCGTCTCCAGTGTCAGCAACTGGAGCAACATCGCCGCGGTGCTGGCCGAGCGCGTGCACGCCGGCACTGCCCGCGTGCTGGTGGTGCATTCGGCCATCAGCGGCGTCACCGACCAGCTCGAGAGGCTGCTGGAGGCCGCGCTCGAAGGCCTGCACGAACCGGTGCTCGCGGCCATCGAGCAGCGTCACCGGCAGCTGGCCGAGGAGCTCGGCGTGGGCGTCAGCGCCGAGCTGGCGCAGTACTTCACGCTGCTCGAGCAGATCAGCGCGGGCATCGCGCTCACCGATGAAATCAGCGACCGCACGCGGGCCCGCACTCTGGCCACCGGGGAGCTGATGGCCACGGAGATCGGGGCCCGGTTTCTCAACGCGCGCGGTATCCGCGCGAGCTGGTGGGATGCGCGCACCGGACTGACCGCCGCGCCGCGCGCCAGTGCGCACCCGCGCGCGCATTTCCTCTCGGCCACCTGCGAGTTCGTGGTCGAGCCGGCGCTACAGCAGCAGCTCGCGGCGCTGCCAGGCGTGGTGGTCACCCAGGGCTTCATCGCCAGCGATGCCGCCGGCGACACCGTGCTGCTCGGCCGCGGCGGCTCCGATACCGCTGCGGCGTATCTGGCTGCCAAGCTCGCCGCCGAGCGGTTGGAGATCTGGACCGATGTGCCCGGGCTGTTCAGCGCCAATCCGCGCTCGACCCCGCAGGCGCGGCTGCTGCGCTCACTGCATTACGATGAGGCGCAGGAGATCGCCAGCAGCGGCGCCAAGGTGCTGCATCCGCGCTGCATCCTGCCGGCCAAGTCGCAGCAGATACCGATTGCGGTGTACGCCACGCAGTGCCCGCAGCTGCCCGGGACCTGCATCAGCGCGGATGGCGGCGATGGCGTCGCGCAGGTCAAGGCGGTGTGCATCAAGAAGGGCATCACGCTGGTGGCGCTGGACAGCCCCGGCATGTGGCACGAGGTCGGCTTTCTCGCCGATGCATTCCAGATCTTCAAACGACACGGGCTGTCGGTGGACCTGATCTCCACCTCGGAGACCAACGTCACCGTATCGCTCGACCCGGCCGCCAACGCGCTCGATGCAGCGCTGGTCGAGCGCCTGCTGGCCGATCTGGCCGGACTGTGCCGCGCCCAGGTGATCGGGCCGTGCGCGGCCGTGAGCCTCGTCGGGCGCAACATCCGCGCGATCCTGCACCAGCTCGGCGAGGCATTCGAGCTGTTCGCCGACCAGCGCGTCTACCTGCTCAGCCAGGCGGCCAATGACCTGAACTTCAGCTTCGTGGTCGATGAGAGCCAGGGCGACCGGCTGGTGGAGGCGCTGCACGAGCGGCTGATTCAGCCGGTACGCGGCCAGGCGGTCCTCGGGCCCACCTGGCAGCAATTGTTCGCGCCGGCGGCCGAGCCAGACGCGCTGACGCCACCGTGGTGGCGCACGCAGCGCGCGGCGCTGCTGGGGCTGGCGGCCGAGCATGACTGCGCCTATGTGTACCACTGCGAGAGCATCCGGGAGGCGGCCGCGGCGCTGACTGCGCTGAAATCGGTCGACCGGGTGCTGTACGCGATGAAGGCCAATCCGCACCCGGCGATCCTGCGGCTGCTGGCCGCGCAGGGACTGGGGTTCGATTGCGTCTCGCGCGGGGAGATCGAGCATCTGCGCGCCGCCGTGCCGCAGCTGCCGCCCGAGCGCATCCTGTTCACGCCGAACTTCGCCGCGCGCGAGGAATATGCCTGGGCGCTCGAGCAGGGCGTCACCGTCACCATCGATAATCTGTACGTGTTGCGCGAGTGGGGCGAGCTGTTTCGCGGTCGCAGCGTGTTCCTGCGCATCGATACCGGCACCGGGCGCGGCCATCATCAGCACGTACGCACAGCCGGCGCCGATGCCAAGTTCGGGGTGCCAATCACGCAGGTTGAGGAGCTTGAACGCCTCGGCGCTCGCCACGGCGTGCGTGTGATCGGGCTGCATGCGCATTCGGGCAGCGGCATCTTCGATGCGCACAACTGGTCGCAGGCGGCCGCGCAGCTGCTGCAGCTCACGCCGCGCTTCCCGCAGCTGCAGGTCATCAACGTGGGCGGCGGCCTGGGCGTGTCCGATGGTCACGGGCAGGCGCAGCTGGATCTGTCGCATCTGGATGCCGTGCTGGCGGCGGCCGCCGAGCATCACTCCGGCATCGCCATATGGCTCGAGCCGGGGCGCTATCTGGTGGCCGCCGCCGGGGTACTGCTGGCACGTGTCACGCAGACCAAGAGCAAGGGCGACGTTCATTATGTCGGTGTCGCCACCGGGATGAACTCGCTGATCCGCCCGGCCCTGTACGGGGCCTGGCACGAGATCGTCAACCTGACGCGGCTGGACGAGCCGGCCACGCACAGTGCTCATGTCGTCGGCCCGATCTGCGAGAGCGCCGACTTCCTCGGTCACGACCGCCTGTTACCGCCGACCCGCGCGGGTGACGTGCTGCTGATCGCCAACGCCGGCGCCTACGGGCATGCGATGAGCTCGCGCTACAACCTGCGCGAGCCGGCGACGGAGTTGGTGCTGCCGTAGCGGCGGTGCAGCATCTGCACGCGGCTTGCGCCGGTCGAGCCGCCGCGGCTCCCATGTGTAGCTCATTGTCCAGCGTGGTGTATGCAGACAAGGCTCGGCATTTGTGCCGAAGCGCTGTGGGATAGTGCTGATTCGCCGATCCGCTGCCAGTTCGCGGAACCCCGCCCCAGCCGGCGCATCTACTGCCACGCGTACTGAGCGAACGATCGCTCGCAATCAACATGGAGGAGCCTGATATGAACACGGCCTATGCGGATACGAGGTCTGCCGGCGCCACCGCGACGGCGTTTGGTGGTGTCATCGATGCAATCGGCGGCATCGCCGCGGCGGTCATCGCCATCGTGGGGTTGACCGGGTTTCATCCGGCGTTGATGGCCAGCGTTGCTACCATCGTGTTTGGTGCGGCGCTGCTGATCGAGGGCGGAACGCTGCTGTCGGAGTACGCCGTCGTGCTGCCGGTGGTGCCGGCGGCCGCGGACACGGGCGGTGATAGTGGTATATCGGTGATGTTCCTGGCCGGGGCGGGCGGCATCGTGCTGGGCATTCTTGGGCTACTGGGAATCTCTGCCGCAGCATTGACAGCGATCGCGGTGATTGCGTTCGGGGCCGCGCTGGTGCTCAGCAGCAGCTCCGTGCGGCATCTGTTCGTGCTGCAGTCGACGGCGCGGCGCGTGAGCGTTCGCTCGGGCACCGAAATGTTGGCGGGAGAGATGGCCTCCGGATCGGCCGGCGTGCAGCTGCTCACCGGGCTCGCGGCGATCGTGCTCGGGATCCTGTCGGTCGCCGGTGCGCGGCCGCCGGTGCTCACGCTCACGGGGCTGCTGATTCTCGGCGTGACGTTCATCATCACCGGTAGCACGCTCAGCGGGCTGGTGATGAGCTTCATGCGTCAGAACCATCCCTCGGCCTGAAGTCCGGGTGAACAGGCGGCCGGCGCTGCTGGTGGCGCCGGTCGAGTTCCTCGATCACTGCAGCGAGCCGCAGCGAGCGGGCACGCAGCAGTACCAGCAGGTGATAGAGCAGGTCGGCGCACTCGCCGATCAGCTCCGCATCGGTGCCCGCTACGGCTGCCAGCGCGGCCTCGACGCCTTCTTCCCCGACCTTCTGCGCGATACGGCGCGTGCCCTGGGCATACAGCCCGGCGGTGTAGCTGCCCTGCGCACCGTCGGCCACGCGCCGATCGATCAGCCGCTCGAGCTCGCACAGGAATCCGAGCCGTGTTGCCGCCGCGAGCGGCTCATCGCCAAAGCAGGTCGCGGTACCGGTGTGGCACACCGGCCCCGACGGCTGCGCGCTGATCAGCAGCGTATCGGCGTCGCAGTCCAGCCGCATCCCCATCACGACCAGCACGTTGCCTGATGTCTCGCCTTTCTCCCACAGGCGCTGGCGGGTGCGGCTGAAGAACACGACCCGTCCGCGCTCGAGCGTGGCCGCCAGTGCCTCGCGATTCATGAATCCGAGCATCAGCACGTTGCCGTTCACGGCGTGCTGCACGATCGCCGGCACCAGCCCGTCGAGCTTGTCCCAATCGATGCGATCGGGGTCGATGTTGCTCATAGCCGTACCTCGATGCCCTCGGCGGCCAGCGCGCGCTTGAGAGCCCCGATCGCGATCGCGCCGGAGTGAAACACGCTCGCGGCCAATGCCGCATCGACCTGCGCGTCGCGGAACGCGGCGCTGAAGTGCGCGGCGCTGCCGGCGCCACCGGAGGCTACCAGCGGCACCTCGCACAGGGCGCGCACGCGGCGCAGCTGCTCGATGTCATAGCCATGACGGGTGCCGTCCGAGGCCATGCAGTTCAGCACGATTTCCCCGGCGCCGCGTTGCTGCACCTCGCGCACCCAAGCAAAGGTGTCGCGGCGGCTGTCGCGCGTGCGCGCCGGATCGCCGGTGAACTGGTAGACGCGATAGCCCTCATTGGTGCTCTGGCTGTCGATGCCCACGACGATGCACTGGGAGCCGAAGCGCTCGCTGAGGCGATCGATCAGCGGCGGGTCGAGCAGCGCCGGGGAGTTCACCGAGACTTTCTCCGCGCCAGCGTTGAGCACCTGCTCGGCGTCCTGCACCGAGCGGATGCCGCCGGCGACGCAGAATGGAATGTCGAGCACGCGGGCGACGCGGCGAACCCAGGCGCGGTCGACCGAGCGCTCCTCGGGGCTGGCGGTGATGTCGTAGAACACCAGCTCATCGGCGCCTTCGTCGCGGTAGCGCTCGGCGAGTTCGAGAATATCACCGACCACGCGATGCTCGCGGAAGCGCACGCCCTTGACCACCTGGCCATCACGTACGTCCAGGCAGGGGATTATGCGTTTGGCAAGAATGCTCGCAACTCCTGGCGCGTGATGCGCTCTTCCAACAGCGCTTTGCCACTGATCGCCGCCGGTACGCCGCAGGCGGCGAGCGCGACCAGGTCCGCGCCGCTGGCAACACCGCCCGAGGCCTGCCAGGCGAGTGCGGGGAAGCGGCGCATCGCCTCACCATACAGCGCCAGATTCGGGCCGCCGAGGGCGCCGTCGCGCTCGATGTCGGTACACAGCACATGCGTCAAGGCGCTGCCGGCATAGGCGCCCAGGGCTTCCCACAGCGACAGCGCGCCACCCTCGCGCCAGCCGCGGGTACGTACGCGCGGGATGCCGAGGGCGTCGTGACGCACGTCGAATGCCAGGCAGATGCGCTCGGCCCCGTAGTGCTCGAGCCACGCCATCACCTGTGCCGGGCGTTCCACGGCCGCGCTGCCAATCACCACGCGCTCGATGCCGTGTGCGAGCAGCGCATCGATCGCATCGGTGTCGCGCACACCGCCGCCGACCTGCAGGCGCAGTTGGGCCTGCGCGGCCAGCTGGCCGATCAGCTCACGGTTGACCCGCGCACCATCGCTGGCACCGTCCAGGTCGACCAGGTGCAGCCAGCTCGCGCCGAGCTGCCGATAGCGCCTCAGCAGCTCGAGCGGCTCGAGCGCGTAGCGCGTCTCGGCCGCGAAGTCCCCCTGCAGCAGCCGCACACAGCGGCCGCCTCGCAGGTCGATGGATGGGATGAGCAGCACGGGCTACAGCGCCAAAAAGTTGCGCAGCACACGCGCGCCGACCGCGGCCGAGCGCTCGGGGTGAAACTGCACACCGCAGAAATTGGCGCGACGGACCACGGCGGCCAGCGGCTTGCCATAGTGCACGCTGGCGAGCGTATGACAGTCCGGTTCGGCCGCATAGCCGTGCACGAAGTACACGCGGTCGCTCGCACCGATGCCATCGAGCAGGGCATCACCGGCGAGGATGTCGAGGGTGTTCCAGCCCATGTGCGGGACCGGCATGCCGGGGCCGGGGCACAGCGGCTCGATGCGTCCGGGCAGCACGCCCAGGCAGGGCGTATCCGCCTCGGCGGAGTGTTCGAACAGCAGCTGCATGCCCAGGCAGATGCCCAGCAGCGGCACCTGCAGCTGCGGGATCAGCCGGTCCAGCCCGGCGGCGTGTAACCGCCGCATCGCATCGGCTGCGGCGCCCACGCCCGGCAGCAACACCCGCGGCGCGGCGGCGATCGCGCTGGGGTCGGCGCTGACAAACGAGCGCGCCCCCAGCCGCTCGAGCGCGTACTGCAGCGAGGCCAGGTTCGCCCCACCGCTGTCGATCACGGCCACATCGATGGGGCCGCTCATGGCGCGCCCACGATGCGCCGTTTCACAGCGTCCCCTTGGTGCTCGGCAGATCGGTGCCTTCGCGCCGCAGTGCCGGGCGCAGCGCACGGCCGACGCTCTTGAAGCAGGCCTCGATCATGTGATGCGTGTTCTCCCCACGCACCGCCAGATGCAGCGCCGCGCCCAGGCTCTCGGCCAACGAGCGGAAGAAGTGCGGCACCAGTTCGGTCGGCAGGGCACCAACCTGCTCGCGGCCGAAGTGGCCTTCGAACAGGAAGTGGCCGCGGCCGGACAGATCGAGCGCGACCTGTGCCTCGCTCTCGTCCATCGGCAGCAGGAAGCCGTAGCGGCCGATGCCGGTCTTGTCGCCGAGCGCGCGCCGCAGCGCCTCCCCCAGCGCGAGCGCACAGTCCTCGACGGTGTGGTGCTCGTCGATGTGCAGATCGCCGCGGCAGGACAGGTCGATTCGTATGCCTGCATGCTTGGCCAGCTGCTCGAGCATGTGATTGAAGAAGCCGATGCCGCTGGCAATGCGGCTCGGTGCCGTGCTGTCGAGCTCCACGGCCACCCGCACGGCGGTCTCGCGGGTCACGCGCTCGACCTCGCCGCGGCGCGCGAGCAGCGCTCGTGCGACCGCATCCCAACTGCGCCCGCCGGGCTCGGCGGCCGCGCCGGCCTCGCCAGGCTCGCCCCCGGCCTCGCCGGCGCGCACGCGCAGCGCGCGAATGCCGAGGTTCGAGGCGAATTGAGCGTCGCTGTCGCGATCGCCGACCATCGCGCTGCGCTCGCGGTCGAGCGGCTGCTGGCGCAGGTACGCCTGCACCAGCCCGGTGAGCGGCTTGCGGCACACGCATTGCTCGTGCGGCAGGTGCGGGCAGACGAATACCGCGTCGAAGTCGACGCCCTGGGACGCGAACAGCTGCAGCAGGAAGGTCTGCACCTGCTCGAAGCGTTCGCGCGGGTAGCCATCGGTGCCGAGCCCATCCTGGTTGCTGACCATCACCAGCCGGTAGCCTGCGCGCCGCAGTTCGGCCAGGGCTGCGATGACGCCGGGCAACAGCCGGACCTGCTCGAGCCGGTCGACCTGTTGGTCCGGCGGCTCCTCGATCAGCGTGCCGTCACGATCAACGAACAGGATCGGCGCCGCGGCTGTCGCCGGTGTGCTCATTGCAGACACGCCAGCAGCCGCTCGTTTTGCTCCGGGGTACCCAGGCTGATCCGAACCGCCTGGCCGAGCGCGCCGACCCCTCGCAGGTCCCGCAGCAACATGCCGGCGCCGTGTGCACGCGCTATGGCCGCTGCGGCGTCGGCGAACTGCACCAGCAGGAAATTGGCATCGCTGTCCCACACGCGCGTCACATTCGGCAGCTGCCGCAGTGCCGCGCTCATGTGCTCGCGCTCGGCTGCCAGCGCGCCGATACGCTCGCGTGTTCGTGCCAGCGCCTGCGGCTGCAGCGCCCGGAACACCGCCTCGATACTCGGCTGAGCAATGGCATACGGCTGGATGATCCGGCGCAGCAGGGCGATCACCTCGGCATGCGCAATCGCGACGCCGCAGCGTGCGCCGGCCATACCGTGGGCCTTGGACAGCGTACGCAGCAGCACCAGGCCGGGGTTGGCGGGCAGCTGTGCCAGCAGCGACGGTGCACGCGCGAATTCGACATAGGCCTCGTCGACCACCACCAGCGCGCGCCCTTCGAGCTCGCGCGAGAGCGTGATGATTGCCTCGCTGTCGAGCCGGTTGCCGGTGGGGTTGTTGGGCGAACACAGGAATATGAGCTTGACCGCGCGTGCGGCCGGGCCGCGCAGCGCCTCGTCGAGCGCGCCGGCATCCAGCGCCCAGCCGCGCTGCGGCTGCAGCGGTACTTCCAGCACGCGGGCGCCCTGGATACGCGCGGTGACCGCGTACATGCCGAAGGTCGGTGGGCAGATCAGCACGGCATCCTGCCCGGCACGGCAGTAGGCGCGCACCAGCAGGTCGATGACCTCATCGCTGCCACGGCCCGCCAGCACAGCGTCCGGCGCGACGCCGTAAAAATTTGCCAGCGCCTCGATCAGCGCATACGGGTGCGGTTCGGGATAGCAGTTCAGCCCGGCCGAGGACGCATCGCCGTGGGCACGCCACGGCAGCTCATTGGCATGCAGACGTACCAGCCCCGGTTCCCAGGTGGCGTGCTCGTAAGGGCGCAGCGCGCGTATTTCCGGCCGCGCCAGCTCCGCCAGCCAGCTCATGGGGCCGCCTGGGTGGCTGCCCCGCCCGCCGGCTCGTCGCGTAGGGCGGCCAGCCGCACGTCGACCGCGGCGGCGTGGGCATCCAGACCCTCCAGGCGCGCCAGCCGGCTGGCAATCGGGCCCAGATCGGCAAGCCCGGCGGTGGAGATCTCCTGCACGGTCATGCGGCGTGTGAAGTCATGCACCGACAGGCCGCTATAGGCACGTGCGTAGCCATAGGTCGGCAGGACATGGTTGGTCCCGGAGCAATAATCACCCAGCGGCTCGGGCGACCAGCTGCCGAGAAACACCGAGCCGGCATTGTGTACCTGCTCGAGCAGCTCGCGGGGTGCGCGGGTGTGGATGATCAGATGCTCGGGTGCATAGCGTTCGCTGATCGCCACCGCGGTCGTCAGATCGTGGGCCATGATGATGCGCAGGTGTTCGACCGATTG
>Ga0307373_10009948_pt1 | contig 14091 bp, 14 predicted proteins | sample OX2MG_FD_202534 | JGI IMG/M metagenome (GOLD analysis project Ga0307373, IMG submission 202534) | Soil microbial communities from Risofladan, Vaasa, Finland - OX-2 | ecosystem: Environmental > Terrestrial > Soil > Coastal area > Acid sulfate soil | place: Finland: Risofladan, Vaasa | collected... | reverse complement strand
CTTGGAGGCGTAGGCAAGCTGGATGGCCGCGTCGTCGGCGGCGATCGACTGGACGCCGGCGCCTGCCACCCCCACGGCCGCGACGATAGCGTCGCCTGAGCCGAAGCCGCCGATCATGATGTTGCCGATCGAGCGGTTCATCGCGTCGGCCATCAGCTTGGTCAGGATGCCTCCTGACGCGCCGACGAGCGCGCCGGCGATGATCAGCCCGGTGTTGTTGATCACGAATCCGGCCATGGCCACGGCGGTGCCCGTGAAGGCGTTCAGCAGCGAGATCACGACCGGCATGTCTGCGCCGCCGATCGGCATCACCATCGACACGCCGAAGATAAGCGCGGCGGCGATGACCACGCCGAGGCCGACCATACTCGGACTCGCGATCACGTACGCGCCGAAGCCGACCGCGATCACCGCGAGCAGCAGGTTGACGATCCGGGCACCGGGGAAGCTGACCGGCGCCGAGGTGACCACGCCCTGCAGCTTCCCGGCCGCGATGATCGACCCGGAGAACGTGACCGACCCGATGATCACGTCGAGCAGGGTCGGCACCGACGTCGAGGCACCGACGCCGCCGCCGATCGTCATGAAGTCACGGATAGCGACGAGCGCTGCCGCGCCACCGCCCACGGCGTTGAAGATGCTCACCAGCTGCGGCATCGCCGTCATCTTGACGGTCCTGGCCGTGTAAAGGCCGAGGCCGCCTCCGACGAGGATGCCGGCCGCGATCACGATCCAGCCGGTGGCGTCGATCAGCCCGCCGTGGATGACGAGGGCGCCGGTCGCCACGATGGCGGCGACCATGCCGGCCACCGAGACCTGGTTGCCGCGCCTGGCCGTGGCCGGGTTGTTCATCATGTGCAGGCCGAGCACGAAGCAGGAGGCGGCCGCGACATAGATCAGCTGGATAACGGTGTTGAACGTGCCGCTCACGCCGCCGCCTTGCCATTCGGGCTCGCCTCGACAGCGGGCGATGCGGGCACCGGGGCAATCCGGCGCTTGAACATCTTCAGCATCCGGCCGGTGACCACATAGCCGCCGACGACGTTCATGGCAGCGAATGCCACGGCCACGAACGCCAGGATGTAACCGACGAGATTGTGCGCCGTCGCGGCAATCACGATCCCGCCGGCCAGTACGATTCCGTGGATCGAGTTCGCCGCGGACATCAGCGGCGTATGCAGGGTGGCAGGCACCTTGCTGATGACCTCGAAGCCCACCCACAGGCTCAGCACGAAGATGATGAAGTCCGTTAGCAGCATGGACCTACCTCCAGATCAGTCGGCCGCGGGCTGCGCGGATAGCGCGGGGTGCACGACCTTGCCCTCGTGCGTGATCACGACTCCGGCCACCAGCTCGTCGTCCAGGTCGACGGTGAACTGGCCGTCCTTGACCATGTAGAGCAGCAGTGAGCTGATGTTGCGCGCGTACATCGTCGACGCCGCGGCGGCCATCGTCGACGGCAGGTTGTCGGCGCCGATGATGGTGATGCCGTTATCGGCGACGATGGTCTCGCCCGGTACGGAGCCTTCGACGTTGCCGCCGAGCGCGCTCGCGCCCATGTCCACCAGGACCGAGCCTGGCGCCATCGACTTCAGCGCCTCGCCGGTGACCAGCAGCGGAGGCCTGCGGCCAGGCACCTGAGCTGTGGTGATCACGACGTCGTGCCTGGCGATGTGGTCGGCAAGCTCTGCCTGCTGGGCGGCGCGCTCGGCGTCGGTGAGCGCCCGGGCGTAGCCGCCGGTACCGGCAGCCGGTCCCACCGATGTCAGCTCGATGAACGTGGCGCCCAGCGACTCGACCTCGGTCCTGGTCGCCGGACGGACGTCGTAGGCGCTGACGACAGCGCCGAGCCGCCTCGCGGTCCCGATGGCCTGCAAGCCGGCCACGCCTGTGCCGAGTACGAGCACCTTGGCGGGCCTGGCGGTGCCCGCGGCCGTGATCAGCAGCGGAAAGAAGCGCCCGTAGGCGGCCGCCGCCAGCAGGGCGGCCTTGTAACCGGCGATGTTTGCCTGCGACGACAGCGCGTCCATCGGCTGGGCCCGGGACAGCGTCCGCGGGATCAGGTCGAGGCTGATGGCCGTCGCCCCGGTCTCGGCAAGCTGTGCGGCAAGCTCGGGATCGGTCAGCGGAGCGAGCATGCCGAGTACCGCCTGACCGGATCGGAGCCTGGCGATCTGCGCGGCATCCGGTCGGCCGACCAGCAGGATGGCGTCGGCGGAGGCGAGCTGATCGGCGGGGACGACGCTCGCGCCCGCCTCCGAGTACGACTCGTCGGGCAGGAAGGCGCCAGCGCCAGCGCCCGTCTGCACGAGAATCTCATGCCCGGCGGAGTGCAGCTTGGCGACCGCTTCCGGCACGAGCGCGACTCTGCGCTCGGTCGGCCCGGTCTCCTTGACCACGGCAACCTTCATGGGGGACCTCACTAGACGGGCTCGCGCGACGCGGCGGCTCTGCCAGGTGCCTGGTCTTTCAGGTGCCGGGTCAGCCGCAGCTTCCCAAGTATGGACCTTACCGTCTGGATGATCCTCGCGGCCGACAGGGACGCGGCGGTATGGCCCTTCGGCTCGGACTGCCGAGGCGAAGGTCCCAGCCTGCATTGCGGTCCGGCGGCCTCGGTGTCGGGCCTGGCCAGGGGATTTGGCAGAGTGGGTGGATGACTGAGTCCGAGTCGGCCCAGTCAGGACTGGGTTCGCAGGCCGACGGCGATGACGCTCTAGCGGCGAGGCTGCTCGCTGCGCAGCGCGCTTTGTGTGCGCTGAACGTCGATCCGGAAGTCCGGATGAGGCTGCATCTTCGGTTCATGGCTATCTGCACGGCACTGAAGATGCCCGCCGCGAACCGGATCCGCGGTGCCCAGCGGTTGGAACAGCTCATGGCGGACGCCGAGCGTGCGCGAGGCGGCGATTCAGGGGGGTACAGCTAGGCAGAAGTCCGAGTAGGCGGTGTCTCGTAAAGCCCAGCGCTGTCTTGCTGAGCGAGCGGCGGGTAGCCATAAAATCTGCCCGACGACTGGCACCTTTTATTACTGAATTGCACGTAGTTTCAGTAACGACACGCCTCGTTCGTTGCGCAGATGATTGTGCGGCGCCGTTGCATCGCCTACTTTCAGGCAGGTCAGAGGTCGTGAACACCGCGGTCAGAGAGGCCATGAGGTCCGCGACCTCCCGTTGGGGGACCGCAGGAGTGACGACATGAACAAGCGTGACCTGATCGATGCGATTTCCGGACGGTTGGGGGATAAGAAAACCGCAACTGAAGCCGTGAACGCAGTTCTCGACACCATCCAGCTCGCAGTCGCCAAAGGCGACAAGGTAGCAATTACCGGGTTCGGCGTGTTCGAGAAGACCGACCGGCCGGCTCGTACCGCACGGAATCCAGCGACTGGTGCGTCCATCAAGGTGCCCAAGTCGTCGGTGCCCAAGTTCCGGCCCGGTGCCGACTTCAAGGCCCTTGTCAACGGCGACAAGAAGAAGGTCGCTGCGGGCAGGAAGTAGCAGCTGCCAGGCTGATGGCGGGCGGCAGAGCGTTGCCGCCCGCCATCAGCGCAGGCCGGGGCGGCGGGCCAGGGCCGTCTGCAGCAGCCGGTCGATGACCTGGGGGAAGGACAGCCCGGTCGCCTCCCACATCTTCTGGAAGTACGACGTTGGCGACATCCCAGGGAAGGTATTGATCTCGTTGACCAGGATCTGGCCGTCCGGCGTGTAGAAGAAGTCCACCCGGGCCAGGCCCTCCGCCGATACCGCTTCGAAAGCGGCTGCGGCCATCGCACGAATCTGCTCGGCGTCCGCGGCCGGGATCGCCGCCGGGATCAGCATGCCGCTCGCCTGGTCCAGGTACTTGGCCTCGAAGTCGTAGAACTCCTCGCCGCCCTCCAGCCGAAGCTCGCCGGGAAGGCTGGTGTCCGGCGGGGTCCGGTCGAGGCCCTCGAGCACGGCAACCTCGATCTCCCTGGCATCGATGGCCGCCTCAACGAGAACCTTCGGGTCGAACTCCCGCGCCAGGGCGATCGCCTCGGCAAGCTGACCTGGATCGCTGGCCTTGGATGTGCCGAGGCTGGAGCCGCCTCTGGCCGGCTTCACGAACAGGGGCCAGCCGAGTGCCTCGATCTTCGCTGCCACCTGGAGCTGGCCCGGGGTCGGACGCGGCGAGGCCGGCCAGTCGCGGTCGCGCACGACCACGTGCGGACCGACCGGCAGCCCCCGGGCCCGGAAGATCAGCTTCATGTACTCCTTGTCCATGCTGACCGCGCTGGCCAGCACCCCGGCGCCGACGTAGGGCACGCCAGCCAGCTCGAGCAGGCCCTGGATCGTCCCGTCCTCGCCATAGGGGCCGTGCAGCACCGGCAGGACGAGGTCGACGTCTCCGAGCACGTGCGGGATGTGGCCGGGCGCGCTGGCCACGACGGCCGAGTCGCCCTGGTATGCCCACGGCACGACATGGGCATCAGGCTTGGCGACCGACTCGACGGTGGGCAGTTCGCCGTCGGCGATCGCGAGCTTGGCCGGGTCGTCCGCGACCTGCAGCCAGGTGCCCTCGGTCGTGATGCCGATGGGGATTACCTCGTACCTGTCCCGGTCGATCACCCGCAGCACGTTGCCGCCGCCGAGGCAGGAGATCGCGTGCTCGGGTCCCCTGCCGCCGAACACCACAGCGACCCTGATCCTGCGTCCGCCCTCCACTGTTCCTCCCGTATAACCTTATTGTCGCTTAAGCCGGATCTGACGAAACTCGATTACCAGGCATCCCGCCACCCCGCGGGCTGCCTGGGAGGCGTCCCGCATGTTCTGCCTCCAGCTACCTCCTGCCCAGCGAGTCGAGTGCGGCCATCGCGTCGGCCAGCAGGTCCTCGCCGTCCTCGAGGCCGATCGAGAACCGCACCGACCCGGGGTCAATCCCGGCCGCGGCCAGCGCCGCGCCATCCATCTGCCGGTGCGTCGTGGACGCTACATGGCTGACCTTGGTATGCGTGCCGCCCAGCGATGTCGCCAGCTTGGCCAGCCGCAGCCGGTCGGCGAAGAGCATCCCGGCTTCATGCCCACCGTACGGCGCGACGGTCACGATCGCCCCGAATCTCGTTCCCTCCGGACCGGCGTCGAACTGGCGGCGGGCAAGCTCGTGACCCGCGTGCTGGGTCAGCCCCGGGTAGCAGACGGTCCGGACGGCCGGATGCCTGACCAGCCCGGCAGCCAGCAGCTGGGCCGTCGCGCACTGCCTGCGGACGCGGAGCGGCAGAGTCTCGAGCCCGCGGCGCAGCAGGTAGGAATCGTCGGGGCCCAGCGAGCCGCCCGTGTCGATCCGGATGTTGCGGATCCGCCTGATCAGCTCCGGATGCCCGGTGATCACGCCGCCCGTGACGTCTGAGTGGCCGCCGAAGTACTTCGTCGCTGAGTGCAGGACGAGGTCTGCCCCGTGCTCGAGCGGGCGGCAGACAACCGGCGGCGCGAGCGTCGAGTCGACGACAAGCATGGCCCCGGCCTCGTGCGCCAGCCTGGCGAGGCCGGCCAGGTCCGCCACGGCGACCGTGGGATTCGCGAGCGTCTCGGCGTAGACGATCGGCGTACCGGGTCGGAGCGCCGCCCTGACCCGGGCCAGATCGGTCATGTCGACGAAGTCTGTCTGGACGCCGAATCTGGACGCGACGTTCCGCAGGAAGCTATAGCTGCCGCCGTAGATCGCGCTCGGCGCGACGACATGGGCTCCCGCCCTGGTCAAGGCCCAGAAGATAGCGGAGATCGCAGCCATGCCCGAGGCGAACGCCTGCGAGGCCGCCTGATAGCTCAGGTTGACGCCCTCCAGCGCGGCGACCGCCGAGCAGAACGCCTCCACGGTCGGATTGTCGATCCTGCTGTAGCTGAAGCCGGGCGCCGCGTCAGCCAGGACCGACGCATACTCGGCGGCGGTACCGAAAGTGAAGGCCGCGGTGCGGTAGATCGGCGTGGCCAGTGGCTGCTGCACGGGGGGCGCGGGAACGGGCAGATGCACGGAGCGGGTGTTCTCGCCATAGCGGCGTTGCTGATCGGCCGCTCGCGGCAGTTCGGCCACTACCTGCGGGTCGGTGCGGGGTAGCGGGTCCGTGCGGCGAAGCGGGTCGGACCGCTCTCCCGGATTACCCGGCCCGAGGGCGAGCCCGAGCGGGTCAGTGCGGCGTAGCGGGTCTGACTGACCTGGCGAGTCAGCGTGGCCCAGAGGGTCCGTCAGGCCGAGCGGGTCCGTGTGGCGCAGCGGCTCAGACTGGCGCCGCGCCAGGCCGTGCGGGTCGGCGGCCTGGTCGACGGGCTGCGGAGCCTCGATGGCCAGACGAGGTGTTTCGATGGCCCGAGGCGAGCCCGCGAGCCGCCCGGGAGCAACGGATCCGGCGGGTCTCGACAGGCCCCACGGGTCGCTGCCGCCGTCGGCGAGCATCCCAGGACCCGTCATCCGGGGGTCGGCCGTCATCCGGGGGTCGGCCGTCATCCGGGGGTCCGCGCCAGGCCAGGGACCGCCCAGCCGGGGGTCGCCTCCGAGCCGTGGGTCAGCGCCGAGCCGGGGGTCTGCTGCGAGCCGGGGGTCTGCTGCGAGCCGGGGGTCTGCTGCGAGCCGGGGGTCTGCTGCGAGCCGGGGGTCTGCTGCGAGCCGGGGGTCGCCTCCGAGCCGTGGGTCAGCGCCGAGCCGGGGGTCTGCTGCGAGCCGTGGGTCTGGCGCGAGCCGTGGGTCGGCGTATCGCGGGTCGGCCCGGACCGAATCTGGCCCGAGCCGGGCGTCAGGGCCGAGCCGTGGGTCTGGCCCGCGCCGCGGGTCTGGCCCACGCCGTGGGTCTGGCCCGCGCCGCGGGTCTGGCCCACGCCGCGGGTCCGTGCCGAACCAGGGATCGGTGCCCAGCCGGGGATCCGCAAACGGACGGGGCTCGTAACTGGCGGCCGGACCTATGGCCCGCCGAGGATCGCCGCCCAGCTGTGGCTCGCCGCGCCCGGTATCGTCTGGCCGCTGATCGTCGTACTGAGGTTCGCCGCCGCGCCCGGCGCTGTACCGCGGACCGCCGTTCAGCCATTCGCCGCGCAGCGGCTCGGCGTGTTGCGGTTCCGCGCGGCGTGGATCGGCGCGGCGTGGATCGGGACGGCCCGGGTCGGGACGGTCCGGGTCGGCGAGTCGCGGATCGGCGACCCGGCGGCTCTCGGTCGGACCAGCGCCGCGCGGATAACCCCCAGCGGACCGCTGACCCCGCTGACCCGGCTGGCCCCGCCGGCCCGGCTGGCCCCGCCGGCCCGGCTGGCCCGGATCATCAAGGTCGCGCGGATCCCGCGGCGGCCTTGGCCACTTGTCAGACGCCATAGCGCTCTGGTTTCGCCGTTCGGCTGGCGAGCATCAGGGCGGCCTGGCCGATGTCCAGGCCCTCGTAAACCACCGCGGCGACTACCTGCGTGATGGGCATCTCCACGGAGTGCTTCCTGGCCAGCTCCAGGACGGATTTCGACGTCGTGACGCCTTCAGCCACCTGATTCGTGTTGGCCATGACGTCGTCGAGCGGCATGCCGCGTCCGAGTTTCTCGCCGAAGGTCCTGTTACGAGACAGAGGAGATGAGCAGGTAGCGACCAGATCGCCCATTCCGGCAAGCCCGGCGAAGGTGTGCTGGTCGGCTCCGAGCGTCACGCCGAGCCGGGCGATCTCGGCCAGGCCGCGGGTGATCAGCATGGCCCTCGTGTTGTCGCCCAGGCCCATTCCAACCGCGATACCGACGGCGAGGGCGATCGGGTTCTTCACGGCGCCGGCGAGTTCGCAGCCGATCACGTCCGGGTTGGTGTACGGGCGGAAGTAGCTGGTGTGACATGCCTTCTGCAGGTTCTCGGCGGTCTGCTGATCGGTGCAGGCCACCACCGTCGCCGCGTACTGGCGCTCGGCGATCTCGTGCGCCAGGTTCGGACCGGTCACCACCGCGATCTGCTCGGACGGCCAGCCAGCGACCTCGGCGATGACCTCGGTCATCCGCTTGCCGGTATGGAGTTCGATGCCCTTCATCAAGCTGACCAGGATCGCGCCCTGCGGGATCCTGCCGACCCAGCCGGCCAGGTTCTGCCTCAGCGTCTGGGCGGGAACGGCGAGCACGACGACCTCTGCCCCGGCCAGTGCCTCCGCCGGGTCGGCGGTCGCCCGGAGAGCAGCTGGCAGGTCGACGTCGGGGAGGTAGTCCTGATTGCGGTTGGTCGTATTGATGGTCTTAGCGACGTCGGGGCGGCGGCACCACAGCACTGTCTCGGTCCCGGCGTCGCACAGTACCTGGGCGAATGTTGTTCCCCAGGAACCGCCGCCCATCACGGCCGCGGTCACGGGCCGGGGACCTCGCTGGCCGCGTTCCCCGCCGCGGCATCCGGAACCGCAGTATCCGGACTGGCCGCGTTATCCGGACTGGCCGCGTTATCCGGACTGGCCGCGTTATCCGGACTGGCCGCGTTATCCGGACTGGCCGCGTCATCCGGAGCAGAGACCGTATCAGGACTGGGATCGGCAGCAGGGCCGGCGTCCCCCGCGCTCTGCTCGGCGAGCTGGCGCAGTTCGGCACGCTGTCGCCGCCGGGCGACCGCCGGATGGTACGGCTGGGCGGGCGGGTCCTCGCCGCGCAGCTTGCCGACGAGAGCCGACACCTCTGTCATGATCTTGTCGGTGGCAGCACGCAGCGTCGGGGTGTCGAGCGGCAGTCCGGCAAACTCCGACAAGTCGACCGGGGGACCAGCGATGACGTGCACGGTCCGGCGGGGGATCACATGCGGCGTGAAGCTCCCGTAGGCGAGGACATCCTGCGCTCCCCAGTGGGCGACCGGGACCACCGGCGCACCGGTGGCAAGCGCCAGCCTGGCGACGCCGGTCTTGGAGTGCATCGGCCAGAGCGCTGGGTCCCGGGTCACCGTCCCTTCCGGGTAGAAGACAACGCACGCGCCGTCCTTGACGCCCTGCTCGGCATCGCGCAGCACGAGGCCGACGTCGGCCTGCCCGCGGTAGACGGGAAGCTGCCCGAGCTTGACGATGATCCGCCCGAGGACCGGGATCTTGAAGATCGAGGATTTAGCGAGGAAGGTCGGGTAGCGCCCGGCCTGATCGCAGAAGAGCGCGAGCGCGAGCACGTCGGCGTAGGAGAGATGATTCGCGGCTACGATCATGCCCCCGGTCGGGCTGAAATGCTCCTGGCCCTGCCAGTCATGTTTCATCAGCGCGCGGATGGTCGGCCGCAGAATGATCTTCGATACTCCGCGCCATGCGTTGGAGTAGCTGCCGTCTGCGCGCTTGCTCATATTCACACTCTCCCGCACCTCATGGTGCAAGTCTTCCTGTTCGCCTGACTCAGTGTCGAGGCAAGATCGGATACTATGGGAACCAATACCCCGCTGACCTGGTCAGTGGTAATCCCCGTCAAAGTACTTGCCCTGGCCAAGTCCCGGCTGGCCGACCTGGCCGACACCGACCGCGAAGCCGTGGCGCTCGCCATGGCGGCCGATACGGTGGCGGCGGCCGTCGCCTGCCCGGCTGTCGGGCACGTGATCGTGGTCAGCGACGACGCGGCCGTGCGGGCCGAGGTCGAGGGCCTCGGCGCCGACGTCATCGCCGACCGGCCAGGGGCAGGCCTGAACCAGGCGCTGGCCGCCGGGGCGGAACACGCGGCCGCGCGCTGGTCGGACCGCGGTCTGGCCGCGCTCACCGCCGACCTGCCCGCGCTGTCCGCCAGCGAGCTGACTGCCGCGCTGGCAGCGGCTTCGGCGGTCGCGCAGGCCTTCGTGGCTGATGCCGCCGGCTCAGGGACCACGCTGTACACGGCAATGCCAGGGGTGGCCTTCAGCCCGCGGTTCGGCCCGCAGTCGCGCATGCGGCATCGCGAGGCAGGGGCCGTCGAACTCGACCTGCCCGACATTCCCGGGCTCAGGCGCGACGTCGACACGCTCGCCGACCTGCGTAAGGCGGCGCGGATCGGGCTCGGCAGGAAGACGCTGTCCGTGCGCGAATTGATCAGGTCGGGGTCCGCTTAGATGAAGCGTCCGCTTAGATGCGGCGGCCGCTCAGCTGCAGGGTCAGCTGCAGGGTCCGCTTAGATATGGACGATCGGGCAGGTCAGCGTCCTGGTGATGCCGGGTACTCCCTGGATCTGCGCAACTACGAGGCGGCCGAGGTCATCGACATTGTCCGCTTCCGCGCGGACGATAACGTCGTAGGGACCAGTCACATCGTCAGCCTGGGTCACGCCGGTGATCTGCCCGATAGACGTTGCCACGTCGGCAGCCTTCCCGACCTCAGTCTGGACGAGGATATAAGCCTGGACCATGTCGCCGCCTCCGGTCGTCAGTGTGATCGCAACGCTACCGTAGGCAGCAGTCGCGGGCGCAGCAGGATGGTCGGCTCTGCAACGGTGCGGGGAGGCACACATCACCATCGCGGAATTCGGCGAATTCGCCTTGATCGCAGCCATCGGGGAGCGATTTCCCGGCAGCCCCGCACTGATCGTCGGGATCGGTGATGACGCAGCGGTGCTCCGTGCCGCCGACGGCCGGGTAGTCGCCACGACGGACATGCTGATCGAGGGCAGGCACTTCCGTCGCGAATGGTCGGCGGCCCGCGATATCGGCGGCAAGGCCGCAGCCAGGAATCTCGCCGATATCGCTGCCATGGGGGCCAGGCCGACCGCTCTGCTGGTCAGCTTCGCCGGCCCTGGCGACCTGGAGGTGGCCTGGGTTCTGGAGCTAGCGGAGGGTATCGCGGAGGAGGCCGCGGCTGCCGGGGCGTGCGTGGCGGGCGGAGACACCAGCAGTGCTGACGTGGTCATGCTGGCCATCACCGCCCTGGGAGACCTCGGCGGCCGGGAGCCGGTGACCCGCCGCGCCGCCAGGCCGGGCGACGTGGTAGCGATCGCCGGGACGCTCGGCAGCGCTGCGGCCGGGCTGGCGCTGCTGAGTGCCGGGCTGACCTCGCCCGGCGCTGGCCTGGAGTACCTGACCAGAGCGCACCGGCGGCCCGAACCTCCCTACGACGCCGGACCGCAGGCAGCCGCGCTCGGGGCGACGTCGATGATCGACATCAGCGACGGTCTGATCGCCGACGTCGGCCACATCGCCGCCGGCAGCGGGGTCCGGCTCGAGGTGGAGTCGGCCCTGATCACGGCCGAGCCTGTCGTCCGCCCGGGTTCGCTCGCGCAGGCGGCCGCGCTGCTCCCAGGCACCGACTGGCTGCGGTGGGTGCTCGCGGGCGGCGACGATCACGCGCTGGTTGCGACGTTCCCGCCAGGTACTGTCCTGCCTGAGCGCTGGGCGGTCATCGGGCAGGTGACGCGCGGGGACGGGGTTCTGGTGGACGGCAGGCGCTGGAACGAGGCGGGTGGCTGGGAGCATTTCCGCTCTCGGTTACGCGCCGTGTCCGATCAAATTCTTAATGTCACTCGCCCTGCTGGCCAATTGCTTGATATAACCACACTGATGCCCCGTCACCGGCTGGAGGGCCGTCCTCGACACAGGGCGAAGCGTCAGGGATTCTGGCCTGAACGTAGCGTCCGGCTGGATGCTACCCAGGTTCAGGCCGATCAGGGTCGCGCGATGACCTCGGCCACGACATTCGCGATGCCTGCCGCGCGGCGGACGAGGAGAAGCCCGCGCCCGGAGTACGGGCGCATCGTGCGCGGTGCCATGCTGACGCCGTGGTTCGCCGTCAGCGTAGGAATCGTGATCGCGACATCGCTCACGTTCGCGACCCCGCACCCGGCGCTTACCTTCCCGCCGAGTCAGAGCGGCCGTTGCGTCGACGCGGGCTGCGCGTCGGCCTCCCCGCCGCCCTCGGCCCCGCGCCCCGCGATCAAGCATGAGGTCAGGCTGCCAGCGACGCAGCAGCGAGCCGCCAATGTCAGCGTCCGGTCGGCGGGCGTCAAGCTCGAGTACGAACTCCTGCCGAGGCAGGATGGCCGTTTCATGGCCGTGATCATCATCGTCGGCCGCAAGGCGCTCGGTAAGTGGAGCCTGAAATTCGCCCTCCCGGGAGCCCAGATCGAGTCCATCATGTGGGCCAGGTGGCAACCAGAAGGGTCACATGGCGTCCTCGTCAGCGGCTCCCCACTGCCCTGGCCGAGGTCGGGAGCGAACGAGGCGAGGATCGTGGTCTTCGGCGCGGGATCACCTGGGTGGCCGACGGGCTGTGCCTTTGACGGCGGAAGCTGCAGGTTCCTCGCGCTCAGCGGCGGTAACCAGCATGATCCGTCTGGCTGGCCGCACCGGCGCGCGAGGTGGCCAGTCGGCGACCGGCCCGGGTCAGGAACTAGGCACCGGCTGCCAGGAACTAGGCACCGGCTGCCAGGAAGCTAGGCGCCGACGCCGGGCGAGCCGGGCGATGGGACGCCCGGGCGGGTACCGGCCTGTGCTGATCTCGGCCTACCCTGGCTGGCATGAACGATACTCCGCCGCGGGTGCTCGCCATCGCAGGATCAGACTCCGGTGGCGGGGCAGGAATCCAGGCCGACCTGAAGACGATGCTCGCCCTGGGCGTGCACGGCATGACGGTGGTGTGCGCCGTCACCGCGCAGAACTCGGTCGGCGTCCAGGGTTACTGGGAGCTTCCGCCGGAAGCCGTTCGCGCGCAACTAGACTCCGTCCTCGGCGATATCGGCGCGCAGGCCATCAAGACGGGGATGCTCGCCTCGGCAGAGATCGTCCTGGCTGTCAGCGACCGGCTGTCCGCCGTCGACGCGCCGGTGGTCATCGATCCGGTCGCTGTCTCCAAGCACGGTGACAGCCTGCTGTCGCCCGGTGCGCTGGACGCGCTCAAGACTGACCTCCTGCCGCTGGCAACGGTCGTGACACCCAACCTGCTCGAAGCCGAACTGCTGACCGGCATGACGATCACGGACGAGAAGGCCATGCTCGCGGCCGCACGGCAGATCGCCTCGCGCGGTCCCCGCTGGGTCCTCGTCAAGGGCGGTCACCTGCCAGGTAACCCGGTGGACCTGCTCTTCGGCGACGGCCAGGTGATCCGCCTTCCCGGCCACAGGATCGACAGCCGCCACACGCACGGAACCGGCTGCACGCTGGCGTCGGCGATCGCCTCGCATCTCGCGATGGGCGCGGACGTGCCGACGGCGGTCGAGTCGGCCAAGGAATACGTCACGGGCGCGATCGACGGTGGTTTCCCGCTTGGCGCCGGCATCGGGCCGGTCGACCACGGCTGGCGGATCCGCCAGCCGGTCAGCTAGCAAGGCCGACCATGGCGGGGATTTTGATCCGGCGGCCGACCGACCGACGTCAGCCAGGCCGCAGCGCTAGCTAGTTAGCCGGCAACGTCAGGCGAACCGCGACGTCAGCGAGTGACCTTGCCTGCCTTGATGCAGGAGGTGCACACGTTCAGCCGACGGGGCGTCTTCCCGATCTTGACGCGGACGCGCTGAATGTTGGGGTTCCAGCGGCGCGGGGTGCGGCGGTGCGAGTACGACACGTTATTGCCGAAGCCCGGCCCCTTGCCGCACACGTCGCAGACGGAAGCCACGGGATCGCTCCATTGATTGGTAGTCAGATGGGTCATCGGGCCGGCCTAGGCCTGCCCGGCCGGACAAGAATATCCGACCGGCGGCCATGAGCGCGACTCGGTCGTCATCCGGGCCGTCCGCCGGCCCGCCCGGGACCCGGGAAGGAGCCGGGGGCAGGCCCGGGAAGCCGACCGGGATGAGGCCTCGGAGCCTACCCGGGTAGGGCCGGCGAGGCGGCTGGGTCACGCCCCGAAGCAGCCGCGGCACGCTCGCGAGGCGGCCGGCGTTTCTGCAGCGTGCAGACGGCCGACAGACCGGCGAAGTAGCCTGCAAGGCATGCCGGCAACTGACGCCCTGGACGGCGATGTCGTGCGGCTATGGTTCCGACTCGCGGCCGACGCGCTCGGCCGGACCCGGACAGCGATCGACATGCTCAATGTGTTTCCCGTGCCGGGCGCGGACACGGGGACGAACCTGCACCGGACGATCGCCTGCGCTGCTGACGCCCTGGCCGACCTCCCGGCGCATGCCAGCCCGGCCGACATCTGGCAAGCCGGCACGACCGCCGCGCTGCGCGGAGCCTGCGGTAACTCCGGCATCATCGTCAGCCAGCTGCTGCGCGGACTCGCCGACA
>Ga0307373_10009946_pt1 | contig 14091 bp, 13 predicted proteins | sample OX2MG_FD_202534 | JGI IMG/M metagenome (GOLD analysis project Ga0307373, IMG submission 202534) | Soil microbial communities from Risofladan, Vaasa, Finland - OX-2 | ecosystem: Environmental > Terrestrial > Soil > Coastal area > Acid sulfate soil | place: Finland: Risofladan, Vaasa | collected... | reverse complement strand
CCTAGCGTCACGGCACTGACAATTCGACCGAGCCTTCTCACGGGAGACCCCCTTCGATCGGCATTGCGCGATCCGCAGATACAGCCATGCTCTCGCGGGTTCACGAGCCACGCAAGAGGTTTGCCCCGGGGTCCGGGCTCGAGCCCCCGCCGGCCCCCGGTGTGTAGTTTCGCGGGGAGCTCCGGATGGAGCGCCGATCGGCACCGCCGCCGGTGGGGCCGACGTGGGCCGGTTCGAGGGACGCTGATCGTCGCCTTCACCACCAACGTGATCAATCCGCTCGTCGCCCGGGCACAGGGTGGGAGCTCGGTGGGGTTGGGGTGACAACTGGGCGCCGCCGGCAACAAGGCGACGTTCCTCGACCTCGGTGCGCTCATCTCGGCGGTGATCTACTTCGTCATCTTCATGGCGGTGATCTACTTCGTCATCGTCCTTCCCTACAAGGCGATCTCGGCTCGACGCGGCGTGGTCGTGTTCGGCGACCCGGCCCCGGCGAAGACCTGCCCCGCCTGCCTGTCCGACGATCTCCCGGTCGGCGCCAGCAAGTGCAAGTACTGCGGGTCGGACCAACCGCCGGCGAGCGGGTCGGGCAGCCTGTAGCCCCGTTCGCGCCCGGCGCCCAAGCAGGACGGCAGGAGGCGGCCCTAGGCTCGCCCGCCGCTCGCCCCGGCCCGCTGGCGCGCCACCTCAAAGCAGGCGACAGCACCGGCGGCGGCCACGTTGAGCGACGAGATGGAACCCTGTTGGGGTATCGACACCAGATCGTCACAGCGCCGTCGGGCCAGTTGGGGCAGCCCCCGCTCCTCGCTGCCCACGACCAGGGCAACTGGGGATCCTCCGAGATCGAGCTCGTAAAGGGACCGGCGCGCCTCGCCCGCCAAGCCGACCGTCCGGACGCCGAACCCGGCGATCTGGCCGAGAGCGGCGGGAATCCCTCCGACCAGGGAGAATGCGAGATGCTCGATGGCTCCCGCCGCGACCTTGGCCACCGTGGGCGAAAGGTTGGCCGACCGGTGGCGGGGCAGGACCACCCCGGTCACCCCGGCGCACTCGGCGCTTCGGAGGAGGGCTCCGAGGTTGTGGGGGTCCGTGACACCGGCCACCACCAACAGGAACGGCGGTGCTCCCGGGCCGGCCGCCTCGCAGAGATCACCGAGCGGTGTCTCCTCGATCGGGCGGGCGACCGCCACCACCCCTTGAGGAGCCTCGGTTCCCGCGGCGGCGGCCAGCCGCCCGCGGGAGACCGTCTCGACGGGGACCTTCCGGCGTGCCGCCAACGCCTCTATCTCGTCGAGTTGAGCCGAGGACTCGAGCCCGTCCGCCAACCAGAGCCGCTCCACCCGGCGGCGCCCCGCGGCAAGGAGCTCGATCACCGCTCGCCGGCCCTCCACCCGGTCACCCCCGAGCCCGACCCTGGCGCCGGGACCCCGGTCGGCGGAGCCCGCCCGGTCTCGCGCCCGGGACGGTTTGCCGGGGGCGCCCTGACGGCGGTCGAACCGGTCGGACGAGCCCGAACCGGACGAGCCCGACCGGGACGAACCGGACGAGCCCGACCGGGACGAGCCCGAACCGGACGAGCCCGACCGGGACGAACCGGACGAGCCCGACCGGGACGAACGGGACCCGCCCGACCGGGACGAACGGGACCCGCCCCGTCCGGCCGGCGGCTTGGGCCGGCCGCGACCTGGTGGCGTCATGAGGGCGGCGCCCCGGCCGGGGAGGAGCCTGCCGGGCCGCTGCCACGCCCTTCGTCGGGCCCGTCCGGGGGGAGCCTGCCGGGCCCGTCCACCACAGGACCGAGCTCCCTCAGGAGGACGACGGCCAGGCAGGCAACGCCCTCGGTCCGCCCGATGGACCCCAGTCCCTCGGCCCGGGTCGCCTTCACCGACACCGGCGCGCCCAGGGCTGTGGTGAGGCGTTCGACCATGCGGGCGGTGTGAGGGGCCAGCCGGGGGGCCTCGGCGACGATCGTGCAATCGGCGTTCACCGGGCGATACCCCGCCTCCGCCGCCCGGGCCGTCACCTCGGTCAGCAGCTCGATGCTGTCGGCTCCCGCCCAGGCCGGGTCGGTGTCGGGGAAGTGCCGGCCCAGGTCGCCCAGGCCCGCGGCCCCGAGAACGGCGTCGGCGATGGCGTGGGCGACCGGATCGGCATCGCTGTGCCCCACCAGTCCCCGGCACCCGGGGATGGGCACGCCGCCGAGGACCAGCATCCTCTCGGGGTCCTCGGTGAACGCATGCACGTCGAATCCCTGTCCGATACGCACCGCTCACGTCCTCAACAAATGCTCGAGATACGACAGGTCCTCGGGATCGGTGACCTTGAGGTTTCTGGGATCCCCCGGTACCACCTGCACCGTAGCGCCCGTCGCCTCCACCAGCGCCGCGTCGTCGGTCGCCTCGCCGCCACCGGCGTGCGCTCGACGGAGCACTTCCGCGATGAACGCCTGCGGCGTCTGAACGCTGACCAGCTCCTCACGGCCCAGGGTCTCGACCACCACGTCGGGCGCACCGCTCCACCCGGCGGGTCGACCAACCCGCTTGAGGGTGTCGGTGACCGGGACGGCGCAGATCGCCCCGCTCACCCCGGGTCCGTCGAGGGCCTTCACCACCTCCACGAACAGCCGGGGCGGTGCGAGGGGGCGCGCGGCGTCGTGAACCACGACCACCCGGGCGTCGGCCGGCACGGCACCCAGCCCGTTGCGGACGGAGGCAGACCGTGACCGGCCTCCCGCCACGACGATGTCCGCGCCGAACGAATCGTCGGTCATCCCCTCGGGAAGCACGAGCACCACATGGCCCAACGCCTCGCGGCAGGCGACCACGGACCACTCCACCACCGGCCTCCCGCCGAGCAGGGCGAATTGCTTGGCGCCCCCGAAGCGGGTCCCGGCGCCCCCGGCGACCACCACCCCCCAGACGTGCTGCATCGAGCCAGGGGTCAGGGCAACGCGTCGTTGAGGCGCTGCTCCGCAGCCTCCTCGTCGACACCGAGAGCGAAGGTCAGCTCGGACACCAGGATCTGGCGGGCCCGGCTCAGCATGCGCTTCTCGCCGGCCGAGAGCCCCTTGTCCTTGTCCCTGATCGAGAGGTTCCGCACCACTTCGGCGACCTGGTAGATATCGCCGGAACGGAGCTTCTCCGAGTGGTTCTTGTACCGCCTCGACCAGTTGGTCGGCATCCGCGCCTCCTTCTTGCGAAGGACGGCGAACACCTCCTCGACCTCCTCGTCGTTGATGACCTCACGGAGGCCCACACCTTCGGTGTTGTCCGCCGGGACCATCAGGGTGAGATCGCCGTACGCCAGCTTTAGGACCAGGTACTCGCGCTTCTCCCCGAACGCCACCTTGGTCTCGCGCCGCTCGATCACCGCGGCACCGTGATGCGGATAGACGACTTTGTCTCCAACCTTGAACACCGGGCTCCCTCGATCTGCGCGTGGCGCCAGCAACCGCTCCTGAGCCGGCCTCGTCATTGGGGCCGCTGGCGGGAATGCACGTTCGCGCGATTCCTGGCCGAACGGCGTCTTTCTATTCTACCCGACCGGACCGCACCGCCCGCAGGCGTTCAGTCATAGCGCTCGAGGATGCTGGCTTCGACGATCCGGGCCAAACCGTCCTTCACCGCCCGGGCCTTGGCCCCGCCGACCCCGCCCACCTTCTCGAGGTCACCGAGCGACGCCTGCAGGATGCCGGGCAGATCCGTGAAGCGTTCGACGATCCGGTCGATGATCACGTCGGAGATCCTCGGCAGGCGGTGGAGCAGCCGGTACCCACGCGGCTCCACCTCGACGTCGAGCCCGCCGAGGGCTCCGCCGAGCCCCAGGGTACCCGCGACCATCACCGGATCGGCGAGCTCGTCGGCGGTCAGGCGGTGGAACGCTCCGGCGGCCCGGTCGATCAGGCGCTCGCGCTCCTCGCGCGAAGGGACCTTCCCCTCCCCCGGGCCGTCGGCGGTCTCGCGGGCGACCACGTAGTCGCCCAACACGAGCCGGAGCGCCTTCTCGGCCCCGGCAGCGAGCTCCTGGAGCTGGAGGTGGATCAACCGCCCGTCCTCGCCGAGCTCCACCAGGTAACCCTCGATCTCGCCGGCGATCCGCACGATCATCTCCCCCGGCTGGACGACGGCGACCACGTCGCGGACCGAGACGGTGTCCTCCACCTCGAGCGTGGACAGCGCGGCGATCGCCAGGTCGAAGCGGTTCTTGAAACGCTGGAGGGTCGAGAGCGCCTGGCCGGCGCGGTCCACCAGCCGGTGGGTCCGCTGCACGATGTGCCTACGGTCGTTGCGGTAGACCGAGATCGTCGACATCGACCCCGACACGGTGATCACGGGGACGTCGAGCGACCGGGCGACGCGTTCGGCCGTGCGGTGGCGGGTCCCGGTCTCGCTGGTGGGGATCGACGCCCTGGGCACGAGATGGACGTTGGCCCGGGCGATCCTCGACGCGTCGGAAGCCAGGATTATCGCGCCGTCCATTTTTGCCAGCTCGGAGAGGCGCTGTGGGCTGAACTCGGCGTCGAGCAGGAACCCGCCGGTGCAGATCGACAGGACTCCCGCGTCGTCACCGACCACTACCAGGGCGCCGCGCTTCGCCTGCAGGACGCGGTCGAGACCGTCCCGGAACGGCGTGCCGGGAGCGACCAGGGCCAGGATCTCCGTCAGGGGGTGGCTGCCGCGCTCGACCACGTGCGAATGGTACCTGGGGGGAGGGCCCGCAACCCCCCCGGCACCCCTGCCGGACCGATCACCGGGCCGCCCACCGCCGGAACGGAACGGCCGCGGTGCATCCGATGGACGGCCTCGATCGCCTCGATGACGGTGCCCACCCGCACGACCGTCATCGGCCAGGATCCCTCGGGCGTCGACCAAGGGACCAGCGCCCGGCTGAACCCGAGGCGGGCCGATTCGGCCAGGCGCCGGTCGATGTGGGGGACCTGGCGAAGCTCCCCGGCCAGGCCCACCTCACCCAGCGCCACCAGATCGGGCGGGAGGGCCGATCCGGTGACCGCCGACGTCACCGCCAGCGCCAGCGGGAGATCGGCGGCGGGCTCGGTGGCGCAGATCCCCCCGGTGGCGGACACGAAGATCTCCGCGCCGCCGAGGTGGAGACCCACCCGGCACCGCAGGACGGCCAGCAGGAGTGCCAGGCGGTGGGCATCCACCCCCTGGGCGCTCTGGCGGACCGGTGCGTCCGGCGAGCCCGATCCGGAGGCCAGGGCCTGCAGCTCCACCAGGATCGCCCGGCGCCCCTGCAACAGGGGGGTCACGACGCTTCCGGGCACCTCGGTCAGGCGATCGCCGAGGAGCAGGGCGCCTGGATCGGCGACGTCCTGCAACCCCGTCTCGCCCATCTCGAAGAGCCCGACCTCGCCGGTGGGCCCGAAGCGGTGCTTGACGGCCCGAAGCACCCGGAGCGAGTGGTGGCGATCGCCCTCGAAGCCCAGGACCGTGTCCACCAGATGCTCGAGCATGCGGGGACCGGCGGGGTCACCCGCCTTCGTCACGTGCCCCACCAGGACCAGCGCCGTCCCCGACTCCCGGGCCGACCGCGTCAGACGCTCGACGCACGACCGTACCTGGGCGAGGGTGCCGGGGGCGCCGCCGATGGCGGCGTCGGCGATCGTCTGGACGGAGTCGACCACCACCAGCTGCGGCCCGACGGACGCCACCGCCCGCGCCGCCTCCTCGACGTCCGCCGTCGCCGACACGTACAGGCCGTCGGAGAGGGGCCCCAGGCGTTGGGCGCGGGCGCGGACCTGCGGTGCCGACTCCTCGGCCGAGACCAGCAGGCACCTCCCGCCCCGCTCGCTCCAGGCGGCCAGGACCTGCAGCAGCAACGTCGACTTGCCGATCCCCGGCTCGCCGAACAGCAACGTGATCGAACCGGCGGTCAAACCCCCCGCCAGGACCCGGTCGAACTCGGGCACGCCGCTCGGCCGGGGCGCGCAGCCGCCCGGGTCGACGGCCGAGAGGACCACGGGCTCGCTCCTCGGGTCGCCCGGGGGGCGCGGGGACGCGCGCCGCGGGGCAACCTCCTCCACCAAGGAATTCCATTCGCCGCAGGACGAGCAACGGCCTCCCCAGCGGGGGCTCACCGAGCCGCATCCGAGACAGCGGTACTCAACGGTCGTACGGGCCACCTCGGCACCATACGGCCCGGGTGTGTCAGTCGGTCGTCGAACCGCTCCCGGCCAGCTCCATCGGGGGCGGTTGCACACCCTCGACGGCTCGGAAGGTCAGATGCGGACCGTCGCCGCCGTCGATCGCCACGTCGTCGACGTCCACCACGATCGTCTCGCCGACCCGGAACTCCTTCCACAGGATCCGCTCGGAGAGCGGGTCCTCCACCAGCTGCTGAATGGCCCGCCGAAGTGGCCGGGCCCCGAGCTGCGGGTCGTAGCCGCGCTCGGCCAGCAACGTGCGGGCGGCGGGGGTGAGCTCGAGCCCGAGCCCCTGCAGGGCCAGCTGGTCGGCCGTCCGGGCGATCATGAGGTCGACGATGGCGATGACCTCCTCGCGCGTCAGCTCGTGGAAGACGATCACCTCGTCGATGCGGTTGAGGAATTCCGGCCGGAAGTGTGCCTTCAGCGCCTCGTTCACCTTGGCCTTCATCCGCTCGTAGGTGACCGCCTCGGACGTCTTGGCGAAGCCCAGGGAGGACTTGCGGAGGTCCGCGGTACCGAGGTTGGACGTCATGATGAGGACGGTGTTCTTGAAGTCCACCGAACGCCCCTGGGCGTCGGTGAGCCGTCCGTCCTCGAGGATCTGCAGGAGTGTGTTGAAGACGTCGGGGTGGGCTTTCTCCACCTCGTCGAACAGCACGACGGAGAACGGCTTGCGCCGCACCGCCTCGGTCAACTGCCCGCCCTCTTCGTACCCGACGTAGCCGGGGGGCGAGCCCACCAGCCTGCTGACGGTGTGCTTCTCCATGTACTCGCTCATGTCGAGCTGAATGAGCGCGTCCTCGTCGTCGAAGAGGAACTCGGCCAGGGCCTTCGCCAGCTCGGTCTTGCCGACCCCGGTCGGGCCCAGAAAGATGAAGGAGCCGCTCGGGCGCTTGGGGTCCTTCAACCCGGCCCGGGTGCGACGGATCGCCCGCGAGAGGGCGGCGAGCGCCTCCTCCTGCCCGATCACCCGCTTGTGGAGCTCGTCCTCCATGCGAAGGAGCTTGGCCGTCTCCTCCTCGGTCAGGCGGTAGACGGGGATCCCCGTCCAGTTCGCCAGCACCTCGGCGATGACCTCCTCGTCGACGACGTCGAAGAGGTCGACCCCCTCCGCCCGCCATTCTGCTTCCTGGGCGTCCTTGCGGTCGAGCCGCTCCTTCTCCTGGTCGGCCAGCTTCTTCGCCTGCTCGAAGGCGCCCCGCTCGATAGCGGACTCCTTGTCGGCCCGGAGCCGGGTGATCTCCTCGTCGAGCTTCTTGTAGCTCGGCGGCGTCGCCATGCGCCGGATCCTCAGGCGGCTCCCAGCCTCGTCGATCAGGTCGATGGCCTTGTCCGGCAGGAACCGGTCGGCGAGGTAGCGGTCGGCGAGGTTCGCCGCGGCCACCAGTGCCTGGTCGGTGATGGTCACGGCGTGGTGCGACTCGTAACGGTCGCGCAGCCCCTTCAGGATGTCGATCGTGAGGGCGACGCTCGGCTGGTCCACCTTGACCGGCTGGAACCGACGCTCGAGCGCGGCGTCCTTCTCGAGATGCTTGCGGTACTCGTCGAGCGTGGTGGCACCCACGGTCTGCAGCTCGCCCCGGGCCAGCATCGGCTTCAGGATGGAGGCGGCATCGATCGCCCCTTCGGCCGCGCCCGCACCGACCAGCGTGTGCAGCTCGTCGATGAACAGGATGATGTCGCCCCGGGTGCGGATCTCCTTCAGAACCTTCTTGAGCCGCTCCTCGAAGTCGCCGCGGTAGCGGCTCCCGGCGACCAGTGCGCCGAGGTCGAGCGTGTAGAGCTGCTTGCCGAGCAGCGTCTCGGGGACGTCGTTGGCGACGATCCGCTGGGCCAGGCCCTCGACGATGGCCGTCTTTCCCACACCGGGCTCGCCGATCAGCACCGGGTTGTTCTTGGTGCGGCGCGAGAGCACCTGCATGACCCGCTCGATCTCCTTCGCCCGGCCCACCACCGGGTCGAGCTTGCCCTCGCGGGCGTGCTGGGTCAGGTTGCGGCCGAACTGGTCGAGCACCGGCGAGCCGGTCGGCGTCTCGGACCCCGTGCTCCCGGTCCCTGCTCCGACCGGATCCTTCCCCTGGTAGCCCGACATGAGCTGAATGACCTGCTGACGCACCCGGCTCAGATCGGCACCGAGGCTGACCAGCACCTGGGCGGCCACACCCTCGCCCTCTCGAACCAGGCCCAGGAGCATGTGCTCGGTCCCGATGTAGCTGTGGCCGAGCTGGAGCGCCTCGCGCAAGGACAGCTCGAGCACCTTTTTGGCCCGGGGGGTGAACGGCGGCGACCCGCTCGGGGCGCTCCCCGCCATCCCGATCGTCTCCTCGACCTTCTCCCGCACGGCCTCGAGCGAGATGCCCATCGACTCGAGCGCCTTGGCCGCGACGCCCTCGCCCTCGTGGATCAGGCCCAGCAGGATGTGCTCGGTCCCGATGAAGCTGTGGTTGAGCAGGCGCGCTTCCTCCTGCGCCAGCACAAGAACTCGTCGGGCTCGATCGGTGAAGCGTTCGAACACGTGACCGCCTCCATTTCTTCCTTCGTCATGAGTGTACAAGCCGGACCCGTGATGGGCGCCGCAGCACGCCGGCCGGTCCTCGGACCTCGGGGCACCCGCCACGCCACGACGATCTGCTGTCGCTCCCTGCGGGTGTCGCCTATCGTTACCTCCCAGTGAACGCTACCGAGGCCCTCGATCTTCCCCGCGTGGACGAGGACCTGCAGCGGCTCGAGGCCCTGCTCAAGAGCTCGGTCACCACCGGGGACGGCTTTCTCGACGAGGTGACGACGCACCTGATCGGGGCCGGCGGCAAGCGCCTCCGTCCCCTGTTGGCCCTGGCCTCGGCGACCGGCGGACGCAGGTCGGCGGGTGAGGACGACCTGCTCGGGGGGGTGTCGGTGGAGCTGGTCCACCTGGCCTCGCTCTACCACGACGACGTCATCGACGAGGCCACCGCCCGGCGAAACGTCCAGAGCGTGAACAGCCGGTTCGGCAATCTGGTGGCCATCGTCGCCGGTGACTTCCTGCTGGCCAGGTCGGCGGCGATCGCCGCCGACCTGGGCACCGAGGTGGCCCGGTTGCTGGCGACCACCCTCGGCCTGCTCTGCCAGGGGCAGGTGACCGAGGTCCGCTCCGCGTTCCAGACGAGCCGGACCGTGAACGACTACCTCGCGGCGATCCGGGGGAAGACCGCCGCCCTGATGGCCGCGTCGTGCCGGATCGGTGCGCTGATCGGGGGCTCGCCGCCGCACGAGGTGGAGGCCCTCTCGGAATTCGGGCGGTGCTTCGGCATGGTCTTTCAGCTGCGCGACGACGTGCAGGACGTGGTCGCCACCGACGACGAGCTGGGCAAGCCGGGTGGCCAGGACCTGGCCGAAGGCATCTACACGCTCCCGGTCCTGATCGCGCTCGAGGACCCGGACGCGGGGCCCGAGCTCCGCCAGCTGCTCGGCCAGCCCTTGGCCCAGCCCGAACGGGACAAGGCCCGGGCCATCGTGTCGGCATCGCCGGGCGTCCGCGGGACGCTCGAGGTCGGACGGCGTTACTCGGCCGAGGCCAAGGCGGCCACCGCCGGGATCGGTTCTCCCGAGCTCGCCGCCGGCCTGGCCCGGGTGGCCGACTCCTTCCTCGACGACCTGTCCTGACTCCCGCCGGACGAGTGCACCGGGGGCCCAGGCCCGGTGCTCAGCCGGGCAGGTCCCGGGTGTTGCGCTCGTAAACGATCCGCAGCCCGTGGAGCGTGAGCCACGGCTCGACGTGCTGGACCGAGCGCGCGTGGGGGGCGATCAGCTCGGACAGCCCGCCCGTGGCCACCACCGCCGAGGGGCCCAGCTCTTCCATGAAACGCCCGCAGAGCCCGTCCACCTGGGCGGCGAAGCCGTAGAGGACCCCCGACTCGAGCGACTCGGCGGTCGAGCGCCCGATGACGCGGCGCGGCTCCACCAGCTCCACGCGGCGCAGGGCGGCCGCGTGCTCGAAGAGCGCCTCCATGCTGATGGCGACCCCGGGGGCGATGGCGCCGCCCAGGTACTCGCCCTTGGCCGACACCGCGTCGAAGGTGGTCGCGGTCCCCAGGTCCACCACCACGCACGGGCCGCCGAAGAGGTCGTAGGCGCCCACGGCGTTGGCCACCCGGTCCGCGCCGACCTCCTTGGGGTTGTCGTACAGGATGGGCATGCCGCTCCTGACCCCGGGGCCGAGCACCACGCACTGCACGGAGCCGAACCAGCGGGCGGCCATCTGGCGGAGCTGGCCGGTGGCCCGCGGGACGGAGGAGCTGACGGCGATCCCGGTGACCGAGCTGCCGATGTCGAGACCTTCGAGGTCGAGGAGCTGGGTCAACAGGACCGCGTGCTCGTCCGGTGTGCGCGCGGGAACCGTCGAGAGGCGCCAGTGGTGGGTCAGGCCGCGGCGCGGCTGGGTGTCGTCGCCGGCCACACCGATCCCGAAACCCACCACCGCGTCCTCGGCCTCGAGCGCCGCTTCGTCGCTCTCGCCCAGCGAGTAGAGGCCGATGACCGTCTCGGTGTTCCCCACGTCCATGGCCAGCAACACGGTCAGCCCTCCCTCCCCCGGTCGGGAAGAACGAGATCGAGGCCGAGATCGAGAGCCGGCGCCGAGTGGGTCAGCGCGCCCACCGAGACGAGGTCGATCCCGGTCGCCGCATAGGCGGGGGCCGTCTCGATCGTCACGCCGCCCGACACCTCCACCAGCACGGCACCGCCGGGTGCCGTCGAGCGCGCCAGCTCGACGCATCGGGCGACCTCTTCAGGGGCCATGTTGTCGAGGAGCACGGCCCCCGCCCCGGCCTCGCACGCCTCGCGAACCTGCTCGGGACGGTCGCACTCTACCTCCACCATCCGCCCCGGCCAGGTGGCACGCGCCCGTCCGACCGCTTCGGTGATGGACATCCCGCCGAGATGGTTGTCCTTCACCAGCACGGCGTCGGACAGGTTGGCCCGGTGGTTGTGACCTCCACCCGCCCGGACGGCCGCCTTCTCGAGCGACCTGAGGCCCGGCGTGGTCTTGCGGGTGTCGAGGACCCGCACCCGTGGGTCGACCGCCTGCACGGCCGTCACGAAGCGGCGCGTGAACGACGCTATCCCCGAGAGGTGGCAGAGGAAATTCAGGGCCGTCCGCTCGGCCGTCAGGACCTGGCGGAGGGATCCGGACACGGTCGCCACCACGTCCCCTGGTGCCACCGTCGTCCCGTCGGGGAGGTGCCACACGACGCGGATCCCCGGATCGAGCTGCCCGAACGCCTCCACCGCGCACGCCCGTCCGGCCACCACGCCGTGCGCCCTGGTCACGACGACCAGCGTGGCAGTCCGCTCCGCCGGCACCAGTGAGGCCGTCAGGTCGCCGAGGGGGAGCAGGTCCTCCGCCAGTGCGCGCGCCACCGCCTCCATCACGGCGGCACGGGGAGGGTCGACCGCTCCGGGCACCTCGGCTCGCACCCGCGGCCCGCCGGTCACCGGTCGTCCGAGGGGACGCCGCCGCTGCCGTTCCGGTTGTGCACCAACCGGCATCGCCACCGCTCGTCGGTGCCGGGGAACTCCACCCGTACGTGTGCCCCCCGGCTCTCGTGGCGCCCGGTGGCCGATCGGAGCAGCGCCCTGCCCACGGTCAGGAGATTGACGAGCTCGCCGGCACTGCCCCAGTCCGCCGCCGGGGCGCGGGTCGGGTCCCCTCCTCGCCCCTCCTCCAGCTCGCCGAGGACCTCGTCGATCGTGCCGGCCGCCGAGCTCAGCGACGATGCCGAGCGGACCACCCCCGCCCCCGCCGTCATCGCCGCCTGCAGGCGCTCGCGGAGCTTCGCCACGCCGGGGCCGGCGTCACCCCACACGCCACCGCCGGGGCCCGACCACACGGCACCACCGGGGCCCGACCACACGGCACCACCGGTGCCCGACCACACGCCACCGCCGGGGCCCGACCACACGGCACCGAGCGACCCGGTGCCGGGCGCCTCGTCGGGGACGGGTCGCCCGGGTATGACGCCGGCCTCGGCTCCGGAGGGCCCCGCGCCGAGCACCGAGCGCATCGCCCCGGTCGGCGACGGCCCGTCGTGCCCGCCTTCGATCCTCTCGGCCAGCCGGGCGCCGTACACCATGCCCTCGAGCAGCGAGTTGGAGGCCAGCCGATTGGCCCCGTGCACCCCGGTGCACGCCGCCTCGCCGGCGGCCCAGAGCCCGGGCAGTGCGGTGGCGCTCCACAGATCGGTCACCAGGCCGCCCGAAAGGTGATGGGCGGCCGGGGCGATGGGCAGCCAGTCGACGGCGGGGTCGAGGCCGATGGAGGTCAGGGAGGCGGCGATGTTCGGGAAACGCTGGCTGAAGCGCTCGAGGCCGGTGGCGTCGAGCCACAGGTTCGCAACGTGCTGCTCCGCCATCCGGGCCGCCATGGCCCGGCTGACCACGTCGCGCGAGGCCAGCTCGTCGACGAACCTCTCGCCCTTCGCGTCGCGCAGGATCGCCCCGTGGCCCCGGAGCGCCTCGGAGAGCAGCGGTCGGGGCATGGCCGGATGATGGAGCGCGGTCGGGTGGAACTGAACGAACTCCACGTCGGCCACCGCGACGCCGGCCCGCAGCGCCATCGCCACGCCGTCCCCCGTCGCCTCGGAAGGGTTCGTGGTCACCGAGAACAGCTGCCCGACCCCACCGGTGGCAACCACCACATGGTCGGCACGCACCTCCACCAAAGGACCCGCCGGTGGTGCCGCGACGACGCCGACGCACCGCCCGCGCTCGACCAGCAGATCGAGGGCGAACCAGCGTTCGAGCACCGCGCCGGCCGCTCGCCTGGTCGCCTCCACCAGGGCCCGCTCCACCTCGGCGCCGGTCGCCGCACCCCCCGCGTGCACCACCCGGGCGCGGCTGTGGCCGCCCTCGCGGGCGAGCGCCAGCACGCCGGATTCCTCGCGGTCGAACTCCACACCGAGGGCGATCAGCTCGTGGACCCGGTCGGGCCCCTCGTCCACCAGCACCCGGACGGCGTCCTCGTCGCAGAGCCCGGCACCGGCGGCCAGGGTGTCGGCCAGGTGGAGGTCGGTTGAGTCCTCGTCCCCGCCGAGCACGGCCGCCACCCCGCCCTGGGCCCACCGGGTCGCGGACTGCGAGAGCTCCCCCTTCGTCAGGACGCCGACCGACAGGGGACGCCCGCGTCGCGAGCCGCCGGCCATCCGGACCGCAGCCGAGAGCCCGGCCACCCCGCTCCCCAGCACGAGCACGTCGAAGGGGCCCGGCGGCCCGATCGCCCCCTGCCCCGCCGGACCGGAGCGGGTCACGCGGGTCCGGCGTCGGACGACGCGGCTCCCAGCCGGGCCGCGTCCTCCCCGATCGGCCGATTGGCCGCGTCCACGTGCACCACGCGGGGAAGGTAGTCGGCGAGCTCGTCCTCCGAATAGTCCGCGTAGGTGATGAGGATGACCCGGTCCCCGGGCGAGACGAGCCGGGCGGCCGCCCCGTTGAGGCAGATCTCCCCTTCGGCCCCCTTGATGGCGTAGGTCTCCAACCGGGCCCCGTTGTCGATGTCGAGCACTGCCACCTGCTCGTGAGGGAGGACGTCGGCGAGCGCCATCAGGCGGGCGTCGATGCTCACGGAGCCCACGTAGTTCAGGTTGGCCGCCGTCACCGTCGCCCGGTGGATCTTCGACTTCATCATCCGGCGCCGCATCAGCTCATCGGGTCCCGACCGCAGGCGATGGCACCGTGGTGCCCGGGCCTGGCACGACCGGGGCCTCCACCCGTCGGGTCCGGGTGCTCGCTCCGCAGGTCCCGGCGGGAAAGGCCCGGTCACGGCCTTCGGCGGGAACAGCGGCCTCGCAATTGTCGATCAGCCGGACCGCCCCCACCTGCGCCGCGATGAGCAACCGCAGGGCCCGACCCGGCTGAATGACCGGCGGCACCGTCAGGTCGTCGGCGTCGAC
>Ga0307373_10009943_pt1 | contig 14093 bp, 15 predicted proteins | sample OX2MG_FD_202534 | JGI IMG/M metagenome (GOLD analysis project Ga0307373, IMG submission 202534) | Soil microbial communities from Risofladan, Vaasa, Finland - OX-2 | ecosystem: Environmental > Terrestrial > Soil > Coastal area > Acid sulfate soil | place: Finland: Risofladan, Vaasa | collected... | reverse complement strand
GCCACCGAGACGCTGCGATACTTGCCGATTTCGGACATTCAGAATGATGATGTAGTGAGTACCTGGTTGTCATTCACCAGCGATCTGCCGGTCTGGCCGAACCCGGGACGACTGGGTCAGTACGAGGCGGCGCTGGCGTGGTCGACCGATCCGATCCGCACGACGCGATGGCCTGAAATCTCCCTCCCTTGCTTGGTTCTCGCCTTCGAACACGACGTGGACTCTCCTCCCCAGAAGGCCCACGAGGCGGCCGAGACCATTCCCAGTGCCGATTTCGTCGAGATCATGGGATCCGGCCATATCGGCATCGTCACCCATGCCGGTGAGGTGGCGTCGCATCTGATTGAGTTCTTCGCCCGCCACTGAGCACGGCTGCGAGTTGAGGTTTAGGCTCCGCTGGCGTACGTCGACATCACCAGAGGAGGTTGCTGTGGCATTCATACAGATCATTGAGTTCCAGACCAGGCGCATTGACGAGTTCGAGAGCCTGGTTGCCGACTGGCTCAAGAAGTCCGAGGGCTGGCGCACATCGACGCGGTCCATTCGCACGAAGGACAGAGACCGGCCCAACACCTTTGTCCAGATCGTCGAGTTTCCGAGCTATGAGAAGGCGCTAGACAACTCGAACAATCCGGCTACGGCGGAGTTCGCGGAGCAACTGGCCAAGCTCTGTGACGCCCCTCCCTCGTTCCGCAATCTGGACGTCCTCACGGAGGAAGCCGTCTAGCTGGTCACGCCAGAGTGGGTGAGTGGGGCAGACCCTGCCCATACGATGCCGCCCATGGTGTACGACGAGAACCTGGCCGCACGGATGCGCGAGCTGTTGGGCACGGAACCGCGCCTCACGGAGAAGAAGACGTTCGGCGGACTCGCGTTTCTCGTGGGTGGCAACATGGCCATCGCTGCGAGCAGGCTGGGCGGCGTGCTGGTCCGGGCCGACCCGGCCCAATCGGAGGAGTTGGTTGGCTCGACCAACGCGGAAGGGGCCGTCATGGGCGGCCGTCCGATGACAGGCTGGCTGCGCGTCGCTCCGGAGCATGTCCGCACGAAGCGTCAGCTCGCCAAGTGGGTCGATGTCGGCGCGGGCTACGCCCGCACGCTTCCGGTCAAGCGCTGACCTCAGCCGCTCGAAGTGGTGGGTTCGAGTGAGACGACCCTGATTGCCCGATTCGTCAGCTCCTGGTAGTTGCCCCAGCTCGGGTAGTGGTCCAGGAGGCGGGGCCACACGGTCGCCCGCTCCTCCTCGCTGAGAATATGGGCGACGGCGTCTGTCCTCCTGCGTCCCACCAAGAGCTTCACACCTGGGTTGGCGGTCAGGTTCAGCACCCACGCGGGCGGCTGGTCGCGTCCGCCGTTGGAGCCGACGACCACGAAGCCGTCGCCATTCGGCATGTACAACAGCGGGGTCGTCCTGGGTTGACCCGACTTCCGACCGACCGTTGTGATCAAGAGCATCGGACCTGCCGGAGAGCGGTGGCCCAATCTGCCCCCGCTCTTTTGGTACACCCACGCGTGGACTCGGTAGAAGCGGCGCCCGATCGTTCGATCAAAGAGTACGGACAGCTTTCTCGGCACGAGGATCATGGTATTGCGTCGCGGCACCGTCCGGACCCGGTTTTGCGGAGAGCGACTGAGTCTTGTGTGCGTCCCCTTGGGCTCAGCGTTACGTGCCGCCCCCTGGGCTCAGCTATTCACGGTCGAGCCGAAGGAAGCAGCATTCCCGAAGGGGAGCACATTGCCTGCTGCCGTGCACATCCAGTAGCCCCCGCCATCGGGTGTCCGGGCCATCCCGGTGACGAAATCCAAGCCCGGCAGTTGCGAGGGCGTGGCGCTGCCGTGGGAGACGGCATCGCCGACCACATAGGCGTCGCCGGCGAAATCGACGATGGTCAATCCCTTTCCGTCGGGAGTGGTGATGGCTCCGACGACAGGGAATTGCAGCTGGGCGGTGACGCCGGGCAGGACCTCGGCATCGCCGTAGTTGTAGACGGTTCCGTCCACATCGACTTCCCAGTACCCCAGTCCATCTGGAGTCGGAACAAACGCGGCCATGTAGTTCCCGTCGCGGCCCGTCGCGTCGCCGTAGGTGTTGGCGTCCCCGAAGCCACGGACGGTGCCGGCCGCGTCGAACGCCCAGTAACCGGCGCCGTCCGGTGTGACGGCCATACCCATGACCGGTGCGCTGGGAGAGGGGTTCCACGAACCGTGAGACGCCGCATCTCCGTAGGTGAAGATGGAACCCCCACTGTCCACGAGCCAGTAGCCACCCGCGTCGGTCGTGGGGGCCATTCCGATAATCGGCAGATTGAGGGAAACGTTGCGAGCGTCCCCGTGGTTACCGGCGTCGCCGAAATGATCCACGAAGCCGAAGATCGTGGCAAGCCAGTAGCCGTTGCCGGTCGTCGTTGGAGCGATCGCGATCGTTCGATTGAGGTAATTGGGGAAGACCGAGGTGAAGCCGACAATCGGGGACGCCAATTGGAGGTTGCCTGTCGACCCGTAATAGGGCGCGTCGCCGAACGTGAAGATCCCGCCGTCCGCGGCGGCCAACCAGTAGCCCAGGCCGTCGAACGTCGAGCCCATGGCGACCACTGGCTTGTTGAGGTGCGTCGCGCCCATGGAGCCCAAGAACGTTGCGTCGCCAAAGCTAAAGACCCCACCATCTGCGGCAACGAACCAGTACCCTCCGCCTGCTGGAGTGGCGGTCATTCCCACTATGGGCTGGTTCAGCCGGATGGCGCCGGTCGATCCGTGGAAGACGGCGTCGCCGAAGGAGAAGATCCCGCCGTCGCTGGCTACGAGCCAGTACCCCTTGCCGTCAGCCGTCGAAGCCATGCCCACGACAGGGGAGTTGAGGTGCTTGCCGTACATGGACCCGTAATTCACGGCGTCGCCGATCGGGTAGATGCGTCCGTCGGCGCCGACGAGCCAATACCCCCCGGAGTCGAACGTCGTGGCGATCCCGGTGATGGGGGCCGAAACGAACTCGGGTGTGTCAAGCCCGAAGTCGTTGGCTCCGCCTTCCGAATAGACGTGGCCGTCTCTGCCAGCGAGCCAATACCCGCCGCTCAGGTAGTCCGGCGCCATGCCGACGACCGGCGCCGTCGTCGCACCCGAAGCCGAGCCGCCGAACTGCGCCAATCCGAAGTTGAAGACGCCGCCGTCCGCGCCGACGAACCAGTAACCCGCTTCCGACTCCGAGTAGTGCGGCACCCGCCCGCCCGAGGTGCTCGTTCTCGCCGACTGGCTGTGGGGTGACGTGGTCTGTCCCTCCGCCGAGGGAACTCCAAGACCGAGTACGAAGAGGGGTGTCAGAAGGACAAAGGCCACCCGTCTGGCGGAGATTCGGTCAATCCACACTGCCTTTACCTACCTTTGCCAGATTGAGGCGTCCGGAGCACATCGGAACCTCGTCGGCGAGCGTACTTGGGATGTGATGGAGCCGCTCGAGTAGTTCGGTCATGCTGGTCGCCGTCGGGCGGCGTCACGCGACGATCACGAGACTCCTGCGGTCACGCCCCGAAGAACTCGTCATGCGCGACGCGGTCTGGTCCCGCCGGCATGTCCCAGAACTCGGTGGCTTCCCCGTTCTTCAGGCGGAAGAGATGTGCTTCGCTCACGTCGAGCGCAGCGCCGTCGGCGGCTCGTGTTGCGGTCTCACGGACGAGGACGACGGCGTGGTCGTCGTCGGCGAAGATCTCCCGGACCTGAAGGCTGACGGTGCCCCCCGTCCATTCGACCAGGTGGCCGAGGGCTTGGCCGATGGCTTCTCTGCCTTTGTGGTCACCGCCGAGCGGAGCCGGGGCATTGACGTGCATCACGCCGTCTTCGGCAAAGAGACCAAGGACGGTTGGTAGATCCCCCTGGGCCATGGCGTCATAGCCTTTGCGCAGGACGGCAACATTCGGGTGTTCGCTCATCAATCCTCCAACTTCTCACGTCGGCGTGTGGGGGCGGTCTCCCACCATAGAGCGGACCTGGACGGGGAGCATTGGCAACGTTGGGACGTGGTTGTGCCCTACGAGAAGTGGGTCGAGGGTCGCTCCAGGCGCGTGCCGTCTATGTCGATGTCGACCTTCTCGTTGTAGAAGGCGACGAGCCCGGCGATGGCTGACAGCGGCGAGGTGGGGTAGTCGTATGCCCAGGCAAGGTCCTTCATCACGTTCCCCTTGACGTGGGCGGTCCAGTAGGAGCCGGTCTTCCCCTTGTAGGGGCAATAGGTGATGGTGTCGGTGTGTTCGAGGTGTTGGAAGCGCACCTCTGTGCGGTTGAAGTAGTAACGCGTGGGCAGACCCGTCTCGAAGACCATGACGGGAGAGTCCGAGCGGGCCAGCTCAACCCCCTCGACGCTGATCACAACGGTCCGCGTCGAACGCAGGGCGTCAACCCGTGAGTACGGATTGCGGGGATGTACATAGACCTCCTCGTCCTCCTCGAACCAGTGGTCGAGCGCGCTCCATGTGAATCGGACCGTCCCGGCGACTCCGGGCAGCGGACTTGCGGTGAAGACCCGCGCCGCGCCCGGGCGGTCGATACCCCCGAGACGGATGCCGTGGCGTGCCGCCGTGCCGCGGGGCGTCTCTTCGCTGTGCTGTTCGTCGTGCAGTGCGGTCGAATCAATGTCGGCCAGCGGGATGAAGTACTGCGGGTAATTCGGCCACTCCCAGACGTACAGGGCCGACGTCGTATCGATCACGGTGTGCCCGCCCACGACGGCGCGGATTCGGCGGGGGACCGGCTCCACATGGTTCACGGGAGCGATGGCCTGGGGGTAATCGGTCACGCATTCCTCCTGGGAGGTTTCGGTCAGGGGGCGGTTCCTGCATGCTACGGGCCGGCCCTCGCGCCTCAGGCAGGTTGGTGGGCGGCCGTAGGCTGGCTCGCCGTGGTCCCAAAGGGACGTGGCCGGCGCCCGAACCTCAGGCTTCTCGTCCTGATTGTGCTGGTCGCGGGGTGTGGCTCGGGTGCCGACCGGACGACGTCGGGCGCGCCTCGCCTGACCAGCTCAACGGCGAAGCCGGCGGTCCGCCCGACGACCACGACCACGACCACTGCTGTCCCCGCGTTCGCCTCGAGCTCGTCCACGGTCACTGCATCGCAACTCGGGGCAACGTGGCACGCCGGCTGCCCGGTCGAACCCGGACAGCTCCGTCTCCTGCAGATGCGCTACTGGGGCTTCGACGGCCAGGCGCACACCGGTTCCATGGTGGTCAACGTCTCGGCGGTGGCCTCAGTGGTCCAGGTCTTCTCCGTGCTCTACGACGACCGCTTCCCGATTGCCGAAATGGTCCCGTTGTCCGCGTTCGGCGGCGACGACAACGCCGCCGCCGCGGCCGACAACACGTCGGGGTTCAACTGCCGGGACGCCGTGGCCCCGGGACCGCCCCAATGGTCGATGCACGCCTACGGTGAAGCGGTCGATGTGAACGACGTGCAGAACCCCTACGTGGCCGGTGCGACCGTCATTCCACCTGAGGCGACCACGTACGTGAATCGCTCCGACGTCCGGCCCGGGATGGCCGTCGCCGGAGGGGTGCTCGTGAGCGCCTTTGCGACGGTCGGCTGGCAGTGGGGTGGGCGCTGGACCGTCTATCCCGACTACCAGCACTTCTCGATCAACGGGCGCTGAAGACCGGCGACCGGCCTACCAATCCGCCCACCCGGCGGGTGAGACGGAGCCGGCCACGGTGCGGGGGTCGACCGAGGTGCCGATTTCGGAGGCCTGGTACACCGCGAAGCAGAGTTGGAGCACCTTTATGGCTGCTTCAGGCGTCATGTCGGCGGCGGTGCCGTTCAGGATGGACGAGATGAAGTGCTGTGAGGACCGGATGAAGCCCGCACCCCAGTCAGCGTCAATGTCGCGGAACTCCATCGTCGTGCATTCCTTCTCGGTGCCGGTGAAGAGCATGACCGGCGCCAGGTCGAGCATTTCGCCGGTGGCCCGGGTCACCCATATCTGTCCCTCGTCTCCGGTGATCTCGAAGAACTCGTCCGCGCCGTAGTAGCTCGACCGCATGTACAGCTTGGGCGCGTACTGGACCTCCATGGTGCCGAGCACCATCGGGTCCTCGTACTCGAAGATGGCGGCCAGCGGCTCAAAGAACAGGTCGCGTCGCCGGACCACGGCCTGCACTGAGGTGATGTCGAGGTCGAGCAGCCACAGGGCCATGGCGTACTTGTGTACGTTGTCGTCGAAGAGATGGCCGCCGGGACTGCGCTTGTCGAGACGCCAGCCGTATCCCTCGGGGCGGAGGGCGGCCTGGAAGGGGGAGGTGGTCTGCCCGACCAGAGTGCGGATACGCAAGCCGGTGGGCTTGCCGATCGCGCCATCCCGCACCAAGTTCTTGGCCAGCTCCAGCGGCGGGTAGTGGAGGAAGCACTCGCTGACGCGCAGCGTGCGGCCCGCCCGCTCTGCCGCCGCCGCCATCGCGTGCGCCTCCTCGACGGAGTTGGCCACCGGCTTCTGCACCGAGACGTGCTTGCCGGCTTCGAGGGCGGCGATGACGTGATCATGATGCAGATGGGTCGGCGTCAGGATCTCCACCGCCTGGAGGGAATCGTCGGCGAGCATGTCGTCCATATCCCGCACATAGGTGGCGCCCCATTCCTCAGCCGCCTGGCGCCCCACGTTCTCGTCAAGATCGCAGACGACGGCCACGTCGCATGAAGGATCCAGCAGATACCCCATGACGTTGGTGGCCGCGATGTTGCCGGCCCCGAGCACGCCCAGACGAACCTTGTCCATTACCCCTCTTCCTTTCCGAATGCGCCAGCTTCCCGCGCCGCGGCAATCCGCGCGTCGTCCCATCCGAGCACGGAACGGAGCACGTCGTCGGAATGCTGGCCGACGGTCGGGGCCTTGGCGGGCTTGGGGAGCTCCTCGCCGACAAAGTGCAGCGGTGTGAACAGCTGGTCCGTGCCGACATCGGACGCAGGCAGCAGCGGGAAGCGATCGGCGAACTGCGGGTCGTCCAGCAGCGTCTTCGGTGTGTTGACCGGTGCGATGGGCGTGTTGACCCGCCCCCCGAATTCCAGCCACTCGACGGACGACTTGGAAGCGAATATGTCGCGCAGCTCGCGCTGGAGCTCACGGTTGCCCCGGGCGTGGTCGGCGTACTTTGACCCGGGCCAGCGCTCGAAGAGGTCCGACCGCCCGACTCCCTCGCAGAAGTTCTTCCAGAACGCCTGCTCCGAGGCCATGAAGAGGACGTACTTCCCGTCCGACGCCTCGTAGACCTGGTAGCGGACACCTTCGACCATGCCGGCCGTGCCGGGGGCGCGGCGTTCGTAGTTGTCCGCCTTGTTCCCGGTCACCTCAGACTCGGGGCGCTCGTAGGCGCGCCACGTCTCGCTGCGCAGCCAGTCCATGGCGGCTGCCGCATCGGATTGGGCGAGCTCCACGTAGGAGCCTTCGCCCGTCTCGCGGGCCCGAATGACCGCGGCCAGGATGCCGAGCGCACCGAAGAGCGGGCCGGCATGTATCCCGATGGAAGCGTGCTCGGGAATGTAGGCGAACCCGTCGTCGTCGGTGGCCACGTTGACGATGCCCGCCCACGTGTCATAGGCCACCCCGTGGCTCGGGAAATCCCTGTACGGCCCCGTCATGCCGTAGCCCGAGATGGTGCAGAAGACGATCTTGGGATTGACCGCTCGGAGCTCCTGAAAGCCCACGCCGCGCCGTGCCAGCGATCCCGGGCGCATCGCCTCGACCACCGCATCGGCGGTGCGTGCCAGGTCCTTCATGATCGCGACCCCGGCTTCCGACCGGAGGTCGAGGACGAGCGACCGCTTGCCCCGGTTCAGGTGCAGGTGCATGAGTGAAACGCCCTCCACAATCGGCCACGTCATTTCGCGGATGTAGTCGCCCGAGGGCGGTTCCACCTTTATGACCTCGGCTCCGAGATCGACCAGCGGCGTCGTGATCTGGGCCGGCCCGAGCGCCGAGCACTCAATGATCCTCATCCCGTGCAGCGGCGCCGTATTCGGCATCAAACCCTCCAAGTCGGTGACCGCCGGATCGTAGCGGTCGCCGCGCTGGGTGCCCGGTGCCGATCGCCGACATACTGGGTCGGTGCAGACCGATGCCCTGGACGAAGCCCTCAGCACGTTCGCGGCCACGGCGCCCCAGTACGGGAGGCTGGGGCTGTCCAACCACGGCCCCATGGCAACCGAGGTGCTCGAGCACCTGGGCCGGGCAGACGTCATTGCCGGATGGACCAAGGCGTACTCCACCCGCCTGAGCCCGGCCTCGCCACCGGCACCACAGCCTCTGAGCGAAGAGGAGTGGCCCCATGCACTGGGGGAACCGGATCGCTTCGCCGCCTGGCTGGCCCTCTTCGAGCGTGAGATCGCGGACCGGCCGGTGCTCGCGGTGGTCGGTGAGTGGGTGCCCCGCCTCGTTCCGGGTAGCGTCGGCGCGGCGGCCCACGGCCTCATCCGGACCGCCCATGCGCTGCGCGCCCTTGGCGCCGCCGACACCGCACCCCGCCGGCTCGAGGTCGCCAACGGCCTCGCCTTCTGGGCGTCGCAGTACACCGAGCTGCCCGGTCCACCCCTGCTCATCGGCCGCCAGAGCGTGGAGGAGGCCCTGGCCGACCTCCCGTACCTGCCCGACGACGTTCCCGAGCACGCGCTCATCACCGACCGGGTGGCCCACGTGGCCGATATCGCCGACGAGTTCGAACAGGCGGTGGCGTCCCTCGGCCACAGCGGGACCGCGGTCGCGCTGCTCGACGCTCTGGCCGTCGGTGGGGCTCGCGCCTACCTGCGCAATGCCGATGGAGGAGGCGCTGTTGCGCTCATCCACACCATCACGGCGCCGCTCGCGACCGAGCTCGTGCTCCCGTGGCTCGCTGACGAGGACCGCGTGGCGGCCTCCGCCTACGCCTGGCAGGCGGTGGCGGCCATTCACGTGGCGTATGACATCGACCGCAGCACGTCCGGATCCGATGGCGAACCTCCCTCACCCGACGCGCTGATCGCGGCCGCGTTGGCATCGGGCGATGCACATGCCCTCAAGCTGACCGAAGCGGCGCTGCGCTGCTACTCACGAACCGGCGAGCGTGACCTGTTGCGGGCCGCCGCCGACGCGTCGGAGCGGCTTCGGGGCTGAGCCTCACGGCCGTTTCGTCGGGTTGGCCGGGACGCGTCGCCCGAGCCGCCGACATGAGCCGTGGGTACCATGCGGCTCATGGAATACAAAACGCTTGGTCGTACCGGTGTGAAGGTCAGCCCGCTGTGCCTGGGGGCGATGATGTTCGGGGCCTGGGGCACGCCGGATCATGACGAGTCGATCCGCATCATCCACCGGGCGCTCGACGCCGGCATCAACTTCGTCGATACGGCCGACGTCTACTCATTCGGCGAATCCGAGGAGATCGTCGGCAAGGCGCTCGCGCAGGTCAAGCGCGAGAACATCGTCCTGGCCACCAAGGTGCACGGCGCGATGGGGCGTGATCCCAACGCCCAGGGTAATTCCCGTCGCTGGATCCTGTCGGGGTGCGACAACAGCCTCCGCCGCTTGGGCACCGATTACATCGACCTGTACCAGATCCACCGGCCGTCGCCCGATACCGACATTGACGACACGCTGGGTGCGCTGACCGATCTCGTGCGGGCGGGCAAGATCCGTTACTTCGGCAGCTCCACGTTCCCCGCCCACGAGATCGTCCAGGCGCAGTGGATGGCCGAGCGCCGCTCGCGCGAGCGCTTCGTCACCGAGCAACCCCCGTACTCCATTCTCGTGCGCGGCATTGAGAAGGACGTCCTCCCCATGTGCCAGGAGTACCACATGGGGGTGCTGTCGTGGAGCCCTCTGGCCGGTGGATGGCTCTCTGGCGCGTTCGGGACGGGCAAGGAGAACACGAGCCGCCGCTCGGCCATGCTTCCGCACCACTACGACATGTCGCTTCCTGGCAACCAGCAGAAGCTGACCGCTGTCTCGGCGCTGAACGAACTTGCTGATGGTGCGGGTCTCAGCCTCATTGAGCTGGCGCTCGGGTTCGTCCTGGAGCACCCGGCCGTCACCTCGCCGATCATCGGGCCTCGCACAATGGAGCACCTCGAGTCCCAGCTCCCGGCGCTCGACCTCCGTCTCAGCACCGACGTGCTCGACCGGATTGACGAGATCGTCCCGGCCGGCACCGACCTCAACGCGACCGACATCGGCTGGGTGCCCGCGCCGCTGGCCGATCCGTCCCTCCGGCGGCGCCCGCGCTGACCCGGTGGACGGACACGCCACATGGGGCGAGCTGTCACGGGAGCGTCCCGACCTGACCGAGGGCGGGCGGTCCCTGCTCTACCAGGTGGGCGTGGGGTTGGGATTCCTGGCCACCATCCGGCCCGATTCGGGTCCCCGCCTCCACCCGTTCTGCCCGATCCTCTCGGACAGCGGCATGTACGGCTTCATCATCGTGTCGCCCAAGCAAAGAGACCTGCAGCGGGACGGCCGGTACACGGTGCACTCGTTCCCGACCCCTGACAACGAGGACGCGTTCTCAGTCAGTGGGCGTGTGGAGGTGGTCAGGGATGCCGCTCGGCGCCAGACCCTGGGCGAGCAGTTCGTGTCCGAGCGGGCGTCCCTCGGCGTCCCTTTCCCAGCCGACGACGACCTGCTGGTCGAATTCCACATCGACCGCTGCCTGCTCACCCGGACCACCGGGTTCGGGGACTGGAACCCTCAGCACCAGGTGTGGCGCCATCCCGCGTGATGCGCCGCCTCGTGACCAAACGTTGTGGTGAGGACCCAACGGGCTTCGCCCCGGTCGTCGAATTTGGTCGTGGGCACGCTGCCGTACTCACCGCCCGAGACGACGGCCGGCACCGAGCCCGGGCCGGTACGGAGTCGACGTCCCTAGGCTCGCGACTGTGACCGTGCCCGGCCTGACCGTCGCCGTCACCGGCCCCACCGGTGAGATCGGTGTGCCCTTCATCCGCGCCCTGGAAGAGACACCGCAGGTGGGCCGGGTTCTGGCCATGGCGAGGAGCGCGTTCGCGCCGGAGCAATTCGGTTGGACGAAGACCGAGTACCGGCAGGGTGACATCCTCGACCGGGACGCCGTCGACGACCTGGTGCGAGGGTGCGACGCCGTCGTTCATCTCGCCTTCATTGTCGTGAAGGCGAGCGCCGGCAGCGCTGACATCAACATTGAGGGCTCGCGCAACGTCTTCGGCGCCACCGTGGACGCGCGCGTCCCGAGGTTGCTGTACACCTCGTCTGTCGCGGCGTACGGCTACCACGAGGACGTGACGGGTCCACTGACCGAGGACATGGCAACGAGAGGATCGGAGCGCCACGCCTACTCGCACCAGAAGGCGGAGGTGGAGCGGGTCCTGGACGAGACGTTGCAAGGCGGCGACACCCTGGCCTGGGTGTTCCGGCCCTGCGTCGTTGCCGGTCCTGACGCACCAGCGCTGCTTCACCAGATGCCGTACCACCGTTTCGCCAACGTGGTACCCCGCCCTTTGCGCGCGCTCCCCTTGCGCCGGTTCGGTGTGAAACCGCTCCTCCCCGATCCGGGGATCCCCCTGCAACTCGTGCATCACGACGACGTCGCGAATGCCTTGGTGGCCGGGGTGCTCGGTCAGGGGGCACCAGGGATCTACAACCTGGCGGGAGACGGCGAGATCCACCTGCGCGACATTGCCAATGCACTCGGCTGGTACACGTTCCCCGTGCCACGGGGGAGCGTCGGTGTTGCGGCTCGGGCCCTCTCGTTCGTCCCGCCATTCGCAACCGAAGCCGGCTGGCTTCAGGCCATGCGCACGCCGATGCTCATGGACACGTCGCGAGCGCGACAGGAGCTGGGCTGGAAACCTCTGTATTCCTCGCGTGAGACGCTCACCGACCTCGTGCGCGCCTATCGGTCGTCGAGGTAGCGACACCGCGACCCGGCATCGGTAGCGGCCACGGCGTTGTCCTGGCAGAGTGAGAAGGTGTCAACCAACTATTTCGCCGGGACGATCGCTGAGCACTACGACGACGACACTGCGATTTCGGATCCCAAATGCGTCGACCCAGTCGTCGACTTCCTCGCCGATCTGGCGAGCGACGCTCCCGCGCTCGAGCTCGGCATCGGCACCGGCCGCATCGGGTTGCCGCTAAGCCAACGCGGCGTGACCGTGCACGGGATCGAACTCTCACCCGACATGGTGGCCCAGTTGAGGGCCAAGCCGGGCGGCGAGAACATCGCAGTGACGGTGGGCAATTTCGCCGAGGCGCGGGCGGACGGGACGTTCGGCCTCGCCTACCTCGTCTACAACACCATCGAGAACCTGACCACCCAGGACGAGCAGGTGGACTGCTTCTGCAACGTCGCCCGCCACCTTGACACCGGCGGCCGTTTCGTCATTGAGGTCGAGATCCCCCAGATACGCCGGCTCCCGCCCGGTGAGACGGCCCGGCCCTTCTATGTCAGCCACACGCGCCTCGGCTTCGACGAGCTGGACACCGCGAACCAGAGCGGCGTGTCCCACCACTACTGGATCGGCGAAGGTCGGTCCCAGGTCTTCTCCATGCCCTATCGCTACGTCTGGCCGGCCGAGCTGGACCTGATGGCACGCATCGCCGGCCTGCGCCTGCAAGAGCGGTGGGGCGACTGGAACCGCGAGCCGTTCACCAGCGACAGCATCAAGCACATCTCGGTGTGGGACAAGGGTGCGTAAGGCGCCGCGCTCCTCCCGAGAAACTCTCGGCCAGCAGTGCCAGAATACCGGGGGTCATCAGGAGCGACCACGACGACGGAGGTAGGGATGCAGGCGATGCGCCGCGTTGTGACCGGCCAGACTGCCGACGGGAAGTCGGTCGTCGTTTCGGACAGTCACGTCGAGCCGACCGAGGTCTCGTTACTGCCCGGCTACGTCTTCCACCGCATGTGGGGGAGCGACGCGCCGCCGTCGCTCCCGACCGACGGCTCCCCGCCGGGGGCTCCTGGGTACTTCCCGTCGGCCGACGGGTACCGCTTCGCCTTCTTCACCGTTGGCGCGGACGCCATCGCCTTCCCGGAAGACTTTGATCTTGCCGGAGCCCTTGATGAACTGGAGTGCAAACTGCCGGGGCTCGCTGGTGTCATGGAGCCCGACCAGCCCGGCATGCACACGACCGACACGGTGGACATCGACTTGGTTGTGTCGGGAGAGGTGTGGCTGGAGCTCGACGATGGGGTCGAAGTTCAGCTGCAAGCGGGCGACAGCGTCATACAGAACGGGACCCGTCACGCCTGGCACAACCGTGGCACCGAGCCGGCCGTCATCTTCGTCGCGCTGCTCGGGGCGCACCGGGGATAGTTATCGACCGAAGGTGTCTGTCGAAACGTACAGGAGTGAACACTATGAGCACGAACAATCACCAGTTTCGTCCTGACGCAACTCAGAGCCTCCGGTTCGGATTGAACAAACTCACCATGTTGATGGTGGCGGCCCTGACGCTCATGGTCATCGGGCCGCTCGGCTTCGTGAGCTCCGGTGCATCTTCACCGACGGCAACCTTCTCAATGACTCCGACCCACGGTCCGAGTGGGACCACAATCACGCTCAGTTCGGTGACGCCGTGCACGGCGCCCTCAGGAAGCACCAACTGGCACGTGGTGATTAGCCAATCTTCGCAAGTTTCCAGCGACGCAATAGCGACCCAACTATCAACCGCGCCGGTCGGTATGGGGGGAACGTGGAGCGTCACGGTCACCGCGAAGTCCAGTCTGGGAGGTTCCAATGGCATAGCGGCCCAATGCACCGATGATCAGGGCGACCAGTTCGGTTACGTGGCTCAGACATTCACCCTGACGACAAATGGGTTGGGATACTGGTTGTTGACGGCAAAAGCCGTCCAAGCCCAGTGTTTCTGCTTTGCGAAGGCAAATGTCTTCGCCTTCGGGGATGCCCCCTATGTCCAGGAGTCGGCCATGCCGCTGGCCGCACCGCTCGTGGGTCTGGCCGCTGATCCGACCACGGGCGATGGCGAGTGGCTGGTCGCTTCCGACGGCGGCGTCTTCACCTTCGGCGACGCCGTCTACTACGGGGGCACCGGCAACATCACTCTCAACAAGCCGATCGTGGGCATGGCGGCCACGCCCGACGGGAAGGGCTACTGGCTGGTC
>Ga0307373_10009942_pt1 | contig 14094 bp, 9 predicted proteins | sample OX2MG_FD_202534 | JGI IMG/M metagenome (GOLD analysis project Ga0307373, IMG submission 202534) | Soil microbial communities from Risofladan, Vaasa, Finland - OX-2 | ecosystem: Environmental > Terrestrial > Soil > Coastal area > Acid sulfate soil | place: Finland: Risofladan, Vaasa | collected... | reverse complement strand
GCGACCCGAACGAGATCCGCAGCGGGCGTCCGTGGTCGCCACCGAAGCGGAAGATGCGCGAGTGCTCGAGGAATCGCCCGACGATGGACCGCACCCGGATGTTGTCGGACAGACCCGGCACCCCGGGTCGTAGGCTGCACCGGCCCCGCACCACGAGGTCGATCGACGTCCCGGCGGCCGAGGCCCGGTACAGGGCGTCGATCACGTCGGGGTCGGTCAGTCCGTTGGTCTTGAGCACGATGCGCCCGGTGGGCCCGGCCGCCGCCTCGGAGTCGATGGCGGCGAGCACCTCGGGCCGGGTGGTCAGCGGGGACACCACCAGGCGGCGGAGCACCACCTCGGAGCCGGAGCCCGTCAGCAGGTTGAACACCTCGGCCACGTCGGCGCCGATGTCGGGATCGGCCGTCAGCAGGCCGATGTCCTCGTAGGTCTGCGCCGTCACCGAGTTGTAGTTGCCGCTGCCCACGTGGCAGTAGCGCCGGGTCCGGTCACCCTCGCGCCGGATGACGAGCGACATCTTGCAGTGCGTCTTGATGTGGCGGAGCCCGTAGACGACCTGGACGCCGGCCTCCTCGAGGGCCCGGGCCCAGGCGATGTTGGCCCGCTCGTCGAAGCGGGCCTGCAGCTCGACCACCGCCGTGACCTGCTTGCCCGAGTGGGACGCCTTGATCAGGGAGCCGACGATGGGGCTGTCGGTCCCCGTCCGGTACAGGGTCTGTTTGATGGCCAGGACGTCGGGGTCCGACGCGGCGCGCTCGACGAACGCCTCGACGGAGGCGGCGAAGGACTCGTAGGGGTGGTGCAGGAGGACGTCGCCCGCCCCCAGGACCTCGAACAGGTCCGCACCGTCGGCCAGCAGGGGCGGCACCAGGGGTGCCCACGGCTCCGGCGCCAGGTCCGGGCGGTCCAGCTCGGCCACGGCGCGCAGCCCCCCGAGGTCGATGGGCACGTCGGCCAGGTACACGCTGTCCTCGGGTACGTCGACCTCGGTCACCAGCATCTCGAGCAGCTCGGTCGAGATCGCCGCGGCCACCTCGAGGCGGACCGCCTGACCGAACCGCCGCCGGTGGAGCTCGAGCTCGACGGCGGCCAGCAGATCCTGGGCATCGTCCTCGTCGACGCTCAGGTCGGCGTTCCGGGTCACCCGGAACACGTGGTGCTCGGCCACCGTCATCGAGGGGAACAGGCTGTCCAGATGGGCGGCGATGACCTGCTCCACGGGCACGATCCGGCGGGCGTCGGGCAGCACGACGAAGCGCGGCAGGAGTGGCGGGACCTTGACCCGCGCGATCCGCTGCTCGTCCGTCCTCGGGTCGACCACCCGGACCACCAGGTTCAGGCACAGGTTCGAGATGTAGGGGAAGGGATGGCCCGGATCCACGGCGAGCGGGGTCAGGACGGGGAAGATCGCCCGCTGGTACACCTCGTCCAGGTGGTGCCGGTCCGCTTCGTCGAGCTGGTGCCAGTCCGACAGCTCGATGCCGGCGGCCGTCAGCGACGGCAGGACCATGTCGGCGAAGACCCCGCTCTGGCGGTCGACCAGGGCGGTCACCCGTTCGGTGATGGCCCGGAGCTGATCTCCCGGGCTGCGGCCGTCGGGCGAACGGGCGCGCAGGCCGGCGGCCACCTGGTCCTCGAGCCCGGCCACCCGGACCTGGAAGAACTCGTCGAGCCCCTCGGCGAAGATGGCGAGGAACCGAACCCGCTCGAGCAGTGGCTCGCGCCCGTCGGCGGCCAGGTCCAGGAGGCGGTCGGCGAAGTCCAGCCACGACAGCTCCCGGTTGGCGAAACGCTCGGGTGACCGGATCGGTTCGACCTCGGCGCCGTCTCCCGCGGCCGGGGCGACCTGCGCCTCGCCACGCAGGTCGGGCGCCACCGCCGGGTCGATCACGCCCGGGGCGCCCGGACTCGGCTCGGGCAGGCGGGTCGGACGATCATCGTCGCGCCATGGTATCCCCGGGCCCGGGCCCGGGTCGGCGCCGGCGGCGCCCCGACCGGAGACCGCGTCGGGCCGATCGCCACCGGCCCCACGCTCCCCCGCCCCGGTCCCGGGCACCGGTAGGCTCGCCGAGGTGCCGCTCCTGACCCTGCGTTCCTCCACCTCGAACCGGTCGCGCCGTGGGGTCAAGGCGCGCCGGCGCACCGAACTCGGACTCCTGGTGGCCGCCGGTGGGATCATCGTCGCCACCTACGTGCTGATGATCCTGGGCAACACGGCCAAGGTGCCGTCGGACCTCGCCCCGCTGCTGGTCTCGATCCTCCTGCTCGGCGGGGTCACCCACGTGGCCAACCGGATCTTCGCCCCCGACGCCAACGCCGTGGTCATGCCCATCGTGTTCCTGCTCAACGGACTGGGCTACGTCATGATCTCCCGGATCGACCTCGGGACGGGCAAGCACTACGCACCGCTGCAGGCCGCGTGGACGGCAGTCGGGGTGGCGGCCTACGTGATCACCCTGTTCGCCGTGCGGCGGTCGCGGGACCTCGACCGCTACCGTTACCTCCTGCTGTCCGCCGGCGTCGTCCTGCTGCTGCTGCCCCTGGTCCCGGGTCTGGGGAGGAACATCGGCGGCGCCCGGCTGTGGATCCAGTTCGGGTCGTTCGAGTTCCAGCCGGTGGAGCTGGCGAAGATCGTGCTGTGCGTCTTCTTCGCGTCGTACTTCGCCGACAAGCGCGAGCTCCTCACCATCCCGACGGCCCGGTTCGGGAACCGGCTGGTGCTGGACCCGCGCCCTCTCGTCCCGATCGTGCTGGCCTGGGCCTTCGCCGTCCTCGTGATGAGCCTCGAGCACGACATCGGGTTCTCGGCGCTCCTGTTCACCCTGTTCATCGGCCTGCTGTGGGTCACCACGGGCCGGACCGGCTACCTGGTGCTGGGTGTGGTCCTGTTCGCCATCGGCGCCTACATCTCCGCCAAGTACTTCAGCCAGACCCACGTGCGCGTGCAGGACTGGCTGGACCCGTGGAAGGTCGCCAATACCAGCGGCTACCAGCTGGTCCAGACCTGGTACGCCATGGGGAGCGGCGGCGTGGGGGGCTCGGGGCTCGGACTCGGCTCCCTCGCCTACACCCTCGGCACCACCTCGCGCACCGACTTCATCTTCGGCGTCATCGGCGAGGAGATGGGCCTGCTCGGTTCGACCATGGTGATCGTCGCCTTCCTGCTCCTCGTCGGGGCCGGTCTGCGGATCGCGCAGTCGGCCCGCTCCGAGTTCGCCAAACTGACGGCGACCGGCCTGACCATCATCATCGGGTTCCAGGCCTTCTTCATCATCGGGGGGATCGTCCGCCTGCTTCCCCTCACCGGCATCACCCTGCCCTTCGTCTCCTACGGCGGGTCGGCCCTCATCGCCAACTACGTGCTGGTCGCCGTGCTCATGCGGATCTCGGACGAGGGGTCCGCCGGCGTCGACTCGGCCGAACAGGCCAAGTACGAGGAGGACCTGGAGCGCCGCCGGAGGCTGCTGACCGGGAGCTGACTGACCGCGGACCGGTCCGCGGTCACCGGGCCGCTGAGGTCGAGCGCGCCGTGAGCAGTCCGCGCCGGGCCGCCCGCCCCCGTCGGGTAACTCCCCCGCGTCAGGCGTCCGCCCCGGGAGGTGCCACGTCGCCGTCGCCGGCCAGCAGGCGGGCGTCGACGAGGATCGGCACCTGCACCGGCTGGTGGAGCGCCACCGTCAGGGCGTCGCTCGGACGGCACGACAGCACCGAGCGGCCCGAGCGGCCCCGCAGGTCCAACTCGGCGAAGTGGAGACTCCCCGAGCGCCCGACGATGCGGACAGCCACCACGTCGATGTCGAAGTGCTGGAGCACGTCGCTCAGGAGCTCGTGGGTCAGGGGCCGCGGCGTGGGGATCCGGCGCTGCGCGTGGGACAGCGCCACGGCGTCGGGCAGGCCGATCGGGAACGTCAGCTGGCGCCGCGGGGTGTCGATCTCCCGGAGGACCACCGACGGGTGCTGGTCGGGAAGGTCGAGGGTGATCGACGCGACGATCGTCATGCGGAAGTCGACGGGCGTGGTACCGGGGTCGGTCGGTCCGGGACTCCCCGGGACGGACCCGGCCGGCACGGGCAGGTCGGGCGGCGCTGAAGACTCGGTCGGATCGTCGGATTCGGGCGGCCCGGGCGGCCCGGGCGGCTCCGTGGGTCCGGACAGGTCCGAGGATTCGGGCGGCTCCGTGGGTCCGGGCGCGGCCAGGTCGGCGGCGGGCCCCGGCGCGGCCAGGTCGGCGGTGGCCAGGTCGGTCGGAACCTGCTCGGGTACCGTCACCGGGTGCTCCGGTAGTGGACGCTCGTGACGATGCCGATGGCGGCCATGAACCCGATCATCGCCGAACCGCCGTAGGAGAGGAACGGCAGGGGGATGCCGGCCACCGGCATGATCCCCATGTTCATACCCACGTTCTCGAACACCGAGAACACGAGGAGGGCGAACACCCCGGAGCAGAGCAGCCGGCCGAAGGTGTCCTTGGCCAGTTGGGCCACGCGCAGGACCCGCCACGCCACCACCCCGTAGAGCACCAGCAGGACGCCGGCGCCGACGAAGCCGAGCTGCTCCCCGACCGCCGAGAAGATGAAGTCGGTCTGCTGCTCGGGAACGTAGGCCAGGTTGGTCTGGGCCCCCTTGAACAGTCCCTGCCCGAAGATGCCGCCGTGGGCGATCGCCGTCTTGGCCTGGTTGACGTTGTAGGTGACGTTGACGCTCGCGCTGTTGGGCGAGATGAAGCTGGTGAGCCGCTGGATCTGGTACTGCTTGACGAGCCCGAGGTTGAGGGCCAGGAGGATCACGATGATGGCCCCCACGATCAGCAGCACGAGATACCGGCCGGGCATCCCCGCGACGGCCAGCATGACGAGCAGGATCACGGAGCACACGATGGCGGTGCCGAGGTCGGGCTGCTTGATGATCAGGACGATCGGCAGCCCCGCCATCAGCAGCATGCGGACCAGGTCGCGGAACTCGAGGCCCTCGGGCCGCCGGGCGCAGTAGGTGGCGATGGCGATGATCAGCACCAGGGTGGCGAACTCGGACGGCTGGAGCTGGAGCGGTCCGAGGGAGAACCACCGCTGGGAGCCGAGCGCGTGGGAGCCGAGGGGCGAGAGCACCGCCAGCAGGGCGAGCACGATCCCGACGTACAGGATGGTCGCCAGCTGCTCCCACCGCCGGTAGTCGAACAGGGAGACGGCTACCAGCACGACGAGCGAGATGACGAAGAACGTGGCCTGGCGCTTCAGGTAGTAGCGGGGGTCCTCGCCCGCCAGGGCGAGCTTGCCCTTGGTGGCGGAGTAGATCATGACGATCCCGGTGAGCGAGAGCACGAGGGTGGTCACCAGCAGGATCGGGTCGATCCGGGCAGACACGTGCCGGGAACGCGTGGCGAGGGTGTCGGTGGCGTAGGTCACAGGTGGGCTCCGGACGCACAGGCTACCCGGCGAGTGCCGACCGGCTCCGGCGGACGGCGTCACCTTCCGCCATCCGTGCGGCCCCCGCTACCCGGGAGCGCCGGGTCCGGTGCGGTCGGCGACGGCCGCCCACATGGCGTCCACCGGCGCCTCCCGACCGGTCCACCGCTCGACCTGCAGTGCCGCCTGGTGGACGAGCATGCCGAGCCCGTTCTGCACGGTCGCACCCCGCCCGGCGGCGGCTTCCAGCCACGGGGTCACCGGCGGGTGGTAGACGAGGTCGACGACCACCTGGCCCGGGCCGAGGAGGCCCGGGTCGACCGGCCACGCCGCCGGGGCACCGTCCACGTCATCCATCCCCGCGGGCGTGGCGTTCACGATCAGGTCGCAGGAGCGAGCGTCCTCCGTGGTCCCCACCCGCCCCGCCGGACCGGCCAGTGCGGCGGCCGTGTCCGCCCGGCCGGGCGTCCGGTTGACCACGACGACTTCCGCCGCACCGGCGGCGGCCAGGGCGGCCACGGCGGCACGGGCCGCGCCCCCCGCGCCGACGACCAGACACCGGCGCCCCCCGGGGTCGAACCGACCGCCCCGGGCCAGTGCGGCCACGAGCCCGGCCCCGTCGGTGTTGTCGCCGAGCCACACACCGTCCTCGTCGGCCACGCAGTTGACCGCCGCCAGCTGTTCGGCCACCGGCGTGCGCACCGCCACCGCCGCGGCCACGTCCTCCTTGTGGGGCATGGTCACCGACAGGCCCGAGATGCCGAGTTCACGGGCACCGGCCAGAGCGGCGGCGGCGTGACCGGGGTGGACGGTGAAGCCGACCGACACCCAGTCCACCCCGAGGTGGGCGAAGGCGGTGTTGTGGAGCAGGGGCGAGAGCGAGTGGGCCACCGGGAAGCCGACGACGCCGACGACGTGGGTCGAGGCCGACAGCCCGGGGAGCGCCCGGCCACCCGGGCCACCCGTCCCGGCCCGCTCCGATCCTCCCGACGTCATGCCCCAGTCTGGCCCGGTCAACCCAGGCCGCGCTGCGATGCGAGGGCCTCGTTCGCCAGTTGGCCGGCGTAGGTGTCGGAGAACGCCTCGGTGCCGTCCTGGGCGACGACCACGAAGTACAGCCACGACCCCGCCGGCGGGTGCAGCGCGGCCTGGAGCGACGCCTCCGACGGAAAGCACGTCGGCGTCGGCGGAAGTCCCTTGTTGAGGTACGTGTTGTAGGGGCTCACGGTCTTGAGGTCGGCACTGGTGACGGGACCTCCGTCGCGACCGAGCGCGTACAGCACCGTCGAGTCCATCTGGAGGGGCATGTCCTTGGCCAGACGGTTGTAGACGACCCGGGCCACCGGCCCCAGGTTCTTGTCGAGCACACCCTCCTTCTCCACGATGGAGGCGATGGTGATCACCTGGTAGGGCGTGATGCCGAGGGCCTGGGCTCCGGCCGCCAGCCCGATCCGGGCGGCCTGGGCGTCGAAGCGGTCGACCATCGCCACCAGCAGGTCGTGATCGGTCTGGCCCGGGCGCACGATGTAGGTGCCGGGGGCGAGGAGGCCCTCCAGGCTCGTCACGCCGGACGGCTGCCACGGCGACGGCACCGACCCGTCGGTCGCCGTCCGGGCGAAGCCGGCGGCGCTGTGGCCGGGTAGTTGCCCCACACGGGTGGCCAGCTCCGTCACGGTGAAGCCCGGCGGCACGACCAGGGCGAACACGTTGGGACCGGCGGCCAGGATGGCCTGGGCCTCCCCGAACGAGGAGTTGGTCCGGAAGGCGTAGGAGCCCGACCGGATCCCGGGGAGGCTGTTGAATTGGGACCAGATCCGGTAGGCGAACGAGCTGGAGATGACGCCCTTGGCGGCCAGGAGCGAGGCGGTGGCGCTCTCGCCCGAGCCCGTCGGGACGGCGATCACCACCTCGGTGCCCTGCGGCCCCGAGGGATTCGCCTCGTGCTGCACCCACAGGTAGCCCCCCACCAGGACCACCAGTCCCAGCACGATCACGACCAGAGCGGCCACCCGCCAGGGATGGCGGCCTCGTCCGTGCCGGGCCCGCGCCGTCCGGGGGTCGACCGTGCGCGGTGAAGCGTCGCTCCCGTAGGGGACGGCGTCGTCGGCCGGTCCTCCGGCGGCCGCGTCGTCGGTGGGATCCGGGGGTCCGGTCACCGGGCCGCCCGTCGTCCGTCGAGCCACGCCATGAGCAGCACGGCGGCCGCCGTCTGGTCCACCACGGCACGCTGGTCGCGGCCCCGGGTCCCGCCCGCGGTCAGCGCCTGGTGGGCCGACACCGTCGTGAGTCGCTCGTCGAGGAGCTCCACCCGGACGCCGTCCCGCTCCAGGAGCCCGGCCAGGGCCTCGGCCTCGGCCTCGGCAGCCACCGCGGCGGGGCCCCGGGTGCCGTCGAGGGAGAGCGGGTGACCGACCACGACGACGACCGCCTCCTCCTCACGGACCAGGTCGACCAGCGCCTGCCGGTCCCGCACCGGGTCGCCCGAGCGGACGATCGTGCCCCGCGGGGTCGCGAGCGTCCCGGCCGAGTCACTCACCGCGATCCCGATGCGGCGCGCGCCGAGGTCCACGCCGACCGCCCGACCGGGGCGGTCCGGGGCGTGCTCAGGCACCGGCGGTGAGTCGGCGGGCCTCGTCGAGCGCCCCGTCGATCCCGGTCGGATCCTTGCCCCCGGCCACCGCCACCTCGGGTGAACCGCCCCCGCCGCCGCCGAGGAGCGGGGCGATGCGCTTCACCAGGTCACCGGCGTGGAGCTGCCCGCCCTCGTCGCCATGGGCGCCCACCCGGTCGGCGGCCACGGCCACCGACGCCTTCACACCGTCGGGGCTCCCACCCAGCACCACGACGCGCAGGTCGCCCTGTGCGCGGACGGCCTGGGCCAGGTCGCGCAGCTGGTCGGGTGGGAGCCCGTCCCGCCGCGCCACCACGGCGCCGTGCGCCGCCTCGGCGACCAGAGCGCCGGCCTCGTTGCGCAGCTCGCGGGCCCGGGCCTGTTCGAGGGACCGTTCGGCGGCCTTCTGGCGCTCCAACAGGCGCTCGATGGCCTCGCCGACGTGTTCGGGCTCGGTCCGCAGGAGGGCGGCCGCCTCGGTCAGCAGGCGCTCGCGCAAGGCCATGCGATCGAGGGCGCCGGTGCCGGTGACGGCCTCGATCCGTCGGGTGTTCGAGCCGATGGACGCCTCGGAGACGACGCTGATCGGCCCGATCATGCCGAGCGCCCCCACATGGGTGCCGCCGCACAGCTCGACCGAGTGCGGGCCGGCACGGACCACCCGGACCCGCTCGCCGTACTTGTCGCCGAAGAAGGCCAGGGCGCCCATCGCCTCCGCCTCGGCCTTGGAGGTCTCTTCCACGGTCACGTCGGCGTCGGACAGCACGTCGGCGTTGGCCATGGCCACGACCGCGGCGAGCTCCTCGGGCGCGACGGCGCCGTGGTGGCTGAAGTCGAACCGGAGGCGGTCGGGCGCCACGAGCGACCCCTGCTGGCGGACCTGGTCCCCGAGCACGGCGCGCAGGGCGGCATGCAGCAGGTGGGTGCCGGTGTGGTTGCGGCGCAGGGCATCGCGCCGGGGCCCGTCGATCGTGGCCAGGGCGTCCTGGCCGGCGAAGAGCTCGCCGGTCACGGTGGCCCGGTGCGACGTGAGTCCCGGGAGTGCCGACACGGTGTCGTAGACCAGTGCGGTGCCCGTCTCGGTCACGATGGTCCCGATGTCGCCCACCTGGCCGCCGGACTCGGCGTAGAAGGGGGTGCGGTCGAGGAAGACCTCGACCTGGCCGGCGTGCTCGGGATCGTTGTCGACCAGCACCGCCACGACGCGCGCCGGCGCCGAGTAGCCGTCCGGCGACTGACCCACGAACGTGGTGCGGCCCTCCATGTCGAGCACCGACCGGTAGGCCTCGTCGCCTGCCGCCACGCGGCCCGACCGGGCGGCGGCACGAGCCTGCGACCGCTGGCGGTCCATGGCCTCCTCGAACCCTTCCAGGTCGACCTTCGAACCCGCCTCCTCGGCGATCTCGACCGTCAGCTCGACGGGGAACCCGTAGGTGTCGTGCAGTCGGAAGGCCACCTCGCCCGGCACGGTCGCCTCGCCCGAGGCCAGCACCTCCTCGAGGATCGCCGAGCCGGTCGCCAGCGTGCGGAGGAAGCCCTCCTCCTCGCGGACGACGACGTCGGTGACGAGCTGGTGCTGTTCGGCCAGGCCGGGGTGCGCGGCGCCGAGCACGCTGACCGCGGTGTCGACCAGCCCGCCGGTGCACGGTTCGGACACGCCCAGCTGACGGGCGCGGCGCACGGCGCGGCGGATGATGCGTCGGAGCACGTAACCCCGTCCCTCGTTGGCGGGCAGCACGCCGTCGGCCACCAGCATGGCCATGGCCCGGCTGTGGTCGGCCAGGATCCGCAGTCCCACGTCGGTCCGCTCGTCCCGTCCGTAGGTCCGGCCGGTGATCGACTGCGCGGTGTCCAGCAGGGGTACGTACAGATCCGTGTCGTACAGCGAGTCGACCCCCTGGATCAGCGGCAGGATCCGCTCGAGGCCGGCGCCCGTGTCGATGCTCGGGCGGGGCAACGGCTCGGTCGAGCCGTCGGCCCCCCGGTTGTACTGCATGAACACCAGGTTCCAGATCTCGACGAACCGCTCGGTCCCGCCCGTGGCGGGGCCGCCGTCGGCACCGTACGAGGGGCCCTTGTCGATGAAGATCTCCGAACTCGGACCGCACGGACCGGTGTCGCCCATCTTCCAGAAGTTGTCGTCACCCAGGCGCTGGATGCGCTCGGGCCGGACCCCGACGGCGTCGCGCCAGATCGCCTCGGCCTCGTCGTCGGTCTCGTAGACGGTCACCCACAGGCGGTCGCCGTCGATACCGAGGACCTCGGTGACGAGCTCCCAGGCGAAGGGGATCGCCTCGGACTTGAAGTAGTCCCCGAAGCTGAAGTTGCCCAGCATCTCGAAGAAGGTGCAGTGGCGCAGCGTGGTGCCCACGATGTCGATGTCGACGGTGCGGAAGCACTTCTGGACCGACGTGGCCCGCGGCCACGGCGCGACCTCGTCGCCCAGGAAGAACGGCTTGAACGGCACCATACCGGCGATGGTGAACAGGACCGTCGGGTCGTGCGGGATGAGACTGGCCGAGGGGACGGCCGTGTGCCCGCGCTCGACGAAGAACCGGGTGAAGGCAGCGCGGAGGTCATCGGCGTCGTGCGCCGTGCCGGTGGTCACGACAGAAAATCCTACTTGCCCAGGTGGGAGGGCGATCTTCGGGACCGCCGCCGGGAGCGGTCGCGAGGGGTCCGGGCCACCGGTGGCTCGGTGGCGGCGTCGCCGGGAGCGGGGGGGACCGTCCCGCCGCCCGCGCCGGATCCTGACGGGTCGACGGCTGCCGCCCCGTCGGGCGCCGTGGCCGCACCCGACGCGGCCAGGTCGGCCCACAGCTCCTCTTCGCGGCGGTGCATGGTGGCGCGACCGGTGGACAGCGCATCGCGCACCCGCCCGCCGGTGCTGCGGGCCGCCCGCCTGGCCGTCCGCCCCACCTCGCCCGCCAGGGCATCGGGCTGCAGCCGGGCGGACGCTGCCTCCAGGGTGCGCCGGAGCCTGCGCTCGGCGTAGAGCGAGGACGCGGCACCGGCCACGGCACCGGTCACCAGCCACACGCTGCGGCGGGGCATCGCTACCGACTCCTGTCGCGCCGTGCGGCAGGTCCGGCGGGCGCGGTCCGCTCGGAGGTTGGGCCGCCGGCGAGGCGCCGGACGCCGCTGGCTGCACCGGCCCGGACGGCGAGGACCTTGACCACAGGATTGGCGAAGGCCCGGTACGCGAGCCGCGAGGCCGAGTCGACGGTGGCGTGGACCGACTCGGTCGAGTCGAGGACCGCGCCCACACGCTCCATCTCGGTGGCGGCCTGGTCCACCACGCGGTGCGCGTCGGCCACCAGGGGAACGGTACGGCGCTTGAGGTCGTCGGCCAGGGCGCCCACGCGGGTCACCTCGCGCCGCAGCGAGGCGAGTGCGACCAGGAGGCCGACGACGGCCAGTGCGCAGGCGATGCTGGCCACCAGGACGGCGATCTCTCCAGTGGTCATGATCGTGTCAGTGTAGATCGCCCCGCCCCCACCCCGTCGGGTCGGGTCGGGCGGGTTGGGTCGGCGGCACGGATCAGGTGGGGGCCATCCCGGTGATCGGCCGGTTGAGGACGAGGTTGCCGGTGGACCCGTAGAACGGGGCGTCGCCGAAGGCGAAGATGCCGCCGTCGGAGGCCACCAGCCAGTAGCCGGCGCCCGTGAGGTCGAGGGCCATCCCCACGACCGGTCGGTTGAGGACGAGGTTCCCGGTGGACCCGTGGAACGGGGCGTCGCCGAAGGCGAAGATGCCGCCGTCGGAGGCCACCAGCCAGTACCCGGCGCCGTCGGTGGTCGCCGACATCCCGACCACGGGCCGGTTGAGGACGAGGTTGCCGGTGGACCCGTGGAACGGAGCGTCGCCGAAGGCGAAGATGCCGCCGTCGGAAGCCACCAGCCAGTACCCCCTGCCGTCCGGGGTGGGGGCCATCCCCACGACCGGCCGGTTGAGGACGAGGTTGCCGGTGGACCCGTAGAACGGGGCGTCGCCGAAGGCGAAGATGCCGCCGTCGGAGGCCACCAGCCAGTACCCCCTGCCGTCCGGGGTGGGGGCCATCCCCACGATCGGCCGGTTGAGGACGAGGTTGCCGGTGGACCCGTAGAACGGGGCGTCGCCGAAGGCGAAGATGCCGCCGTCGCTGGCCGCCATCCAGTACCCCTGGTCGTCGGAGGTGGGTGCCAGGGCGACGACCGGTGCGCCGAGCGGCAGGGCGGCCGCGGATCCGTGGAACCCGGCGCCGCCGAAGGCGAAGATGCCGCCGTCGCTGGCCGCCATCCAGTAGCCGCCCAGCGCATAGGTGTAGCGGGCCTGCGCACCCGGCGTGCTGGTCCCGGACTGGGCCTGCACGAGCACGTCCACCGTGCCGGCCGCGCCGGCGGGGACCGTGGCGGTCAGTGCGGCCGACGAGTCCACCCGGAACGTGGCGGCACGCCCGCCGAACGTCACCGACTGCACCTGGTCGAACCGGGAACCGGTGATCACCACGGTCCCCCCGCCCGAGACCGGGCCCTTGGCCGGGGTCACCCCGGTGACCTCCGGGGCGAAGTACGTGTAGGTCGACACCGCGGTCGCCGGACTGGTCCCGCCGGCCACGGCGGTACCGCTCGTGACGGTCACGGCGGCGGGACCGGCCGCACGGGCAGGAGCGACCACGGTGACCGAGGTGCCGCCAGGATCGTGCGCGAGCACCGTGGCCGGGGTGCCGCCGAAGGCCACGCTCGGTACGGCGCTCCCGAAGCCCGATCCGGTGACGACCACCTGGTTGCCACCGACCGACGGGCCCGCCGCCGGGGTGAGCCCGGTCACGGTCGGGCAGCCCGACGCGGCACCGGTCAGCAGGTCCAGCAGGGCGACCGCCCGGGGACTGCCCCAGCCGGTGGCCATGTCGTAACCGGTGGTGGCGGGGAACGCCGTCGTCGACACCGCGGGCAGTGGCGGCAGCAGGTTGCTCCCCGTGGTGACGTCGTTGAAGTCCCCGGCGGCCCCCGGCTCGTAGAGCGTCGGATCGAGGTAGCCGGCCGGTGCCGCACACCCCTGGTCGATGTCGGCGACGAGGGCGGCCCAGAGGGGCGAGGCCATGCTGGTCCCACCGAACACGTACCAGACCCCGTTGAAGAAGACCACGTCGCCGTAGGCCCGGTCCGCCGACGCCGAGACGTCCGGGACCTCCCGGCACTGGAGGTTGGAGCCGGCCCCGCAGGTGTACGAGGTGAGCCCGGACCGGGCCGCCGCGACCTGCTGCCATGCGGGGGCGGCGAAGGTGATCGAGTTGCCGCCGCCACCGGCCCCGCCGCTGCTGGCGGCGCCGCCCCAGGCCACCTCGGTCGGATGGTCGGCGGCGATCCCGGTCAGCACGGTCCCCCCCACACCGGTGACGAAGGGCTGGACCGCGGGGTCGTCCACGGCGACCGCCGGGACGGGGTTCGTCGGGTAGCAGTCGCTCGACCCCGAGTCGCCGGAGGCGGCGACCACGGTCTGCCCCTGGGTGGCCGCCAGCTGGAACACCGTCTGCTCGGCCAGCTGCGCCTGCAGGGACAGCGCCGCGTTCGCCCCCAGGAGCGACTCGCACTGCCCCCAGCTGGTGGTGAGGACCTTGGCGGTGTCGTCCGCCACCATCCGCCGGTAGGTGTCGAGGGCACCGTTCGACCCGTCGTTCGGTCCGGTGTAGACGTGCACGGACGCGCCGGGGGCGAGGCCGACCACGACCTCGATGTCGAGCGCGGCCTCGCCGTACTGGACCGGGGTGCCGGCCCCACCGTCGACCAGCGTGTCGGTGACGGGCACGTCGGTGCCGAAGCAGGCCTGGTACGTGGCGATGTCGGCCGGCGTGTACTGCTCCAGCTCGAAGATCCCGACGGTCTGACCGGATCCGTTCCTCCCCCCGGCGAACAGCGAGGTGAGGCCGTAGGTGGAGGCCAGATCGGTCGCCGTGCGCGGACTGACGGTGCCCAGCGGACGGGCGGCGGAGGCGGCGGCACAGGGCTGGGGTCCGATCAGGTGTGCCCCCGCACCCGGGACCGGGCCGGCGGGCGCCGTGCCCAGCGGGACCGGGGCGGTCAGGTGGGGCCGGGCGATCGC
>Ga0307373_10009941_pt1 | contig 14094 bp, 10 predicted proteins | sample OX2MG_FD_202534 | JGI IMG/M metagenome (GOLD analysis project Ga0307373, IMG submission 202534) | Soil microbial communities from Risofladan, Vaasa, Finland - OX-2 | ecosystem: Environmental > Terrestrial > Soil > Coastal area > Acid sulfate soil | place: Finland: Risofladan, Vaasa | collected... | reverse complement strand
CGCGCGCCGCTCGCCCCCCCCCCCCCCCCCCCCCCCCCCCCCCCCCCCCCCCCCCCGCCCCCCCGCGGGCCGGGCGGCGCCCCCCCCCGCGGGGGGGGGCCCAAACCCCCCGCCCCCCCACCCGCCCCCCTTGACCCTCTTGAACCCTGCTGGACCGTGTGCGCAACCGGGTCCCATGGCGCGTGGTGTCAGTGATACCTCGCCGTGCCCGGGCACCCAAGTCCATGCCCGGGCATGCGCTGCCGGTGCAGAAGGCGGCGGCCCGTGCTCAGTGCCCTGGATGGGCATACATGCACGGGCTCAACCCCGCCTATATGAGCGGCTTCGGGGTCATATGCCCGGGCATCGGCTTGCCCCGGCAGACGTTCCCATGCCCGGGCATTGACGCCTAGGTAACACGGGCGAGCCCGGGCTATCTGGCGACCACATGCCCGGGCAAACCCCCGGCGTCCTGCGTAGCCAGGTTGCCGAGGTGCCGTAGCAATGCCGCTTTGGCCTTGCAGAAGGTCGGGCATTCTTTGCCGATGCTCCGGCATTCGTCGGCATTGGCCCGGCATAGGCCCAGCCGTCTTGCCGATGCTCCGGCAATCGTCGGCATTAGCCCCGGCAGTCGGGTAGTGGGTCAGTTTGAAAACTGACCCACTACCGGCAGTCGTTGCCACTTTCGCGCCAGAAGCGCGCTCTCGCTGTGACGTCGAATCGGCGGTACGATCGCTCGGTGCGTTACGCGATCGCCGCGACCTGCATGTTGGCTGCCCTTGCGACAGCGTCGGTCGCCGCGGCGGCGCATAGTGGGGCACGCCCCGCGCGCTCTGCCTTGGCCTTTCGCTCGCCATCGGGCAGCATCGAGTGCGAACTCTCCTACCACGAGGCCATCGCCTATCACGGACCCAGACTGACGCAGGCCTACTGCCAGACAGGTAGCCCTCCCCGCTCGGTCACGATGACGTCCAGTGGCCGGCTGCGGCGGATTTGCAGCGGCAGACGCTGTATTGGGAATCCGCCCCTTGACGTGTCCGTCCTCGCCTACGGGCATCAGACGATGCTCGGGCCGTTTCGCTGCCTGTCGTTGAGGGGCGCCGTGCGGTGCCGCGTTCCCTCTGGCCGCGGCTTCCTCATCAGCCGCTCGGGCATCAAGCGCCTTTAGGGCGCGTCACAGAGGAGCCCCCAGCGACCACGCAAGCACCCAGAGGACTTGCGTCCTGGCGCCTGATCGAATAGCTTGCTGCTCGCGCCTTGAAGGTGCGGCGGGGAAGGGCTTCGCCCCAGCTTGAGACAAAGGAAGGGTCGGAAAATCTTGAGGTCGGTGGCGCAGCGGAATCACACGGCGTGGCGGGGATGGGGCTGCGGCACGCTTACGGCACTGCTGCTCGGGCTGGCGGCGCTCGGCGCCGGGCCGGCGCGGGCCGAAACCCTGACCGCCGGCAACGGCATCTACAGCTTCGAGGTCGACAGCGAAACCGGCCGGTACACGGCGACGACCGGCCCCTCGCACCCGCTCGGCGCGGGCCTCAACATTCTCTTCGGCGGCGGCAACCCTTCGACATCCTTTGACACGGTTCGCTCCTATACGAGCAGCACCAACTACGTGCTGCCCAACGTCGCGGGGTCCTCGACCGTTCCGCTCGGCTCCAACGGCTTCCAAACCCACTACGCGCTGAACGAAGAAGGCGGGGACAACCTCGAGGCCGTGCAGACGCTGCGCGTCAACGGCACGACCTTCGCCAACTCCTATGCGGAAGTCACCACGGTCGTCACCAACAACGGGCCGACGCCGGTGAAGATCGGCATCCGCTACCTGTGGGACTACCAGATCAACCTCGACGACGGCCCCACCTTCCAGGCCGACGAACCGAACGGGCCCGTGCTGCTGCGGGAAGAAAGCTTCCCCTCGCCGTCGTTCGACCACTACACGATGGAGGACAACGACGTCTCGCCCGAACCGCCGACCTTCGACGTGCTGGGGACGGTCAGGGGGCCGGCGAGCGCCTCGCCGGTACCGCCGACGCTGCTTCAGAACGCCTCTTGGCCCGCCTCGACCGGCACAGATTTCGAATACGCGACCGCGGGCAGGGAAGTCTCGTCGGCCAGCGGCGAAGGCAACGACAACGCGGTCCTCTACTACTGGGGCGACAACGAAGGCGACGCGCCGACCCTTGCGCCGGGGGCCTCCTACAGGGCTTCGGCCTCGATGTTCCTCACCCCGCCCGGCGCCGGGCTGCCAGGCACTCCGCCGGTCGTGAAAATCATCAGCGGCCCGCCACAGGAAACAGAACAGCCAACCGGCACCTTCACCTTCAAAGGCGTGGCCGGGGGCACTTATGAATGCTCGATCGACGCAGGCGCCTGGGCGCCCTGCACAAGTGGCCAGACGTTCGGGCCGCTGGCCCCCGGCGACCACCAGTTCCAGGTCCGCGAGACGCTGGCCGGCCTCACCGGGCCGCCCGCCACCTATCGCTGGACCATCGACCTGCCCAAGCAATGCGTGCTGCGCGTCGCCCGCGCCCGCGTCTTCGTCTTCACCAGCCACGACAAAGTGCGGCTGGTGATCCACTACACTTCCTACCGTCCGGCGAAGGTCACCGTCTCCTACAAGCTGAGCGGCTCCAAGGGCAAGCTCTCGCTCGGCTCGGCCAGCGCGAAGTTCAAGGAGAAAGGCATCTTCCGCCTGTCCGAGAAGCTGAGCAAGACGGATATGCGGAAGGTCCGCGCCGCCAAGAGCTTTGCGGTCAGGTTCCACATACCCAAGACCCCCCACAGCTGCGGGCGCTACTACACAAAGCAGCTCACCATCCCGCAGAAGATCTCCAAGCAGACCGTCTGGTTCCAGTCGGACTCGCTCTTTGCCCCGTAGCGCCGAACGCCGGGCCGGCAGGTCGCAGCCTGCCTGCCCACGACCGAAAGGTAAGGTAGGCGTTTAGTAGTGCTTTGTCGGGTTGTCCAGAAAAGCCCCGTTTCGGGGTGGCACGACGTTGAGGGCAAGATTCCTGCATCTGCTTGGTAGAGCCAGATGCCAGACCCGGAGTCGCAACCCGACAAAGCACTATTAGGTGGTCGGTTGACATAAGCAGGTTCCGCCCGGGCGACGGCGAAGCCGGCGCCGATGCGACGCGAGCAGGTGCGCGAGGCGATCCAAGGCGACCCAGAGAGCGTGGTCGAGCTGGTGATCGCCCTGCAGGATCGGATCGAGGAGCTCGAGCGCCGACTCGACCAGAACTCGAGCAACTCCTCCAAGCCGCCGTCCTCCGATGCGCCGATGACCCGCCAGGAACGCCGGGCGCTGGCCCGCAAGCGGGCGAAGGAGTCGCTGCGAAAGGCGGGTGGCCAGCCCGGCCACGAAGGCAAGCACCGCCAGATGGCGCCGCCCGAGCAAGTCGATCAGACCTTCGAGCACCGCCCCGAGCGCTGCTCGGGCTGCGGGCACGGCTTTAAGGGCACCGAGCAGCGCCTCGGCGATCCGGTGGCATACCAGAAGTGGGAGCTGCCCCCGATCCGCCCGCTGATCCATGAGCACCGCCTGCTGCGCCTGCGCTGCCCGTGCTGCGGCAAGGCGACCTTGGCCGGGTTGCCGGCGGGCGTGTCCGCATCGGCCTTCGGACCCCGCCTGGAAGCCCATATCGCCACCCTCGCCGGTGTCTTTCGCCTCTCCCGCCGCCAGGTCGCCCAGGTCATCCGCGAGGTCTTCGGCATCGCCCGCTGGCGGTGGGCGCCGTCGATGCGACGATCATGCGGATGAGCGCCGCCCTCGCCGACCCCTGGCAGGCGCTGAGGGAAGCGCGGTGCGCGAGGCTGAGGTCGTCCATGCCGATGAGACATCCTGGCGCCTGAAGGGCGCCCAGCAGTGGCTGTGGCTGGGGGCCTCGGCGCTCTACGCCTGCTACCGGATCGACCCTCACCGCAGCCAGGCGGCGGCCAAGGAGCTCCTGGGGGAGGACTTCGGCGGCTTCGTGATCTCCGACCGCTACGCCGGCTACCACTTCCTCGACGTCCTCCAACAGCAACTTTGCTGGGGACTCGGGGATTTCGAGCGTGTACAAACAGTCGACCAGCTCATCGAGACCGCGGTGCTCGCGACTTGAGAGCTCGCGGGGCTCGCCCAGCGCGGCGATCATCTCGAGGATCGCGACTTCTGCTTCGTGCGAACGCCGTATTTTCTCCCCCCAGTTGACGGCTGAGGTCATCGCCTTCGTGACCTCTTCGGTTTGTTCGCGGACCAAAGCGCCGTATCCCGCTGCCGAGAGGGCTGCCGATATACGGAGCGAGTGCCTTTGACCGGTTTTGTTGATCAGCGGACCCGCCAACTTCGCGTCTTCCTCGGAGTTCGAAACCAGCGCCTCCGTGGCGGCAGCGACGGCGTCGCCCCAGCGCAAGTCCACGCCTAACAGCTCGAGGGCACCCCCTTTTGCCGGGGAAGGATCGATGCGCTTGGGCGAACCGATCAACAGAACCTCGTGGAATAAGCGCAACACCTCCGGGTCGCGCTCGACACCCCAGTGGACGTTCGCCCGCACCTGGGCGACCAAACCATGATCGGGCGGCAAGTGCCGGGCAAACTGCTCCAGAGCGTCCCTTTGAAGATCGGGCGCCACCGGTAGCTCGGCGAGCGCCGCGGCAGCGCTGACTCCATCGTCGCCACCTCGGGCGACGACTCCAAGGAGAGCTCGGCAGAGGGCCTCGAGGAGTGCTGCGCTGCCCTCCGCGCCCTCGGTGATCGCAGCCGTGGCGGTCTCAAGGGGGACCAACTCGCCGACCCGTGCTGCCTCCTCGATCAGCGCCGCACTTGCCAGCGGCGAGAGCCCGGCAGCGAGCTTCAGAGCCTCGCCGCGGTCGGCGTCGGGGAGGGTTCGCGCCACCCAGTCGCGCAGCTTGGTCGGGCTGGCACCAACCCAGTGCAGCGCGTCGGCAATCTCGCTGAAGAGCTTTGCTCGCGCCTCCAGGCGACCGTCTGATTCTCTCAGAAAAAAGCCCGCCTCGTCCCAGAATTCGATCGCCTCACGGCCGGTCGCCTCGGTATCGGCTGGCGCAAGGGACCAGTCAGCTTGCAGGTATTCGCTAAGGACCTTGAGAGCCGTCTCTTCAGTGGGGAGCGACTCCGCCGCGAGGGTGCTGCCCTCGACCACGAAGCAGCCGAACAGGGCCTCGACCGCACGCCGACCCTTGAGCACGCCGAGCTCCAGCGCGCCGGCCGCTGTACGGCTCGCCTCCCACTGATCGACGACGTCGCGGACGACCCCGCGCAGAATCGCAGCGCGGAGGGAAGGCAGCTCGTCATGATCGGTGTGGCTAGCCGCGCTGACGGCGAGGAGGATCGGCATCAGCGGGGTGCTGGAGAGGTCAGGGTCGCGTGATAGCACCCGCTCGACCCAGCTCTTTCGCGTCCTGACCCAAGTCCCGGGGTCCTCAACCTTGCGATTCGCCGCGAAGGCACGCAGGATCGCCTCGACCGTTTCCTTCACCTCGGCAGGGGCGATCAATCGCGCCTCATGGAGCCAAGCGTGCGGCCCGCAACCGCTCCGGAGTCGCGCGTAGCGAGCACAGCCTCCAACGAGTTGTTTTGGTTTTGTAGGAACATAGGAACTCGTCGATCGTCGTAACCACCTTGCGCTTCATCCCTCGCGTCTCATCGAGCGCGTCGAGGTAGAGGGTGACTTCGCCAGCGCCGATCAAGTTGAGCACCTGCTCACGGAGCGGCTCGCGCTCATCCTCATGAGCATCGCCGCAGACGATCGCCACCAGTGCGTCGAGGATCGGTTCGGTATCGATCCGCCTGGCGAGCAGGTTCAAGTTGATAAAGAGCGGTAGCGGCGCGTCGGGCAGTGCCCGCCTGCTGAGCGGCCGCCTTGCGCATCGCGGTGCTCTTTCCGGATCCCGGTAGGCCCGTCAACAAGAGCCTTCCTCGGCGCCGGATCAAGAGGTCGAGATAGCGCTCGCTCGGCCGCTCCTCCCCCAGCCTCGGCTCGATCGCTTTCACGTCCGCATCGATGTCGGCGAGAACGAGATTAGGAAGATCGGCGCCAACGCCGAGCAGCCGGATCGTTTCGCCGTCGCGCTGCAGGCGCTGGCGGTATCCCGTGGCGGCGGCCTGACGGGCAAGGAGGCGGAGCGCGGCGACACCGCTGACGTCGCAATTCAGCTCAAGGCCGGCGTCACGCAGGACCCCGATCAGACCCGCCGTGTTGAGGCCCTCTCGCAGTCGGGCCAGATCATGAGCTTTTGCCTTGAGTGCCTCGAATGCCCGCTCGCCGACACCATCAGCGACGATCGCGCCGTCGAGCAACAAGCTCGCGCGCTCGGCCTCGTGTGCGGCTGGATGCTCCGCGTCGCAGACCCACACGACCAAGCAGTCGAGCAGCAGATCGCGCTTGGAGTTGCTGAGGCCCAGGAGTAGCGACTCAAGCGCCTCCAGCGCTGTGGCTTCCGTCCCGGTTGGCCGTCCGGCGAGAGGATTTCTCCGGCGCCGTAGTGCAGCCTGCAGATCGTCGATGCGGCCACTCGGATCAGCGGTTGCGATCACCAGGCGGTCGCGATCCGCGTCCAACGCCTGTGTCTCTACGGCCGCGCAGCACTGTGCGATCGCCTTGGCGAGCGCGCCTCCTGGCCGAGAGGAGAGCTGCAAGGTTCGCTTTGCCTGGATGTAGGCGTGTCCGCCCGCTCTCAGAGTGCAACCGATGTCGTCGATCGGATCGTCAGTCTCGATCCGCAGGTCGACGGGAACTGCTCGGTCGAGTGGCAATTCCCAACCGCGCACGCCCCACCCCCCCAGCGCGTGGGCGCCGAGCACCGCCGCGACTGCGGCCCGGTAGCTGCCGCCAGCCGCATCGGCCGCTCCTCCAACCGCCGATTTGCTCGCCCGCTTGCCGCTCACTACCTCGCCTCCCGACGCCCGCTCTCAGCGGTAGGCCCGACCGCGTGGCCTGATTGCTAATACATCGATCACACGGTTGGCATCCTGGCGACCGAAAATCACTCGCCACTCTCCGACGCGAAGGCGCAAGAGCCGGTCTCGACCACGGAGGCGCTTGACATCGCCATCGGGGAGCTTGCTGATCGCCCCCCGAATGCGTTCACGATCACGCCGGCCCATCCGACGCAGTGATTTCAGCGCAGCGGGGCGGATCTCGATCCGCCAACCAGAATCAGCCAGCGTTCAGCTCCGCCTCGGCCTCAGACCACGGCACGCCCGGCTCGCTACGCGCCTCCTGCACGGCGCGTAGATCTTCCTCGGTCAGCTCCTCTTCGTCATAGGGAGCCGCGTCGAGCTTGGCGGCGACGGGGTCCTGGGCGCGACGCAGGAGGATTGCTGCGGCGGGCAGCGACTCATCCGGCAATGCATCGACCAGCTCGTGTAGCTCGTGTAGCTCGGTCTTGGTCATCGGGAAAACGGTACCACCGGCCGACGCGGGCAGCGACCGCCAAAGTTTCGGGCACTCGCCGCCAGGAGTGCCCGAATCGCCGACATATCGGCACATATCCGCGCACATCTGTCTAGAATGTCTCCTCCGAAGCGGGTTGAGAATCCCCTGGAAATCGTTTAGTTTTTGCGATAACTTTTTAATCAGAGCGCCTGCATCGCACCCAGGAGGTCGGCGGTTCGAATCCGCCTAGCTCCATCCCCCCAAACCCGCATTCCTGCTGGCAATGCGCGCTAATGCGCGCTTGGGCGACGGCCCCGGCAGAGAACTACGCCCGGGCAATTCGCCCCTCGCCATGCCCGGGCATTGCCAAGGCGGGCCTGCCTTCCGCTCTCGGTTCAAAGGAGCAGCCAGCCAACGTGCACATTGGCTTTCGCTGATCGTCCCGAGCGGCAGTGGGGAGCGCCCGCACGGACGCTTCCGCTCTGGCACAAAGGAGCAGTCTGGGACGCGGTGCCTGGCTCGGCGCCGGACTGGCGGTCATGTGCCCTCGACGTTCGCCGCCAGTGGCGGTTCCACGGCCCCCGCTTGAGGGTCATCACTAGCCCGCGCCGGCCGGACTATCCTTTAGCGGCCGTAGCCACCACCGCGGAGGAGCTTCCATGACCGACGTTGCAGACACGGCGATTGGCGCCGCGCCGCCGACGAGCCTGCGGGCCCGTCCCGGCGAGGCTTCCCAGCCCGGCCACGACGCCGCCCGTGCCGCGCTCGAGCACTTCCATGCGCGACTCGGCGAGAACTTCTACCTGAGCAATCCCGAGCTGCGGCACACCGTCGCGTTCCACCTCGGCGATCGCCTCGACTCCGAGCTCGCCTCACACGGCGCCGCCGTCGCCGAGGCCGAGCCGCTGGTGGCCACAAACGATGAGCGCCTCAACTACCCGCGGCTCGAGCCCTACGACGGTGTCGGCCGGCGGGTCGACAGGATCGACCATCACGGGAACTACGCGGCGGTCGGCGATGTGATCTACGGCAGCGGCGTCGTCGCGCGGCTGGTCGAGGCGGGCGGGCTACGGGAGGGCCACGCCTTCAACCTCCTCAACTGCATGCTCGGGGAGGCCGGCCACAACTGCCCCGTGATCTGCAACTTCGAGACGGCCCGGCTGCTCCAGCGCCTCGATCGGCTGCCCCAGCGCGACGAGTGGCTCGCGGGGTTGCTCGAGCCCAGCTACACGCGCAACCTGACGGCGTCGCAGTTTCTGACCGAGGTCACCGGCGGCTCGGACGTCGGCGCCAACGCGACCGTCGCTTGGCGCGACGACCAGGGCAACTGGCGCATCCGCGGCGAGAAGTGGTTCGCCTCCAACGCCGACGCCGACCTCAACGTGATCACGGCGCGCTTTGACCCCGAGCGCCCCAGGACGAAGGGGCTGTCGGTCTTCCTCGTCCCGGCGCGGCTGCCCAGTGGCGAGCGCAATAGCTACACGCTTCGCCGGCTCAAGGAGAAGCTCGGTACGCGCGCGCTCGCCACGGCCGAGATCGACTACCACGATGCCTGGGCGGTGCCGCTCACCGATCACGTCGAGCGCGGCTTCAACACGATGATGGAGGACGTCGTTCATCACTCCCGGATCGCGATGGGGGTGAGCTGTCTGGGGCTGGCCACACGCGCGTACCAGATCGCCCGCATCTACGCCGACGAGCGCACCGTCTTCGGCCGGCGGGTGATCAAGTACGCCCTCGCGCAGGAGAACCTCGCCGACATCAGGGCGCATGTCACCGCGATGCAGGCGGGTGTCTTCCGCCTGATCGCAATGCAGGACGAGGTCGACACGGGGGCCGACGAGCGCTCCGAGCGCCTCGGCTTCATCCGCCTGATGGCGAACGTCTACAAGCACGTGGTCTCGCAGGCCGCCGTTGACCACTGCCACCACGCGCTCGACACGCTTGGCGGCAACGGCGCGGTCGAGACCTTATCGAGCATCCCGCGGCTGCTGCGCGACGCCATCATCGAGGAGAACTGGGAGGGAACCCACAACACGGTCGTCGCGCAGGTGCTGCGCGACATGCTCCGCTACGAGGTTGACGCCGCCTACCTCGCCGTGATGGAGGAGGAGGTCGAGCGTATCCCTTCACTCCCCGAGGCCGCGGCGCGACGGACGCTCGAGCGGCTGCGCGACGGCTTCACCAGGCTGCGCGGCGCCGATGCCGACGCGCAGCCGCTGATCGTCCAGCACCAGCTGCAGGATATGGCGAACCTCTCGGCGTGGGTCGCGCTGCTCGCCGAGGCCGAGCACCAGCAGCGCACTGAGGGCGTCACGACGAAGGCGGCGGCGGCACGCTACTTCCAGTTGCGCATGCTCGACGGCTCAGCGCCCACGTATGACGTGGCCGGCCGGGAGCTGATCGCGGCGGTCGTCGGCGCGGGTTAGCCCGACGCGAGGCTGTGGGGTGCGAAAACTCGATCGGGTGCCCGCGCGTGGCCTTGCCCGGCTCCTCACCTCCGGCACGGCCTCTCAGTTCTGGGTAGTTTGCGCGTGCACCGGTTCGCACGATTGCCGCGCACCGTCTTGCGACGCTCACGCCTCGCAAGACGAGGGTGGGATCGGCGCCCTGCGGCCAACTCCTTCCGGTGTCAGTGACCCGGCGGTTCTCGTTGCAGGTCAGGCCGCAATGCTGTACTAGTAGAGCGCCTGCGGCTTACCCCTTGTCGTCCGGGCGAGCTCTGGGGATGGGCGGCTGCGGGGCCGGAGCACTTTCAAGCGTGCCTCACACCGAGTCGCTCTTCGACTCGCGGCTGACCGAGATCCTTCACCGCTTTTACCTGCACCTCGTGGGCGACTGAGCAGCCACGATGCCGATACCGATGTCGCCTTCAGCTGCCAGACCCAGACCGCAACACCGGCGGCAAGGGATGACGCGGCCCGGCGCGAGGTCGGGCATCGCGGTCCCAACCGCGTTTGCCGGTCCCGGCGACGACGGCCGGCGGTTTCGCCAACAGTCGTTTATAGACTGGGCCGCCATGAGCCCCCTGGTTCCGATGGTGGTCGAACAGACCTCGCGCGGTGAGCGCGCCTTCGACATCTACTCGCGACTGCTCAACGAGCGGATCATCTTCCTCGGCACTGAGATCAGCGAGGACATCGCCAACCTCGTTGTTGCCCAGCTGATCCACCTCGAGTCGGAGGACCCCGAGAAGGACATCTCGATCTACGTCAACTCACCGGGCGGCTCGGTGTACGCCGGGCTGGCGATCTACGACACGATGCAGTTCATCAAGCCCGACGTGCAGATGATCTGCGTCGGGGTGGCGATGAGCATGGGGGCACTGCTGCTGGCGGGCGGCGCGAATGGCAAGCGGATGGCGCTGCCGAACTCGAAGATCCTCATCCACCAGCTCTCCGGCGGGTTCGAGGGCCAAGCGACCGACATCGAGATCCACGCCAGGGAGATCATCGACGTCCGCGGCAGGCTAGATCAGATCATCGCCAAGCACACCGGCCAGCCGCTCGACAAGGTCGCCAAGGACACCGAGCGCGACTACTTCATGAGCGCCGAGGAGGCCAAGGCGTACAGCATCGTCGACCGGGTGATCGAGCACCACTAGCCTCGCTTCGCCGGTAAGCCGCGCTCGGGGGCGCTCGGATCGACGAGGCAGACATCCCTGCGAGACCCTGCTCCCTACCGCTGAAGATCACATATATGAGGTGGTCCCGAATGCGCCTGCGGAGGAGCGTGACTCGACGGCCCGGGACACCCTGTGGGCGACCGATGCGACCGAGGGGTGGACCGAAGAGGGCCGCTGCGCGGTGTTCGTGATGATCGATTACGCCTCCGGTGAGGCATGGGCCGGTGCCGGGTTGCGGATGGACCGCTTCGCCGCCGCCGACCTGCTGCGTGAGGTCAGCGCCGAGCGCTTTGGGTCAGTCGATGCCGCCGTGGCCTCCGGGCTGGCGCTGCGCTATGACGGCGGGCCCTGCTTTCGCTCTGAGCACTACCAGGTCGAGATCGACCACCTCGGGACCGCGCGCTCGCCTGCTTACCACTACGAGCCCGAGACGAACGGCTGCGCGGAGAAGTTCATCCAGACCCTCAAGGAGCAGGTGCTGTGGATCGAACGCTTCGCGAGCTTTGAGGCGCTGCGGGCCGCCGTGCGGCGCTTCGCGCTCACCTACAACCGCGAGTGGCTACTGGAGCGCCACCAGACCACCTTTAAGGCATTCGGCTGCCGCCGCGTGCCGGCTACACTTAATGAAGTGAACGAGACTCCACAGGCAGCGATCACTCTCACAGACAAGGCCGCCGAGAAGATCGGCGAGTTGCTTGGCGGGCAGGATGGCGCCGAGGACCAGGCCCTTCGTGTCGCGGTTCGCGGCGGTGGCTGCTCGGGCTTCCAGTACGCGCTCGCATTCGACCGCGCCAAGGACGATGACAACGTCTTCGAGGTCGACGGTGTCTCGGTGGTCGTCGACAAGGTCAGCACGCAGTTCGTCTTCGGCTCGGAGGTGGACTACGTCGAGGGCCTGCAGGGCGCCGGGTTCCAGGTCAACAACCCGAACGTCGTCGCCGCATGCGGTTGCGGCTCCTCCTTCCAGGTGAAGGAAGAGGCCGCCGAGACGGCAGCGGTCTAGCTGCCGTCGATCTGAAGCGGCGGGGACTGCGCCGACGCCGCAGCGAGGACTGCTGCTGCGGCCTCAGGCTTCTCCCCCCTCTCCCGTTTCGTCCCAAAGCCGACCCTTTGCGAGAATGAACGGCAGATGACCCTTCCGACCCAAGATCAGATCACCGAGAAGCTTCGCGTCGTGATCGACCCGGAGCTGCGCCGCTCGATCGTCGAGCTGGGAATGGTCCGCTCGATCGACGTGAAAAACAGCGGCCGGGTCGAGGTAATCGTCTCCCTGACCACGGCCGGCTGTCCGATCCGCTCCCACTTTCAGCAGGCGGTCGCCAAACAGGTCTCCGAGCTGGACGGCGTCACCGGGGTCGAGGTCGGGTTCGATGTCCTCTCAGACGAGGAGAAGGGCAACCTCCAACAGACGCTCGGTCGCGGCAAGCTGCCGCAGGGCGCTCTCGCCCAGGTCAAGAACGTGATCTGCGTCGCCTCCGGCAAGGGCGGCGTCGGCAAGTCGACGATGACCGCCAACCTGGCCGCGGCCCTCGCCGCCGAAGGCCACTCTGCAGGCGCCCTGGACTGCGACGTCTACGGTTACTCGATCCCCCGCATGCTCGGTGTCCAGGGCGAACCGGAGGTCGACGCCGAGCGCAAGATCCTGCCGCTGGAGACCAGGGGCGGTGTCAAGGTGATGTCGATCGGGTTCTTCGTCAAGGAGAACGCCGCGGTCGTCTGGCGCGGGCCGATGCTCCACAAGGCGATCCAGCAGTTCCTCGAGGACGTCGCCTGGGGCGAGCTGGAGTACCTGCTGCTCGATCTGCCGCCGGGGACCGGCGACGTCTCGATGACCCTGGCCCAGCTGCTGCCCCAGGCCAAGTTCGTGATCGTCACCACGCCGCAGCCGGCGGCCCAGTCGGTGGCGCGGCGCGGCGCCGAGATGGCCGCCAAATTGGACCTCGAGCTGCTCGGGGTGATCGAGAACATGTCCGGCTTCACGACACCCGACGGCGAGCGCTTTACGATCTTCGGCGAGGGCGGTGGCCAGCTGCTCGCCGATGAGCTCGACGTGCCGCTGCTCGGCAAGGTCCCGCTCTCGGAGGCGCTGCGCGAGCACGCCGACGCCGGCACCCCCCTGGTCATCGAGGAACCGGACGCCCCGGCCGCCCAGGCGATCCGCCAAGCGGCCCGCGGGATCATCTCCACGACCCCGCAGGAGCTGCCGGTCCTCCAGGCCGTGCCGGCCGGCGCCGAGCCGCCTCCCGTCAGTGGTATCTCGCTGCCGGTCGTTCAGGTTCAGTAGTAGTCCCCGGCATGAAAACGGGCGGCCCGTAGGCCCCGTTTCAAAGCTCGTGCCGCTCCGACGCCCGTCGCCTCGGGGATTCCACCATAGGAATGACGTGGCACCCGTGGCTCAGAGCCGCACACCTACGGCGCTGGCCTTGCCCCTACCGGTTCGGCAGCTCCGGGTCAGTTAGGAGCCGCTAGGAGCGTGGGTCAGTAACCAAAGCTGACCCGTCCGGTGGGTTTAAGACGATTTGTGCGTCCACGACGCGGAGGTTGTCATGTCGGCCACGGTGACGCAGGAGCGGTTGGTGGAGGTGGCGAGCGAAGTGCCCAAGCGGGCAGAGCCCTCGCCCGTAGGCGAGGAGAAGGCCTTCCGGCCCTACGACCCCGACCAGGTGCTGCTGATGGCGCCGGTACTCAAGGAGTGGTTGCCCGAGGGCGACCTCGCCCACTTCGTCTCTGACCTGGTCGACTCCGCTCTGGACCTCTCGGCGATCTACGCCTCTTATGAGGAGGAGCGCGGCTTTCCGCCCTATGACCCGCGCCTGATGACCAAGCTCCTGATCTACGGCTACGCCAACGGGGTGATGTCCTCGCGCAAGCTGGAGGCGGCAACCCACCGCGACGTGGCGGTGCGGATGCTGTGCGCCGACCAGCACCCCGACTACCGCTCAATCGCCCGCTTTCGCAAGCGCCACCTGGAGGCGCTCTCAGAGCTTTTCGTGCAGGCGCTGCGGCTCTGTCGCGAGGCCCGCTTGGTCGGCCTGGGGACGCTCGCCCTGGACGGCACCAAACTGCGCGCCAACGCCTCCCGCCACAAGGCGATGAGCTATCAGCGGATGACCA